>PVBE010963852.1_pt1 | contig 20468 bp, 18 predicted proteins | sample 1631181 | NCBI WGS metagenome assembly PVBE01 (sample SAMN08397723, study PRJNA350692) | Marine metagenome, whole genome shotgun sequencing project. | isolation source: water | place: Pacific Ocean | collected 2012-04 | reverse complement strand
CTGCCGATTATGCTGAGGCGAGAAAGCGAATGGCCTTTGAGGAGTTCTTTCTTCTTCAATGTCATCTCGCCCTCAAGCAAGGGGTTCGGAGGACGATGTCGGCGGGAGTTCCTCTTCGGATCGGGCGTGCCCTCGATTTTCGTATTCGGGCGCTTTTCCCTTTTTCCCTCACCTCGTCGCAGGATCGGGTCCTCTCCGAACTTCGAGCTGATTTGACGGGATCCTGGCCGATGAACCGACTTTTGCAGGGGGACGTGGGATCGGGCAAAACGGTGGTGGCTCTGTACGCTCTATTGGCGGCGGTGGGGAATCGTTCTCAGGCGGCCATACTGGCCCCCACAGAAATACTTGCAGACCAACATTGGCAGACATTCCAACGTATGTTGGGATCCTCTCGTGTGCGGATTGGATTTCTCGGAGGAGGGATTCGGAAAAAGAAGAGAGACGAACTCCTTTCCGCCATTGCCGAGGGGGAGGTTGACCTCGTTATCGGTACCCATGCGGTTCTCGAGAAAGATGTTGTTTTCAAAAAACTCGCCATGATTGTGATCGATGAACAACAAAAATTTGGCGTGCTTCAACGGGCCGGTTTACGGGAGAAGGGGGCGCAGCCCCATACTTTGGTCATGACCGCAACCCCGATCCCGCGGACGCTTTCTCTCACCGTGTATGGGGATCTGGATGTCTCTGTTCTCACGGAGCTTCCTCCAGGGAGGAAGGAGGTCATAACACTTCAGAAAAGAGAGCACGATCTTTTTGAATTTGTTCGGGGAAAACTGTCGGAGGGGCGGCAGGCGTTTTTTGTTTACCCCCTGGTGAATGATTCTGACAAGATTGCGGCGAAGTCGGCAACCTCGATGTGTGATCGATTAGGGGAGATTTTCTCCGATTTCCAGGTGGCCCTCCTGCATGGTCGAATGAAGGCGGACGAGAAAGCGCAGGTGATGGAGGATTTCCGATCTGGGAAGATCTCTCTCCTCGTCTCCACGGTCGTGGTGGAAGTCGGCATTGATGTTCCCAATGCGTCGGTGATGGTGATCGGGAATGCGGAGCGGTACGGCTTATCCCAACTCCATCAGTTGAGGGGGAGAATCGGCCGAGGATCACACGTTTCCTACTGTCTCGTCCTGGCGGAGAATCCAGGGGAGGTCGCTCGACAGAGACTGGAGGCTTTTGTAGGAACAAGGGATGGATTTCGAATCGCCGAAGCGGACCTGTCGATTCGGGGGCCGGGAGAGATTTTTGGAACACGTCAAAGTGGACTGCCTGAATTCCGGGCGGCAAACCCGATCCTCGATGTCGAACTTCTTGGGTGGGCAAGAGAGGACGCTTTCCATTATATTTCCGAGCATCCAGGTTTACGAGGGGCGCCTGCCCTTCTCGACCTGGTACATCGTCAGTATGGATCCCGCGCGACACTGGCTACGGTCGGTTGATCGGCGCGTTCATCTCTTTGGTCCTCTGGCAAAATTATGGTAGCCTCTGCACTTCAATGGCTCTACTCGAAGTGGAACAAGTCACGAAGATCTATGGCCGCCGCAAGGTGGTCAATGGGGTTTCTCTCTCGGTGGATCGAGGGGAGATCGTGGGGCTTCTGGGTCGTAACGGAGCCGGGAAGACGACTACTTTTCGGATGGTCATCGGTCTCATAGCGCCGGAGAGCGGATCGATTCGCTTTGAAGGTCAGGATGTTACGCGACTTCCCATATACAAAAGAGCCCGTCTCGGAATGGGATTTCTTCCGCAAGAACCCTCTGTCTTTCAACGACTTAGTGTGGAGGAAAATCTGCTCGCCATTCTTGAAACGACAAAAATTTCGAAGGGAGAAAGAGAAGAACAGGCCGCCTCCATGTTGAAGGAGTATGGTCTGGCCCACCTTGGAGGGCAAAAGGCGTACACCCTTTCCGGAGGGGAAATGCGCCGCCTTGAGATTTGCAGGGCGATGCTGACCTCGCCCTCGATTGTCCTTCTTGATGAGCCCTTTAGTGGGGTGGATCCGATTGCCGTGGGGGAACTCCAGGGATTCATCCGCAAGCTCAAGGAAAAGAATATCGGAGTCCTTTTGACGGATCACAACGTTCGCGAAACTCTGGCGATTACCGAACGTTCCCATATAATCGACGGCGGTATGGTTCTTCGCAGTGGAACCCCCGATGAAATAATTTCCGATCCCGTTGTTCGGGAACGGTATCTTGGCACTGATTTCCGGATGTAACATGAACCCGATGACGCTTCTCCTATTAACGCTGGCGGTGGTTGGAATTACGACTCTGACGGCATTTACGATGTTGCCCGAGGGGAGACGAAAACATGCGTTCGCCTTTTGTCTTGCCTGGGTAGTCCCGGGATGGGGACATCTTTTCCTGGGAAGGTGGAAGAAGGCGATCCTCTTTTTTTGTCTGCTGGGGTTTTTACACATTGTGGGTCTCTGGTTGACCGGGTTTCGTACGGTCGGCTTCGAAGATAACCCCTTTTACTTTGTCGGTCAGTTCGGTAGCGGTATTACCGCCCTGTTGGGTACTTTGCTCGGTTCTGTGAAGGCGTATCCACGGGCGGATCTTCCGTTGGGATTCTATTCCCCAGGGTTGCTTTATATCTGCATCTCGGGACTGCTCAATATCGTTGTCATGATGAATTGTCTCGATCCACGGGTGATCTTTCCCGAGAAGGACTCAGAGGCTGTGCCGACTCGCGTATCGGAAGGGGGGGGCGAATGAGTTCTGTCTGGGAACTTCTCCTCTATATCCCGGTTACCTTGGTGGCCCTGACGGTTCTTGAAGTGTGCAAGTCGGACGATCCCAGGAGAATTTCCCGGAAAGTTCTAAAGAACTTCACCACACTCACCCTGGTTCTTGTTATGGGAAGTACGGCTGTTTTCTTTCTTACGAAATACTTCTAATCAGCGGATCATATGAAACCAGCGACCGGGAGGCCACCAGACCCAGAAGGCTTTCCCCACGATATGCTTGCGGTCCACGGTGATATATTTCTCTACGGTGGGTTGAGGGTGATCGAGGTTTAGATCTTCTCTTTGGAAGGCTCTTTCGTGTCCTCTCCAATCCGCTTTAATGTAATAGTCGGGGGCCTTTTCCAGCCCATGACGATCCCGGAATGCCTCTTTGATTCGGCTGTTTTTCGACTTGTCCGCTTGCCCTTCACAGATGATGCTGGTTCCATCTTTCATTCGGTACACATGCTTTTTCCAGAGGCGACTGTCCTGGCTGTTGGAAACATTGTCTCCAAACATAATGTACTTCCCCGGTCCGGTTTTCGTTACACCCGAGGGGCCGTCTGGAATGTTTCCGTCCGGTCCGGAGCGACCGCGGTAGTAGATATCTCTCCCAATCCGCAAATTGCGCAGAACCGTTTTGCCTCTGGTTTCGAAGGAAATTCGGGCGCCTCGGGGAAGGGGAAGGTTGCTGGTATACCACGTTCGTGCGGTCAAGGGGGCGAAGGCTTGATCCTCTACAAAAAGAACAGCCTGGCCCTCATAGACAGAGAAAAGAATGCGGGTCGCTTTTCCGGGGGGAATGCGGGCCTGGTCAAGGGAAAGACTTTTCTCCCCGGCCTCCCCATTTTGCAGGGAGAGCGTACTTTTGTCCGGGCCGAGCGTGAGGGTGAAGGTCCCCAGTTCATTACGGATTTCGGCCTGGGTCGTGGCCCCTGGAGTCGGAGTGATCTCAAAGGCAATCATCACATCTCCTACCGGATGTTGATCCGTATCCCGGAGATATTCCTTCAGTTCAAAGCGGGTCTTCTTTTCGTATGTTTTCAAGTCCCCGCCCAGGATGTCAAAAGGGGTTTTGGAATCGACGCTCCAATCTTCAAGAAAGAAATCGCGATTTTCAAACCAATGTCCCGATCTTGCCGGTTCAATCCAGATCTCTTTCTGTGTTGAGACCGGTTTTCGTGCGAACTGGAATCGGGGTTCTTCCTCTTTGGTGGATCGAGTAAACCAGTTGCCTCCGAAGACAAATCCTTCTTCCTCCGGAAGACCAACGACTCGTTTGATAAAGTTGCGGGAGAGTTCCAACGGGAACTTGAAGACCATCACGTCGTACCGTTGGACATCTTCGAAAAGATAGTTGTACTTCATGACCATGATCCGGTCGCCTTCGGGCCATTTACCATGGTTATGTTGGAAGGCACAATCCGGATGGGTAAGGGTGGGGTAATCTCCCAGGAGGGTCGGCTCCATGGAACTCGAGGGAATCTTGAACACTTCGATAAAGAAGCAGCGGATGACGAGGGCCATGACAAATGCGATTACAATCGCCTCAATGTTTTCCTTCAGCCAGAGTCCAACTGCCATCTGTGTGTTCTCTGTCTTTTCTTCTTTCGGTTTTTCTTCCTTTTGGCGGATTCGGTAGAGGATATATTCTGCCATCACGAAAGGGACGAGGAAGAAAAAGGCCGAGCCTCCCCCTTCCCGGACGGTGTACAGGAAGGTACAGAAAAGACCGACTCCCGCCGAGTAGACCGCAAGGGTGTAGGCCCACCGGTATCCGAACCAGTAGAGGGTGCATGTCAGGGCGACGAGGGGAAGGAGAACTCCCCCACTGACGAGGAAACGAATGTCCGATTCCCCGATGCCCTTGTAGAGCGCCAGAGCGGGGACGATTACCATGAGAGCGAGAAGGACCAGGGCGGTCGATTTCCGCTCGCGGTCTATTCGCCCTCGTTGCTCTTGAGAACCGCCATGAAGGCTTCCTGTGGGATTTCCACTCTCCCCACCGCCTTCATGCGTTTCTTTCCTTCCTTCTGTTTTTCCCATAGCTTCCGTTTTCGAGAGATGTCTCCACCATAGCATTTGGCTGTAACGTTCTTGGAGAGGGCTCGGATGTCTTCGCGTGCAATCACTTTTTTTCCTATGGAGGCCTGCAGCGCCACTTCAAACATCTGCCGGGGGATTTCCTTCCGGAGGATTTTCAGCATGGCACGTCCCTTTTGGGCAGAGAATTCTCGTGCCACAATGGTGGAGAGGGCATCCACCTCGATTCCTCCCACAAGGATTCGAAGTCGGCAAAGGTCTGCCGGCTCATATTTCTCGATCGTGTAATCAAGGGTTCCATATCCCCGTGTTCCCGATTTCAGCTTGTCGTAAAAATCAAAAACGATTTCAGAGAAGGGGATATGGTATTCCAGGATCACGCGGATCGGGCTGATGTAGGTTGTCCGGACATATTCTCCCCGACGGTCTCCGCAGAGCCCCATCACGTTTCCGATAAATTCGGTCGGAATGATAATTTTTGCGAGGGCGAGAGGCTCCCTCCACTCTGTGAGTAGGCCATCATCCGGGAGTTTTGCAGGATTGTCGATCCGGAGCGTTTCCCCTTTGTTGGTCACCACCTCATACGTAACGTTGGGTGCGGTCTGGATGAGTTGGACTTTTTCCTCTCTTTCGAGGCGTTCCTGAATGATTTCCATATGCAGGAGCCCCAGAAAGCCACACCGGTATCCGAATCCGAGTGCTTCGCTCGTTTCTGACTGGTACGAGAAAGAGGAGTCGTTCAGGGAGAGGCGTTCGAGGGCTTTCTTCAACATTTCGTAATCGGTATCCCCGGTCGGGTAAAAGCCGCAGTACACCATGGGGACCGGTTCTTTGTATCCTGGAAGAGGCTTTGCATCGACATTCTCTTTGTCGACGATCGTATCGCCGATCTGAATATCGCGAATGGAGCGAATGTTGGCCATGATATATCCCACCTGGCCTGCGCTCAGAGACCGCATCTTTTCCGGTTCAGGACGGAATACACCGACTTCTTCGACCTCGGCTTCCCGATCGGTCCCGACAAAGCGGATTTTATCCCCTTTCTGAAGAGTTCCATCGATCAGGCGGATGTAGACGATCACCCCTCGATAGTCATCATATTCCGAATCAAAGATCATCGCTCGAAGTGGACCTTGCGGATCACCATCGGGAGCGGGTACGGTTTTAATGATGTGTGTAAGGAGTTCTTCCGCTCCCATTCCGGTTTTCCCACTGACCTGAAGAATCTCCTCCGCTTTCACGCCGAGCGAGCTTTCCATTTCTTCAATGCTCTCATCGATTTGTGCGGTGGGCAGGTCAATTTTGTTCAGAGCCGGTACGATCTCCAGGTCGTTTTCGAGGGCGAGGAGGGTATTGGCCACGGTTTGTGCCTGGACCCCCTGGGTGCAATCAACGAGGAGTACCGCCCCCTCGCAAGCGGCGAGAGACCGGGAGACTTCATAGGTGAAGTCGACATGGCCGGGAGTATCGATCAGATTGAGTCGGTAACCTTTCCAATCCATCGCGACCGCTTTGGCTTTGATGGTGATTCCCCGTTCTCGTTCCAACTCATTGGAGTCGAGGAACTGTTCCCGGATTTTCCTGTGGCTGACCGTATCGGTCAGTTCCAGAAGTCGGTCTGCGAGAGTCGATTTCCCGTGATCAATATGGGCAATAATACAGAAATTACGTATGTGACCAATCATGTGGTGGAGACTGTATCTTTTCTTCTACGATCGGTCCAGAACCGGGTACGCATTCGATTCCCGCAATCAGGGAAGCGGGACCAGGATCTCTCCATCCCGCCATACTTTGAGGTTATTTCCGCTGGAAGATTCGAGGACCGCCCTGCGGTTTTCACGGATACTGAGGATCTGGTCTCGAAGGTCATAATCCTGCTGACCGGCAGTTTTCCAGATGGGATCTCCTGTTTCTGTATCGAATTTCGGCCAGGCGAAAGTGACCTTAAGGGTCTGATCTCCCATTTCTACGGAGTTGAATGTCAGTCCGGTGGAGAAATCGACTTCTCCCTGTGGCGTTTGAATGACCCGTCCCAGTTTTTTGCCAAGAAGCACTGTGAAATGGTACGTCAGGTTTTCGGTTCCTACCAATCGAGTAATCGCGAAGGAAGCCACATTCAGGTTGGGTCCAATCTCCGTGCAGCGGATTCGGAAACATTTTGACTCATCCAGGCGGTTTAAGATCGGGGCCTGAAGTCGAACGGGGACCGATTCGACCTGTCCCTTGTTTTTTTTCCAGGCGACGAACTTGTAGAGATAAAAGGCTCCTGGTTTGACGGCGGGATCTTCGTAAAGAGGTTTTTGCAATCCGGACTTCTTCAGAAGCCAGGATTTTCCTCCATCATCGGAACGGTGTACCTCAAAAGAGAGATACTCTTCTGTTTCATCAAAGCGTGCGCTAACCCCAACCGAATCGTAGAAGAAGGCAGCGGTCGAATTCCCGGGGATGTCTACCGAGGCATTCTGAAGCCTTTCTTTCACGAGTTCCTGATTGAGCTGTTCCATTCGGGAGAGGAGAGCCTCCGATTCCTTCTGATTACTCTTCCCCTGGTCTGTCAGAGCTTGTTGATGATTTTGGATCGAATTTTCCAACAGGGAAATGCGCTCTTGTAGTCCTTGACCTGAGATTGCCCACGGTTGGCTGATAAAGAGGATCAATCCCACGAGGAGGATCGCCGCTGCGGTTAGGGGAACCCATGTGTTTTCCCGGCTGATACGGATCAGGCTTTCCCATCGGGATTCATCAGCGGGTTCGACCTCGGGAGGATTTTCGATCCGGTCCATCACCTTCGAAACGATGTCATCCTGGTAAATTCCCTTCGCGAGGGCATTGGACAAGATGCTCTCATTCCGCAGAAAGATGGAGAGCAGTTCCTTGCAGTTGTTGCACCCGCCCAGATGGGTTTCTACCTCCTGGCGTTCCTCTCCTGTCAATTCATTGTCGACGTATTTGGAGAGAAGGATGGTTTGTTCTTCACGGCACCCCATTGCATCCCTTTCCATATATCTATTGCCCCATATTAGGAAATATATAAATCCTGAAGTTTCTCTTTCAGCATCAATCTCGCCCGATACAGTCGGGACTCGATGGTGGCGACGGGAAGCCCAAGGAAGTCGCTCATTTCTCGATAACTCATTCTTCGCAGATGGCGAAGGAGGATTATTTGTTGGTATATCTTTGGGAGTTGGTGAATGGTTGCGAGTACTTTTTCCCGCAATTCCTCCACCTCAGTCGAGGTCTGTTTGAAAACACTCCCGATGACTTCCCCTTCCGGTTCCATTCCATCTTCCATGATTTTATCAAGAGAGGCGGTATGAAAACGTTCCTTCCGGAGATAGTCGACACAGGTGGTTCGAACGATGGAGCAGAACCATCCTTTAAATCGTTTTGGATCCTCAAGGGCATGGAGGTTTCGATAGACTTTTAAAAAAGTTTCTTGAGTAATATCTCCCGCAACGTGTACATCGCCGATGATATTATAAGCGATGGAAGCAGATAGATTGGAATACTTGGCGGTGAGGGCCTCGAAGGCCTCCATATCACCGTCATTACAGCGAGCGATCAGGTCGGTGTCATCCTTTCGAACGTCGATTTCACCAATCCGACCCTGCATCTTTCGTCGAGCCATCAGTTTCACCCTAATTAAAAGACGTGAGATTCCACAGGAATCTTTCGGCCATATGGGCTGAATTCCATTTGAAAATCTGACCCAACTCTTCACGGGGGAGGGCGTTAGAGAGGAGGAACCTTTGAGAGGTTCAGGAACGACAATGCATATTGAGACCGATTTATTAACAAAATGTGCTCGTGGCGATGAAAAGGCGTACCAGGAACTGGTCGCACGGCTCGAAAAGCCGTTGATCAATTTCATCTATCGGTATGTGGGCGAGCGCAACCTCTCGGAGGATATTTTCCAGGAAACCTTTGTCCGGGTTCTGCGGAATCTTGCCAATTTCCGTCCCGAGGCGTCTCTGGGGACCTGGATCTTCACGATTGCCAGGAACCTCTGCCTTGACCACTTGAAAGCCCGAAAGCGGCATCGTGAGGTTTCGTTGGAGGCTCCCGCGTCTGACAGGGAAGGGCGCGTGATCGAATTCAAAGAGGTTCTTCGTGGAAAGGGGGAAACTCCTCTTCGGAACATAGAACGGGCGGAATTGAAGGCGGATGCTGTTCGGGCCCTTCGAGAGTTAGCCCCGGCGAAGCGGGAAGCTCTTGTTCTGCGTCTTTACTCGGAACTTCCCTATCAGGAGATTTCGCGAGTGGTTGGGGCTCCTGTCGGGACCGTGAAATTCAGAGTGCATGAGGCTCTCCGGGATTTGTCAAAGTTGATGGAAGGTTCGGACAAAAAGCGGGCGGCGAATGATGGCTCGTAGTTTGGAGATCGGGAACCCGGTATGAAATGTAAGAAAGCGATAGAATTGATTCCGGCCCTGTCCCTCGGGGATCTTGACGTAGAGGAGAAACGTTCTCTCGAGAATCATCTTGCGGACTGTATCTCCTGTCGCAGGGAAGCCGATCGGGAATTGGGTGTGATTGCGGAGTTGTCCTCCCTTCCTGTTATTGAAACCGCGGAAGCGCGGCGAGACCGGACGGTGGAGGCGATGTCCCAGGAGCATGCCGAGTGTATCGAGCGAATTCTTCTTCAGCCACGAAAGGGGGCTGGGCGGATACGTATTTGGGGGGCGGCTGCTGCGGTTTTGTTGGCGGTTCTCGTGGGCGGGGGCTTTTTCCTTTTTGATCGTATCGAAGAGTCTGTCGACCTTCAGGTGGTTGAAATTCAGGGTCAGGTTCAAGTGTACCGGGATGGAGTGTGGGAAGTTCTCCGTCCGGATATGGAACTGTCTTCCGGGGACCGGGTTGTGACTCAGCGAGACAGCGTCGCCTTCTTTCTCGTGAACCCCAACCGATCCGATCATGGCCGCCTGGTTCTGAATGAGAAATCTTCTCTTAGCGTGGGAAAAGGGGCCAACCTCGTCCTCGATCGGGGGGAAATGTTTGTCGAATTAAAGAGCGGGAACCTGGATGTTCGTACTTTTGGAAAGGAAACGGTTTCTCTTTCCAAGGGTGCCTGTGTTGTGGGTCTTCGTGAGACCCTGGTGCTGGTTCTCGGCTCTTCTGTAAAGAAACCCTCCCGGATCGAAGGGGCGGATGTGGTCTACGAAAACCAGCCTTTTTCTCTTGTTGCGACACGTATTGGGGAAATCACGGGAGTGGCGATTTTTCCGGCCCTTCCGGAAGTGGGGCAACGCCGTGTTTGGTTTTATGGCCTATCCACAGAGAAGGCTCTCCTCCTGGAGAAATTCAAGACGGCCATGAGAGGGCAGGGGATTCAGATTCGAGCTGGCAAGGATCGACATGTTGCGGACTTGATTGCGCCTGTAGAGAAGCGGCAGATGTCCCGGCGTCTCTTTGCCAGAGTGAATGAAGGGGAAGCATCTCTCAATTCTGATCAGGGAGTGCTTCTCTTGCGCAAAGGAGAGGAAGGCTTCCTTCAGCCCGGCGGGGTCCTGGCGAAAGCGAAGTGGGATTCGAGTGATCTGGAATGGATCCGTCCTGGCTTCTATGAAAATCGGGTCCCTGATCCGGTATTGATCCCGGCGAAGCTTTCGTTTCGGATGATAGGAAAAGATGCACAAGGGCGGCCTATAGTGGAATGTAATATTCATGGTTCCGAAATCTATACCGTTCTGCAGGGGCGATCGGCCGTTGTTTCCATTGAAGATGCGACTCTGACCGGAGAGGGTGAATTCCTTGTTCCGGTCCGAATTCGGGTCGAGTGAATCCCGGGGAAAATCGAGGAGATTGAAGATGAAATTATTTTCGACTGTCCTGCTTCTGTGCCTGTTCGTTACGACTCCCGTTCCCCTGGCGGCACAGGATACGGATACGGATGTTCAGGAATTAGGGGCCAATCTTCCTGGCGTGAATTTGCACGACTTGACCCTGATGGTACAGAAATTGACCGGTCGGAAATTTCTTTGGACAGAAGAGCTCGGTCTCCGGAATAAGCGGGTCAATTTTGTCGCACCCGATCCGATCAAGGGGGCCGACAACATCTTTCGTGTTTACCAGCATTTTCTTCAGGTCAACGATCTCATTCTGGTTCCGGCAAGAGAACCGGATGAGGGTGAGGAACCGGTGTACAAGATTCAACTTGCTTCTGTCGGTCCCAAGAGAGCGGTTCCGTTTGAGAGCGAGAAGGTAAAGCCCCAGGATCGTTTTGTCTCCCGGCTTTTTCATTTGAATCATGTCAGTCCCCGTGATGTACACGCGGCATTGATTAATATGGCCTCTTATCCCCAAGGAATCCTGCAGATTGAATCCGCGGGAATTCTTCTGATTACGGACTATGACTACAACGTGCAGAGGTTTGAGAGAATCATCGAAGAAATGGACAAGCCAAAACCGGATATCGTACTGAAACGAGTGGTCCTGAAAAATGCTCTCGCAAGTGAAGTCGAGCAGATTATGAACAGCCTTTCCCAGGTGATTCTTGCCTCTTCAGGTGGGAGTACCGGAGGGGCGGTACGGGGAGGTCGGCCCTCGACATCCAATAAAGGCGAGCAGTTGAAGATTGTTGCCGATACACGGACGAATTCGGTGATCGTACTTGCGGCCTTTAATCGAATTGATCGAATCGTTGAGATTGTCCGGGAACTCGATAGTGAAACTGGATTTGAGACGAGTGGGATCTATATTCGGCATCTGAAGCATACCGATGCGATCGATATCGCTCGTACGCTCAACGCGATGTATAAGATTTCTATCGACGAATCCGGGGTTCCTTCTGGTGGAGAAGGGGCGAGACCGGGGGAGGCGGTCGCTCCAGGAGGATCCGGTGGGGCATCATCTTCTTCCTCCGCCGGAACCGCTCTTACGGGAGGAGAGCCGACTATTGTTGCCGACGTTCGATCGAACTCCATTATCATGATTACGGATCGCAATACCTATAAGTCCCTTGATGAAATTATTACGAGGCTCGATTCTCGCAGACCGCAGGTTTTGATCAAGGCGAGTGTGGTGGAGGTTCGAGCTTCGGATGATTTTGATTTTGGAATGGAGTTGGCCCGCCTTTCCGATCCGGAAAATCGGACGGAACTCAATGGATTCAGCAATTTTGGATATTCTACATTGACCCTTCCGACAGACGGATCGAATGATCTTGGCCTGATTCCGGCGGCGACGACAGGGTTGACATTGGCCCTTATGAAAGACCGGATCGGGAATATCGGAGCCCTGGTTCATGCGAGTCAGGGGCGGGCCCACATCACCATTTTGGATGAGCCAGAGGTGGCCACCGTCGACAACGGATATGCCGAAGTAAAGGTTTCGGATGAAAAGCCGGTTGTGACCTCTACGTTCACCTCTTTTGGAACCCCGCAGGTCACCTTTGACCGGTTTGAGACGGCGGAAACGTCCCTCTCGATCTCCCCGCATATCAGCGAAGGGGGCTATCTCCGGCTTGACCTGACGGTCAAAATCGAGAAGTTTACCGATGAGGGATCGATTACGGAAACAGGGGTTTCCATTCCTCCCGCCAAAACGTCTCGAGAGATCACAACGAACTCCATTCTGGTTCCGAATGGACGGACGATTGTGATCGGAGGTATTGTCACGCGAGACGAACAGGATGCGGTAGCGAAGGTTCCCTTTTTGGGCGATATTCCCCTCCTTGGGAATCTCTTCCGGAAGACGACACAGAAGAGTGAGAAACGTACCCTCTATATCTTCCTCACTCCTTATATCCTCTATGACAATCGATGGGGAGACTTGAAGGAATTAACGGAAGAGCGGAAATTTGAGATTGAACGTCTTCGTCGGAAGGCCTTGCAACGGTTTCAGATTGATGGCCCGAAAGATTTGCAACAACGATCTACGTTCCGGTTTAGCGGTCCCGATGACCGATAGGGAGTTTTCATGGCGCTCATGACCCAGTTGCAGACAGTCCTCGATCGTGAGGGACTGTTTCTCAAGGACAAATTCGAGGAATGGGTAAAGCATTCCAAAGCAACACACCAACCCCTCGACCGTGTTCTTTTGACTGCGGGGTATCTGACCGAGACACAAATGCTACAGGTTTTCGGCGAATGTCTTGGTCTCAAGGTTGTGGATCGTCTTGGTGAAATCAAGGTCCCCTCCGTTTTTGTTGAACGGGTGCCGGTTCAATTTTCCCGCCATCATAATCTTGTCGGGATTGGGGAGGCGAACGGAACCATTCAGGTCGCTTCCTGTTCGCCCCTGGAGACGCATCCCATTGATGACCTGTCTGCGATGCTGGATCGTATTGTCGAGCCGGTTCTGGCGACACGGGCAGAAATCACCTCTCTGATCAACCGTGCGTACCAGGCGAAGTCGGATGTTGTTGATGAAATGCTCGACGAGATGGACGAGGATGAACTTCAGGGGATCTCGAAAGCAATTGAGGAGTCGACCGATCTCCTCGATATTGCGAATAAAGCACCGATCGTCAAACTGGTCAACATGATGCTTTTCCAGGCGCTCAAGATGCGCGCGAGTGATATTCATATTCAACCCTACGAAGAAAAGCTGCAGGTTCGGTACCGGATCGATGGAATCCTTTACGACATGATGTCCCCCCCGAAAAAGATTCAGGATGCGGTGATTTCTCGAATTAAGATTATGGGCAAGATGGATATTGCCGAGAGACGTCTTCCCCAGGGGGGGCGTGCCGGGGTAAAGATCGGGGACAGTGAAATCGACATTCGAATTTCAAGCGTTCCGACCAGTCATGGAGAGCGGATCGTAATGCGTCTTCTGGACAAGTCCGCCCGGCTCTATGATCTCGAAGAACTCGGTCTGACCGAGGAAGGGAATTTTGAGACGATCAAAAAATTCATTGAGGCTTCCCATGGCATCGTGTTGGTGACGGGTCCGACCGGAAGTGGAAAGACGACCACTCTCTATGCGGCTTTGAAGCGGATTAACTCTGTGGAGAACAATGTTCTCACGATTGAGGATCCAATCGAATATCACCTTCCGGGAATCAGTCAGATCGAAGTGAATAATAAAAAGGGTCTGACCTTTTCCCTCGGGCTTCGTGAGATTCTTCGACAGGATCCCGATATTGTCTATGTCGGTGAAATTCGGGATAAAGAGACGGCTACGATTGCGATTCAGTCCGCTTTGACCGGTCACCTTGTATTTTCCACCCTTCATACGAATGATGCGCCTGGGGCCGTTACTCGTCTTATCGATCTGGGGGTCGAGCCCTATCTCGTCTCTTCCTCCGTAACGGGGGTGATCGCCCAGCGGCTTGTCCGGCGCATATGTAAACAATGCAGGGAACCGTATCGTCCTACCGCGGAAGCTCTTGCCGAAATCGGTTTGAAACCGGAGGACATGCAGGATGGTCATATCATGCGGGGGCGTGGTTGTCCCAATTGCCTCAACTCGGGATATCTCGATCGAGCAGCGATTTACGAAATTTTCCCGGTGGCCGATTGGACCCGAGAGATGATTATGAATCGAGCCGGATCCACTTTCATCAAGGCTGAGGCGATAAAAAAAGGAATGAAAACTCTTCGGATGGACGGTGCGCGGAAGGTCTTGGAGGGGGAGACCACTCCCGAAGAGGTTCTTCGTGTCACCCAGATGGATCAATTCTGATCCCGTTTGAGCTGATATGCCGGTATTCAACTACAAGGCGTTAAAGGAAGATGGCTCCAGCGATGTTGGAGTGATTGATGCCGACACTCCAAAAGAAGCCCGTCTGAAATTGCGGGGTCGAAAACTTCACGTCACTGATCTGGTTTCGCTGGAGGAGAAAGAAGCTCGACAGAAGGGACTTCGGGCGCCCCTGTTCCGGCGAAAACGAGTCAACGAGATCGGCATCATTACCCGACAGATGGCGACCCTTCTGAATGCAGGCATTCCCATCATGGGGGCTCTTTCTGCCATTATTGAGCAGACCGAGGCGGAAGATCTCAAGGCAACGATGCTCGATATTCGGGAGAAGGTGGCTACCGGGGGTACATTTTCAGATGCCCTTGAACTTCACTCCTTTTACTTCAGTGATCTGTACGTGAACATGGTTCGTGCGGGGGAAGCGGCGGGGAATCTGGATAAGGTGATGTTTCGAGTTGCTGATTTCCTTCAGGCATCCCATCGCATGAAAGCGAAGATCATGGCGGCGATGACCTATCCGATCATCATGCTTGTGATCGGAGGGTTGGTGGTCACGATCTTGATGACCTTCGTTGTTCCCCAGATCCTGGATGTGATTCAGAAGCAGGGTCAGTCAGAAGGGCTTCCTCTTCCAACGGAAATCCTGGTGGCGATCTCGGGCTTTTTCGAAAATTATTGGTGGCTGATGTTGGCGGGCCTCGTCGGAGGGGGGATCGGATGGAGTCAGATTATTCGGACCCCCGCAGGACGCCTTTGGTGGGATACGAATAAATTGAAAATTCCTCTTCTCGGAAATTTGATGAGAAAAGGGGCGGTGGCCCGGTTCGCCCTTACCTTTGCCACTCTTCTCGAGAGCGGTCTTCCCGTCTTGGATGCTCTCGGGGTCGTAAAAATGGTCGTCAACAACCAATACCTCGCAGATACGCTCGATATGGTACGGATGAAGATTGCGGAGGGGGCGGACATCGCTACTCCGCTGAAGACGAGCAAAGTATTCCCTCCCGTGGTTGGGTATATGATTGCGGTTGGCGAAGAAGGGGGACGGTTGGAGGAACTCCTTCGGAGAATTGCAGAGGCGTATGAAGAAGAAGTCGAGATGGCCGCTCAGAAGATGACCTCCATGCTGGAGCCGATTATGATTGTGGTGATGGCGGTGGTCGTGGGATTCATCATCCTCTCGGTCCTTCTACCGATTCTGGAGATGAGCAACATGTAATGTTTCTCGTACCGCTGATCGGAACGTAAAATGAGAAGACAATATTTAACGAAAGGCATTTCGATGAAAAAGAGACTTTCCGGTGGTTTTACCCTGATTGAAATGATGGTTGTGATCGTCATTCTTGGGGTTCTCGCCCTTGTTCTTGTGGTTTCCTTTGCGGGAAAAGATGACAAGGCGAAAAAGGCGGCGACCCGTTCGATCATAGAACAGGTCAGTAATCAGATCGAAGAGTTCAAGATGGATCATGGTCAATATCCTCAAAGTCTTGAAGAACTCCGCCGGCGGCCTGGATTTGTCAGTGATGATGACTGGACGGGGCCCTACCTCAAAAAGAAACCAAAGGATGGCTGGGGACGGGAATTCCACTACGAATCTCCCGGACCGGACGGATATGGCTTTCAAATTTATTCCCTTGGGGCGGACGATCAGCCCGGGGGAAAAGGGTTTGATGCAGACCTCTCCAATATCCAAGAGGACGACTAGAGCGGGTTGTTCATGAGTCATTCCTCCCGATCGTCCGGATTCACTCTTATCGAACTTGTTGCCGTGATCGTGATCATTGGCGTGCTGATGACGATCGCGGTTACCCGCATGGATTTCATGGTCCCCAAATATGAACTTAGGGGGACCGCACGTGCGGTGGCCTACCATGTCAAGCGGGCCCGTTTCCGGGCGGTGTCCACCGGAAAGGATGTCTACATCAAGTACAATCTTTCGCAGGGAAAATATTGGATGCTCGTTGCCTTTCCCAAGTTGGAAGAAGGGGAGGAACTGGAACCGGGCGAAATTCCCGGGGAGTACGAGTATCAGGAAGTGATGAAGAAGGAACTTCCCGAGGGGATCCGATTTGTCAATGTGATCCTGGGGGCCAATCAGGTTTATTCTGGCGGAACGGCGACCATCCGAATCTCCCCTTTTGGGTCCTCCAGTCATGTGATTGTGAACCTTCAGAACCAGGGGGAAAAGAAGATCTCTCTTAAGGTGAATGGATTTACCGGGGCGGTCTCCTTTTTCAAGGGACATCGCGAAGCGGACAGAATCCTGGAGGATGAAGGGTCATGAATGAGCGTGGAATGACTCTTCTGGAAGTGATGATGGCGTTGGCCGTTTTTGCGGTAGCGGCGGCGATTCTTCTTCCGATGCCGAGGAAGTATCTGGCCGATACAAGCCATGCTCGGGATCAGCGAATTGCCTGGACGTTGGCGGCCCAGAAGATGTCCGAAATCGAACTCGATGCATCGATTTTCCGGGGGCAGGGAGACGGGAGTTCGGGTGATTTTGATGAGGAAGGTCATCCCGGCTTTCTCTATGAATGGACAGCCGAAAGGATCGAAGTCGATACGGTAGACGAAGAGGATATGGAAACACAACCGAAAGAGATTTTCCAGGTTCGGCTTGTCGTTCAGAGGGGCGCGGAATCTTCCGAGGGGGGGCTGATTACCCTGGAGGCGATGTTTCCGGTACAAGTCTCCGGCGAGGAAGAGGCGGGGCCGTGAGGAAAGGCTTTACACTTCTGGAGTTGATGGTGACGCTTGGGCTTGTCGTCCTGGTGATGGTCATTGTGTACGGGATCATTCGTTCGACGATTCAAAACGCGACCAAGATCGAACAGGTCATGCAGGGGGTGGAAGTGGGGCCGGCACTCCTTTCGCAGATTCGGGAAGATCTGGAAGGGGTTCTTCTTCTGGACCCGGAAGAAGAACAGTTTTTGGGGCAGAACAAACAGGCGAGTGGCGGAGACCGCGACCGAATCGATTTCCTGACAACGACGATGGCGTATGAGCAGGAAGAGGAAGATGCGGAGATGAAATTCTACGGCCTCAATGAAGTAGGCTATCAGTTGAAAGATAACCCGGACAACTCTTCTCTTGGGATTCTTTATCGGCGCATCGATCCTTTTGTGGATGAGGATCCTTTGCAGGGGGGAAAGTTGGTGGAGATGTACGATCGCGTCGTCCGTTTTAATATCGAATACATTGAAGATCCTGAGAAGGATCCTGAGAAGGAGTGGAGTAACAAGGAGAAGGAGGGGGCGCTTCCCCGTGCTTTTGTGATCGAACTCGAACTGCAGGTTTCCGATATTGATGCGCCGAAGCAGGAACTACGTCAATTCCGCCTTACCGTCACCCGTCCGCAATAGACGCGAGAGTCTATTTCCGCCCGAGAACTTCTTTTTCCACCGCATGACACGCCACCTGGTGCCCATCAAAGTTGAGCATTTTTGGCTTCTCGGTGTCGCAGAGCCCTTTCATGGCAACCGGGCAGCGGGGGTGGAACCGGCATCCTTTTGGAGGATTGAGCGGCGAAGGAACATCTCCCGGAAGGAGAATCCGGTTTTTCTGATGTTTCGGATCGGGAACGGGGACCGCAGAGAGGAGCGCCTGTGTGTAGGGATGCAGTGGGTTTTTATAGAGATCTTCACTGGTCGCGAGTTCGGCAATTTCTCCGAGGTACATGACCGCGACACGATCACTGATGTATTCAACGACGGAAAGATCGTGAGAGATGAACAGATAGGCGAGGTTGTACTTCTCCCGGAGATCGACCATGAGGTTGACGATCTGCGACTGAATCGAGACGTCGAGAGCGGAGACCGGCTCATCACAAACGATGAATTTTGGATTGAGTGCCAGGGCCCGGGCCAGACCGATTCGTTGCCGCTGCCCCCCCGAGAATTCGTGTGGATACCGGTTGATATATTGAGGCGAAAGCCCGACTCGGGAGAGCAGGTCTTTCACGAGTTCAACTCGTTCCGCTTTACTTCCAATCCCGTGAACGGTAAGACCTTCGCTGATGATACTTCCGACGGTCATGCGGGGATTCAGAGAGCTGTAGGGGTCCTGGAAGATGATCTGCATGTGTTTGCGGATTTCACGCATCTCACGGGGACCGAGGTCCTGAACTTCTTTGCCCTCAAATATAATCTCACCTGCGGTCGGTTCGATGAGGCGCAGGAGCGCTCTTCCCGTCGTTGTCTTCCCACAACCGCTCTCTCCGACGAGACCGAGTGTTTCCCCCGGTTTTAGATGGAAGCTCACATCGTCGACCGCTTTTACCCAGGCCGTTACCCGGGAGAAGACGCCCTTTCGAACCGGGAAATATTTTTTCAGGTTGCGGATGGTGAGGAGTGCATCTGCAGGTGCTGCATCCGCCTCTTCCTTTGGAGTCGGAAGAGTCGCCTGTTCAATCCTTGTGCGGATGATCTCCTCTCCGCCCGGCACTTTTTCTGTTTCTTCACTCATTCATCTGGTCCTTATTCCGCCACGTCACAGGCGACCCAGTGTCCCGGTCGCAGTTCCCTCAGTTGGGGTTCGGCCACCTTGCACTGATCGACCACTTTGGAACAACGGTTATGGAATTTACATCCTGGAGGGAAGTGTAACGGGTTGGGTACGCTTCCGGGGATAATATTCAGTTTTTGTCCTTTGGGGGTTCCCAGTGTGGGGCGCGAATCGAAGAGTCCCTGCGTATAGGGATGAAGCGGATTCGCATAGAGTTCATCCGCTTTGGCATATTCCACCAATTTAGAGGCATACATTACCGCCACGTAGTCGGCGAGTTCCGCGACCACTCCGAGGTCGTGGGTAATAAGCATGATCGACATGTGGATCTTCTCTTGCAGTTCCCTCATGAGGTCTAGGATCTGGGCCTGGATTGTCACGTCGAGGGCTGTGGAGGGCTCGTCAGCGACGAGGAGTTTCGGGTTGCACGCGAGCGCCATCGCAATCATGATTCTCTGGCGCATTCCGCCCGACATCTGGTGCGGATATTCATCAAGACGGGTCTCTGCGGCTGGGATCTTTACCAACTCCATCATTTCGATGACATGTTCCCGAGCCTCTGCCTTTGTTTTATTCTGGTGGAGCATGATCGCTTCGCCGATCTGGTTTCCGATCGTGAAAACCGGATTGAGCGATGTCATCGGCTCCTGGAAGATCATGGAGATCGAATCTCCCCGGATCTTCCGCATCTCTTTTTCAGAAAGTTTCGTCAGATCGACCTTGTTCTGGCCTCCATCGCCCGGTTTTCCCTGGTCGAAGATGATCTCTCCTCCGACCGTTTTTCCCGGGTGGGAGAGGAGTCGCATGATGGAGAGGGCTGTGACCGATTTTCCGCAGCCGCTCTCTCCAACAACTCCGAGGGTCTTTCCCCGGTAGATGGGGAAAGAGACTCCATTCACCGCTTTGACCACCCCGTCGTCGGTAAAGAAGTGTGTCTGCAGGTTTTTGATTTCCAGAAGTTTGTCGGTGTCTTCACTCATGCGTTTCGAAGTCTACCAAATAACAAGGTTTCCGTTCAGTTAATTACTGCGTTCCCTTTAGTCTCGGATCGATCGCATCCCGCAGGGCTTCCCCAAAGAGATTATATGCGGTTACGGTCATGAATATTGCCAATCCAGGAATGAGGGCGAGCCACCAGGTCGCCGGGAGAGATTCCTGTCCATTTTTGAGGACGCTTCCCCAAGTGGCGATATGAGGTTGAACCCCCAGGCCGAGGAAAGAGAGGCTGCTTTCGACCAGAATGGCTCCGGCAACCCCGAAGGTGGCACTGACCATGACCGGCGCGAGAGAGTTCGGGAGAATGTGTCGGAAAATAATCCGTATCTGGGACGCCCCGAGCGCTTTGGCGGAGATGACAAAATCATTTTTCCGCAGTTTTAAAAATTCGGCGCGTACAAGTCGAGCCACGGTTGTCCAACCGACAAGAGCGATGGCCACCATAACCCATTCAATGCGGGGCGGGGCGATCGCGATAATGGTGATGATCAGGAAGAAGGTGGGGAAGCAGATGACGATTTCGACGACTCTCATAATAATATCGTCGACCCATCCT
>PVBE010069222.1_pt1 | contig 20471 bp, 17 predicted proteins | sample 1631181 | NCBI WGS metagenome assembly PVBE01 (sample SAMN08397723, study PRJNA350692) | Marine metagenome, whole genome shotgun sequencing project. | isolation source: water | place: Pacific Ocean | collected 2012-04 | reverse complement strand
TCCGGCGGCCCGGAGTATTCCGAAACTTCGGCCTGAAACCGTGACGGTGTTTGCGCCATGTCCATCTACAATCGCCAGGCCCTGCAATCCTCCCTTAGCCGGCTGCTATGGGGCGCCGAGCTGGCGACGCTGCCGCGTTGGAAGGCCGAGGCCATCGGTTTTCTCAGGATCCTCCATGGGGTTGCGCGCAGTCTGGCGGAAGGCCAGTTGAGCCTGCGTGCCATGAGCTTGGTTTACACCACGCTCCTGTCTTTGGTGCCGTTGCTGGCCATAAGCTTTTCGGTCTTCAAGGGGTTCGGGGTCCACAACCAGATCGAACCTTTGTTGCTCAGCGCCCTCGCACCGTTAGGCGAAAAAGGAGTGGTGATCACGGCGCGCATCATCGAGTTCGTCGAGAAGGTCAAGACCGGCGTGCTTGGTTCCGTGGGGCTGGGGCTCCTCATCTACACGGTCATCTCGCTGATGCAAAAGATCGAACGCTCCTTCAATTTCACCTGGCACGTCACCCAGGCACGATCATTGGCGCAACGGTTCAGCGACTACATCAGCGTCATCGTCGTCGGCCCGGTGCTGGTTTTTTCGGCTCTTGGAATCACGGCCTCGGTGATGAACACGGCACTGGTCGAGAGCCTGACCGCCATCGAGCCCTTCGGCGCCCTTATCAAGCTGGCCAGCAAGGTAGTGCCCTACCTCCTCATCGTCGGCGCCTTCACCTTTGTTTACGTCTTCATGCCCAATACCAAGGTGCGCCTGCGTTCTGCTCTTGTCGGGGCGCTGGTCGCCGGCACCATTTGGGAAACCGCCGGCTGGGCCTTCGCCTCCTTTATCGTCGGCTCGACCAAATACACGGCCATCTATTCGGCCTTCGCGACGCTGATTTTGTTCATGATGTGGCTCTATTTCAGTTGGCTGATCTTGCTTGTCGGCGCCAGCATCTCGTTCTACCACCAAAACCCCGAACACCTGAATTCCCAAGGCGCCGGCCGCGGTTTGAGCAACCGCATGAAAGAGAAGCTGGCGCTCATGGCGGGCGCGCTCATCTCGGCCCATCACTATCGGGGTCAAGCCGCTTGGACCTTGGACGAACTTGCGCGCAAACTGCGCGTGTCGTCGGACGCCATGAAATCGGTGATGGTGGCGCTGGAAGAAGGCGGCGTCCTAAAACGAACCGGCGATACCCCGCCCGCCTATCTCCCCGCCCGCCCCTTCGACACGACCGAAGTAGCCGAACTACTACGCACCGTGCGCAAGGCCGAGGAACTAGAGCAAATGAATTACGATAGGCTTCCGTCGCGGCCCGCCGTCGAGCAGCTCATGGAACGCCTTGACCGGGCGGGCCTGGAAGCGTTGGGCGGGCGCACGCTCAAGGAGCTTGGGGCGGACGCCGCCGATACACCAGAAACAACAGAAGCCGCCAACGACCCGCTTCCATGAACCCGGTATTTCCGTTCCACAAGGAGTATTCATGATGAAGAAAAATCGCCTTCTGACGATCGTGGTTTGCACTGTTATCGGTCTCGGTTTCATAGCCGCCCCAATTTCATTTGACGCCGCCGAAGGCGGCTTCAGGGTTACCGAGGCCTGGGCCGCGAGCGACAAGGCCAAGAAGGATAAAAAGGAGAAGAAAGAGAAGAAGTCCAAGAAAGACAAAAGCTGCACCCGCGACCAGCCGTGCAACGACGCCAATGAGAAACGCAAGAAAAAATAGGCCTCCTGGACATCGCCAGACGAGGGATTAAGGCCAGAAAAAGGGGTGCCGCCCAAGGGCGGCACCCCGTGTTTTTACGTATTTCCGAGCGAGAACTAACGCTGGAAACCGATCTCGACCCGTCGGTTGGCGGCTTCGCGCTTGCCGTCCCCTGTCGATACTTCGGGCTGTGTCTCGCCGTGATGGCTGACCGCTATGGCTTTCGCCTTGGTTCCAGCCGCCGCCAGGGCCTTGGCCACCGCCTCGGCCCGGCGCTGTGAGAGCTTCTCGTTGTAGGCGTCATTCCCCGCCCGGTCAGTGTGGCCACGAATGACGATCCGGGTCGGCTTGAAGGCGCCGGCCTCCCCCGAGGCAACATTGATCACGGCCTGGGCCGCCGAATCAAGCTTGGCGCTGTTGAAGTCGAACATGACGACGAAGGGGCCCGGGATCTTGGCCATCATCTTGGGCTTGGGCGCCGGCATGGGGGCCGGTTTGGGCACCGGTTTTGCCGCCATCGCCATGGGTTTCAACGCATCGTCGATCTTGCCCATCGCGCCAAGAAAATCGGCGCGGCAGGCAGCGATGTCTTCGGGCTGGAAGTTCTCTTCTTGCTCTTGCATCCAGCAATCGAACATGACCTGTGCCGTCGCTGCCTCATTGGGCGCCTTTTCGATGGCTCCCTTCTGGAAGGCGGAGGCCAGGCGGGAGCGGGCGTCTGTCAACGCATCGACCATGCCGGCCGGCAAGGGGCGCGCCGAGATTTCCTCAGGCAGGACGACCTTTCCGCCACCCGCCGTCATGGCGCGCATGGCGAAGGCGTCCGAATCTTGGTAATCGCCCTCCTTGTACTCGCCCTCCGAAAGGCTCAGATAGCCGCTGTACAGAGCCTTATCGAACATCGAACCGGTGGGGTCGATTCCGCGGGCCTTGCCCAATTCCTGGCCGGCACAGGCGGAAAGCGCCATCACCGCCAAACCGCTGAAAATTACCTTACTCGCGTACTTCATTCACTACTCTCTTGGATTTGATTGTCGGGGTCCGGCGGACGGATGCCGAGCCCTGTATGTCGCTGATACGATAACATTCCGCAGATATAGGGAGGATCGTCGATTTGTCAGTGATAAATGTCACACTTTCATGATTTTCTGAATAAATTCGACGGATCCGCCATTCATATGCCGACACCGCGCAGAAAATCGAAATCGCACCCCTGATCGGCCTGCAAGACGTGGTCGACGAAAAGCTTGCCGTAGCCGCGCTTGTGCACCATCACTGCATCTTCGGACTTGGCGGCGCGCCGGCGCGCCAGCTCGGCGTCCTCGACCACAAGTTCAAGGCGTCGATCGGCGACGCTGAGGCGTATACGGTCGCCGTTTTCGACCAGGCCAAGCGCGCCGCCATCGGCGGCTTCGGGCGTGACGTGCAGCACGATGGTGCCGAAGGCGGTGCCGCTCATCCGTGCGTCCGAGATGCGCACCATGTCCTTTACCCCGGCGCGCGCCAGCTTGCCCGGGATGGGAAGATAGCCTGCCTCGGGCATTCCGATGGCCTTGGGCCCGGCGTTGCGTAGCACCAGGTAGTCTTCGGGCGTCACGTCCAGGTCGTCCCGATCAATGCGCTCGTTAAGGTCGTCGAGAGAAGAGAAGACTACGGCCCGCCCCTCGCCCTCGAAAAGACGCGGATCGGCCGCCGCCCGCTTGAGGATGGCGCCCCGTGGCGCCAGGTTGCCGTGCAGCGCGACCAAACCACCAACCGGCTGGAAGGGCTCGGCGAAGGGACGCACGACGGCGGGGTTCACATAGCCGGGATCGGCGGTCAGGCGTTCCCCAAGAGTCTCGCCGGCAACCGATCGGGTGTCCATGTCGAGCACCGGGCGCAGTTCCCTTAAGATGGCGCCGACGCCTCCAGCGGCGAACAGGTCCTCCATGTAGTTCTCGCCCGTCGGCTTGAGGTCGACCAGGACCGGGGTGGTGTCGCTAAGTTCGTTGAGATGCGCCAGCGATATCTCAATGCCCAGGCGCCCGGCAATCGCCGTCAGGTGCACGATGGCGTTGGTCGAACCGCCGACGGCGAGCAAAACGCGCAGCGCGTTTTCCACCGCGCCAGGGGTGATAATCTTGTCCGGCGTCAGGCCTGTTCCGATCAATTCCACCGCCCGTTTGCCCGACGCCTCCGCGGCGCGCAGCCGGTCGGCGTGAACGGCCGGGATGGCCGCCGTGCCGGGCAGGCTGACGCCCAGGGTCTCTGCGATGCAGGCCATGGTGCTCGCCGTGCCCATGACGGCGCAGGTGCCCGCCGTCACCGCCAAGGTGCCTTCGACGGTATCGATCTCGCTTTTGCTTATCGCCTCCGAACGGTACTGGCCCCAGAAGCGCCGGCAATCGGTACACGCGCCCATGCGCTCACCTTGGTAACGGCCCGTCATCATCGGCCCGACGGCAAGATAGACAAAGGGCAAGCCGGCCGAGACGGCGCCCATAAGCTGGGCCGGCAGGGTCTTGTCGCAGCCGCCGACCAGGACCACCGAGTCCATGGGCTGGGCGCGGATCATCTCTTCGACGTCCATCGACATCAGATTGCGGAACATCATGGACGTCGGGTTGAGGAACACTTCGCCGAGCGAAATGGTGGGAAAATCGAGAGGCAGTCCGCCGGCGGCAAGCACGCCGCGCTTCACAGCCTCAACCAGATCGGGCGTCGTGCGGTGACAGTTGTTGAAGCCGCTGGCAGCGGTGGCGATGCCAACTACCGGGCGGTCCAGCATCTCCGTCGAGTAACCCATGGAGCGGGCGAAGGATCGGCGCAAATAAAGTGAAAAATCCGGATCGCCGTAGTTGGTAAGGTTGTTGGCGAGGCCCTTTTTGGTCATGACGTTTCCTTCCCGGGTTTCAAACAGTTGGAGGCGACAGACGGCCCGGGGGACAGATCATTGCCCCCGGCGTTTTTTTGTTCTTCCAAAAAGACGTTAAGCCGGGTCAGCTTGTCCCGCGCCGCCGCCGATACCGCCTCGGCGTCGCGCCCTTGCCAGTCGTAAAAACCAACACCCGTGCCGATGCCCATCTCGCCCCTCTCCACCTTGCGGTCCAAGATGGTGGACGGCGTCCGCCCGGCATAGAGATGGGGCACGATGGCGTGTTGGGCGAGGACGTGGGTCCCAAGGCCGCCGATGTCCCTCGATTCGATCAAACCGGTGACGCAAAACCTGGGACCCAAGAGTTGTTTGGCCACCCGGTCGACGTCTTCGGCCTTAACGATGCCGGTTTCGATCAGGTAGTAAGCCTCGTGCAATATGGCGTGCTGCAATCGGTTCCACAGATAGCCGACAATGGGTTGGGAAACCTCAAGCGCCTGTCGGTGACACCGTTCGAGAACCGCTACGACCTGTTCGACGACCTCATCGGCGGTCTCGGCCACGCGTACCACCTCGACCAGTGGCGAGACCTCGGCCGGCATGAAGTAATGCATGCCGAGAAAGCGCTCCGGCCTGTCAAGGGCCGCCGCCATATCGGCAAGCGGCAAGCCCGACGTGTTGGAGGCCAAGATCGCATCGCCGCCGTATGCGTCCTCCATGTTCCGCAGCACCTCGACTTTAAGATCGAGGATTTCATAAACGGATTCGATTATCAGATCCGGCGCCCGGGCGGGCAGCTCAGTCGTGAGCTTAACGCCTTCGGGAAGCACCAAGCCCTCCTTCGGTGTATGACGGTAAATCACGGTGTCCAGCCCGGCGGCGGCGAAGACCTGGGCAATGGCGCGCCCCATAACCCCCGAACCGACGATCATAATGCTAGAGATGGGTGGGGTCGGGGTTTTCATGGTGGCCGTTCTCTCTGTTGGTTGGCTGGCGTCAGACTTCTAGCAGAATTGACGCCGCCCTGTCAGCGCGCCGGGGACCAGTGGCGGCAAATTGCCTTTACGGCGACACGCCCTTGCGCTGTAATTCCGTCTCAACCCACGGGAGAGGCCATGGGAATATCCGACCTGCCTCGCGCCTCGGCATTGATCGCCGCTCTTGCTTGGTGCGGCCAACCGGCCGCCGCCGAACCTGTTGACGTGGAGTTGATCATCGCCGCCGACGCATCGAGCAGTGTCGATTCCGAGGAAGGACGGTTTCAACGGAGTGGCTATGCCGCCGCCTTTCAAAACCCCAAGGTCGTTACCGCCATCCGATCCGGAGCCCGGGGACGCATTGCCGTCCTCTACTTCGAGTGGTCCGGGGACGAGGACAAACGCATCGTCGCCGGCTGGACCGCAATTGACGACCAGGCCAGTGCCTGGGCCTTTGTCGAGGTACTCAGCGCCATGCCCTTCGTGAACGGCGGGCGGACCTCGCTCAGCGGTGCCATCGATTTCGCCGCTCCTTTGTTCGAGGGCAACGGCTTTGGGGGCCAAAGGCGCATTATCGACCTTTCCGCCAACGGCGAGAACAACATGGGCCGGCTGGTCAACCTGGCCCGCGACGATGCCCTGGCCGCCGGCATCACCATCAACGGACTGCCTGTCATGATCGACCGCCCCGGGGGCGCGGAGTGGCCTCCGATGCCAGAGTTCGGGTGGTATTTCGAAGATTGCGTCATCGGCGGTCAAGGCGCCTTTTCGATCATCGCCAAGGGAAGCAACTCCTTCGCCACCGCCGTTCTGGGCAAGCTGGTCCTTGAAATCGTGGGCATCGAGCCGGACCGCGGCCGGGCGCGCCCCGTGGCGGGCCGCCCCCTGACACCGTGCGACATCGGCGAGCAGCGGTGGAAACACCTGCAGGATTATTCCTATCCCCGCTAGAGCAAATCCCGAGCAAACGGAATCGTTTGCGACGACGAATGTGCATAAATTAAATGTGTTAGGGCATTCTCCGTGAGCGCGAGCGAGCGGAAAATGCTCTAACGCCGGCCGGCCCCTGGCCACTTCGGAACGAGGCTGGTAGTTTGTGCGCCGGCGAGGCAAATGAACAAAGTGAAGGAAGAATATTATGGCGACGGGCAAGCGATACGCGGTCATCGGGGCGGGCAACGGGGGGCACGCGCAGGCCGCCGAACTATCCCTCAAGGGACGCGATGTCGTCCTATTCGACTTCCCCCAATTTGAAGACGTCCTTGCCCCCATCCGCGAAGCGGGTGGCATCACGGTGACCAGCGGCGTCGACCATTTCGCCGGCGGCAAGGGCGAACACTTCGCGGCGCTGCCCAATGTCACCTCCGATATCGGCGTTGCAGTGGACGGCGCCGACGTGGTTATCATCGTCGTCCCATGTCAGTACCACGAGGTGGTGATCGCGGCTTGCAAGGGACACCTGAAGGCCGGCCAATTGGTGCTGCTCAACCCGGGCGGTGTCGGCGGCGCGCTTCTTCTGCGCCGCGCCCTCGCGGCCGAAGGCGTTGAAGGCATCTTGGTCGCCCAACCCTCGGACCTGCTGTACGGCGGGCGGCGTTCAGGCCCCGCCAAGGTCAATGTCGGCGCCAAGAAGCAGAACGTCGCCCTTGGCGTCTTCCCGGCCTCCGACGCCGACGCCGTGATGGGTATCTTAGGCGAAGATTTCCCCGAATACCGTCCCTTCGACAACGTTCTCGCGGCCGGGCTGAGCGGCCCCGGCATGGCGGTGCATCCCATTCCCATGATCATGAACGCCGTCAAAATCGATCAACTGGGGGCCTATACCTATACGTCTTATGACATCACACCGTCGGTGGCGCGGGTCATTGAGGGCCTGGATACGGAACGCCTGGCCATCCTGGCGGCTCTGGGCATCGAGGCGTCGTCGTTTAAGGACGTTCTCAACGAGTATTATGGCGCCGAGGGCAAGGATTTCCATGAGACCGTAAACAATGTTCCCGGCTATCGGAAACAAAAAGCGCCGGCCGATTTCCAGGACCGTTATATGACCGAGGAGATCCCGACCCAGATGGTGCCCGCCGCCCTGATCGGAAATGCCCTTGGCGTGGCGACGCCGATCCTGACGGCCACCGTCAATTATGCCTCGGCGATCAACGGGGCGGATTACTGGTCGCAAGGCTGGACCCTGGAGAAACTGGGCCTGGCGGGCATGGGCAGAGACGCCATTCTGGACTATCTGAAGACGGCCTGAGAAGTCGTTATCTTGCCTTGAGCAGGTTGCCCAGGGCGAACATCCAATGGCAAACCCCTCCGCCACCCGAAAGCGCAAGCCGAGGAAGGTCACCGCCAAATCCCTCGAAAGGGCGGCGTTGTTCTATCTCGAACGCTTCGCCACGTCGGCCGAGAACCTGCGCCGGGTGCTGATGCGCCGGGTCGAACGCTCGGTGCACTTTCACGGCACCGACCGTGAAGCGGGCGCTGGCCTGGTCGACGGGTTGGTGGCGCGCTACCTGGCCTCGGGCCTTCTCGACGACCGCGCCTATGCCGAGGGAAGGGTCCGCACAATGCGCCGGCGCGGCTCCTCGGCCCGCCTCATCCGCCTCAAGCTACGCCAGAAGGGGGTTGCCGATGACGTCGTCGCCGGCGCCCTGGCCGACCATGCCGAGGATGGGACCGACCCCGAGGCAGCCGCCGCCGCGGCCCTCGCCCGGCGCCGCCGCCTGGGCCCTTTCCGCCCACCCGCCGAGCGCCAGGAGAAGCGCGAGAAAGACTTGGCCGCCTTGGCCCGGGCCGGTTTTTCCTACGACATGGCGCGCCGCGTCATCGAAGCCCCCTCGCCCGAGGACTTAGCGGACGACGAATTTCTCTAAGGAAGCTCAGTCCTCGTCGCCGGTATCGGCCGGCAGGTCGGTGCCTGGCTTGGCGGTGGCGCTTTTCGCCTTGTCGGCCGCCGGCGGGCGGTCGGAGGTGGAGGTTCCCTCCATGGCGACGCGGGCCGGCGGTGCCGTGCCTGCCTTGTCGACGCCGAAATAGATGGTGGTGTGGGGAAAGGGGATTTCGATTTCCAGTTCGTCGAAGCGTTTCTTCATGCGGCGGTTGAATTCGCGCCCGACGCTCCACTGCTTGATGGGGACCGTCTTAATGCGTGCCTTGATGATGACGGCGGAATCGGCGAAGGCATCGACCCCCAGCACGTCGAGGGGTGCGATGATGAAGGCGTCCCAATCGGGGTCTTCGCGCATGTCGTCGAGGATGGCGGAGAGGACCTCGATCACCTGATCGGTGTCCTCGCGATAGGCGACCCCGACCTCAAGGACGTAATAGGAAAACTCCTTGGTCATGTTGGTGACCGTGTCGACCGTCGAGAAGGGAATGGTGTGGACGCTGCCCGTAACGTCGCGCAGGCGAATGGAGCGGATGGAGATTGCCTCCACCACACCGGACTGTCCGGCAACCCGCACCACGTCGCCGACCGAGATGGCGTCTTCGAACAAGATGAAGGCACCGGTGATCACGTCTTGCACCAGTTTCTGCGACCCGAAGCCGACGGCCAGCCCGATGACCCCCGCGCCGGCCAGCAGGGGCGCGATGTTGATGCCCAGTTCGGAAAGCACGATCAAGGTCACCATGATCGCCAGCACGACAAAAATAATGTTGCGCAAGAGAGGCAGCAAGGTGCGGACGCGGGCGCTGCGCGCGACGACGTTGCCCTCGTCATCGGTCTTGGAAAGATAGCGTTCGACCGCCGAGGAGACGAATTCCCAGGCGATCAGGGCAATCACCAGGACGGCGGCAATGCTGATCGCACTTTGCGTCATCCGCCGGCCGAGGGGGGTGTCCAGCCAGCCGAAGGCATCCAGCCCCCAGGTGTAGAGAAGTGCCAAGACGGCAATTACCGTGACCAGGGTGCGCAGCACAACATGGACGACAGGCAAATAGCGGTTGGCTCGGGCCTCGAGCAGGGGGAAGCGAGCCTTGACATCGTCTCCGATGGCAAAGCCGCGTTCCACTCCGCGGCGCAAACCCGACATCACGATTCGGGCAACGACGATAATGACGACCGAGACGACAGTGGCGCGGACCAGAAATTCAAACCCGTCCTTGATGCCCAAGGCGGCCACCGCGTAAACGCCCACGATGTAAGCGATAGCCAAAACGTGCCATGCATCGGCAAGACGGTCGCGCAGGCCCTGTACGCCCGCCACCCCGGCGCGTCCGGTCGGCAGGCGCCGGATCCACGCCGCCATGGCGTTGCGATTTTGCAGCACGAAGACGACCGTGAGCACGGCGACGAGAAGGCCGACAAGACGCAGCAGCCCGGCGTGTGCCCCCGGCGGCAGACCGAGAAGCAGTGCCCCCTCGGCGGCGAAGTAGCCGATCACCGAGACTCCGGCCAGGCGCCGCCCCCAGATAAACAGGTAATTGGCGCTTTCGTCGCTTAGAGATAACAAGCGAAGCGTCGGCGCCGCCGGCGCCAACACGGCGCGCGACAAAATGCTAATGGCACGCATAAGGACATAGGCATAGACCAAGGTAAAGGCGACCACGTGCATGGCGGGATCAGGCCGCACCAGGGGCACCATGACATAGGCGGCACCGATGAAGATCGCCACTGGGATCAAGTCCACGGCGGTGCGCCCGACAAGGAAAGCGGTGCGCGCCAGCATCCCGCCATCGGCGCGGTCCTCGACGCCTTGGCGTAGACGGCGCAACAGGGCGACTGCCAGGCGCTCGGCCACGATACCGACAGCAAATACGGTGGCCAGCTTTAACAACAGGCCGAGCCAGAACGCGCGGGTATCGTCATCGGTCGCCTGACGGCGCAGCCATTCCAGCAACACCGGGAAGTCGCTCAGCGCCCGGGCGACAGTGAATACCTGCTCGCCGATTTCGCGGGTGCGCTCCGAAACCGTGGCGATCAGCCGCGCCCCCAGGCTCTCCGCCTTGGGGGTCGGTGCGATGCCGCGCCGTGCCTCGATGAGCGCCTTGAGCTGATCGATCAGGACCTTGCGCTGGGCTTCGTCCTCGACGGTGGAAAGAAGGGACTCCAGTTGCTCGGCCTGAACATCCTGGGCGCCCGCCGGCGCCCAGGCACCCGAAGCCAAGCTCAAGATCATAGTCACAAGGCCGGCAAGCAGAATCCGCGACCAGCCGCGTTGCAACGCTATCAGATTTTCCGAGAACCCCATGACGCGCGAGATTAGCCGCCGAACACCGGCCTGTCACATGTTTTGGAAGAAGAGACCATGACGGTCACTCGTGTCATCGTGCTGCGACACGCGAAACCTCGTCGTGGATCCCGGCCAAGCATTCTTGGTCGCTCTCCAGACAAGCGAGGGTGAGGCTCGACAATTCGATAAAGAACTCGTTTTGCGTTGCCGCCGTCACCTTCAAGCAGAAGACCGGCACCCAAGGCAGCAGGTGATCCTTGAGGAATTTATTTTGCACGTCCCGCAGGCCCTTGCATTGATCGTCGTCGCCCTGGCCGAAGGCATCGGCGATTTCGTCGCTCAGATAGGCCATAAAGGCCAATTCCAGGGCGATGTGATCGTCGGGAGCCCTTCCCAGTTTCTGGGAGGCGACGCCGCTCTCCGCATAGACTCGCCGAACAGCAACGGCTTCCGGCCCCATTAACCGTTTGTCGTTTAAGAAATAAGAGGCATAAGGCGGAGCGGGAAGGAAGCCCGGCCCTTCGAACAAGCGCGTGTATTCAACGTTGAGGCGGTCGACGAATGCTTCCCAGTCCGTGACTTTCGCCAGGACGTTGCGAAGGGATGCGAAGGCCATCTCGATGGGTTCGCTCTCGAATGTCAGATCAAGAAGGGGCTCCACCTTCTCGCGGCTGAGCGGGTAGCTGTACAGGGCTTGGAGAACCCTATACAGCACCCGCCGCGATTGCAGATCTTGCGGCTGCTCTCTCATGCTCTTTTCACGTTCACGAGCATGTTGACGAAGGCCGGCTGGCCCATGATCGGACTGAGCGCTTCGGGATCCACCAGCTCATTTGCGTCGACCGACGTTTTCTCATAGTGCATCAGATCTCCGGCGCCGGGGGCGAAGCGACCGCCGGCACCAAAGCCCACGCGAAGTACGCCGGGGCGGATGGTTTCACAAAGCGATACCCGTCCTTTCTGCGTTTTGCCCAACGGGTTTTCCAGGACAACAAGGTCGCCAGTCTCGAGCCCCAACTTATCGCCGTCTACCTGATTCATCTGGATGACGCCGATGGATATCTTGCCGGCCCCGATGGTGACCTGACGATCCAGCTTCTGCACCCCCTCGGCACCGACGACAACGGGATTGACGGTTCGCTCCTCGCCAAGGGGACGATAAAGGTCCTCGGCCGAGAGTATGTTCAACCAGCTTGCGCCTTGGGTGCCGGTCATGGCGTGATGGACGCGCCCGTTGATGAGCTGGAAGGGGTACGCGTCGCGGTACTTGGCATAGGCTTTGTTGGTGTGCGGATTCCACATGCCCTCGAACCAGAAGAACGTAGCGGGATAGCGGTCCCACCCCAACGCCTTGATCCCCGGCGGGACTACGGCGCTCTCTTCCAGCAGCTTGTTGTACTTGGCGTACCGGCCACGGCGCTTGGTGCCGTCTTTCCAGTCCCACTTGAACTCGATCTTCTTTGTGCCCGTCTTGAGGACGCCGCCATTTACGTAACGGTGCCAAGACATCGGCCATACGGCGACACCATGGTGCTCTCGCATCCATTTGACGGTAACGGGTTCGCCCTTCACCACTTTCTTCTTGTGGTCGATGGTGACGCGCCCCACTTCCAGCGAGTCCGGGGTGCCGACAAGCTTGTAGTTTTTCGGCAGCTTCGGATAGGGCAGCGGATCCCCGGCGTGGGCACGCCCCGGCGAACCGGCGAGCGCCTCGGTCCAGAATTCCTCCTCGCTCTTGTAGCGTCCCCAGAAATCCTCGGCCTTGATGTCGGGATCGCCTCGGTCCCCAAGAGCCTTGGCAAGTGTCTGCATGATCTCGAAAGGAGTCCGTGATTCGAACTGCTTTTCGATCACGAAGTCACGCAGCCAAAGGACTTGGTGGGACGGATAGACATCGGCCAGGCTCATGCGCTCCAAGTACGACGCTTCCGGCAGAACAACGTCGGCGTACAAACCGGATTCGAGGAACGGCGTGTCGACGTACACCATGAGCTCAAGCTTATAGTCGCCGTTCGCTTCCTTCGCCGTCAGCGCTTCCTTCCATTTCCAGGTGGCAGAGCCCGTGATCACCGAGTTGCCGGTACGCAAGAAGTAAGCCTTGATCGGGTACTTGTGCCCCTTGAACGGACCCTGTGTCAGGGTGACACCGTCCAGGAAACGCCTGGGATAATCACCGACGACATCGTCCCAGGCGGCCGGCCAGTCGGCGTAGTGGTCCATGTGGAGTTCGTCCATCTTGCCTTCAACGACCACTCCGTTGACCTTGCGCTTGACTTTGCGGCTGCGCATCCACTTGCCGGTGGCTTTTCCGCCTTTGCTCCCCTTGACCAGTTCGGTGTCGATGGCACCGCCCGGGGTGTCGAAGTTGCCGGTGATGACGTTCAAAGCCACCCCCAGGATGGAGGCCACATAGCCGTTGTACTGGTGGCCGATGCTGCCCATGCCCCAAATCAGCGCCGCCGGCTTGGTCGAGCCGAAGAGGTGCGCCAAGTCCTCGATCTGGACTTTTTCGAGGCCCGTGCGGTTCACCGCCCATTCCGAGGTGAAGTAATTGAGCCCATTGACCGGATCGGTTTTTTTCCACCACTGGCGGAAGGTGGCCTCGAACTCCTCCCAACCGACGCTGCTTTTCTTGAACTACCAGTCGATATAGCGCCGCTTTGGATCGCTGTCCGAATGGTGTTCCAGGATGTAACGCAGCATGAAGGCGAACAGGTCGGCATCCGTCCCCGGGCGGATCGGAAGCCACTGGTCGGCCTTGGCCGCCGTGTTGGTGAAGGCCGGATCGACAACGACAATTTTCGCGCCGGCCTGCTTGGCGCCGACCGTGCCCCGCGATTCATAGTTAATGCGCGTGGCCGTGAACGGGTTCCAGCCGGTGTAGATGATGAGCTTGGTCTTGTACGAGAAATCGTTCTTCAACGTACCGTCGGCCTGGCGAACCAGAACCGGGCGCATGACATCGGGCTCTACCCTCTTGCCGCCGAACATGAGCTTCGGCCCATGGCGGCGCGGGGTGTCGCAGATGGCCCCGTGCTCGGTGCAATGGGGCGTACCGAACCCGAATCCCAATCGCCAATACGTGTCCCGGTCGGTAACGTCGCCGGAATCCATGATAACCGATTCAGCCCCATGCCTTTTCTTGATACTGGTGAGCTTGTCGGCAATGAAGGCGATCGCTTCGTCCCATGAGACCCGCTTGAACTTGCCTTCCCCACGTTCTCCGACGCGGATCATCGGGTATTTAATGCGGGTCGGGCTGTAGACCATCTGTAGACCGGCACATCCCTTGGCGCACATCGTGCCGGCATTATACGGTACCCGCGGATTGCCGTAGACGGCAGACGCCACGCCGTCGACAACGTTGACGGCGATGCCGCATTCGGCCGGACACATCACGTCGGCGGTATAGACGAACTTCTGCTGTGTCTTCAGCAGATCTTCCGCCTCGGCCGCGCTGACTTTGCGGAACGGAAGCCCAAAGGCGCCTGCGGCAAAGACCCCCGCGCCACCCAGCGCGCCGGTCTTCAGGACGTCGCGTCTTGAAATGCTTGTCATGACTGCATCCTTCCCTCGAGGTAGTAGACCAGTGGATTCGTGCCTGCTTCTTCTTTCAGACGCATGACGTTGGGTTGCCGGATCAACTGAGCAACCAGGCTGTCGGGATCAAATTGATCGCCAAAGAAGGTGGCCCGGCCCATGCAGGAAAGCACGCAAGCCGGCAGCAGACCGCTGGAAATGCGGTGCAGACAGAACTGGCACTTTCGTGCCTTGTCGATGGGTGCGCCTTTCGCGGCCCTGGACCGTGCCTGCCCGTATTCCAGACTGTCGAGCTTTTCGTAGGCTTCCGGCTCACCGGAGACGTAATCGCCCCAGAATCCGCCAGCGTCGAAACCTATGGCCTGATAAGGACAGGCGGGGATACAGGTCTTCAATGCTTCACACTTTTCGTAGTCGATCTTGACAATTCCGTCCGGTCGTTTCTCGATGGCCTTGGCCTTGCAGGCCCGTGCACAGGGCGGATCGTCGCATTGCATGCAGGGTTGTGGGGTGAAACGCTTGGCGACATTCGGATATGTGCCTTTGACTTCCTCGCGGACCGGCCGGTAGACGATCCCAGGAGGCAGCTTGTTTTCCTGGATGCAGGCGATCGTACAGCCTTGGCAGCCGACGCACTTTTCAAGGTCGATCACCATGGTCCAATTGCGTTGATCGACGGGTTTTTGAAGGGCGCGCCGAAGATCCCGGTCCATCCGCCCCAAGACATCCTCTTCATCAAGTCCTGAATAGAGGGGAACGTCCGGGACCCGAACCGCTTGCGCCACCTCCAGGGCCTGCGCCTCACCCGTGACGGCCGGTGCGACTAGGCCGGCGAATGTTGCGCTGGCGAACTTGGCCAAAAAGCGCCTCCGGTCCTCGTTGCGGTCTATCACCGCCGAGTCCTGGGCAATTTCGGTCTCTTGATTCTCTCTCATGAACAACCTCCATAAGGTGTGTCCGGACCGATGACACGCTCGCCATCGACCGTCACCCAGCGGCCTGGGAGATGAAGATTTGATATTGATCGTGGTTCCATCCGAAGGATTTCCCACGCTGATGTGATGATCCTTGGATTCTAGAAAGTTCGCCCGGTCGGCGCATTAACCTAGGTTAACGCCTCTCGATTTTTTCATAAACGTGTTGTGATTTTCCGCCGGACCTGGACTCGGCAACCAGATTCAGACAACCCTATCGGGACCGATCTCGCCCATGAGTCCGTCGAAGTCGCGGACATAAACGGTGCGGCCGGAGAAATGGGCCCACCCCTCATCATCGAGCTTTCGGATAACCCGCGACATGGACTCCGGGCGAACGCCAATCAGGGCCGAAATGTTGCGCCACGTCAGGGGCAAATCCAGCACTAGCGAGCCGTCGTCGGCAGTCCTCCCGCTATGGTCCTTGAATATGGACAACACATGAGCCAGCCGCGTCCGCACGCTTTGCGTCACGCTCTCGAAATACGCCTCCTCGGCGTCGCCCAAGGCCCGTGCCGCGCTTTGCAGGAACCGGTGTTCCAGCGCCGGACTATTTTTTAATACATCACGGATAACCGATACGGAGACAAAGCAAATGGTGCTGGTTTCCAGGACTTCGGCCCCGCCGCGATGGCTTTCCTCCGCCAATAGGGGTCTGAGGCCCAAGGTGTTTCCGGGAAAAGCAAGGCGCCAAAGGATGACCGAATTTCCCTCTGGGTCGGATTTGCGAACGCCGACCAGGCCGTTCCTGACGTAATAGATGCCGCGACAAGGTTCGCCCTCGCGAAACACATCCGTGCCCACTTTGTGAATTCGGCAGACGGCCACCTCGTCGATCCGGCGCAGTTCGTCCTTGCTGAGTACGCTCCATTCGGTTGTTTGCCGATACTGGCGTACAAAGCAATCGTCTTTTAAGCCTTGATCCTCACACCGCACCATTGGGGCCCTCTCCACGTTCCACTGGCCTCCGTCGGGAACCATTGCCGCTTCGCTTCGGCGTTTCCAAAGATAGCGTTATCGACCGCCCGGTTTCGATTTCACCGACCTGCGGTTACATTGGATTGTAGTGTGCGGGAATCTCCTAAATTTGCGATGATGTAGGTCATGAAGCGCCAGATCGGTTCCACGGATCGCCACGCCTCGTGCCGCCGCTTCTACCCGGCACGCGAAACGTCTTGCGCCGAACGCCGTTCACGGGCAAGAAGACGAGGAAACTAGGCCTTCGAACCTGGGCCTAGCGGAGACCGTGGATTTGTCACGTTCTGTCAACGACCTGCCATATGCGCTCGCCCATCACGAGGAATTGGCGGCGCGCATCGACGGAAAGCGACTTGCCGTCTTCCTGGATTTCGACGGCACCTTGTCGCCGGTCGCCGATCGGCCTGATGAGGCGGTCATCTCCAAGTCCATGCGCGATGTCGTCTCGGCCTTGTCCGAAAGCTGCCCCGTCGCCATTGTCAGCGGACGCGACCGCGCCGACGTCCACCGAAGGGTCGGGCTCGACACGCTCTTTTACGCCGGCAGCCATGGTTTCGACATCGCCGGACCCACCGATCAGCCCGTCCGCCACCAAGAGGGCACGGAGTTCAATGCCGAAATCGAAGCGGTGGAAGGGAAACTGCGCACGGCCCTTGAGGCAGTGGAAGGCGTACTTTTTGAACCCAAGACGGCTTCGCTCAGCGTCCATTACCGTCTCGTCCGGCCGGCCGATCGGGTGACAGTCGAGGATGCGGTCAGGCGGATCCTAGACGATCACCCGGGTCTGCGCCTCCTGTTGGGCAAGATGATTTTCGAGATTCAACCCGGACTCGACTGGAACAAGGGCAGCGCCGTGCTCTGGCTGTTGGATACCTTGGGACTCGACGGGCCGGACGTCGTTCCCGTCTACATCGGCGACGACATCACCGACGAGGATGCCTTCGCCGTCATCAAGTCCAGCGGCATCGGCTTTTTCGTCAACTCGCGTGAAGAAACCGATCCAGGGCGGGCGACGGCCGCCGATTATGCGGTTGAGGATCCGGCCGAAGTTGGGCTTTTGCTACGCTTTCTGGCCGAAAGACCACACCGGCGTTCCTAGGGCATTGTCTAGCCCAGGGCGATGCGTCATTATCCCGCTCCCCCGGGACGACGGTCGGGGGAACCTTCAAACGGGGGTCCCATGTCCGGCGTTTCGGTTACTGTGGACGTTTCCGTCGGGGAACTGATCGACAAGATTACCATCTTGGAAATCAAGGCGGAGCGTCTCGGCGATCCGGCGCAACTGAATAACGTCAGGAACGAGCTGGAGATCCTTCTCGCCGCCCGCGACGCTGCCCTTCCGCCGTCCACCGAACTTACCGAACTGAGCCTGTCGCTAAAGCGGATCAATGAGCAGTTGTGGGGCATCGAAGACGATATCCGCGACCGCGAGAGGGCCAAGGACTTTGGCGAACGCTTCATCGAATTGGCGCGTTCCGTCTATGTCTGCAACGACGAACGCGCCACCCTCAAACGGCGTATCAACGAGCTTCTGGGCTCGCGGATCGTCGAAGAAAAATCCTACGCCCCCTATTGATCCCAGGGGACCCCATCGGAAGACCATGGCAAGGAAACGATCACGGCTCGCCAAATCGCGCAAGAAGGTCGCCCAAAATGCGAACCCGATAGCGCCGGCGAAATCGATAAGCACCGCCGAGATGTTCTCCGGGGCCCTCCACCACCATCACCAGGGCGACGTGAAAGCGGCTCTGCGGGATTATGCCCGGGTCCTCCGGCTGGACCCCGGATTCGCCGATGCTTACGCCAACATGGGCGTGGCGCTGAGGTCCGTGGGTCGTTTCGGCGCGGCCATCGCGTGTTACCGCCGGGCCCTGGTCCTCGGCCCCGAAACCGCTGGTGTCCATTCCAACCTGGGCAACGCGCTGCGCGATATGGACCGCTATGACGAGGCCCTGGCCGCCCTGGATGTTGCGATCTCGTTGCGAGCCGGGTTCGCCGATTACCACTGGGACCGGGCGCTCACCTTGCTACAGATGGGCGACCTGGAAAGCGGTTTTCGCGAATACGAATGGCGCTGGAAACTGAAAAACACGCCGCCGACCCGATTCGACCAGCCTGTCTGGGACGGCTCTGAACTAAAGGGGCGCACCATCATGTTGTGCCGTGAACAGGGCATGGGCGACATGATCAAGTTCTCCCGTTACGCGGCCATGGTCAAGGACCTGGGCGGCACCGTGATCGTGGAGGCTCAGCCCGAGCTTGTCCGCCTGTTGTCGACGGTGCCGGGTGTCGATAAAGTCGTCACCCACGACGCGCCGGTGCCCCGGTTCGATGTCCAAATTCCGGTTCTCTCATTGCCACGTATTTTCCAAACGACCCTTGAGACCGTGCCCGACCGGGTGCCCTACGTGACGGCGCCCGAGCTGCACAATTTGCGCCTATCGCGCCCGGCGGCCTCGAAACTCGCCGTCGGCATCGTTTGGGCCGGCAGCCCGACCCAAGTCTACGACCGGCGGCGATCGTGTCCGATGGACCGTTTTCTGGCGCTAATGGGCTTGGCGGACGTTACCTTTTATAGCTTGCAGAAGGGCGAAGCGGCCAAGCAACTGCGCCTCTCAGGCGCGGCCGCGCTGGTGACGGACCTGAGCGGGCGACTGAACGACTTCGCCGATACCGCCGCCGTTCTCGACCAGCTTGACCTGGTCATCGCGGTCGATACGGCGGTCGCGCACCTGGCCGGGGCGTTGGGGCGGCCGGTATGGATTTTGCTATCGTACGCCGGCGATTGGCGCTGCCCGCCCGGCCGCAAGGACAGCCCCTGGTATCCGACCATGCGCCTGTTCCAACAGGACCGGCCCGGAGACTGGGACGGCGTCATGGCGCGGGTGCTGGCGGCGTTGCGAGACTTCCCCACGCCGTCATAAGGGTGCAATCTTGATGACACAGCAGGCCACGAACACGCTAAGGGGCATGGTCTTCATGCTGTTTTCGGCCTTGGCGGCGACGACCATGAACTCCCTCGTCCATCACATGACCCTTGAGATGGACGCAAAGCAATTATCCTTCTTCCGCGCCCTGTTCGGCCTGCTCGTGCTGGCGCCTATCTTCCTGCGCCACGGATGGGAGCCTTTGCGCACCCAGCGAGTGGGCCTGCACGCGCTGCGCGGGGTGTTGAACGCCTTTGCCATGATCACGTTTTTCGTCGGTCTCGGCATGATTCCCCTGGCCAAGTTCGCCGCGCTTGTGTTTTCGGCGCCGTTGTTTGTTACGGTGATGGCCCTGCTCTTCCTTGGCGAGCGCATTCGGGGGCGTCGCGTCGCCGCCCTTGTCTTCGGCTACGCGGGAACCCTTCTCATCTTGCGCCCCGGCGCCGGCGAACTGGACCTGGGCTCGCTTATCGTCATTGGCGGTACCGTGTCGTGGGCCCTGGCGCTGGTTGTCATGAAGGTCCTTGCGCGCACCGAATCGAGCCTGACGACGACGCTCTACTACGGCGTCTTCGTCACCCCCGTAGCGTTCCTTGTCGCTTTTCCTATTTGGCAATGGCCGACTGGAGGACAGTGGTTGTGGCTGGCGGCGATCGGAGTGCTGGGCAGCACATTCCAGTTCTGCCTTGCCCAGGCCCTGAAGGACTCCGAGGCGAGCGCCGTTATGCCGCTCGACTTCACCAAGCTGATATGGGCGACGGTGATTGGTTACCTGGTGTTTTCCGAGATACCGACACCGTGGACCTGGGTCGGCGGGGTGATGATCTTCGCCGCCGCCACCTACATCTCATACCGCGAACGGCAGGTCGAGGCTGGCCTGGGTGCTCGGTCCCAAGCCGCGCCGGGCCGGGACACCTAAACCCCAAGATCCTTAGTATTCCCACGCGGCGTAGACGTCGGCCTGGGACGCCACCAGCCGGCGCAGATCTATGGTTTGAGTCGCGAGATCGATTATCTTCTCAGGGTCGTCGTCCCCGACATCGACGCCTACGACCGCTTTTACAAGCGCCTCATCGACCGAGTGGACCTATGCCGACCTGAGTTCCAGTTTCGCCACGGAGCGAATAAAGTAAACGACCACCCTGCCCCTCGACTACGTCGGAACCTAAAACGGCACCGGCCCGCACCCCGTCGCGGCCACCCCTAGGTTACCAGGAGCGGACTTTCGTTAGGACTTCCGCCCGTGGACAATTGCCAAAATTGGAACATCGGATAGCTGTGGCGGGAACGCAGTTCCTCTGGTGGTGTGGGAGTGCTAGAATTTCCGCGAACTTGAACATTATATGGGGGATGCCGGCTCAAT
>PVBE011922348.1_pt1 | contig 20473 bp, 19 predicted proteins | sample 1631181 | NCBI WGS metagenome assembly PVBE01 (sample SAMN08397723, study PRJNA350692) | Marine metagenome, whole genome shotgun sequencing project. | isolation source: water | place: Pacific Ocean | collected 2012-04 | reverse complement strand
GGCCCGTCCGGCGGCAATATCCGGGTGGCTTCCCTTGAACAATATTCCGGCAATTCCACACATGGCTTGCTGATCCCCCGTCGGCGCACGTCTATTCGCGGCGCGTTCCGATGTGTTTAATCTTAATCCAATTGCAACCAATATCAATTAAAACTACAATTGGTCTAAATTGGTATAGGAACGAGGCATGACGCAAGCTCCCGTATTCACCGACGACCGAGCCAAATTGCCGCGCGGCCGCTCGCGCTTGCCGGCGGCGATCGCCTGCGAGCTGCGCCAGGCAATCCACGACGGCGGCTTCACGTCGGGCGAGAAACTGCCCACCGAACGCCAGCTCGCCGGCCACTTCGGCGCCTCGCGCGCCACCGTACGCATGGCGCTCCGCGAAATCGAGGCCGGCGGGCTGATCTCGCGCCGTGTCGGCAGCGGCACCTTCGTCAAGGACCTGCCGGGCAGCGAAAAGAACATCGCCGACGTCACCAGCCCGCTAGAGCTGTTGGATGCGCGCCTCGCCATCGAACCCAACATCACACGGCGCGCCGTGGTCAACGCCAACCCCCGCGACATCGAACGGCTGCACGAAGCCCTGGAGCGGGTGGAAGCGTCGGGCGACGACATCGAGCACTTCACCGGCTGGGACCAGCAGTTCCACCTGCGCCTCGCCGAATGCACCCGCAACCCTCTGATGGTCTGGCTGTATACCCACCTCAACGAGGTACGCGGCCGCGCCCAGTGGTCCGACGTCAAGGGGCGCGTCCTGACGCGCCGTCGCATGGAGGCGTACAACCGTCAGCACCGCGCCGTCTTCGAGGCGCTGCAGCGCCGCGATGCCGACACCGCCGGACGCCTGATGACGGCACACCTGGAAAAGGCGCGAAGCGACATGCTGGGCCAGGATACCGGCACCTAATCCATGCCGTTGGGCGGCTCAGCGCCGGCTATCTGTTGAAATTAGTTGATTGCGGGCGGCCGATTATTCAAAGTAAAGGCCGCCAAGCGGAAGTACCGGCCAGGTCGTAAGGAGATCGCTAGGGGTTCACAAACCGGAACCCATTGGCATCGGGGGAAGACCATGGCACGGGGCGATGGGCCCTTCGCATACGCCGACGCGGTCACCGGAAGGTTTTCCCTCGGCTAATCGCGCCAGAAGAACCATCTGCACACGCTGATGAAGAACACCATGCTGATCCCGCTGGTCACCATCACCTTCTTCTCCTTTGGGTGGTGGATCTACTTCGCCCTGCCCAACGGGCCGGGCATCACCGAGGGGCTGGTAGCAGCTCCCTGGGCGGAACCGTGGAGCAAACTCATGGGACCGCACATAAGTGGCAAACCGGCCACGGCCGCACCCACCGCCGACGACACCATGGGCTGGGCAAAACGCAGCTTCATCATGGGGATCAGGCTGTGCCCGCCGGCCAAGGCGCGACCATCCTCCCCGTGCTCGCCGAGCAACTCAATGGCTTCGTCCACAGACCCTAGTCTGTGGTACTCAAAATTCGCTGGAAACACTTTCCCCTCCCTGCTGGTCGCGGCCCCCGGTCGGCTTTTTCGGCCACCGTGCTTGATGCAGCCCAATGTAGGGGCATGACCACGCATCATTATCGATTGCTACCTATTATCGTTCAAATTGCAATCTACAACCAAGTCATTAGAGACGGCTCCCGATTGCTTAGACCGCAATTTTTCGTGATTGCGGAGGTTTGTCATGACGCCAAGATTCTCCCGCATGAGCGGCACTCCTCAGGTGTCGCGCCAAGCAACAAAAGGCTAGTGGCCTGGATCGTCCGCGAGGACAGTTACGGAGAGGTCAGACTGGATGGCCTCGCCGCCGTCACCGTGGTGCGCTTGCAAGGCAGCATTCTGGGGGGCCACCGCGAGATCGGCTTTATCCGCGACGAGCGCGCCTTCCTCCATCTGGTCAAGGGAAAGTCGCGGAGGTACCATCCTGGCCAAAGATACTGGGAGGATCGCGTCATGGCGCAAAAGAAAATCACGGGCTACCAGAACGTCAGCTACCGGCCCGACGAGATCAAGGACTGGCGCATCATCGGCGAGTGGTGGGACGTCTGCAACTGCGACATCGGGTGCCCGTGCGAGTTCGCGGCGACGCCCACCATGGGGTTCTGCGAGGGTGTCCACGGCTGGGTGATCCGCGAGGGTCACTTCGGCGATGTGTCGCTGGAGAACCTTGCCGCCGTGACCATCATCCGCTACGAGGGCAATCCGCTGAACAAAAACCGCGAAATGGGTTTTGTCATCGACGAGAGCGCCGATGCCAGGCAACGCCGCGCCCTGGAGCTCATCTATTCCGGCAACGCCGGCGGTCGCTTCGCCATCTGGGGCGACTTGACGATCAGGCCGCTCGGCATCGAGTTTGCGACCATCAACATCTCCTACGCGGATGACGACTGGTTTTTCGAGATCCCCGGCAAGGCGGTAGCCCGGGGCGTGCCTTACAGCGGACACATGGTGCCTGAGGGCCAGAGGTGCCTAATCATCAACCCGCCGCGCCCGGAGGCGGGGCCGGGCTACGTCACCCTCGGCGAGGGCCGCGAGCTCGATGTCGACGTGCTCGGCATGAAGTTCGCGTGGCCCAACCAGTCCGCCAAGCAAATGCCCTTCGACTTCGTGGGGCCACGCGACACCAAGTTCGATAAGAAAGGTCCGGTCGGCTGACCGGCCCCATGGACGAAGACCGGTTCCATGGACGTCCAGAGACGCACCCTACTGCTGAGTGGGATTGCCGCCGACGCCCTGGGCAGCGCCGGATTGCTAGGTGCCGGCATCTCCCTGGCGCAGTCGGCACGCTTTGCGCAAGGCTTCCGGCGCGTCGAGGGCAAGATCCAGATCAACGGGCTGCTCGTCCAGGTGGGAACGCCGGTGCAGGCGGGGGACGTGCTCACCGCCGGCCCGGACGGCCTGGCAACGCTGGTCATCGGCAACGACGCCTCCTCATTGGCGAGAAGGCCGAGACACGCTTTCCCGGCGTTACCGCTGGGGTACGCGTCTTCACGGTGACCGCCGGCATGATGCTGTCGGTTTTCGGGCCGGGGCGAAAGCGCCTCGACACCCCCTTTGCCACCATCGGGATCAAAGGCTCCGGCGCCTTTTTCGAGTCGCGGACCGATCTCACCTACACGTGCATTTATTACGGGTACGCCGATTTGTGGTCCACCCAGACCCCACAAGCCCGCGAGACCGTGCAAACTACCCATCACGAATCGCCGCGCTTCATCCATGGCGGCGGCGCGCCACGGGTGATCGAGCCGGTGCCCGTCATTAACCACACCGATGAGGAATTGATACTTCTGGAATCCCTGGTCGGCCGCGTGCCACCATTCGGCTCGACGCCGGGCGATTATTAGAATACCAAAGGCCGTTGGTATAGAATGGACATCTATCACATCTGGTGTGACCTCAAACTGGCCGTCTCCGACATGGAATTCAGCGACAACGTCGGAACCTACCTGGGCGACCTCCGCCAATCGGACCATATCGCCGACTTCCGGATAACGCAGCGCAAGCTCGGCCTGGGGCTGGAGACCCTGGGTGAGTTCCACATCATGATCGAGGCCCGCGACCTGGCCCAGTTCGACCAGGCTTTCCAGCGGGTGGCGGCCCACACCGGAAAAATCAAGGGCCTGCACTATGCGGTGAACTCCCTCGTCGACAATGCCAAGTTCGCCCTTTACCGGGGTTTTCCCGACCCCGTCCGCCAGCAAGGCGCGGAAAAATTCTGAGCCGTCGCTCGGCCCGGCAATCATGACACGGAAATCCACCCTTGCCCGAACCCTTGCCGTGACTCTCAAGGCGCGCGGCATTAGCCGCGCTTTCGGCGTGCCGGGCAGTGGCGCCTGCCTCGACGTCATGGCCGCCACCCATGACGAGGGCATCGACTTCGTGCTCACCCAGAGCGAAAACGCGGCGGCCATCATGGCGGCGGTGACGGCGGAACTTTCGGGCGCCCCGGGGGTGGTCATCACCGGGCTTGGACCGGGCGTGATGAGCGCCGTCAACGGCATCGCCTACGCCGCCCTCGAGCGCTCCCCGATGGTGTTGCTGAGCGACTGCATCGACGATGGCGCGGAACCCTGGGTCACCTACCAGCGCATCGACCAGGGCGCCGTCTACGCTCCCCTGGCCAAGGCCTACGGTCGGTTGCGGGCGGAGGACGGCGCGGCCGCCATCGAGGCTTTGTTGGATACAGCGCTCGCCCACCCCCGGGGGCCGGTGCACATGGACCTCGGCGCCGCCCAGGCGGTGGCACAGGTTACCGGCGCGGCGCCGGCAGCCGCTGGGCGCCAATTGGCGATGCCCGACGAAGACGACATGGCGGCGGCGCGCGCCTTGCTTTCCGATTGCCGGAGGCCGGTCATCATCGCCGGCATCGAGGCGCGCGACGACGGGGCAGGCGAGGCCCTCGGCACCCTTGCCGAGGGCCTCGATTGTCCGGTCCTCTTCACCTACAAAGCGAAAGGGGTGATTTCCGACGAGGAGACGCGCGCCGTCGGGCTATTCACCGGCGCCACTGTGGAAGCCGATTGCCTGCAACGGGCCGACCTCATCATCTTCTATGGTCTCGATCCCGTCGAGATCATCCCCCAGCCCTGGCGCTACACGGCTCCCGTCCTCAACATGTCGCTGGCCTCCCGCCGCCTTCCCGTGGAGCCGGCGGCAGCGATGATCGGCCCCCTCGCCCGCTGCGCCGAGGCGCTACGCGGCGGCGCCCGAAAATCGGCCTGGACGGCGGCGGAAATGGTATCGCTCGGGGACACCTATCGGCGCCGCGTCGCCATCCCGGAATCATCATCCGCGCCGGCCGGGCGCTCCGCCCAGGCGGTGGTCGAGGCGGTGGCCGCGGCCAAGCCGTCGGAGGTCCGCGTCACCATCGATTCGGGCGCCCACATGTTCTCGGCGATGACCTTCCTGGATGCTCGCGCACCGGGCGACGTACTCACCTCGAACGGGCTGTCGACCATGGCCTACGCACTGCCCGCCGCCATCGCCGCGGCCCTACACGAGCCCGGGCGCGGGGCCGTCGCCCTCACCGGCGACGGCGGCATGATGATGTGCCTTTCCGAACTCGCCACCGCCCAACGATTGGGGTGCCGCATCGCCGTCGTTGTCTTCAACGACGCCGCCCTTTCCCTGGTCGACATCAAGCAGTGCAAGAGAGGCCTGCGGCGCCACGGCGTGCGCTACCCGCGCATCGACATGGCGGCGGCGGCGCGAGCCTTGGGGTGCCGCGCCTGGAGCGTCGGCGGGGACGATGCGCTGACGCCGGTGCTCGCCGAGGCGCTGGCCGGCGACGGTCCAGCGCTTATCGACGTCACCGTCGATCCTTCCGGATACGCCGCCCAGTTCGACGCATTGCGCGGTTGAGCGACGCTGCTGGCGGGAACCATTGGATAGGGAAACGGATGGGAAAATTCGGAATAAGCCAGCCGGTTAAGCGACGCGAGGACGTGCGCCTGCTCACCGGGCAAGGGTCTTTCGTCGAAGACGCGGCGCACCCCGGCATGGCGCACGGCTGCATGCTGCGCTCGCCCCATGCCCACGCCCGTATCACCCGCCTCGACGCCGCCGCCGCGATGGCAGCGCACGGCGTGCTGGCGGTATTGACCGGTGCCGACATCGAGGCGGAAGGGGTACGGACCATCCCGACAGCGCATACGTTTCCCGCCAAGGCGGGCACGGAAATCGTCGAGCACGGCTATCCCACTCTCGCCCATGAAGTAGCGCGCTATGCCGGCGACGGGGTCGCCTTCGTTGTCGCCGAGACCTACGCGGAGGCCAGCGACGCCGCCGAGATGATCGCCGTCGATTTCGAGCCCCTGGCCGTCGCCGTCGGGTGCGGCGGGGCTGCCCAGGCCGGGGCGCCCTTGGTGTGGCCCGACGTCCCCAACAACCTGGCCTTCCAGTGGGAGACCGGGGACGCAGCGGCGACCGAGGCCGCTTTCGCCAGGGCGGCACACGTCATCGCCCTCGACGTCGTCAACAACCGCATCGTGCAAAACCCCATGGAGACGCGCAACGCGCTCGCCGAGTGGGACCCTGGCGCCGGCAAGCTGACGCTCACCACCGGCACCCAGATGCCCCATCTGGTACGCGACCAGCTCCTCGCGGTCCTGGGCCTAGAGCCTCCCTCCGTGCGCGTCGTCGTCGGCGACGTCGGCGGCGGCTTCGGCGGTAAAAACGGCCTCTACCCCGAACAAGTGCTGGTGGCGTTGGCGGCGCGGCGGCTCGGGCGCCCCGTCATATGGTCGGGCCAGCGCGGCGAGGCCTTCCTCAGCGAAGCCCACGCCCGCGACAACGTGACACATGGCGAGCTAGCGTTCGACGCCGCGGGGCGCATCCTGGGGTTCCGCGTCAAGACCCTGGCCGACCTCGGCGCCTACGTCACGACCCGGGGCACGGGCTCGCCGATCATCGGCACGATCATGGCATCGAACACCTACAGGGTACCGGTCCTCCATGTGGAAGTGCACGGGGTCTATAGCAATACGGTGCCGACCGACGTCTACCGCGGCGCCGGGCGCCCCGAGATAACCTACCTCTTCGAGCGCCTCATTGATGCTGCCGCCCACGACTTGGCTATCGACCGCACCGAGTTGCGCCGCCGCAACCTGATCCCGGCGGACGCCTTCCCCTACGCCTCACCCACCGGCATCACTTACGATTCGTGCAACTTCGAGGGCATCATGGACGCCGCCATGGCCGAGACCGACTGGAAAAATTTCGAGGAACGCCGCGCCGAGGCGGCGGCGCGCGGCAAGCTGCGCGGTATCGGCATGGCGAATTTCGTCGAGCGCTGCGGCGGCGGCGGCGGGCTCCAGGAAACGGCGCGCCTCGCCTTCGACGAAGACGGCGGCGTCACGCTGTTCAGCGGAAGCATGGCCAACGGGCAAGGGCACGAGACGGCCTTCAGCCAGATCGTCAACGAGCGCCTCGGCCTGCCCTTCGAGAAAATCCGCATCGTGCAAGGCGACACCGACGCCGTCCCCAGCGGCGAGGGCACCGGCGGCTCGTGGTCCATCCCCATGGGCGGCGGTGCCGTCTGCCACGCCGCCGATCTTATCGTGGACAAGGCGCGGCGCATCACCGGACACGTTCTGGAAGCCGCCGAGGCCGACCTCGTATTCGCCGACGGCGCGTTCAGCGTCGTCGGCACCGATCTCAAGGTCAGCATCTCGGACGTGGCGCGCGCCTCCTTCGACGCGACCCGCCTGCCCCCCGGCACCGAGCCCGGGCTCGACGAGGAAGCCAGCTTCAAGCCAGACAACTTCACCTTTCCCCACGGCTGTCACGTGTGCGAGGTGGAGGTCGACGCCGAGACAGGCGCCGTCGAGGTGATTGCTTATTCGGCGGTGCACGACTTCGGGCGCGCCCTCAATCCCGACCTCCTGGCCGGCCAGGTCCACGGCGGCGTCGTTCAGGGCATCGGCCAGGCACTGATGGAACACACCGTCTTCGATGATGTGGGCCAGCTCACCAGCGGCTCGTTCATGGACTACCGCATGCCGCGCGCTGACGACCTGCCCGACTTCACCTTCCTGCACCGCGACACGCCGACCACCCGCAACCCGCTCGGCATCAAGGGTTGCGGAGAAGCCGGCGCGGCCGGCGCGCCGCCCGCCGTCATCAACGCCGTGGTCGACGCGCTGGCGCCCCTCGGCGTGCGCCACGTCGACATGCCGGCGACGTCCGGGCGCCTGTGGGAGATTCTTCGCGAGAAAAAGGCGTAAGGCGCCAGCCTTGCCTTACGACGCCGCGTTGCGCCGTGCCTCGGTCGCCGCCGCGTCGATGGCCCCATCTGCCGTCATCACAACGCCGTAGATGCTGTCGGCGGCCTCGGCGCTGACCAGGCCGTCGAGGACGTCGGCTTGCACGGCACTCGGGTCGCGCTCCGTCGGCACGCCCATGCCGCCGCCGCCCGGCGTACGCACGATCAATCGCTCATCCTCGGGGATTTCCTGGAACCCCTTGCCACGCAAGGTTGGACCCGAAGCTAGGCCGAGGTAGCCGGCGGCGCCGCGGAGCCCGCCATCGCGCCCACACGCCGGGTTCTTGATACGCTCGAAGGCGGCCAACAGTTCGAAGGTGGAACCGTCGCGGCTTTCGACCTCGATGACCTGGCCGAGGCCGCCACGGTAGCGTCCGGCGCCGGCCGAATCGGTGTGCAACTCCTTGCGCCATACCACCACGGGCGCCGTCGATTCGAGTATCTCCACCGGCGTCCCCTTGACGCCGCTCGGGAAACCGGTCGCCGACAGGCCGTCCTTGTTGGGCCGGGCGCCGGTGCCACCGGCTGTGACGGCACTGGTCGTGTAGCCGGCATCCGGCTCGTTGGCGCCCTGGTGGCGGCCACGGTAGGAAAGAATCCACAGGGTGGCGGACCCTTCCGCCGGAATACCGTCGGGAATGGCCTGCTTGAGGCACCCGAAAATGGTGTCGGGCAGCATGTGGCCGACGATGTGGCGCGACGAGACGGGTGCCGGATAGACCGCGTTGAGGATGGAACCGACGGGCGCCGATATGGTGAAAGGGGCGAGCGAGCCGGCATTGTTGGGAATTCCCGCCGCCACCGTGCATGCCAGGCCGTAGCACGTGTAGGCCTTGGTGTAGGAGAGCGGCACGTTGATCCCGTATTTCGAGATTGGCGCCGTACCCTCGTAATTGACGTGGATGCCCTCGGCGGAAATGGTCATGGCGGCGATCACGTCGACCTCGTGGTCGTAGCCGTCGGCGCGAACGGAATTGTGGTACGTCCCCTCGGGCAGCTCGGCAATGCGGGCCAGCACGGCATCGCGCGAGCTGTCGATGATATGGGCTGACAGTTCGTCCAGGTTGTCGAGGGCGAACTCGTCCATCATCTCGGAAAGACGCTGGCAACCCACGTCGTTGCACGCCGCCAGGGAGTAAACGTCGCCCTCGGTCTCCACAGGCTGGCGGGTGTTGGCCTTGATCATGGCCATCAGCGATTGGTTCAGTTTGCCCTCCTCGGCGAGCTTGAGGAAGGGAATATAAATGCCCTCCATGTGCACGTCGGTGGCGTCGGGGCCAAAGCCGATGCCGCCGATGTCGATGAGGTGGCTGGTGCACGAGAACAGGCCGACCAGATGCCCCTTGTGGAAGGCCGGGGTGGTGAGGACGAAGTCGTTGAGGTGCCCGGTGCCCTGCCATGGATCGTTGGTGATGTAGATATCGCCCTCGCGCATGGTCTCGATGGGAAAATGAGCTATGAAGTGGACCACCGATTCGGCCATGGAGTTGACGTGCCCCGGCGTCCCGGTCACCGCCTGCGCCAGCATGCGGCCCTCAAGATCGAAGACGCCGGCCGACAGATCCCCGCACTCGCGGACCATGGAACTGAAGGCGGTGCGCAACAGTGCCTGCGCTTGCTCCTCGACGACGGAGATCAAGCGATTCCACATGATCTGCATGCGGATGCGCGACAGCGCGCCCGATGTACTCATTGGCTTCTCTCCTCCGCGCCCGCGTCGCGGCGCTCCAACTCAATATAACCGTTCCCCAGGATGCGCGCATCGAATCCGGCGGACACGAAGGTCGAGGTCTCGTCTTCGGTAATGACGGCCGGTCCCCGGACGCGAGTCCCCGGCGCCAAGCGGGCGCGCCCATAGGTCGGCACGTCATCGAACGACTCGTCTTCCGGATCGAATAGCCGGTTGTGGCCATCGGCGGCGGGACCCTCGACCTCGGCCGCGCCGGGAACCGGGTTCGGGGTCTCGACGCCGGTGCTCACGCGGATGGCCCAACTCAGGATTTCGACGTCGGCGTCGGGGATAGTCCGGGCGTAAAGCGATTCGTAGGCGCGATCAAACCTTTCCTTAAGCAGCGCGCTGTCATCGGCAACGAGCGGGCGCTCCGGCAACTCGACCTCGATCTCGTGGCCCTGCCCGACGTAGCGCATGAAGGCCGTGCGATCCTCGTCAAGCGGCGCCTCGGGCGCCCCGGCACGCACCACGGACAGCGCCTCGTCGCGCATGGCGTCGAGCATGGTATTCGCCGTCACGGCCTCGAATCCAAGCAGCGTCATGTAGCGGCTGCGCACCACGTCGTAAGCAACAGGGGCGCACAAGAAACCAACGGCCGAGCCGACGCCGGCATCGGTCGGCACCACGACACGGCCGATACCCAGCTTGACGGCGAGCCGGCACGCATGCAGGGGCGCGGCGCCGCCGAAGGCAATCAGGGTGTACTCGCCGATCTGCTTGCCGCGTTCGATGGCATGGACGCGCGCCGCGTTGGCCATGTTCTCGTCGACGATCTCGGTGATGCCGTAGGCGGCCATCGGTTCGGACAGTTCCAGGGGCGTGCCCACCGCTTCCTTGATCGCGCTGCCCGCAAGGCCGGTATCGAGGTGCATGGTGCCGCCGGCGAAGCGCTCTGGGTCGATGCGGCCCAGGGTCACGTCGGCGTCGGTGACGGTGGGCGCGCCGCCGCCACGCGCGTAGCACGCCGGTCCGGGCTCGGCGCCGGCGCTCTCCGGCCCGACAGTGATGCGCTTGGTGCTGTCGACGCTGGCGATGGAGCCACCGCCGGCGCCGATCTCCACCATTTCGATGACGGGGATGCGCAGGGGCAGTCCGCTGCCCTTCAGGAAGCGCGCCGCGCGGTCTACCTCGAAGGTGCGCGACGCCTGCGGCTCGTAATCGTCGATCAGGCATATCTTCGCGGTGGTACCGCCCATGTCGAAGGACAGCACCCGCTCGAGGCCGCACTCGCGGGCGACGCGTGAGGCCAGGATGGCGCCCCCCGCCGGCCCCGATTCGACGAGGCGGATGGGGAAGCGCACGGTGGTATCAAGCGCCGCCAGGCCGCCTCCCGAGGTCATCAGAAATATGGGGGCGTTGAGCCCAAGCACCGCCAGTTCCTTGGCCAACCTGGTCAAATAGCGCGCCATCAGCGGCTGCACGTAGGCGTTGGCAGTTGTCGTCGAAAGCCGTTCGTACTCGCGCACCTCGGGACACACCTCCGAGGATAGCGAGATCGAGACGCCGGGCAACGCCTCAGCCAGAATGTCCCGTGTGCGTTCCTCGTTGGCCGCGTTCGCGTAACTGTGTAGGAAACCGATGGCAATGCTCTCCACCCGCCGCCGTTGGAGTTCCGGCACCAGGGCGCGCACCGCGTCCTCGTCGAGGGGGAGCAGCACGGCGCCCTCGATATCGACGCGCTCGGGCACGCACAGGCGCAGGTGGCGGGGAACCAGGGATAGTTTCTTCTCGAGGAAGATGTCGTACTGGTCGTAGCGATCCTCCTGGCCGATCTCGAGAGTATCGCGGAAGCCTTCGGTGGTGATCAGCGCGGTCAGGGCGCCCTTGCGCTCGATCATCGCGTTGGTGGCCAGCGTCGTCCCGTGAATCAGAATGCCGATGTCGCCGGCGCTCAGCCCGGCCTCGTCGAGCACTTCGCGGAAACCAGTGAGGACACCCTCTTCTGGCGCCTCTCGCGTGGTCAACACCTTGGAGGTAACGCGGCGCCCGTCAAATTCGACGACGACGTCGGTGAAGGTACCGCCGATGTCGACCGCCAGCCGTTTTATTCCGTTCTCAATTGCCATAGTTCAGGTCGCGCTCCTTTTCCCGGATCGCTCCTCGTAAGCGGTTTCCGCTGATTTTTCCGGCTGGAAATCGGCCAGCGAGGCGAAATATTAATCGAATCGTCGCCAATTGAAATAGCTGTTTGCACCGAAACGTCGAGCCGGCGGCAGGGAGGGCGCCGACGTGGCCCCGTACCCGGCAAGGGAAGGCCGCCACAATTGCATAGCCGCCAAGCCATAGTAGCCCGATTTTAAGCCCTTCCATTCGATTTTCGAGGTAAAGTCCGCCGCTGTCTGTCCACTAGGCGATCCTCGGCAATATCATGAGCACGGTGAAACCACAGGGCGCGGCGGCGCTGGGCGCGCCCCAATGGCCCGGTGACATTTTCCGCGAGCTTGTCGATCTCGGCGTGCGGCAGGTGGCCTACGTTCCCGACGCCGGCCACAGCCGGCTGCTCGATCTGTGCACCGGCGAGGCGAGCATGACCATGGTGCCGCTGACCACCGAGGAAGAGGGCATGGCACTCCTCGCTGGCGCCTGGCTGGGCGGCCAGTGCGGCGTCCTCCTCATGCAAAGCAGCGGCGTCGGCAACTGCCTGAACATGCTGTCCCTGGTCCGCACCTGCCGCTTTCCGCTGCTCGTCCTTATCACCATGCGCGGCCAGGAAGGCGAGGCAAACCCCTGGCAGTTGCCCATGGGCCGCATCACCGGCGACCTGCTGCGTCTACAGGAAGTTTTTGTTCACGCCGTCGACGATGGGGCGCGATTAGGAGAGGTTGTCGGTGCCGCCGGGAAGGCGGTGTTCGCGGGCTCGGCGGCAGCCGCCGTGCTCATCGCGCAAAGCCTCGTCGGCGTCAAGACGTTCGAGGATTAGCCCGTGGACAGCAACCGCGCCGAGACCTATCCCCTGCGCCGCCGACAGGTGGTGGCGTCCCTGCTCGCCGATCGCGGTGAGATGCTGGTCGTTGCCGGCCTCGGGGCGCCAGCCTGGGACGCGACGGCGGCCGGCGACCATGCGCTGACCTTTCCGCTGTGGGGCGCCATGGGGGGCGCCGCCATGATCGGGTTAGGCCTGGCCCTGGCGCGGCCCGAGCGCCGGGTGCTGGTGATCACTGGCGACGGCGAGATGCTGATGGGCCTGGGCAGCCTCGCCACCATCGCCGTGCAGGCGCCCGCCAACCTCGCCATCGCCGTCCTCGACAACGAGCACTACGGCGAGACCGGCATGCAGGCCACCCACACCGCCCACGACGTGGACATGGCGGGCATGGCGGCGGCGGCTGGCCTGCCGGTCACCGGCACCGTGGAAAGCGAGGCCGGGCTCAAGGCGGCCATAGTGGCGCTGCGCGGGGCCGGGGGACCGGTGTTCTACACCATCAAGGTGCGCGCCGAGGACTTGCCGCTGGCACTGCCGCCCAGGGACGGAGTCGAGCTCAAGGGGCGCTTCCGCGCCGCCCTGCTCGGCAAGACGGCGTGAGACGCGCCGCACACGGCGCGGCATGCCTGGCGGTCCTCGCCGCACTCGCCATCGCGCTCGCCACCTGCGCGGCGCCCGAGCACAAGCCGGGCGCCCCCTAGCATCACACGACGACGGGCTTCCGCAACCCGGCCGGCAGCCCCGAGCGCAATCCCTGGTGGATGCGCCTGCCCTGGGTTCTGACGCGCCCCGTGGCAATGGCTTTCAACCAGACGATGCCGCCGGCCGACCACCTGGTACCCCCGGCCGAGGCCGTGCGCCGTTACCACGCCCTGGCCGGCAACAACACGCTGACCTGGATCGGCCACATGACAGCGCTCCTTAGGCTCGGCGGCAAGACGGTGCTCACCGACCCCTGGTTCTCGGACTACGCCTCGCCGATACCGCCGCTGGGGCCGAGGCGCTACGTGGCACCCGGCATCGCCATGGCCGACCTGCCGTTCATCGACGTGGTCCTCATCTCCCACAACCACTTCGACCACCTGGACCTGCCCACAATCGAGAAACTGCCCGGGCGCCAGCGCATGACGGCGGTCGTGCCGCTCGGGCTCAGCTATTACTTCGAGGAACGGAGCTATGGCCGGGTGATCGAACTCGACTGGTTTGAGACGGCCAAGGTCCACGGCATCGCCTTCACCGCCATGCCGGTGATCCATTGGTCGAAGCGCTCGATCTTCAAGTTCAACGACACCCTGTGGGCGGGCTTCGCCATCGAGAGCCCGGGCGGCCAGCGCCTCTACTTCGGAGGCGACGCCGAATACGGCCCCGTCTACAAGGAGAACGCCAAGCTCTACGGCGGCTTCGACGTGGCGCTATTGTCTATCGGCGCGTTTTCGCCGCGCATCGTCATGGAGGGCACCCACTGCGTGCCCGCCGACTGCCTGAAGATGGGACTCGACCTCGGCGCCCACACGCTGGCCGGCCTGCACTGGGGAACCGGACCGCTGGGCAGCGACGATTTCTCGGAGCCGCCCAACCGCTTCCGCGCCGCCGCCAAGGCTGCCGGCATCGCCGACCAGCGTATCTGGATTATGCGTATCGGCGAGACCCGGGTGCTGCCCCGGCGGTGAGCGGACGGACGCCACCGATCGGATCGCCTAGGCGCGCGCCGCCATCTGGCGGGCCCGGGGCACGACGTCCTCGGCGAAGGCACGCGCCACCTCGATCCTGGTCGAGCCGGGCGCCGGCAGGGGCATGATGGTGAGACCGGCGACCCCCTCGCCGATGACGGCGGCCACCTTGGCCGCCACCTCGGCGGCGGTGCCCGCCCAGCAGAACTTGTCGACGAATTCGTCGGGGATGAGGTGGGCGTTGTCGGCCATTAGGTTGTAGTCGCGCCGGGCGATGATCGTCTCCACGTCATCCGGCACGCGCAGGCCGACGCGCTCCACAAACTTACGGTCGGGATAGCTGCTCCACAGGATAACGCCGATGCTCGGCTTGAGGACGTCGTAGGCGGCGCGACGGTCATCGTCGATGCAGGTATCGATGCGCGAGATCAGGGGGATATCGGCGAGGCTGCGGCCCGCCCTTCCCGCCCCCTTGCCGATCATCGCCTTGGCGTGGCCGAGGCCCTGGGGCTCGGCATAGGTGGCGATCATCACCTGATCAGCCACCTCACCGGCGGTCTGCAGCACCAGATCGCCGCGGCTGGCGACGGTGAGGGGGATGTCAGGCCGCGCCTCGATGTTGAGCCGGCCGTCGTTAAAGTGCACGACCTCGCCGTGGAAATCGACGCGGCCGCCGGCCAGCAACCGGCGGATGAGGAGCACCGCCTCCTTGATGGCCTGGGCCGGCCTCTGGCGCGCCACGCCCATTTCGGGAAAACCGGTACCGCCGGCCCCCAGGCCGATCATCGCGCGCCCCCCCGACACCTCGTCGAGGGTGGCGGCGGCCATCGTGGTCAGCGCCGGGTGGTGCGTGTAGGGGTCGGCGACGAAGGTGCCGATGGCGGGTCGCGCTGTACGCTCGGCGACCACCCCCGCCGTCACGTACATGTCGTGGAAGAACTTCTCGTTGGCCACCCAGAGCTGCCCGTAGCCGAGGCGCTCCCCGGCCTCGGCGAGGGCCACCATGTCGTCGAAGCCCTGGTCGGTCCAGTGGATGGCGAGGCCGAGTTCGATGTCGGTCATTCCGTTACTCCGTCAGCCAATACCGGGGATGATCTCCTCGGCGAAGACCTGCATCTGCTCGAGCAGTTCCGGCACCGTGTTGACGGCGAAATAAATCCCCATCAAGTGCGTTGCCCCGGCCGCCTTGAGGGCCTCTGCCTTGGCTATGACCTCGGCGGCGTCACCGATCAGGTTGACGTCGGTATGGTCCATGCCCTTCTGCCCCTTGAGGGTCGAGGCGCTCAGGGAATCGAAGTGCTTGCACATCTGGCTCTGGCGGTACTTGGCCACCGCCTCCTCGTGGGTCTTGCCGACGTAGACGGCGTATTGGGGGGCGATTTCGAAGGCGTCGGGGTCACGGCCATGTCCGCCGGCTAGTTCCCTGAGGCGTTCGACGCTTTGGCGCAAGTCATTGACGGGCAGGCACGCCGGCAGCCAGCCGTCGGCGTAGCGCGCCGCGCGCTCGACACCCGCCGGGCTGTTGCCGCCGATGTGAAGGGGCAGGCGCGTCTGCAAGGGCTTGGGGAACATCTCCACGTCCTTGAAGCTGTAGTACTTGCCCTCGAACGACGCCCGGTGCTCCGTGAACAGAATGCGCAGGGCCTCGATGCCCTCGCTAACCATGTCGCCCCGGTGCACCTTCCAATCCGGGTGCAGGGCCTCGAACTCCTCGCGGTAGGCGCCGATGCCGACGCCGATCTCGAGGCGCCCGCCGCTGAAGTGGTCGAGGGTGGCAATCTGCTTGGCCAGCACTACGATGTCGCGGCGCAAGGGCAGGACGATCATGCCGGTGCCGACGCGCAGCCGCGTGGTCGTGGCGGCGACGAAAGCATAGGTGATGAGGATGTCCCAGAAGTTGGGGGGCTCGGAGAATTCGCCGCGCACGTACTGCTGCGTGGTCATGTGGTCGTTGCCCCACACCGAGTCGTAACCCAACGCCTCGGCGCGGCGAGCCACCTCGACAACCTGCTCGGGCGTCGCAAAAGGCACCGGGAACATCATGCCTTCCATGCACGTCGGCAGGCCCACGCTGTATTTCATCTCACCGTTTCCCTTATCTCATATCTCGCTTGACCTCCACGCCATCAGTCCGCCGGCAGGGCGGGGTCGGTGGTCGTGAAAGAGTCGCGGCGCGATATCTCGGCGAACCAGCCATCGAGACGCGGGCACCGCGCCCGCCAGTCCTCCTCCGCGAAGCGGAAGTCGAGGTATCCGAGGAGGCAACCCAAGGTGATATGGGCCAGGTCCACGGATCCCTCCGGCGTTTCCGCGTTGGCCTCGAACCAATCGAGGCCGTTCCAGATCTTGCCCCAATGCTCTTCGACCCACGCTGGCCAGCAAAATTCCTCGGGCCGCAGCCAGGTCTCGTAGCGCAGCAGGATCGCCGCCTCGCACATCCCCTGGGCGAGGGCGTGGCGGGTGAGGACGCGCCAACGGTCCTCGCCAGCGCCGGGGATGATGCCCCCGCCGTCGGCGGGGGCGTCGAGGTACTCGCAGATGACCGTCGAATCGTAGAGGACCGTCGAATCCTCGAGCTCCAGCGCCGGGATCTTGCGCAAGGGGTTGTAGTTTCGGGCATAGGCTTCGTTGGGACTGCCCGGCGCCACCATCGTCAATACCAGCTCGATGGCATCGCCGAGTCCGAGCTCGATGGCCGACGCTCGCACCTTGCGGGCGAAGGGGGACGCTGGGGCGTACATCAATTTCATGCGCTTATCTCCTGGCTGAGTGCTCGTCAACGTTACGCCGCGACGGCGTGCACGATCCAGCCCTTCATCTCCGCGATGTACGGAAAATCGTTGGTGTTGTAAAAGCCTTTCTCATGACCGACCGCCCCCCCAGCAGTGACGGCTTCGACGTGGCGCGGGCCCGTTCCGAGACCCCGGGCTGCGACGGCGTGCTACATTTCAACAACGCCGGCGCGGCACTGATGCCGTCTCCGGTGCTGGCCGCGCAGGTGGAGCACCTGCAACTCGAGGCCGAGGCCGGCGGCTATGAGGCGGCGGCAGCCACACAGGATAAATTTTCCAACACATACGACTCCATCGCCCGCCTGCTTGGCTGCGTGGCCCGAGAGGTGGCGCTGATGGAGAACGCCACCCTGGCTTGGGACATGCTCTTTCACGCCATCGAGTTCGCGCCCGGCGATCGCATTCTGACCTCCGAGGCCGAGTACGCCAGCAACTACATCGCCTATCTGCAGGTGGCACGGCGCACCGGCACCGTGGTCGAGCCTGTGCCCAGCGACAACAGCGGCCAGCTCGACCTCGCCGCCCTCGACCAAATGATCGACGGACGCGTCAAGCTGATCTCCATCACCCACGTGCCGACCAACGGCGGCCTCGTCAACCCGGCCGCCGAGGTCGGCCGCCGGGCGCGCGCCGCCTCCATCCCCTACCTGCTCGACGCCTGCCAGTCGGCGGGACAGATCGCCCTCGACGTCGACGCCATCGGCTGCGACATGCTGACGGCGACCGGGCGCAAGTACCTGCGCGGGCCACGCGGTACCGGGTTTCTCTACGTGCGCGATGATTTCGTGAAGCGCTTGGAGCCGCCCTTCCTCGACCTCCGCGCCGCCACCTGGGAAACGCCCGAGCGCTACGTCATGCACGCCGACGCACGGCGCTTCGAGAACTGGGAGTTCAACCACGCCGCCGTCATCGGCCTCGGCGTGGCGGTCGACTACGCGCTTTCCTGGAGCATCGAGGCCATCGAGCAGCGGGTCACAGCGCTGGCCGGGGAATTGCGCCGGCACCTCGCCGCCATCCCTGCGGTCGCACTGCACGACCTGGGCGAACGGCGCTGCGGCATTGTCGCTTTCACCGTCGAGGGCGTGGCCCCCGACGAGGTGCTCGCTGCCCTGGCCAAACGCAAAATGAACGTCCTGGTGAGCCGCGCAGCCTCGACGCTTCTCGACATGACGCGGCGCGGCCTCGCCGAAGTGGTGCGCGCCAGCCTGCATTACTACAACACCAGCGAAGAGATCGAGCGATTCTGCGAAGCCGTCGAGGCGCTGCGGGGCGGAAAGGATGACGGCTAAGCCGTGTACCTATGACGCGATATCATCCCCCGGCCGCAGCTTCTTCCACTGGTAGACCCGCCGCCTTCCACTCCGGATAACCTTCCTCCGAACGCCTTGCCTTGAACTCCTTTTTTTCGCAACGCGGCCACCGCCTCGAACGCGAATACGCAGTATAGTCCTCGGCAATAGGCGATGATTTCTTGTCTCTTCGGCAGTTCACCAAAGCGCTTCTTTAATTCCTTGACCGGCAGGTTAACGGCGCCAGGAAGGTGCCAGGATGCGCACTCCTCGGAAAGGCGAACATCGGGGACGGTCACCAGCCCTTCCTTGATACGGCGTAGGAGTTCTTGGCGCGAAATGGCCTCCAGGCTGTCGCGCTCGTTGAAGTATCCAGAGACGATCCTGTCGACCTCCGCCATGTGTCGCCCTGTGGAACGCCTAAGCGCACGAATAAGGTCGATCACGTCGTCATCGGCCAGGCGATAAATACGTGTAACCCTCTCTTGGTGGACGTGACTAGATCGCCGCGGCGTAGGTACTGGAGGTGTTGGGACGTGTTGGCCGTGCTCAGACCAGCCACCCGAGCCAGGTCGTCGACGCTACGCTTCGCCTATACCAGCAGTTCCAACAAATCGAGTCTGCTTGGGTGGCCCATCGCCTTGGCGACGAGAGCCAGTTCCTCGAGGAGCTGGTGTTTCGGGCTTGCGCTTGACAGCGGGTTTGATTGCGATGCCGCCCAACGCCGACCAACCGGCCGCGATGAAGCGCTTCATGCGACAGCGCGAGCTTGCCCATGCGCCGCTCCGGCTCAAGATCGAGCGCCGGGTTTGCGTCGGCGACTACGGCGCGACGAGCTGGACGACGCGTGACGGGGCAGGGCGGGTCGCCGAGCTGTTGCGGCTCGGCCCGGGAAAACTGCTTCTCGACATCGGCGCCGGTGCCGGCTGGCCCAGGCTTCATTTCGCCGCGACGACGGGCTGCGCCGTGGTCCTCACCGATATTCCGTTTTACGGTCTGCAAGCGGCGGTGCAACAGGCCGAGGCCGACGGCCTTCGCGACGCCGTTTGGGTTGCGGCAGCGGACGGCGCCGCGCTGCCGTTCACAGGCGGCTGCTTCGACCCGGTGAATCATTCCGACGTGTGTGTTGCCTCGTGCCCAAGCCGGCGGCCCTGGAAACGTGCCGGCGCGTGGTGCGCACGGGCGGCCGGACGGTATTCACGGTGATATCGATACCGCCGGGCCTGTTATCGGCTGATCACGAGCGGGCGGTAGCGACCTCGCCGCCCTTCACCGAGGCCGACGAAGAGTACCCGGCAATGCTCGAAAGGACCGGTTGGGAGGTCACCGATCACATCGATCTGAGCACCGAATTTATCGGCTCGACCCGGCGCATGCTGGAGGAGGAGGAAGCACACGCCGACGAACTCCGTGCATTGCACGGCGAGGCTGACGAGGAACCGGTCGCGGATCGGCATACTGGAACAAGGTTTGCTGCGGCGCGAACTGTTCGCCGCGACGGCGGCCCCATCGCCGAAAACTTAGAGATCCCGCCCTGACTTGAAGACGGCGCACGGCGAACTTCTCCTTGTCCTCTCCGGCGTCGGACGGGGAAGTCACCAAAATCCGGCCGTCAGAGCGTTGGCGAGGAGGAACCATTTCAACGGCGACGTGGTTTGGGTATGATCCTCCGTAAATGTGAGGGTTATCCGGGGAATTCGGCGCCTCGGTCCCGGCCGGTGGTTACTCCGCTCGTGCTTGGGGTCTTGAACGGCCAGAAACACAAGGAAGCAGCCCGCTTTCTCCAGGACATTATCAAATTGGAGAATTTCAATGTCGGCCACCAACCATCGGGATAATCTAATTTCCGTCATCCGCGGTGAAACCGTCGAGACGTTACCTTGGGTGCCGCGCATCGACCTGTGGCACAACGCTCAGGAAATCAGGGGAACGATGCCCCGACAATTCGAAGGCATGACGGTGGAGGATATTCATCGTTCGTTGGGCTGGCCCCTGCATAAGATCATCCCCGAATTCAGCCGGCCGGAAAAGCCCGAAGATGCCACCCATCTCGGCATCGGCCTTTATAATCTTAAGGAATACCCCTGCGATTTCGAGTTCTCGTCGGATACCAAAATCGAAGTCATCGCCGAGAACAAGGACGGCGATGAAATGATGCGGGTCCGTTACTTTACCCCCGTCGGTCAAGTCAGCGTCGTCCACGGCTTTACCGCCGAGATGAAAAAAGCCGGAGCCTCCATTTCCTGGATCAAGGAACACGACATCAAAGGCCCGGAAGATT
>PVBE010660434.1_pt1 | contig 20477 bp, 24 predicted proteins | sample 1631181 | NCBI WGS metagenome assembly PVBE01 (sample SAMN08397723, study PRJNA350692) | Marine metagenome, whole genome shotgun sequencing project. | isolation source: water | place: Pacific Ocean | collected 2012-04 | reverse complement strand
TGACTCCTTCTTTTGTGATCAGCTCCTTTGCCGCGGCCGAAGCGGCGGCCGGGTTGAGCTTGGAATCACGGCCCGCCGTGACCACTTTCATGCCAAGGATACCGCCGGCGGCATTGACTTCGTCGACCCCCATATCGTGGCCGCGCATGGCCGGGCCGCCGTAGATGGCGCCGCCGCCCGAGATGGGATAGAGCACGCCGATCTTGATTTCGGCGGCATCAGCACCGCTCGATAGCGCAACCAGCCCCAGGGAGAGGGCAACTGCACCACTGATTTTGTGAATCTGCCTCATCAACTTGCCTCCATGTGTTTTTATCGCAGGAACAACATAAGGATACCGAGCCCACCTCAATGAGCCCCGAAACAGCGGGCCGCCCCCTCCCAGAATTCGATTCCGCCCGCGACCGCAAAGGCTACAGGGACTTGCGCCAATGACGCAAGGGCTGCGGCATGGTGAATGTTCTTGGCAGGCGTTTGGTTCAGGCTTCGGGGCACAACACGACCTTTATGCACTGGCGTCGGTCGAGCAACTCGAAGGCCTGCCCGACCTCGGCGTAGGGCAGCACGTGGGTCACCAGTTGCCGCAACTCGGCCGCCATGCCGGCGGCCAGGGTGGTGCTGCGCAGCCAGGTCTCGCGGTAATAGGCGCGGCAGCCGAAGATCTCCTTTTCGTCCAAGGCCAGCGGCAAACTGTGGAAGGGTGCCGGGGCGTGGCAATAGCCCACCAGGCCCAGCCGGCCACCGCGCCTGAGCGCCGCCAGGGCCGGCGCCAGCGCCGCCTCGTGGCCGCTGGCGTCATAGGCCACGTCGGCACCCCTTGGCGCCACCCGGCGCACCGCCGCCTGCAGATCCTCGGCCTGCTGGTCGACCGCCACCGCCCCGAGTTGCTTGGCCAGTTCCAGCCGCCCGGCGTCGGCGGCGACGCCGGCGACGATGACCTCGGCCGCCCCGGCCGCCCGGGCCACCAGCAGGTGCAGCAGACCCACCGGCCCGGCACCCATCACCAGCACCGTGTCGCCGGCCGCCAGCGGCACGCGTTCCAGCACCGCGTGGGCGGCCACGGTCAGGGGCTCGATCAGCGCCGCCGCCAGCGGGTCGCTGTGGTCGGGCAGCACAAAGACGTTGTCGGCCGGCACGGCAATGCGCTCGGTTAGGCCGCCGGCGATGTGGCAGCCCATGATGCGCCGTTCCTCGCACAGCGCGTGGCGGCCCAGGTTGCAGTAATAGCAACGCCCGCAGTTGACATGGGGATTGACGGCCACCAACTGACCCGCGGCCAAGCCGCCGACGCCGGGGCCCAGGGCTTTGACACGGCCGACGAATTCGTGGCCCAAAACGTGGGGAAAGTCGGGCGCGTACTCGGCCGCGATGTCGTCGTCCCAGCGCCGGATGGCAAGGTCGGTGCCACAGAGGCCGCCGGCCGCCACCTCGATCAGCACCTGGCCGGCGGCCGCTTGCGGCTCGGCTATGGCGATCTCCTCGATACTGCCGGGCTGTGGCCGGATCTTGGCCAGGGCGCGCACTAGTACCCACTATCACAAAAGGATGGCACGTATGACGGCCAGGAAGGACCACAGAACGGACCGGGGGCTAGGAGCGTGGTCCGCCGTGATGGGGGACCATCACAAGGACCGCGGGACGACGTCCGATGGTCCTTCATGGCCGCCCTTTGGGTCGCTTTTCCGACGCTGTGGAGGGCGTCGGCAGCGCTTGCCGATGGCCCCGCATCGCCAGCGCGTTGCCTCCTACCCACAGCGCCGGCAAAGCGATCATACGTACCATCCTTTTGTGATAGTGGGTACTAGGGCGTGACCTTGGTCTTGACCTTTTTCGTTGCGTCCGCCGCCACGGCTTCGCCCTGGTATCCCAGTTCCTCCGAGATGCGGGCGGCGGTCTCGTGCACCAGCGGCACTTTCTCCTGCAAGGCCGACAGCGAGAGCCGCCAGATGGGCCCGGAAATGCCGATGGCACCTGAGACGTGACCGGTGAAGTCGTGCACCGCGACGGCGGCGCAGCGCACCTCGGGATGGTATTCGGCGTCGTCGAAGGCGATGCCGGCGGCCCGCACCGTGGCCAGTTCGCGGCGCAGGCGCTCGGGCTCGGTGATGGTGTTGGGGGTGCAGGCCTCGAGGCTGTTTTCGGTCAGAAAACGCTGCAGTTGCTCAGCTTCCAGGCGGGCCAGCAGGATCTTGCCCAGCGCCGTGGCGTGGGCCGGCCTGAGCGCGCCGAGGCGTTCGTTGAGGCGAAAAGGGCTGGAGCCGTCGGTGCGCGCCAGGATGATGATCTGGTGGCCCGAACGCACGGCCAGGTGGCTGGTTTCGCTGGTCGCCTCGGCCAGTTTCTCCAACAGCGGCGTGGCGACGCTGATCAGTTCGACCTCCTCGCGCGCCCGGGCCGCCAGCAAGAACAGCGGCCGGCCCAGGCGGTAGCGCTTGGTCTCGCTCTCCTGGCGCACGTAGCCCAACTGCACCATGGTCTTGACCAGGTGAAAGGCGGTGCTGCTGTGCAGCCCCACGGCCTTGCTCAACTGGGCCAAGCCGATACCGTCGGGCGCTCCGGCGATGGCCTCCAAAAGCGCGAAGGCACGGGCCAGCGACTGCACGCCGCCCTTTTCCTTGGCGCTGTTGTTGCCCGTCATGGCCGCCCCCATCGATCCCTCATCGTGAAACGCTATCTCTTGATGCTGTACAAGGTCAACCAGGGGCAGGATTATGGCCTTTTGGAAAGGAAATACCGTGATCGACGTTGCAGGCTTTGCCGTCAATACCTACGCCTACACCTTCTCCCACACGGCCGCCGATTGCCTCCAGGCCTACGCCGGCAGCGCCCGCGGCCTCGAGGTCATGATGTATCCCGGCCACGCCTGGCCGGACGATCTCGATGCCGCGGCGCGGCGCGATCTGGTCAAGCTGAGCGCCGACACCGGGGTGCCGCTGATCAGCCTCAACAGCCCCAACATCGACATCAACGTGGCCGCCGCGGCGCCCGGCATGCGGGCCTATTCGATCGACCTGGTGTGCCGCATCATCAAGCTCGCCGGCGATCTCGGGGTGCCCGGCGTGGTCTTCGGCCCGGGCAAGCAGAACCCCCTGATGCCGGCCCCGCGCGAGACCCTGCTGGGCTACTTCCAGGACGCCATGGAGCGCTTCGTGCCGGCCGCCCGGGCGGCCGGGACAAGGCTGCTGGCCGAAAACATGCCCTTTGCCTTCCTGCCCGACGCCGAGAGCCTGATGGCGGCCATCCAGCCCTACGACGCGGCCGACGTGGCCGTCGTCTACGATATCGCCAACGCCTATTTCCACGGCGAGGACATGACCGAAGGTTTCCGGACCGTGGCTTCGCGACTGGCTCTGGTGCACGTCTCGGACACGCCCACCCATGTCTACCTGCACGCCCCGGTGGGTGCCGGGACGCTGCCGTTTGCCGAAGCCGCCGCCGCTTGTCGCGGCGTTGACTACCAGGGCGAGGTGATGCTGGAAATCATCTGCCAGGACCCCGACAACGAGATCCCGGCCAGCGCCCAGGAACTGCGCGGCATGGACTGGGGCGGCTTCCCCGCCTAACAGCCAGCCCGCCAAACAAAAGTGGGGACAGGGACCACTTATTTTCCCAGTCCCGTTCAGCGCCAAACCCGCGGACAGCGCAGCTTTCGGGCCAAAAAGTGGGCAAAAAGTGGGGACAGGGACCACTTCACGCTTTTTTGAGGACTGCTAAGCAGGAACGCCAATTTCCCCTTTTCTGGGGCGGCCCATGACACGCGGACGTAAGTGGCGGCCCAGCTCCCGTTCCAGCATGGCGATGGCCGTGTCTGAACCGAGCGGCCAGCCGCTGCGCGTATGGTAGCGCAAGGTCTCGGCCTGATGCGGCTCCTCGGGCCCTTCCAGATAGGCCTGCCAATCCCCGATCAGGTCGGCCAGCCCCCCCGGCGAGAGCAGCCCGTCAGCTGACTGGCCGAGATGGTGGCGGGCGCTGCTCCAGGGCCAGGCCGCAGCCTCGCCGACCAAACCGGCGCGCACCGGGTTGAGTTCGACGTAGCGCACGGCGGCCAGCAGATGTCCCTGGTCCATGGCCGTGGAGTAAAAGCGATCCTGCCACAGGTGCCCGCACCAGCCCCGGTGGTGATTGATGCGCCAGGTATAGCGGTGGTGGGTGCTGCCGACGCTGCGGGCCAGCGCCGCCCGGCATTTTGGCAGCAGCACCAGATGGACGTGGTTGGGCATCAGGCAATAGGCCCAAACGGCCGCGCCGAAGCGCCGGCAGGTCTCGCCCAAGTGCCAAAGATAGGCTTGGTAGTCGCGTTCCTCGAAAAACACCCGCTGGCGGCGATTGCCGCGCTGGGTGACATGATGCGGCCAACCCGCGACGACGATACGTGCCTGTCTCGCCATGGCTCTCTCCTTCTTCATCGTATTGCTCCAATGGAGCCTATGAAAGGATTAGAGCGATTTTTCAGCCGGAACCGGAGAGAAAGCCAAAAAAACACTGGCCACCAAGTGAATAAGTGGGGACAGGGACCACTTTCCACAGGAACCACTTTCGAATGTGGGGACAAATGTGGGGACAGGGACCACTTTCGCAGGGATCACTTTCAGGGACCGCCTTTAGGGGGCCTTTTCCGGTCAGGGCCAGACCTGGACGTAGGCCGAGCGCTCGCGTTCGGAGACGGCGCCGAAATTGGCTTCGTATTCGCTTTTCAAATCGGCGTACTCGGGCGACTCGAGAAAGCGCTCGAAGGTGGCCTCGTCGACGAACTCGTAGACCGCCTGATAGTGCCATTTCTGGTCGCCCAACAGGTGCTTGTAGCGCTTGGCGCTGACGGCGCCGTTGAAGCGCAGCAGCTGGGGGCAGTGCTCGCTTTCGTACCAGCGATTGAAGGCCTCTTCCTGGTCCGGGGTGATGGTGGCCTTGACGACGAAGATAACGGGCATGGTGGGCTCCTTTGTCTCGGGCTGGGGGATCACTAGAGTGGAACGAACGTCCACCAGCAATCAATGGATCAGCAACATGCGCCTCGATAACAAGACCGCTGTCATCAGTGGCGGTGCCCAGGGCATCGGCCTGGCCATCGCCCGGCGCTTTGCCGCCGAGGGCGCCCGAGTGGTGCTCGGCGACCTGCAAATCGAAAAGGGCGAAGCGGCAGCGGCGGCCATCGCGTCAGAGGGCGGCCAGGCGCAATTCGTGCCCTGCGATGTCGGCGACGCGGGTGACGCCGCCGCCCTGGTGGCGGGCGCCGTCGAGCACTTCGGCACGGTCGACATCGCCATCGCCAACGCCGGCATCAGCCACCGCGCCGATTTCCTCGAACTCGACCCGGCCGACTTCGAGCGCATCATGCGGGTGAATCTTATGGGCGTCTTTCACATCGGCCAGGCGGCGGCCCGCCAGATGGACGCCCAAGGCGAAGGCGGCGCCATCGTCAACATGGCCTCGATCAATGCGCTGACCGGCATTCCCGACCAGGTGCCTTACGGCGTCAGCAAGGCGGCCGTCAACGGCCTCACCCGGCTGATGGCCATTGCCCTTGCCGACAAAGGCATTCGCGTGAATTCCATCGGCCCTGGCAGCGTCTCGACCGAGCTCTCGCGCGAAATGGTCTTCAACGACCCGGAGAAGAAACGCACCGCACTCAGCCGCACGCCGCTGGGCCGCCTGGCCGAGGTCGAGGAAATCGCCGCCGTGGCGCTTTTTTTGGCGTGCGAGGATTCCTCATACGTCACCGGCCAGTGCCTCTACGCCGACGGCGGCCGCCTGCCGCTGATGTACACCGTGCCGGTCACGAAATAGCGCGCCGCTAAAACTCCGCGGCTATTCCCGGAACCTTGACCCGCACCCGGTAGAGCGACGACGAACAGGCCAGGAACAGACTGCACATGTCGTCGTCGCCCCAGGTGAAGTTGGCCGTCACCGCCGGGGTGCGGATGACGCCCAGGCAGTTGGCGGCAGGATCGAAGACGTGGACGCCGCCGGGGCCCGAGCAATAGACGTTTTCGGCGCTGTCGATCTTGAGGCCGTCGGGCCCGCCATCGCCCTTGCCGGTGGTCTCGGCCCAGAGCCGGCTGTTGGAGATGGAGCCGTCGGCGCCGACGTCGAAGACGCGGATGTGCATGCGCTCGGTGTCGTTGACGAAAAGCCGGCTTTCGTCGGCCGAGAAACACAGCCCGTTGGGCTGGGCGAAATCGTCGGCCAGCAGCATCAGGGCCTGGTGAAGGTTTTGGCTCTGTTGAGCGATGCGATAGACGCCCTGGAAGTCGAGGTCCTGTTCGCGCGGCACACCGTAGTATTCGTTGCGGCCGTAGGTCGGGTCGGAAAAGTAGATGGCGCCGTCGCGCTTGACGATGATGTCGTTGGGGCTGTTGAGCTCCTTGTCTCCGTAATGCGTGGCCAGCACGCTGATCGAGCCGTCGGCCTCGGTGCGGCTGACGGCGCTGGTGGCGTGCTCGCAGGTGACGATGCGGCCCTCCCGGTCCCAGGCGTTGCCGTTGGCCATGTTGCTGGGCTGGCGGAACGTCGTGATGCCCTCGGCGGCACTCCAGCGCCGCATGTGGTTGCCCGGCATGTCGCTGAAGATGAGAAAGTTGTCGTGCGGATGCCAGATCGGTCCCTCGGTGAAATCGAAGCCCGAGCCCAGTTCCTCGAATTCGACGCCGTCGCCGACAACCGAACGGAACCGGTCGTCGCGAACTTCGACGGTCATGACGCCTCCTCGTTGAGCTCTTTGACCGACTTCTCGCCGACGTACCATTCCTCGGCCGTGATGTCCTGGAAAACCACCCAGATGGCCTCCTTGGGGATCTCGGTGACGTCGTTGATGGTGTCGACCACGCGGCGGCTGATCTCGTCCTTCTTGGCTTGGCTGTGGCCCTCGACGATGCGGATGTTGACGAACGGCATTTTTTCGCTCCCCTTGTCGTTGCCTGTATTGTTGGCCCGGATACTATCAAGTTTGCCGGAGGATCGTCACTCATGCCGCTCTTGGGTCAAGCCTTTCTCGCCATCTGGAACGACGTCACCCCGGGTTGGGACGACGAGTTCAACCTTTGGCACACCCGCGAGCACATCCCCGAACGGGTAGGCGTCGAGGGTTTTCTGCGCGGCCGCCGCGGCGTCGACTGGCAGGGCAAAGGGCAGCGCTATTTCATGCTTTACGAGGCCGAAGACCTCGAGGTCTTCCGTGGCCCCAGCTATTTGCAGCGCCTCAACAACCCCTCGCCCTGGACGCAGCAGGTCATGCCCGAGTTTCGAAATTTCGTTCGCGGTGCCTGCCGGCCGCTGGTCTCCGGGGGCCTCGGCCTGGGCGGCGCCATGGCGACCTTGCGCTTTGGCCAAGTCGCTGCCGGGACAAAACTGGTTCGCTTGGCCCCGGATATCCTCGACTTGCCCGGCATTACCGCCGTCCACATCGGAGAGGCCGAGGACGCTGTCACCAACCAGCCGACCAACGAACGCCAAATGCGCGAGGCCACCGACGACGACACTTTCGCCGCCCTGGTGATCATCGAGGGCCTGGGCCGGCGGGAATTGGAGGCACAATTGCCAACCATCCAGGCCGAGATGGCGGAACGGGCCGCCGAAGAGCCCGAGGTCGGAATTTACGAAACGGCGTTCGTTCTCGATAGCGACTAACGGCGGTAGCTCACCAGCTCGATGGTCGTACCCCAGGGCGCGCGGGTGTAGCGGTAGCGATCATCCGGCCCGCAGTCCGGATCGGGCATGCGGTGCGGCCCGCTCATCAGCTCGCCGCCGTTTTCCTCGATGCGCCGGCAGGCACCATCCATGTCGTCGACGAAAATGGCCAGGTGCTGCAGGCCGAAATCGCTGGGGCTGAGCGGCGGCGCCTGCTCGGGCGCCCAATATTCGAAAAGTTCGATGCGCGGCCCTTCGGGCAATCGCAGCATGCGGGCCGCCCGCATCTCGGCGCCTGACGGCAGGCCGAGGCTTTGTTCGACCCTCTCGCCCTTGGCCGGCTTGGCGCTCTTGGCCCACACTTCCTGCTCGGTCTCGACTGCGAAGACGGCGGCGAAATATTCCGTTGCCGCCTCCAGGTCGGGCACCGTGATGCCGACGTGGTCGATGCCGCGGGTTCCTTCGGTCATGGCGATCCCCGTTTCAGGCGGTAAGATCGCCATGGTAGCGCGGAACCACGAAGGAGCGAGAGATATCGTCATGAGCGTACCCATCGCCGTCATCGGCGCCGGCATCATCGGCGCCCGCCACGCCCGCCTGGCCGCGGCCGAGCCCGAATGCCGCCTGCTGGGGTTGGCCGATCCCACCCCGGCCGCCGCCGAATTGGCGGCCGAACTGGGTGTGGCGCATTATGCCTCGGCCCAAGCCCTGCTCGAGAAGGAGAGCCCCGAGGGCGTCGTCATTGCTGCACCCAACGCACTCCACCTGCCCATCGGCAGGATGTGCGCGGAACGCGGCATCCACTTGCTGGTGGAAAAACCGGTGGCCGAGAGCGTGGCCGCCGGCCGCCAACTGGTCGAGGCGGCCGAGGCCGCCGGCGTCGCCATGATGGTCGGCCACCACCGCCGCTTCGACCCCGCCCTGGATGCCGCCAAGCAGATCGTGGCCGACGAGATCGGCGATCTGGTTGCGGTCTCGGCCATGTGGTCGGCATTGAAGCCCGATCCCTACTACGACGTCGCCTGGCGGCGTGAGGCCGGCGGCGGACCGGTACTGATCAACATGATCCACGACATCAACGCGCTGCAACATATCTGCGGCCAGATCGCCAGCGTCTACGCCGAGACCGTGCCCAGCCGCCGCGGCCACCCGGTCGAGGACACGGCCGCCGTGGTGCTGCGCTTTGCCGGTGGCGCCATCGGCACCATCATGCTCACCGACGCCGCACCCTCGCCCTGGGGCTGGGAGGCCGGCACCAACGACAACCCCGGCATCGCCGCCTCGGGCCAGAACTGTTATCGCTTCGTCGGCACCACGGGTGCGCTGGATTTCCCCAACCTGACGCTCTGGCGCCACGACGGCGAGATCCCCGGCGGCTGGCAACTGCCCTACACAAGTGAGGCGCGTCCCACAGGCGAGCGCGATTCCCTGACCTGGCAGTTACGCCACTTCTGCCGCGTCGTGCGGGGCGAGGAGGAACCCCGGGTTTCGGGGCGCGAGGGCCTGGCTACGTTGGCCGCCACCATGGCGGTGCACGAATCGGCCAGCAGTGGTCGCCCAGTCAGCCTGGAATCATAGGGAGCGGTGGGAGCACGTTCACGGTATTTTGTTTAGCCTCGCGAACGGCATTTGGGCTAGATCGGTGGCAAAAGCGAAAGGTGATCTGATGATGCGTACGGTTTTTTTGCGCTCGGCGTTCTTCTTGGCTTTGTTCGCGCCCATCGCGGCAGAGGCGGGCGAGGGCAATGTTCTTTATTCGCCGCAGGCGGTGAAAGCAGCGCTGGGCCAGGGTTGCTCGGTGCTGCTCCATTTCACCGCCAAATGGTGAACCACCTGCCGCCGCCAGATCCGTGTGATCGGGGCACTGAGGTCGGCCAACGGCACCTATGACGAAAAAATCACCTTCATCGACGTCGATTGGGACGACCACCGCCGCTCGCCGATTGCCAAGAAACTGAAGATTATCCGCCAGTCCACGCTGGTGATGTTCACGGGCAAGAGCGTCGACGAGGGCGAGGCCGGCAGGCTGTTCGCCCGCACCGCCGAGGCCGAAATCAAGGGCCTGCTCGACAAGGGCCTGCAAGCCAAACCGGCCGGCGGCAAACCCTGTTCAGGGTAGCAGCGCCGGCCTTCAGCCCCCGTAGCGCGCTTCCAGGTGGGCCCGGAAGGCCGCCGTGCCCAGCGGCGCACCTGTCGCCCGGGTGATGATCTCGCTGCTCGAAAGCGACGAGCCCAGCGCGTGCACGTGGGGCCGCAGCCAGGCCATCAGCGGCCCGAAATCGCCCCGCCCCAGGGCCTCGGGAATGCCGGGCTCGGCGGCCCGGGCGGCGGCGAAGAATTGTGCCGCGGCCAGGGCGCCCAGGGTATAGGTGGGGAAATATCCGAAGGCCCCTTCGGGCCAGTGGATGTCCTGCAGGCAACCCATGCGGTCGTTGGCAGGGGTTAGGCCGAGCAACGCCTGCATGCCGTCGCGCCAGGCGCCGGGCAGCTCCGCCACCTGCAAGTCATCCGCCAGCAGCGCCCTTTCCAGGCGCGTGCGCAGGATGATGTGCAGCGGATAGCTGACCTCGTCGGCGTCGACGCGGATCAGGCTGGCCTCGACCCGGTGGCTCGCGCGGATCAGGTTTTCGGCCTGCCAGGCCGGACCCGCCACGGCGAAGGCCTGGCGCAGCTCGGGCGCCAGCCAGGTCAGGAATTCGGGGCTGCGGCAGGCCTGCATCTCGACGATCAGGCTTTGGCTTTCATGCAGCGTCATGCCGCGGGCCTGGCCCACCGGCTGGCCGCGCCAGCTCGCCGGCAGGCCGCGTTCGTACATGGCGTGTCCGCCCTCGTGCAGCACCGCCATCAGGGCGTGGGAGAAATCCTCCGCCCGGTAGCGCGTGGTCAGGCGCACGTCGTCGGCCGTGCCGCCGGTGAAGGGATGGTGGCTCTCGTCGAGGCGGCCGTGATCGAAGTCGAAGCCCAGCGCCGCCAGCAACTCGGGCGCCAGCGCGCGCTGGGCGGCCGGGGAGATCTCGGCCTCGAAGGGCAACGCCGGAGAGAGCTTTTGGCGCTCCACCGTGGCGGCCAGGAATTCGGGCAAAAAGGCCTCGAGCTCGGCGAAGATCGGTGCGATCTGGGCCCAGGTGGTGTCCGGGTCGTAAGCCTCCAGCAGGGCATCGTAAGGCGCGTAGCCAAAGGCCTCGGCTTTGGCTTGGGCCGCCTGACGCGTCAGCGCGACGACGCTTTCGAGGTGTGCTTGGAGGCTGGCGAAGTCGTCGTCCTCGCGGGCCTGGCGCCAGGTCATTTCACAGGCCGAGGCCGCCTGGCTGAGGGCCTCGACCAGGCTGCCGGGAAGGGCCGTGGCGTGGCGCCAGCGCCGCCGCATCTCGCTGCGGTTGGCGGCCTGCCAGGGATCCAGGGATTGGGCTTCGGCGCGCTGCAAAAGCTCGCCGACCTCCGGCGCCAGCAGCAACTCGTGGCTCAGCCCGGCCAGGCTGGCGAGCTGGTCGGCCCGGGCCGAGGCACCGCCCGGCGGCATCATGACGGCGCCGTCCCACTGCAACTGCGCCTGGGCCCCGGCCAGGTCGTCGAGGCGCTTGAAGCGCCGCTCGAGCTCAGTGTAGGCGCTCATGGCAGGGTCCCCAGGCGGCGGCGGAAAAGCACGAATATCACCACCAACACCGCCGCCAGGGCAAACCAGGTGAAGGCGTAACGCTGGTGGTTGTCGACCAGTTGATGGCGGCCAAGCCCGCCCAGCGGCAGGCCGCCCGGATGGGGCCCAGCGTCGGCCTCGACCAGCACGGGCGCCAACTCGAGGCCCACCTGGCGGGCCATGGCAGCCAGGTCGACGACGAACCAGGTGTTGCCGGCGTCGTCGTTGTCGGGCGTGAAGGGGCCGCGGGGAAAGTGCACCCGGGCAATGCCGGACAGGCTGACCGAGCCCGGGATCTGGCCCTCGGGCCGGCTGGCCGCATGGCGTAGCGCCAGCGGCACCCAGCCGCGGTCGACCAGCACGGCCGGACCCTGGGGCCTGATCAGCGGCGTCAGCACGTGTATTCCGGCGACGCCCTGATGGCTGCGGCCATAGAGCTGGAGCTCGCTGTCATGGGCGAAACGGCCCTCCAGGCGCACCCGGCGGAAATCGAAATCGGCACCCGGCGCCGACGGCAGCAGCACTTCGGGCCGGGCCAGGCTGGCGGCCCGTTCGGACTTGAGGGCGGCTTTCCATTCGGCGCGCTGGAGCTGCCAGCCGCCGAGCGCCAGCAGCGCCGCCAGCAGGGGCCAAAAGGTCAGCGCCGACCAGCGCCGGGCGTCACTGGAGATGGCCTTACTCCCCCGCCTTGTGATGGAACTGCAGCGCGATCAGCACGGCCTTGAAGGGCCGCAACAGCCAGAGCGAAAGCCCCAGCACGGTGGGTGTCCAGAGCACCATATGGAGCCACACCGGCGGCCCGAATTCGAGTTCCACGATCAGGGCCGCGGCGACCACCACAAAGCCCACCAGCATGACCACGAAGACGGCCGGTCCGTCGCCCGAATCCCGGGCCCCGAGATCGAGGTCGCATTCGTTGCAGCGCGGCGCCACGGTCAGATATCCGGCAAACAGCTTGCCCCGGCCGCAGCCCGGACAGCGGCAGCGCAGGCCAGCGAGAAGTGGTGAAACCCGCGGCGCCTCTTCAGCCACCAAATCGCCTAGCTGCCGCCCCACCAATAGATGCAGCTGAAAAGGAAGAGCCAGACCACGTCGACGAAATGCCAATACCAGGCGGCCGCCTCGAAGCCGAAGTGCTGCTCGGGCGTGAAATGGCCCTTGTAGGCCCGCACCAGGCAGACGGTGAGAAAGATGGTGCCGACGATGACGTGCAGGCCGTGGAAGCCGGTAGCCATGAAGAAGGTCGAGCCGTAGATGCCGCCGGTGAAGGCAAAGGGCGCGTGAATGTATTCGTAGGCCTGCAGCGCCGTGAAGGCGGCGCCCAGGATGACGGTCAGCCAGAGCCCGTTGATCAGGCCCTGGCGGTTGCCCTGGCGCAGCTCATGATGCGCCCAGGTCACGGTGCAGCCCGAACTCAGCAGGATGATGGTGTTGAGGAAGGGGATGGTCCAGGGGTTGAAGGCCTCGATGTCGGCGGGCGGCCAGACGCCGCCGATGGCCTCGGTGGGGAACAGGCTGGCGTTGAAGAAGGCCCAGAACCAGGCCACGAAGAACATCACCTCGGAGGCGATGAAGAGCACCATGCCGTAGCGCAGGCCGAGCTGCACCACCGGCGTGTGGTCGTCGTTGAAGGTGGCTTCCTGGATCACGTCGCGCCACCAGACGAACATGGTGTAGAGCGTCATGGCCAGGCCGATGGGCAGCACCCAGATCGTCATGTCGTGCATGTACATGATCAACCCAGCGGCCAGCACCAGCGCCGAAAGGGCGCCCAGGGCCGGCCACGGGCTGGGCTCGACGAGATGGTAGTCATGATCCTTAGCGTGGGTATCGGCCATGGCTCGGGAACTCCTGCAAGCGGCTGATCATCGCCCGTTGTCCGTCTCGGGCGGACGGGCGAAGAAGGTGTAGGAAAGGGTGATGGTGTCGACGCCGTCGAGGTCGCGTTCGTTGACGATCTCGGGGTCGATGAAGAACGACACCGGCATGTCGGCGCTTTGGCCGGCGGCCAGGGTCTGTTCGGTGAAGCAAAAACACTCGATCTTGTTGAAGTAGGGCCCGGCGATGTGCGGTGTGACGTTGAAGGTGGCGCTGCCGGTGATGCTGTGTGGACTGGGGTTGTGGGCCCGGTAGAAGGCCAGGCTCTCTTCGCCCAGGCGCAGCCTGACCTGGCGCTGGAGGGGCGCGAAGCGCCAGGGCATGCCGCGCGCCGTGTCGGCGTTGAACTGCACCGTGATGACGCGGTCCAGCACCTCGGTCGGGGCCGGGGCCGCCGTGGCGACGCGCGAGGTGCCGCCGTAGCCAGTAACCTGGCAGAACAGGCTGTAAAGCGGCACCGAGGCGAAGGCCAGGCCGGCCATGCCGAGTACCAGGCCGGCCAGCAACAGCGCCGTACCGTGGCGGCCGAGCCGAGGGCCTTTAGCGGCGCTCATCCCGCCGCTCCTTGAAGCTTGACGATGGTGATGACGAAAAACAGCACCGCCAGCGCCAGCAGCACGCCGCCCAGCGCCAGGTTGCGCTGGCGCAGTTTGCGTTGCCCCTCGTCGGCCACCATCTCAGACCGAACCCAGCAGGCCGCGGTCGACCAGCATCAGGGCGAAGAGGAGAAAGAGATAGAGGATGGAAAAGCCAAAGAGGCGGCGTTCGGCGCCGGGCCGAGCCTGCCAAACGGCCCCTGCCGCCAGCACCAGGGCGCCGCCCAGCCCCAGCGCCACGACGCCATAAAGCGCGCCGACGGTGCCCAAGGCCCAGGGCGCCAGCGTCAGCGGCAGCAGTGCCAGGCTGTAGGCCAGGATCTGGCGCCGGGTCTCGCGCGCGCCCCGCGCCAGCGGCAGCATCGGCACCCCGGCGCGGGCGTAGTCGTCGCTGCGCAAGAGCGCCAGCGACCAGAAATGCGGCGGCGTCCAAAACGCGATGATGGCCACCAGGGCCAGGGGTTCGAGCCCCACTTGGCCGCTGGCGGCGGCCCAACCGATGAGCGGCGGCAACGCTCCGGCCAAGCCGCCGATTACGATGTTCTGGGGTGTCCGGCGCTTCAGCCAGATGGTGTAGACGAAGACGTAAAAGGCGATGGTGAAAGCCAGCAACAGCGCTGGCAGCCAGCCCACGGCCAAGCCCATCAAGGCCACCGAGGCAACCGCCAGGCTGACGCCGAAGCCCAAGGCATCGCCCGGCGCCACCGCGCCACGGGGCAGCGGGCGGTCGCGGGTGCGGGCCATGAGGGCGTCGATGTCGGCCTCGTACCACATGTTGATGGCCCCCGAGGCACCGGCTCCCACGGCGATGCAAAGAAGCGCCACGAAGCCCAACACCGGGTGCTGCCCGCCCGGCGCCAGCACCAGGCCGACGAAGGCGGTAAACACCACCAACGACATCACCTGGGGCTTCAAGAGCGCCAGATAGTCGCCCACCCCCGCCACCTGCCGAGCGGCGGAATCCGCTGCCGAGAGGGTCATGCTGGGATTGCCCACCGGCCGCTCCGCCTCCTCAATTCACCTTGGGCAGCTGGTCGTAGGTGTGCCAGGGCGCCGGCGAGGGATGGCTCCACTCCAGCGTCGTCGCACCTTCGCCCCAGGGGTTGTCGGCGCACTTCTCGCCGGCCGCGAAGGTGCGCCAGACGACGATCAGGAACAACAGCGCGCTCAGCCCCGCCACGTAAGCGCCCAGCGAGGAGACCATGTTCCAGCCGGCATAAGCGTCGGGATAATCGGGAATGCGCCGGGGCATGCCGGCCAGCCCGAGGAAATGCATGGGAAAGAGGGACAGGTTGACGCCGATGAACATGGACCAGAACTGCAGCTTGCCCAGCATCTCCGGGTACTGGCGGCCCGACATCTTGCCGATCCAATAGTAGAAACCGGCGAAGACGCCGAACAAGGCGCCTATGGACATGGTGTAGTGGAAGTGGCCGACCACGAAAGCGGTGTCGTGCAATGCCACATCGGCGCCGGCATTGGCCAGCACGACGCCGGTGACGCCGCCGACGGTAAAGAGGAATATGAAGCCCATGGCATAGAGCATGGGCGTCTTGAAATCGATCGAGCCGCCCCACATGGTGGCGATCCAACTGAAGATCTTGATGCCCGTGGGCACGGCTATGACCATGGTGGCGGCCACGAAGTAGGCATCGGCATCGACGTTCATGCCCACCGTGTACATATGGTGGGCCCAGACGATGAAGCCGACGAAGCCGATGGCCACCATGGCGTAGGCCATGCCCAGGTAGCCGAACACCGGTTTCTTGGCGAAGGTCGACACCACCTGGCTGATGATACCGAAGGCCGGGATGATCAGGATGTAGACCTCGGGATGACCAAAAAACCAGAACAAGTGCTGCCAGAGCAGGGGATCACCGCCTTGGCTTGCGTCGAAGAAAGCGGTGCCGAAATTGCGGTCGGTGATCAGCATGGTCAGGCCACCGGCGAACACCGGCAAGGCGAGCAGCAGCAGGAATGCCGTTACCAGGATCGACCAGACAAACAGCGGCATCTTGTGCAGCGTCATGCCGGGCGCACGCATGTTCAAAATGGTGGTGATGAAGTTGATGGCGCCCAGAATCGAAGAGGCGCCGGCCAAATGCAGGCTGAGGATGGCCATGTCGACGGCTGGCCCGGGATGGCCCGACGTCGATAACGGCGCGTAGGCCGTCCAGCCGACGCCGGGGCCGTCACCGACCAGGGCCGAGCCGACCAGCAGCACGGCCGAGGTCGGCAGCAGCCAGAAGCTGATGTTGTTCATGCGCGGGAAGGCCATATCGGGCGTACCGATCAACAGCGGCACGAACCAGTTGCCGAAACCGCCGATCAGCGCCGGCATGATCAAAAAGAACACCATGATCAGTCCGTGCGCCGTCATGACCACGTTGTAGAGCTGGTATTCTTCGCCGAAAACCTGCGCTCCCGGCGCTTGCAGTTCCATCCGCAGCAACATCGAAAAGAGTCCGCCGATGATGCCGAACACCACCGCGAAGACGATGTACATGGTGCCGATGTCTTTGTGGTTGGTCGAATAGAGCCAACGCCGCCAACCTTGGGGATGGGCGTGAGCATGATGCGCCTGGGCGGCGCCTGCGGTTTGGGCCGTTTCGCTCATGGTGCGATATTCCCTTCTCTATTCGCTTGCCGCGGCGCGGCTCGAATGGGCCAACCGGGTCGGCCTGGCCGGCGTCCGGGCGGCATTTTCCTTTTTGGCCTTTTCCACCCAGGCCGCGAAGTCCTGCTTCGAGACGGCCTCCACGGTGATCGGCATGAAACCGTGATGCGAGCCGCAAAACTCGCTGCACTGGCCGTAATAGGTGCCCGGCTTTTCGATCTTGACCCAGGTCTGGTTGAGCCGGCCGGGCACCGCATCCATCTTGATGCCGAAAGCCGGAACGGCCCAGGCATGGATCACGTCACTGGCGGTCACGATGACGCGGATGGTGGTATCGACCGGCAGCACCACGTGGTTGTCGGTTGCCAAAAGCCGCGGCTGACCGGGTTTCAGGTCTTCGGCGGCCACCATGTTGGCGTCCATCTCGAAGTCGCCGTGGTCGGGATACTGATAGCTCCAGTAGAATTGGTTGCCCACCACCTTCAGTGTCATCTCGGCCTGGGGGATGTCCTTCTGGAGATAGAGCAGCTTGAAGGACGGCACCGCGATGACCACCAGGATGAGAATCGGTACCACCGTCCAGGCCACCTCCAGCAGCGTGTGGTGGGCGGTCCTCGAGGGCGTCGGATTGGCCTTGGCGTTGAAGCGCACGATGATGATGGCCAGCAGCGCCATGACGAAAATGGCGATGGCGAAGATGATCACCAGCAACAGTGAATAGAAATCGTCGATGCCGTTCATCACCGGCGTGACCGCCGGCTGAAAGCCGAGCTGCCAGGGTTGGGGCTGGGCCGCCTGGGCGGCCGGGCCGGCCAGGGCGAACGCCGATAGGGCGCCGCTCAAGGCGACGGAAGTTTGCTTCCAAGGCATGATTGAACCTGTCCCCTCATGCGGTTGGGCCGGTGTGGCCGCGGGATGGGGATGTCGGGCTGCGTCGAATTCCACAACCACCAAAATTCCCCTGATTCCTCCCCGAACGGAACGTTGCGCAGAGGCTACAACGGCGCGCCGGAGATTGCCTAGAGCATATCCCATTAGAATACTTGCGCGAAACCGTTTTTTTGGATAACTCAAAACTACTGCCAAAATGGCACAACGCGAAGAAGGCGGGTGGCGTTCTCCCCACACCTTCCTGATTTTTCCAAAGAATCTGGCATCCCTGAGCGGCTGCTCTATGTTGTCGGCCGAAAGGTGTCCTGCCATGACCGATCCGACCATCGCCGCAGAGTTCTTCTTCGAGCGCCACGACCTCGACCGCGGCCGCGTCCAGAGCCTGCTCGACGACGCCCTGGTGGACAGCGACGACGGCGAGCTCTTTCTCGAATACTGCCAGTCCGAGCTGCTGGGCTGGGATGACGGCCGCCTCAAGACGGCCAGTTTCGACACCACGCAGGGTTTCGGCTTGCGCGCGGTGGCCGGGGAATCGACGGGCTATGCCCATGCCAGCGAGCTCTCGGAGGCGGCGCTGGGCCGCGCCGCCGCCGCCGTGGCGGCTGTGCGTGATGGCCACGACGGCAGTTATGCCGCCGATCCCGGCGGCACCAACCGGGCGCTTTATGGCGCCGACAATCCCCTGGGCGAGGCCGCCTTCGAGGACAAGGTGGCGCTCTTGGAAGCCCTCGACGCATACGCCCGAGGCCTGGACGAGCGCGTGCGCCAGGTCTCGGCCACGCTGGCGGCCTCGTGGCAGGTGGTCGAGATCATGCGCCCGGGCGGCCAGCGGGTGGGCGACGTGCGGCCGCTGGTGCGCCTCAACGTCTCGCTGGTGGTGGGCGAGGGCGAGCGCCAGGAAGCCGGCACCTACGGCTCCGGTGGGCGCACGCCGTATGGCGAATACCTGACCCCGGAAACTTGGCAGGCCAGCGTCGACGAGGCCTTGCGCCAGGCCCTGGTGAACCTCGAATCGGTGCCCGCCCCGGCCGGCCAGATGCCGGTGGTGCTGGGCCCGGGCTGGCCCGGCATTCTGCTCCACGAAGCCATCGGCCACGGCCTCGAGGGCGACTTCAACCGCAAGCAGACCAGCGCCTTCTCCGGCCTTCTGGGCCAGCGCGTGGCGGCGCCCGGGGTGACGGTGATCGACGACGGCACCATCGCCGAGCGCCGCGGTTCGCTCAGCATCGACGACGAGGGCACGCCCACCGGCCGCACCGTGCTGATCGAGGACGGCATCCTCAAGGGCTACCTTCAGGACCGCCTCAACGCCCGTCTGATGGGCGTCTCCCCCACCGGCAACGGCCGGCGCCAGGATTACGCCCACGCCCCCATCCCGCGTATGACCAACACCTTCATGCTGGCCGGCGAACGCGAGCCCGAAGAGATCATCAAAAGCGTCGACAACGGCCTTTACGCCGTGGCTTTCGGTGGTGGCCAGGTCGACATCACCTCGGGCAAGTTCGTCTTCACCTGCACCGAGGCCTACAAGATCGAGGACGGCAAGGTCGGCGCCCCGGTCAAGGGCGCGACGCTGATCGGCAACGGCCCCGACGCCCTTACCCGGGTCGGCGCCGTGGCCAACGACATGGAACTCGATCCCGGCATCGGCACCTGCGGCAAGGACGGCCAGGGCGTACCGGTCGGCGTCGGCCAGCCCACCATGCTGATCGAAAGTCTCACCGTCGGCGGCACCGAAGCCGCCTAGGGCGGGTTTTCTCGCCAACTATGGATCACGACGCGCGCCTTGTTGCTCTGCAGCAGACCCTTGCCGAGCGCGGCTTGGCCGGGGCCTTGCTCTTTCAATCCCGCGACGTCTTCTACTACACCGGTACGGCCCAACCAGGCTGGCTGGCGGTGCGGCCCGACGAAGCAGTGCTGTTCGTCGCGTCGGGCCTCGACTTCGCGCAGCGCGACACCGGCTGGGGTGAAGACCGCCTGGTCGAGGAGCGCCGGCTGGAAGCCGTCTGCCGCCGCATGTTCCCCGGCGCCGGCCGCGGCGAAAGCATCGGCATCGAACTCGACGTCATCACGGCGGTCAGCCGCGACGCCCTGGCGGCCTGTTTGGCTGAGCGCGAATTGATCGACATCTCGCCCCAGATCCTGGCCCAGCGCGCCATCAAGGACGCCCAGGAACTGGAATTGCTGGGCGCTGCCTGCCGGGCGCTGGAGGCCGGCCACCAGGCGGCGCTCAGGCACTGGCGGCCGGGCCAGAGCGAGCTCGAGCTTTCCGCCGCCCTGGAGAACGGTCATCGCCTGGCCGGCCACGAGGGCGGCTTTTTCATACGCCAGCCGGGCTTTTTCATGAGCCGCGGGCCCTTCGCCTCGGGGCCCAACATCGGCACCATCTCGGGTCTCGTCTTCACCATCTCCGGCGTCGGCTTAAGCGCCGCCATACCGGCCGGCGCCTCGAGGCGCATCGTCGAGGCCGGCGACCTGGTGGTGGTCGATATTCCGACCAGCGTCGGCGGCTACATGGGAGACCAGTCGCGCACCTATCGCGTCGGTTCGGCCGCCAAGCCCGACGGTGCCAAGCAAGCGCATGCGGCGTTGCGCCAGGTCTCCGACGCCGTCATTGCCGCCATGGTGCCGGGGCGAAGCGGCGGCGAGCTTTACGCCGTGGCCACCCGGGCCGCGGCGGCAAACGACATCGCCGACGCCTTCCTGGCCTTTCCCTCCGGCGCCCGAGCCCACTTCATCGGCCACGGCGTCGGCCTCGAAGGCAACGAGCCGCCCTTCCTGGTCAAAGGCGGCAGCGCCCGCATCGCGGCCAACATGGTGCTGACGGTGGAAATCCACGTCTGCCTGGCGGCCGGCCTGATGGTCAAGCTCGAAGACATGGTGGTGGTCGAAGAAGGCGGCGGCCGCTTGCTGACGATCACGCCGCGCGAGCTGATCCAAATCGGGTAGGCGTTTTGTGCGGACCCTCGCCGGGCGGGCGGCGCCGCGCCCTTGGCCGTTGCAGCCGCTGTCGGGGTGTCGGCGGGTGTGCCCTCCCTTAGTTTTTTGTGCTTTGTCTTTTAGTGCAACGGGAGCACGCGCGACCCGCCGCCCCTGCGGATCGGGTAGGAGGGGGCCTTGCGGCACCCCTCCTCCCACACCACCGTACGTACGGATCCGTATACGGCGGTTCATGAAGTGCGCTGCGGGTGGTGGAGTTGCTCAATGAAACGGCGCACACCGAGACCCCGGAAGAAGG
>PVBE011159575.1_pt1 | contig 20487 bp, 22 predicted proteins | sample 1631181 | NCBI WGS metagenome assembly PVBE01 (sample SAMN08397723, study PRJNA350692) | Marine metagenome, whole genome shotgun sequencing project. | isolation source: water | place: Pacific Ocean | collected 2012-04 | reverse complement strand
GCCAGCCACTTGTAGCCAACACGGCGACTAATCCCGAACCGACGGCACAACACCGACACCGCCTCCTCGCCCGCATCGACCGCCTTCACAAAACGCATCCGTTCATCCACAGCACAGGTCTCCTTCCAAACCATCGGCAAGGCCCTCCTTGCCGGGCAGTTGACCTGTTACCGATGTCCTCGGTCTATACTGTTACCTATGTAGCCGGTTTGGACCCAACTGGGACCCTCTCCCCACCGGGGGAGAGGGTGGCGCGCTTAGCGCGCCGGGTGAGGGGGTGCCGCCGGCAGGCGGCGAAAAAAAGACTCTTTAGACGCGCTAACGCGCTTACCCCTCACCCCAGCCCTCTCCCCCAAGGGGAGAGGGAGCCAAATCGACGCGGTCGATCACCTCGTCTGGTACCACCAATAACGCGATCAGGTTACATAAAACTGTACGGATCGACGTCGACCTGGATGCGGACGCCGCCGCCCGTCCGCACCTGCCGCAGCCAGCGCCTCAGCACCGGCTGGACGTGAACGTCCTTCGGCGCCTTGAGCAGCAGTCGGCGGCGATGGCGCCCGCGCAGGATCGCGAGCGGCGCCGGCGCCGGCCCCAGCACCTCGATGCCGTCGGCGCGGGGCGCGGTGCGCCCCAGCGCGCGGCTCGCCGCCTCGACCGCCGCCTCGTCGCGGCCCGAGACGATCAGCGCCGCGAGCCGGCCGAACGGCGGCATCGCGTGGCTCCGGCGCGCCTCGATCTCGGCGGCGAGAAACCCATCTCGGTCGTCGTCCGCTAGCGCGCGGATCACCGGATGATCCGGATCGTAGGTCTGCAGCATCGCCATGCCGGGACGGTCTTCGCGCCCGGCCCGCCCGGCGACCTGGCCGAGCATCTGATAGGTCCGCTCCGCCGCCCGCAAATCGCCGCCGGCGAGGCCGAGATCGGCGTCGATCACGCCGACCAGCGTCAGCATCGGGAAATGGTGGCCCTTGGCCATGATCTGGGTGCCGATCAGGATGTCGATTTCGAGCGCCTGGACGCGGCGGACCAGATCGGCCGCCGCCGCCGGCCCGTGGATGGTATCCGACGCCATGACGCCGAGGCGGGCGCGCGGCAGAAACGCCGCGACCTCCTCGGCCAGGCGCTCGACGCCGGGGCCGCAGGCGGCGAAAGAATCGGCCGCACTGCATGACGGGCACTCGACCGGCAGCCTGGTCGCGTAGCCGCAATGGTGGCATTGCAGCCGTCCCGCCAGGCGATGCTCGACCAGCCAGGCGGTGCATTGCGGGCAGTCGAGCCGGTGGCCGCAGGCGCGGCACAGCGTCAGCGGCGCGTAGCCCCGCCGGTTGAGGTAGAGCATCGCCTGCTCGCCGGCGCCCAGAACGCGGGCGAGCTCGGCCCGCAGAGTCGGCGAGACCCAGCTGTCGCGCGCCAGCGTCTCGGCCCGCATGTCGACGACGCGGATGTCGGGCAGGCTGGCGCCGCCGTGGCGGCGCGGCAGGTGAAGCCGCCGGAACCGGCCGGCCTCGCAGTTGACCACGGTTTCGAGCGACGGCGTCGCCGACGCGAGGACGACGGGAAACGCCCCGAGGCGGGCGCGCACGATGGCCATGTCGCGGGCGTTGTAGACGACGCCGTCCTCCTGCTTGAAGCTCGAATCGTGCTCCTCGTCGACCACGATCAGCCCGAGATCGCGATAGGGCAGGTAAAGCGCCGAGCGCGCGCCGACCACAACCCTGATCTCGCCGGTGCCGATGGCGCGCCAGGTGTGGCGGCGCAGCGTCCCGCCGAGATCGGAGTGCCACTCCGCCGGCGCCGCGCCGAAGCGGCGCTCGAAGCGCTCGAGCCACTGCGCCGTCAGCGCGATCTCGGGTAGCAGCACCAGCGCCTGGCGGCCGGCGGCGAGCGCGCGCGCGATGGCCTCGAAATAGACCTCGGTCTTGCCCGAGCCCGTCACCCCGTCGAGCAGTGCGACGGCGAAGCGGCTCGTGCCGGCGGCGCCGATATCGGCCTCCAGCGCGTCCACCGCCGCGCGCTGGTCGTCCGACAGCACGGGCCCCTCGCGGCGCCAATCGGGCGCGGCGAAGCTCGGCCGCGAGACCATCGAGACGCGCCGCGCCAGCCCCGCCTCGACCAGCCCGCCGAGGACGCCTGTGCTGACCGCGGCCTCGCGCGCGACGTCGGCGGCGCGGCGCGGCACGCCGTCGTCGAGCACCGCCAGCACGCGCCGTCGCGCATCGGTCATCCTGATTCGCGGCTCGGGTGATTCGCCCTCCGATGCTTCCGGCTCGGCCCTCACATAGGCGATCTCGGGCTTCGGAGGGTCGAGCGCGCCGGGCACGCTCATGGCCATCCGGAGCACCGAGCCGACCCGGCTCATGGTGTATCCGGCGGTCCAGTCGATGAACCCGCGAAGCTCCTCGGAGATCGGCGGGATATCGAGTACCGCAATGATATCCTTGAGTTTTTTCTCGTCCACCCCGCCTTCGCCAGGGCCCCAGACGACGCCCGTGACGCGGCGTGCGCCGAGCGGCACCAAGACGAACGCGCCGTCCTCGACCGCCATGTCCGGCGGCACGCGATAGTCGTAGACGCCCTCCAGGGGCAACGGCAGCAGCACCGCCCGGCGGTCCGTCCCGGCGGTCTTGGCGGTACTGGCTTGGCTCGAATCCATAAGTTACACTCTAGTCGAGGTCGGCGCCTCGGCCAATCGGGCCACCGGCCATCGTGGCACGGACGCACAGGGTGCAAGGCTGAATGAAATTCTTCGTGGACACCGCCGACGTCGACGAGATCCGCGACCTCGCGGCGACCGGTCTCGTGGACGGGGTGACGACCAACCCGTCGCTTATCGCCAAGTCGGGCCGGCAATTCCTAGATGTGGTGCGCGAGATCTGCGACATCGTCGACGGCCCGGTCTCGGCCGAGGTCGCGGCGACCGATCACGAGACCATGCTGGCGGAGGGCCGCAAGCTCCACCAGCTCGCCGCCAACATCGCCGTCAAGGTGCCGCTGACGCCGGACGGGCTCAAGACCTGCCGGGCGCTCGCCGACGACGGCGCGATGGTCAACGTCACGCTGTGCTTCTCGGCGAGCCAGGCGATCCTTGCCGCCAAGGCGGGCGCGGCGTTCGTCTCGCCGTTCATCGGTCGGCTCGACGACATCAGCCGCGATGGCATGGGCCTGATCGCCGACATCGTCCAGATCTACCGCAACTACGACGACTTCACCACCGAGGTGCTGGTCGCCTCGATCCGGAGCCCCAACCACGTCGCCGAGGCGGCCAAGCTCGGCGCCCACGTCTCCACTATCCCGCCCGGAGTCATGCGCCAGCTGTTCGCCCACCCGCTGACCGACAAGGGGCTCGAAGCGTTCCTCGCCGACTGGGCCTCGACCGGCCAGTCGATCCTGGAGTCGTAGGGCGATGTCGGGAGAGCCGAAAGACGCGGGCGCGGGGCCGATCGACAACCCCGACGCAGAGGCGGTTGCCGGCTATCTGCGCCGCAATCCCGATTTTCTCGCCGACCGCCCCGACCTGATTGCCGCGCTCACGCCGCCGAGCTATCACCAGGGCGAAAGCGTCGTCGACCTGCAGCGCTTCATGCTCGAATCCATGCGCAACGAGGTAAAGTCTCTCAGTGCGCGCGAGAACCGCCTGCTGAACGCGGCGGCGGAGCGTGACGCGAGCCAGTCCCGCGTGCAGGAGGCGGTGCTCGCGCTGTTGGAGGCGCGCTCGTTCGAGCATCTGATCCGGACCATCAACGAGCAGGTCGCCGAGCTGCTGGACGTCGCCTCGGTCCGGCTTTGCGTCGAGACCGACGAATCGATACCCGGCCCGTCGGGAAAGGCCGGCGTGGTGGTCATCGAACCGGGAACGATCGACAAATGGATGCGCCGGACCGAGGACATTGTCCTGGTCGGCGGCGCGCCCGGGCGCCGCGCGATCTTCGGTCCCGACGTCGGCAAGGTGCGGTCCTACGCGCTGTTGCGGCTCGGCTTCGGCCCTAAGTCGCCGGGCAGGATTCTGGCGCTCGGCGCGTCCGACGCCGATGGGTTTCATCCGCGCCAGGGCACCGAGCTTCTCGCCTTTCTCGCCCGCGTTCTCGAGCACTGCGTCCGGCGATGGCTGACGGCGACGGCTTAGAGGCTTTTCCGGCGCTCGACGATCTCCGCACCGCGATCGCCGACTGGCAGTCGTGGCTCGCGCTCGAGCGCCGCGTGGCCAGCCACACCTTCGCCGCCTATGCGCGCGATCTCGCACAATTCCTCGCCTTTCTTGCCGAGCACCGCGGCGAGACGCCGGGGATCGCGGTGCTGGCGGATCTCGCGCCGGCCGACTTCCGCGCCTACCTCGCGCGGCGCGCCCTCGACGGCGTGGCGCGAAGCTCGACGGCGCGGGCGATGTCGACGCTTCGCGGCTTCTTCCGCCTCCTCGACCGCACGGGGCGCGTCCACAACCCGGCGATCAAGGCGGTCAAGACGCCGCGCCTGCCGGAATCCGTTCCCAAGCCGCTCGATAAGGACGATGCCAGGAAGGTGCTGGAGAGGATCGGTGAATTCTCGGCGACGCCGTGGATCCAGTTTCGCGACGTGGCGCTGTTCACGCTGCTCTACGGCTGCGGGCTCAGGATCGACGAGGCGCTTGGGCTCGACCGGCACGAGGCGCCGCTCGGCGAGTCGATCCTGATCTCCGGCAAAGGCGGCAAGCAGCGCGTCGTCCCGGTGCTGCCGGTCGTTGCCCAGGCGATCCGCGCCTATCTCGAGGTCTGTCCGTTCGTCCGCGACGACGGCCCGCTGTTCTACGGCGCGCGCGGCAAACGTCTCAACGCCGGTGTCGTGCAGCGCCAGATGCGCAAATTGCGCGACGACATGGCGCTGCCGCCTTCCGCGACGCCGCACGCACTGCGCCACAGCTTCGCGACCCATCTGCTCGGCGCCGGCGGTGACCTGCGGGCGATTCAGGAGCTGCTCGGCCACGCCTCGCTGTCGACCACCCAGCGCTACACCAAGGTCGACGCCGATCGCCTGGTCCGCGTCTACAACGACGCCCATCCGCGCGCCAGGGGATAAACTCCGCCTAGTTCCGATAGGCGGTCCTTGCCTTGGCCGGCGAGACCCGGCCCTCGGCGATGTCGGTGTCGAGGGCGTCCGGGTCGCGCTCGGCGGGATCGCCGTAGCCGCCGCCGCCGGCGCATTCGAGCAGGAAGCGCTCGCCGGAAGCGAGGGTGAAGCGGCCCGATGCCGGCGTCTCCTCCTCGGTCTCGGAGCCGGCGCGGATGACGAAGCGGCTGGCGTGGCCCGGCGCGCCGCCGGCCAGGCCGCTCGGCGGAAACTTGGCCCGGTCGTAGCGCCTGGTGACGATCGCGTCCTGCAGCAGCTCGTATTGCCGGCGGAAGCTCAAGCCGCCGCGCCAGCGCCCGGCGCCGCCCGAATCCGGGATCAGCTGGAATTCGGTGATGCGGCACGGGAACTCGGATTCGAGGATCTCTATCGGCGTGATGTGGAGGTTCGACAGGTGCGTCGCCACGGCCGACGCGCCGTCGTGGCCGTTGCCGCCGCCATAGGCCGACGAGAAGATCTCGTATTGCAGGTTGGCCTGGCCCGGCCGGCCGCCGTCCTGCCATGAGATCGCGATCGAGCCCGACGAGCCCGAATTGGCGATGGCGCGCTCGGGCCGGAACGTCGCCAGCGCCTCCAGGATCACGTCGACCAGCTTGAGATTGGCCTTCTGGTAGCTCGAGACCGGGGCCGGCGGCTCGGCGTTGGTCACCGTTCGGGGCGCGTAGCGGAAGCGAACGGCGTCGCGCATGCCGTCGTTGAACTGGAGGTCGGGGCCGAGGCAGCCGATCAGCGAATAGAAGCAGCACGCCTCGACCATGGACGGGCGCAGGTTGATGGGTCCGCGCGCCTGTGGCCCGCTGTTCGACAGATCGAACGTCACGATCTCGCCCGCGACGGTGACGGTGACGGCGAAGCGCACCGGGATGTCGAGATCGACGCCGTCGTCGTCCATGAACCCCTCGGCCGAGGCCGAGCCGTCGGGCAGCGCGGCGATGGCGCGGCGCAGCTCGCGCACGGCGCCGTCGAGGATCGCCGCGAAGGCGTCCTCGACCACCTCGGCGCCGAAGCGGGCGCAGAACCCGGCGAGGCGCTCGACGCCCATCTCGGTGGCGGCGATCTGCGCCCGCATGTCGCCCCGCACCAGCTCGGGCTGGCGGGTGTTGGCGAGGATCAGGCGCTCCAAGTCGGTCGACGGCACGCCCGCCTCGTGGATCCGGATCGGCGGCAGCAGAAGGCCTTCCTGGTAGATTTCGGTGGCGCTGGCCGACGTGCTGCCCGGATTGGTGCCGCCGATGTCGGCCTTGTGCGCGGCCGAGCCCGAGAACCCGACCAGCCGTCCACCGACGATGACGGGCGCGGCGAACGCCATGTCGGAGACGTGCGGCAGCCCGCCCTCGTAGGGGTGGTTGCAGACGAACACGTCGCCGGGCCTGAGACCGTCCTCGCCATAGAGCTCGAGAATGCGCCCGACCAGGTGCTTGTAGACCGGGGCGTGGAAGAACATCGGCGGCGGGGTGATCAGCCCGCCCGTTCGGTCGAGGATGACGCAGCTGAAATCGCGCGATTCGCGGATGATCGTCGAATAGCCCGAGCGGTAGAAATGATAGTGCATCTCGTCCACCAGGCTCGCGATCTTGGAGCGCAGAACCTGGATCGTGACCGCGTCAACCATCGCCGTCCGGCATCCGTTCGAGAACGAGGTTGCGGAACTCGTCGACGCCAGCGCGCCAGCCCGGCGGCACCACGGTCGTGGCATCGAACTGCTCAACGATCGCCGGGCCGTCGAATGCCGAGCCGATGGCGAGGTCCGAGCGGTCATAGACATCGGTTTCCGTGGCCGTCCGCCCGTCGAAATAGACCTCGCGCCGCCCCGTGGCCGCCGTTCCGGGGATCTCGGCCGGCGCCGCGGCGGCGACGGGCTCAAACTTGGGCACGTCGACGCGGACGCGCAGCCGATAGCTCACCACCTCGACCTCCTTCTCGCGGGCGGCGTGGCCGTGAATGCGGGCGTGGCGCTCATCGAAACCGTCGCGCGCCGCCTCCAGCGCGAGAGCATCGAGGGCGCCGGCGGCGACCGGCACGCGAAGCTCGTAGCCCTGGCCGACATAGCGGAGATCGAGCTCGCGCTCGAACCCGGCATCGCCGGCGGCAAGGCCCTCGGCGGCAAGCTCCTCGGCGGCGCGGCCTTCGAGCTCGGCGAAAATCGAAGCGGCATGGTCGGGCGCGACCTGGCCCAACGGGCGCAGCTCCGACCGCACATAGTCGTGGACCACGTCGGTGCACAGCAGCCCGAGAGCCGAGAACGCACCCGGGCTTTCCGGAACCAGGATGCGCCGCATGCCGAGCTCGTCGGCCACCGCGGCGGCGTGGACCGCGCCGGCGCCGCCGAACGGCAGCAGCGTGAAGTCGTGGGCATCGACGCCGCGCTTGGCCGCGACGACGCGGACCTCGTCGGCCATCCGCATATCGACGATGCGGCGGATTCCGGCCGCCGCCTCGTGCGCGTCGAGCCCGAGCGGCGCGCCGATCTTCTCGCCGATGACGCCGAGCGCGGCCTCCGCATCGAGCTTCTGCGCGCCGCCGAGCAGGAAGCCCGGGTTGAGGGCGCCGCACACCACGTCGGCGTCGGTCACGGTGGGCTCGGTGCCGCCGGCGCCGTAGCACACCGGGCCCGGATCGGCTCCGGCGCTGTCCGGGCCGACGACCAGGAAGCCGCCCGGATCGATGCGCGCAATCGAGCCGCCGCCGGCCGAGATCGTCGTCAGATCTAGCGCCGGCACGCCGAGCGGGCGGCGCGCGATGACGCTCTCGGTCACTTCGAGGGGCGCGCCGCCCTCGATGAAGGCGATGTCGCAGCTGGTGCCGCCCATGTCGAGGGTGACGAGGCCGGTGCGCGCGTCCTCGGCCGCGAGATGGGCGCTGGCACGCGCCCCGGCGGCCGGCCCCGACAGCAGCGTCTGCACCGTCTTGCCGCCAGTCAGCGCAGCGGCGAACGGCATCACGCCGCCGTTCGACTGCATCAGGTAGCGCTGCGGCGTGGCGATGCCGGCATGATCGAGCCCGGAGGCGAGGTTGGCGATGTAGCCGACCAGCACCGGCTCGAGATAGGCGTTGAGCAGCGTGGTCGACAGCCGCGGCCATTCGCGGATGCGGGGCAACACCTCTGACGACAGCGAGACGTGGGCGCCCGGGACCTCTTCTAGCACGATCTCGCGCGTGGCGCGCTCGTGGCTCGGGTTCATGAACGAGAACAGGAACGAGACCGCGATCGAATCGACATTGGCGTCGCGCAGCTCGCGCGCCGCCTGGCGCACCGCGTCGGCGTCGAGCGGCGCCAGTTCGTTGCCCTCGTAGTCGATGCGGCCCGGGATCTCTCGCGTCAGGCTCTGCGGCGCGATGGCCTCGGGCTTCTTGTAGAAATAGTCGAACGGGTTGCCGTCGCGCGCCTGATTCTGGACCTCCTGGACGGCGCGATAACCGGCTGTGATCAGCAGCCCGACGCGCGCGCCCCGCATCTGCAGCAGCGCGTTGGTGGTGATGGTGGTGCCGTGGCTGAAGAACTCGATTGTCTCCGGCGCCGTGCCGGCCGCGACGAAGCGGGCGACGCCGTCGAGCACCGCGCGCGCCGGATCGTCCGGCGTGCTCGCCACCTTCTCGATCGCGATCGTCCCGGTGCCGGCCTCGAGCAGCACCAGATCGGTGTGCGTGCCGCCGACGTCGACGCCCAGGCGAAATCGTGCCGTGTTGGCCATCTCACTCACGAATCGTTCGAAATTCCAGCATCCGGGCGACAATATCACAGCGCTGCCCCGGCTGGAAAAGCCTCGCGGTCAGCCGCCGTCGTCCTCGCCGTCGTGGTGGTGATGATGGTCGTGGTGGTGGTGATCGTCGGGCCGCAACATGGATTTGGGCACCATGCGCTCGATCTCGGCATGCAGCGCGCGGAGCTGGGCAGGCGTCACCGAGAACCCGAGGTCGAAGCCGAACATGCGGGCGACGAGGACAGCCTCGTCGTCTTCCATGCCGCGCATGAATCCGACATCCGACGTCTCGATCGGGCTGACGGTGACGTTGTCGGTCGCACCGAACCGGTGCGGCGACACGTCGCCGCGCCGCGCCGCCGACAGCTGGCCGAGCTGGGCGATGTAATGGACCAGGCCTTCGAGCCGGGCATGGTCGCAGGAAACGTCTATCGTGCGGCCGTCGGCGGCCTCGATCCGGAACCGGACGGTGGCGCCGTCGTCGCTCGTTTCCGCCTCGGACAGGCGGGTAATCTCGAAAGGCTGGTCCGTCATGCGGCGCGTCCGGCGGTCAGTCCTCGTCGCCGTCGGTGTCGACGACGATGCCGGTCCGGGCCGCCTTGCGCCCCGGCGAGCGGAAGTAGATGACGACGAAACGGCTGTCGTTGGCGGCCTGGATCCCGTGGTGCGAGGTTACCGGCGCGAATACCAGCTGGTTGGCCGTGACCTCGTAAACCTCGTCGTCGACCGAGATCGTGCCGCTTCCCTCGATGCAGTAGAACACCTCGTCTTCCTTGACGTGATGATGCACGGCGGTTCCCTGGCCGGGCTCGTAGCACAACAGCTCGCTCGACATGTTCTCGGTCAGGATCAGGCGCTTCTTGATGCGCCTGGCCTCGCGGAACTCGGTCAGATCGCCGATCGACAGCAGATTCGACACACGTGTTTCCTCTCGCCTAGTCTTGATTCATGTCCCACATCACGCAGCCCATGCCGCAGCGCAGCGCGACCGCCGGCTCGTAGCATATCGTCCGCGCCTTGCGGTCGCCAACCGCACCCATCACGGCGATCCACGCCAGCAGCTCCGACGTGCCGCCGTCGCCCGCCGCCACCATGCGCTCGAGGGTCATCTCGGAGACCACCTTGTCTGGATCGCCCGCCTCGAGGAGCCCGAGGAACCAGCGGTCGAACTCCTCGTCGACCTGAAAATATTTCGGCCCGCCCGGATCGTGCGACAGGCCGCCGGTGCCCATCAGCGCGACGCGCTCGCCGTCCGGCCGGTGCTCGCGGATGATGTCGGCGATGGTCTTGCCGACATGGTAGCAGTGCTCCGCCGTCGGCACCGGCGGCACGACGCAGTTCATGTGGATCGGCACCAGCGGGATGTCATGGTCGGGCGTTAGGTAGTAGAGCGGCACCGACCAGTTGTCGTCGAACAACAGCTCGTCGCGAAACGCCAGCCCGAGGCCCCGCCGGTCGCCTTCGCGAACGATGGTGCGGGCAAGCTCGCGGTGCCCCGCGACCTCGTAGTCGGGCACGTTGAGCCACGACTTGAACCACGCCGCCGGGCCGCTCCAGCGCGGCGCCGTGCCGACGCAGAAATTGATGCCGCTGTCGATCGGCAGGTTGAGCACGTGGTCGTTGGCGATGCCGACGATCACGTCCGGCCTGGTCTCGCGCAGCATCCGGCCGAGCTCGGTATAGCCGTTCCTCAGATTGCGCTGTTCTTCCTCGGTCGCCTTCTCGGGCCAGCCGGTCAGGCCCGGCGCGTGCGCCAGCGCGATGGTCGCTACGATCTCCGCCATGTCAGGCTCCTTCGTCCTCGTCGATCATGTGCTTGGCGTACAGCCGTGCCGCCTCGCTGTCGTTGTAGTTGTCGACGTTGGAGTGGAACAGCCGGCTGATCTGCGGCAGGAAATACGGGTGCACCCCGAGCTCGCCGAGCCGCTTCAGGTCGCGCGCGCGGAACGCCTCGCGCTCCTCCCCGCCGAGGCCGTACTCCTCCATCACCGGCTCCAAGTTCTGCCGGAAGCGCTGATAGAGCGCCATGTCGCGGCGGACGTCGAACACCATGCGGTTGGACGGCAGCGTACGATCAGTATCGGCGATTCCCATCCCTGGCTCCTCATTTCGATCTTGAATTATTCTTAAAGAATGAGATTATAACTCATATTTAAAGATATCATGGAGTCAAAATCGAATCCATTGAATTTAACCACGTTGCGCCGCATCATGCCACTCGATGACGGACAAGCGCCCGTTTCGGAGCGCGATCAACCAGGAGGTAAGTGATGGACGCGGATACCAAGAAGATGGCGCTCAGGATGATTCCCTATGGGATCTACGTGCTGACGGCCAAGGATTCCGACGGTGGGATCGCCGCGGCGACGGTGAACTGGGTGACCCAGACCTCGTTCGATCCGCCGCTGGTCGCCATCGGCGTCAAGGCCGATTCGGGCGCCTACGAGACGCTCAAGAAGTCCGGCAGCTTCGCGCTCAACTTCCTCGGCAAGGGCCAGCAGGGCCAGGCCTTCAGCTTCTTCAAGCCGGCCGAGCCCGGCGACGGCACCATCAACGGCGAGGCCTACCGCGACGGCTCCACCGGATCGCCGATCCTGCAGAGCGCGCCGGCCTGCGTCGAGTTCTCGGTCGCCGAGATCGTCGAGCGTGGCGACCACCACATCGTTATCGGCGAGGCGGTCGATGCCCATGCGGCTTCGCCGATCGACGGCCGGCCGGACGACGCCGGGCTGCACATGCGCGAGCTCGGCGACAACGTGTTCTATGGCGGTTAAGCGCTGACCGGGTGGCGGAGGTGCCGCCTACTTGCTGCGGCCGAGGGGTATCGAGTAGTTGAGGCTGAAGACCTCGGTGCCGGGGTTGTTGTCGTCGAGGCTGGCGTTCGACAGGTGGTAGAACGACAGGCCGAGCCGCGCGCGATTGTCGAACCTGTACGCCAGCTCGAGCGAAGAGCGGAACTCCACGATATGGCCGAGATCCTTGCCGTCGCCGTCCTCGTAGAGGCCCGCGGCCAGGCTCGGCGTGAGCACGATTCGGCGGCCGAAATAGAGATCGATCAGGAACCCGGCATAGCCGTAGAACGCCGCGTCCGAAGTTCCCATCAGGCCGCCGAACGGCTTGAAAATCCATAGCTTGTCGGCGGAGCGGAACTCGGAGCGGAACTCGGCCGCGTCCATATCGTCGTTGATGTCGTAATAGCCCGCGGCCAGGGTCAGGAAGTGGGGATCGTCCTCCGCCGCGGCGGCCGGCCCGGTGGCCATCACCGTCAAGGCGGCGACGGCGATCACGGTCAAGATCAAGCGCACGCGAAACATTTCCTGGATTGTAAGCGAGACCGGTCGTTGGACCGCCAGCCTCCGGCGCGGATCATCCAGGAAAATTCACCTCCGCGCAACGCCCGGCGCGGTCGAGGTCTCCGGCCCACTCGACCGCCGATTTGTCCGTGCGCTATTGCGCGTGCGGCTGCGCCCGGCCCGGCGGCAGGGCGTTCTTCGCCGCCTCGACCTTTGTCCAGAGATTGACCAGGCACCTCTTCAGCCGGAAGGCGATGAACGAGGCGGCCGACAGCGAGATTTGCAGGTGCGATCTCTCACGCAGAACCAGCGCGGCGAAGCCAGTGTCGTATCTCAACTGAAAGATCTTCCTGATGCAGACCAGCGCCAGCCACAGGAACCCATGACCCAGGAATTGCAGGACACACACGAACGGCATCAGCCACCACAGGACCAACGAAGCGAAATTCCGTTCCATCATCCGAATCCTCCACCAGATGTCGATTCGCAAACTCCACCGTCCCTGACGCAAGTTTCATGCCGAATAGGTTTATCGTGCGTTTTCAATAGATTAAGGTCGGTGGGCGAGCCGGAAGTCTGGCACGTGTCAAATATTTCGACACCTCTCTGCCGAAGTCTCCCGAGATCACGGGGCGAGCGCATTGACAGCGACACGCTGTCATCGGCACCATGGCTCGCGCGCCGTCATGGCCCCGCGCGGCGGAGCCGGAAAGGAGACCCGTCATGGCTAAACTGCGTCATATCGCGCTGTCTGTCGCTGATCTCGATCAAGCCCGGAAGTTCTTCGAGGACGCCTTCGGCATGGAGATGGTCGGCAAGGCCGGCGTCGGCGTCTACATGTCGGACGGCACCATCAATATCGCGCTGCTCGCCCGCGACGGCCGGCCGCTCGGCTACGAGGGCGAGGAGCCGTTCTACGGCATCGACCATTTCGGCGTCTGGGTCGACGATATCGACGACGCCTGCAAGAAGGTCGAGGCCGCCGGCGCGACCCACGTGATGGGCAACAAGAGCAACGATCCCAACACGTTTTACGAGGTCAAGTACCGCGATCCCCAAGGCAATCTTTTCGATCTCACGGCCCATGGCTGGAACGGCGCGGTCAAGGACGTCGTGCCGGCGCGCGAGACCGAGCCGGCCGAATAGCACCTCCCCTCCAGCGAAAGGCATCCCATGCTCGAGCTCTACCACGCTGGCCTCACGACATGCTCCAAGAAGGCGCGGCACTGCCTCGCCGAGAAGGGGCTCGACTATGTCAGCCACTACGTCAATCTGCGCCGGTTCGAGAACCACCGCCCCGAATACCTCGCGCTCAACCCCAACGGCGTGGTGCCGACGCTGGTCCACGACGGGACGGTGATCATCGAAACGACCTTCATCAACGAGTACCTCGACGAGGTGTTTCCCGACCCGCCGCTCCGGCCCGCCGACCCGGCGGCGACGGCCGGGATGCGGGGCTGGGGCAAGATGGCCGACGATTTCGGCTTGTCGGCGGTCCGCATCCCGACCTGGAACCGGACCAAGGCGGACGGCATCAACGCGCTCAAGGAATCCGGCACGCTCGACGAGGCGATCGCCCGCATCCCGCTCAAGGATCACCGCGACAAGTTCCGCAAGATCGCGGAAGGCGGGTTCTCCGAGGCCGAGTTCGAGGACGCCTACGCCAAGATGGATTTCGTCTACGCGCGCACCGAGGCGGCGCTCGCCGATGCACCGTACCTGGTAGGCGAGATGTTCACGCTCGCCGACATCAACATGCTTCCCTTCATCGATCAATTCGGCAAGTACCGCCCGGAGCTGCTCGATCCGTCGAACCATCCCAACACCGCCGACTGGCACTCGCGCATGATGGCGCGGCCCGCCGTGGTCAAGACCTATACGCCGTCCGACGAGGCGCCGGCGCGCCCGCCGACGCCGGAAACCGATCAAAGCGCCGCCTGAAGGGAGAAAACCATCGTGACCACCGACGACATCAGCGCCATCCGGGACGTCCCCTCGCTCGACGGCAAGGTCTCGCCCGAGGAGTGGCGGACCCGCGTCGACCTCGCCGCATGCTATCGCCTGGCGCGCCGCAACGACTGGAACCAGGGGATCTACAACCACGTCAGCGCCCGCGTGCCGGGGGAGCCCGACAAGTTCCTGATCAAGGGCCATGCGCTGCTGTGGGACGAGGTGACGGCGTCCAACCTGGTCAAGGTCGACATGAAGGACGAGCTCGACGAGCGCGCCGGCGTCAACCGGCCCGGCTTCGTATTGCATTCGGCCGTGCTGCGTGCGCGCGGCGACACCAACGCCGTCGTCCACGTCCACCCCGACCCGTGCGTCGCGGTATCGGCGTCGAAGGAAGGACTGCTGCCGTTGTCGCAGACCGCGCTCCGGTTCCACGATCGTCTCGCCTATCACGACTACGAGGGCATCACCGAGAACGCCGACGAGCGCGAGCGCATCATCGCCAATCTCGGCGACAAGCGGGCGATGCTGATGCGCCATCACGGCGCGACGACGCTCGGCAAATCTGTGCGCGAGGCCTACATGCTGATGTCGAACCTGATCATCAGCTGCGAGATCCAGCTCAGCCTGCTGGCGACCGGCTCCGAAGTGCGCCTGCCGTCGGACGAGGTGTGCGAGCACGTGGCCCGCCAGTACGAGGCCCACGATGCCGGGCGCGGCCAGGCCGATTGGCCGGGCTGCCTGCGCGAACTCGACCGCGACGATCCGTCGTACCGGAACTGAGCCGGCCGATCCCCTTCGCGGTGTCATCGTGCCGCCGCTCGGCCATGGGGACAACGTGGCCGAGCGTCGATTGTGCTGACGCGGGCGGGCTGGTAGCGTGAATTGCCAGGGACATTCGCATCGGGATGGACAAAGAAAAATGAGCGATTCCGACACCACCACGTTCGAGCGCGACGTCTCCCGCGAGGAGCTCGTCGCCCGCGCCCGCGCCATGATCCCAAAGCTGCGCGCGCATCAGGAACGGACCGAGGCCGATCGCCGGGTCTCCGACGAAATCTTCCAGGAGCTGCTCGATGCCGAGTTGTTCCGCGTTCTTCTGCCGCGCCGCTACGGCGGGCTCGAATACGGCCTCGACACCTTCGTCGACGTTGCCTACGAGATCGCGCGCGGCTGCGGCGCCACCGGCTGGGTCCATTCGATCACCAGCAAGTACCACCTGTTTCTCGGCATGTTCCCGGGCGAGGCGCAGGACGACGTGTGGGGCGCGGATCGGCGCGCGGTGACCGCCGCCTCATTTACCCCGACCGGAACCGTGACCGCGGTCGACGGCGGCTGGAAGCTGAGCGGCAAGTGGATGTACTGCTCGGGCATCGACAACTGCCCATGGATGATCGTCGGTGCCAACGTTGCGACCGCCGACGGCTCCGAGCCGACCGACAAGGGCTACGCTCTGGCGCCGACGGCCGATTTCGGCATCGAGGACAATTGGCAGGTCATCGGTCTCGCCGGCACCGGCTCGAAAAACGCCTATTGCGAGGACATGTTCATCCCGGCGCACCGCTTCCTGGCGCTCGAGGACACCATGTCGGGCCGGCCGCCCGGCATCGAAGTCAACCCGGGCGTCATCTATCGGCTGCCGTTGTTCGCGGCGATCTCGGCCAGCTTGTGCGCGCCGATCATGGGCATGGCGCGCGGCGCCCACGACGAATTCATGGAGGCGACGCGCGCCCGCATCACGCGTGGCGCCGCGCTGTCCAAGCCCGCGCCCATGGCCGAGATCCCGACCATCCAGCTCCGCCTCGGCGAGGCGTCGGCCTCGATCGACGCCGCGCGCCTGCTGGTCGACCGCGACTGCAAGGAGATCATGGCGACGCTCGCCGCCGGAGACGCGCTCACCCAGGAGCAGCGCGCCCGCAACAAGGGCGATCTCGGCTTCGCGACCCAGCTAAGCCTGCGCGCCGTCGATCGTTTGTTCGAGGCCTCGGGCGGCGGCGGGCTGTTCGCCGACGGCCGGATCCAGCGCTTCTGGCGCGACATTCACGCCGGCGCCATGCACATCAGCATGAACTGGGACGCGGTCGGCGCGCTCTACGGCCGGGTCTCGCTCGGCCTGCCGCCGGGACCGGCGCAGTTCTAGAGCATGATGGCGGTTTACGGCCGTACCACGACGTAGTTGACGACGCGCTTCGCGCCCTTGGTTCCGCGCGCCACGGCGAGCGCCTTCTTGAGCTCCTCGCCCGATCTCGCGCGGCCGAGCAGATAGACCGTGCCCTTGGCACCGACCGCAACGCGGAAATTGACGCTGCCGACGCCTCTGGTCGCGAGTAGCTGCGCCTCGATCTTGGTGTCGAGCGCGAGCGCGTCGGCCCAGCCGAGCAGCCGGTCCTTTTGGCGCTCCTGTTCGGCCTCGCTCATGTAGGCGGCGTGCCAGTAGAGCTTCTTGACCCCCTTGACCGCGCGGACACCCTTGCGAAACCGGTTGTAGGACGACTTGTCGCTGAACAGGCCCGTTATCAGAAGCCGCTGCTCGTAAATCTCGGTCGAGGCCTTGATCGACCGGACGTCGGCCATGACCCTGTTGACGTCGATGACGATCCGGTTGTCGTCGACGATATCGGCGGTGCTGCGCGCCTCGATGGCGCGTTCGATAAGGCTGATCGGCGGCGAATTCCGACACGACGCCACCGCGATCGTGGCAAGCGACAGGACGACGACCGCGAGAATTCGGGATCGGCTATGCATATCGATGTCCTTTCGTTCCTGTAGGGCGAAATGGTTCCGGGCTCAATCGAACGCCGCCTCGCCCAACAGCGCCTCGCGGAACCGGTGCTTGAGCCAGGTGCCGTCGCGCGGCGGCAGCACCAGGGTCACCGGATCGGTGGTCACCTTGACGGTGGCGAACACCGGCCCCGGCGCCTCGAGCAGGACCGCGACCTGGGTTTCGACCCCGGCTTCGTCGGTGACCGTCGCGGTCGCGCGAAAGCCGGCCGCGGCTGCCATCCCGGCCATGTCGAGACCGTGCGCGGTGTGGGTCTCCTGCATGCCGGTCTCGCCGTAGCGCTCGTTGTCGATGACGCAGATGGCGAGATTGGCGGGCGCCGCGACGGCGATGGTCGCGAGCGCGCCGATACCCAGCAGCATCTCGCCGTCGCCGGTGATCACCAGCACCCGGCGGTCGGGCTGCGCCAGCGCGACGCCGAGCCCCATGACGGCGGCCCCGCCCATGCCGCCCCAGAGATAGAAGTTGTTGGGGTGATCGCCGCACGCGGCGGCGTCCCAGGTCGTCGAGCCGAGCCCGGTAACCACCAGCGTCTCGCCGCGGTCGCGGAGAATGCGCGCGACCACGTCGCGGCGCTGTAGCGTGATGTTGCGGTCCGCCATGGCTATTTCCTGAACTGCTTGAAGCCGATCACGCGCTGGCCGATCAGCACCGCGACTGCGCGGTAGGAGTTGAACGCGAGCCGCGCGGCCGCGTCGACGGTCTCGCTCACCTGGGTCGCGTCATCGACGTGGTGGACGGTCACGCCGACCGCTTCGAGCGCCGCCCGCGTGCCCTGGCCCATCGTCGTCTGCCACGGATTGAACTCGCCCCATTCGCCCCGCATGGTGATCAGCATCAACAGCGGGAAGCGGCACTCCTGGGTCATGCCCAGCATGTTGATGCAGTTGCCGACGCCGGACGACTGCATCAGGAGCGCGCCGCGCTCGCCGCCGAGCCAGGCGCCGCCGAGCATCGCCACGCCCTCGACCTCGTTGGTCAGGCGCACCGACTTCATGCGCTGGTCGGCCAAACAGCGGTCGATCAGGCGGGTATGGCCGGCGTCGGGGACGTAGCACACCTGGCGCACGTCGGCATCGGCGAGGATCCGGTGGATCTCGTCGGGCCAGGCAGGTTCCGTCGTACTCTCGTTCATTGCGATCCTCTGTTGCTGTCAAGGGAGGGCGAAATGAAGCCGGTCGTCGCCGTCGCCACGTCCCCGCCGCTCGATTCGTTTGCGCGGCCGCTTTTCGCAGCTTTCACGGGACGCGTCAATTGGCCGCCCGAGCGGCGGCGAAACAAGCGAGGGTTCGTCGACGACGACTCGGACGGTCGATCTCGCGAGCCGCCGGATCACACCTCCGCGGCGCCGTCGTACCTCAACAAATCATCGAGCACGCGGCGTTGTCGGCGTTGACGATGATCGAGAAGGCTCGGGTCGGCATCGACCAGGTCCTCGTAGGTGGCGACGATCAGGCTCTTGAGGTTGGCGATCGCCTCCTCCGGCGTCTCGCCGGTAATCTCGATATCGGCTTCGGCAAACCGCGCGCGGAAATCCTCGGCGCCCTCGCGCAACGCGACCAGGATCGCTTGGCGCAGCGCGAACGGCATCGGGCCCAGATCGTCGATACGCACCGTCGTGCCGGTGTCGCGGCCGGCGCTGCATCCGCGCGACCCCGATTCGAGCGCCCGCGCGCTGGGCTCGCCGCCGAGACCGCTGGGCGCGATCTCATGGCGCGACCGGGTGTCCGAAAGGAAATGAACCTCGATCGCGATCAGCGGCGCTCGCGGCGGAAGCGTGACCGCGGACCGGCCGATATTGGTGACGTAGGCGCATACCCGGCCGCGAAACCGGGGCGGCAACAGCCGCTCGGCGGAAATGCGAAGACCCTCGTGCAGGGTCCAGGTGGCGACCCACAGCCGGGCCATGATCGATGGCGACAGCTCGAGGAATTCGAGGCTTTCGACGGTCGCCGTCGCGCCCGGCTCAATTGAAATGCCGCGCGCGGCGCCGAGCCGCTCGCCGTCATGTCGCGCCGACGTCGCATCGTGCGCGGCGAAGCCCAGCTCGTAGGTGCCCGATGCGCCCTTGCCGTGCTCGAAAGGCTGAATGTCGAGATGCCCGAGCGCCATCGCCCGGCCCAATCCGTCGTCTTCGATCGGGTCCGAGGAAGTCGGTTCGTCGCGGCGGTCGGGCGCCACGTCGCCTGCCATGAGAATCATTCCTGTCTCTCCTGATCGTGCGTCCCCAACGACACGCCGTTCCGTTCCAGCGCCTCTTGATTTTCCCAGATCCAGTTGGTGATGATCCAGGATGCGACTTCGGCCTTGTTGCGGCCCTGGATACCGAAAGCGCACATCCGCTCGAGGATGCGATCAGTCGCCTTCGGGACCGTCAGCTGAAGCTTGACGGTTTCAGTTCCCTTGCGTCGGGGCACGACTGGTTGTCCCTTATTAGATTGTTATAAGAATGTAATTAGGATGTATTCGCACGTCAACCTATCCGCGTCCCCGGCGCGGAGATTTCTCTCGAGAACGAGGGTGCGGTACCGTGTTGGGGCTGGACAGCGGGTCCTTCGCGCGCCCATCTTAGCGCCATGACGACGATCGCCGATTGGCTGGAACCGAACCAATGTGACGTGCTGATCGTCGGCGGAGGCTTGGTCGGGCTGACGCTGGCGGCGGCGCTCGGCGGTGCCGGGCTTACGGTGCGTGTCATCGATCGAACGCCGGTAAGGGCTACCACCGAAGCCGCGTTCGACGGCCGTGCCTCGGCCATCGCCGCGGGCTCGCGGGAGGTGTTGGACAGCATCGGCGTGTGGTCGGCGATGGCGCCCGACGCCGGCCCAATCCTCGAGATCCGCGTCACCGACGGCGCTTCGCCCTTGTTCCTGCACTACGATTATCGCGAAATCGACTCGGGACCGCTTGGCTACATCGTCGAGAACCGGCACACGAGACGTGCGTTGATCGACCGGGTGGCGGCGCTGGATGGGGTCCGTATCCTGGGCGGCCGCTCGGTCGACGCGATCGACCGCGGCGCGCTCGTGGCCGAGGCGTGGCTCGACGACGGCGCCCGACTGAAGGCGCGGCTGATCGTCGCCGCCGATGGCCGCGACTCACCGATTCGCCAAGGCGCCGGGATCGGCGTGACGGCGTGGAACTATGACCAGACCGGCATTGTCTGTACCGTCGCCCATGCCAAGCCCCATCGCGGCATCGCCCAAGAGCACTTCCTGCCGCCGGGTCCGTTCGCCATCCTGCCGATGACCGGAAACCGATCCTCGATCGTCTGGACCGAGCACACCGATCTGGCGCCCCGCATCATGGCGCTCGACGACGCGGCGTTCATGGATGAGCTGGCGCGGCGCTTCGGCGACTATCTCGGGGAGTTGAGCGTCGTCGGCCCACGCTTCTCCTATCCCCTGGCGCTGGCCCATGCCGAGCGCTACATCGATAACCGCCTGGCGCTGATCGGCGATGCCGCGCACGGCATGCACCCGATCGCCGGCCAGGGCTTCAATATCGGGGTGCGCGACGTGGCCGCGCTGGCCGAGGTGGTGATCGATGCCATCCGCCTCGGCTTGGATCCGGGCGCGACGACGGTGCTCGAGCGCTACCAGCGCTGGCGCCGGTTCGACAACTCGGTCATGCTGGCGGTCACCGACGGTCTCAACCG
>PVBE012217544.1_pt1 | contig 20490 bp, 13 predicted proteins | sample 1631181 | NCBI WGS metagenome assembly PVBE01 (sample SAMN08397723, study PRJNA350692) | Marine metagenome, whole genome shotgun sequencing project. | isolation source: water | place: Pacific Ocean | collected 2012-04 | reverse complement strand
CTTGAGGCGGCTCGGCGGGCCGATTTGAGATTCTGTTCCCAGCCACGCCATTCAGCGTGGCTGGAGCCTTTTGCATGGTCTTGCGCTCTTCTTGCGCAAGACCATGCAAAAGAGAACAAGCGAAAGGTGGGCGCCGGGCCGCCCCAAGCCCACCTTTCTCATTGCCAACATTGAAGAAAAGTACGACTTAAGCGCCAGCGAAGGACTTTTCTTCACAGTCAACTATTTTACCGGATCGAGGAGCGCCAGATCGGTGACGAACAGGTGGCCCGAGGCGTGGGTGATCATCTCAGGGATTTTGGATGCCTGAGCCACCGCTTGGGCCGTGACGCCGCAGGCCCAGAACACCGGAACCTGATCGGGGCCGATGGGATTGGCCTTCCCCCAATCGGCGCGGCCGATGTCGTCGATGCCAATGGCGGCGGGATCGCCGACGTGGATCGGCCCGCCGTGGCACTGGGGATAGCGCGAGGTGATCTCGATGACCTTGACCACCAGTTCCTTGGGGATCGGCCGCATGCTTGCCACTACCGGCCCGGCGAAAATACCTGCCGGCTCGCAAGCCATGTTGGAGATATATTGCGACGCCCGCGCGTCTTCGTCGACCAGATGGGGCAAGGGGATCTTCGCGTCCAACATGACCTGATCCACCGAGAGATTACAGCCGGTGAGAAAGGCGACGTGGTCGGGGCGCCAGAGATCACGGATGTCACTCATTTCTTCGACAAAGCGACCCTCGCGGTAAAGGCAATAGGCGGGGACGTCGGTCCTTAAATCGGCACCCGGAGCAACCCGTTTAGGTTCCGGATCACCGGGGTCAGTGACCTCCATCAGCGGCAACGATTTTGGGTTGCGTAGGCAAAAACGCATGAAATCGAACGCGTAGCGCTCTTCCAAAATGACCAGATTTGCCTGTTCCCGCCCCAATGCCAGACGCTTGGTGGTATGAGGCCAGCGACCCGCACGGATGTGGGCGCGCACTTCGGCGGCGCTGAGGCGTTCCAGGTCCGAGCGCACCAGAGCCCCGTCGGGTGCCTCCTTTTGCGTTGAGATGTTCATCCGCAGAGGGTCAACGCCGCGTGGGCACAAGCCTTGGCGGTGATCATTAGTTCCGACACCAAGACCCGTTCGTCGGGGGCCGGCCATTCGGGATAGACCTTGATGTCGCCCGGGCCGTACTGAAGCGAAGGGATGCCGCTTGCCGCGATGACGTTGCCGTCACCGTAGTTGCCGATGCGCTCGACGCTGCCGATCTGCGCCGGTTTCCCCGACGCCAGCTCCTGGCCCTCGGCGACGGCGCGCACCAGCGGATGATCAGAAGCGATCTCCATGGGGTCCATGAAATAAGGATCGGTGGGACCGTTGGCCGGGATGGTCAACTCATAGTCAAGATTGGGAAGGTCGTTGATTCCATCCAAGACCCGCTGCACGTCCTGGCGCACGCTGTTGAGCGTCATGCCCGGAATCGTCCGTACCTGGAACATTAATTCGCAGCCGCGTCCATAATGATCCTTGCCGATGCTGTCATAGCGGATCATAGGAAAATCGGCGAGTTCGGGGTGGGGCGTGTGGCTGAGCCAGTTGTTGGGGAGCTTGTTGGTAAGGCTAGGTCCGAAGCGGCTGATGAGATCAGCCTGTTGCTCAATCGCATTGGTGTACTTGCTTCGCGCCTCGGGCGTGAAACGGAAGAACAGCCCAGGCGTTGTGGTGGTGATCTTGACCCGCAATCCGCCCGTACACACGGTCCCGATGGTATTAGCCGCGTGTTCGATGTTGATGCAATAGTCGGCGCCGACGCCTTTGCTGAGCAGCGTCCGCGTCCCGGTGCCGCCGACCTTGTGGGCCGCCACCGGGCACATGACGATGTCGCCCTTGAGTTTGACTCCGGCCTCTATCAGTCCTTCGATGCCGCTGATGGCGGCGGCCATGCCGCCCTTGTCGTCCTGGGCGCCGAGGCCCCACAGCCAGCCGTCCTCAAGCTTTCCTTCGTAGGGGTCGACGGTCCAACCGGACATCGTCACGTTGGTATCCATGTGGCCGTTGACCATCAGGCTGGGTCCGCCGCCGGTACCCTTGAGCGTAGCAATCGGCTGGCGCGTCGTGAGAGTGTCGTCCCAGGGGTGGGTGACCTCCATCATCTCGACGACGAAACCCATATCGCTTAGGTATCCGTCCAGGTAGTCGGCGACTTCGTGCTCCTCGAACAGCTTGCTTGGCATGCTGATTATCTTGCGCGCCAGGGTGACAAGCCGATCCTCCGAGATCGTTTCAAAGGCTTTTTTCGAGTCCTCGGACTGAGTCATCGTTTGCTCCCATTTGTTTCTTGTGTCCGCCTGGTACCTGTAAAGGGATCGTGGGTTGCCCACCGACAACCCACGTCAAGGCCCTTTAAGCGCGCAGTAACTTTGTGAACTCCGATACGTCCTTTAGTTTCTCGAAACCATCCACCGCCGCCTTGATCTGGGCGATGCGCCGGGGCGAATAGCGGCTTCCCGCCAAGATATCGAACTTGCGATTGATTTCGGCATCCGACATCGGGTTCTCGGGCTCGCCGGCTGGCAGATTGACCCGCTTGGTGTGGGTCTTGCCCGCGGTCGTGGTGATGGTGACCACGGCTGGCCATTTGTTGGGCCAGATCTTGTTGAACCCTTTGTCGTGCACCAACTTGATCCGCTTCATGACCTGGCGTACCCGGCGGTCCTTCAATTTCTTAAGGACGTATTCGTCGTCGTAGGACGCCCACATCCCGTCCTCGCCTTCCAACAGGGCGAGGGCGATCTGGAACTGGGCCGAGAAGCGCGGACCATAGAGCCCCTTGACGCCCGTCCACGGCACCGGGTCATCGACGTACCACGCGCCGATGGCGTGGATGCGGGCAACCACCTTCTTGATATTGGCGGCTTTGAGGTCGTGTTTCTTAGCGATGTCCATGGCCGCCTCACGCGACGAATGGATGTGAAAGCAGCCCGGATATTTTTTGTGCGCCACCTCGCCGACGAGGAACGGCTTGCCCAGGTTCGCGATCAGTTTTTCAGGCTTGGAGCGATCGGCGTAGAGGGCCATGAAACCCTTCACGCTCTCGAAAATATCGAAAGATCCGGTAAAGCCATCGCGGGCCAGGAAGGCCGAAAGGACGCCGTTGAGGGCTCCCTTGCCGGGGTTGAGGTCCTTTGACATGCCGCGGATCGGCACATGGGCGAAGTTACCGGCGGTCTGGGTTCCGGCAAGACCAAGGCTGTGCAGAAGTTGGTCCTCGCTGAGGCCCAGGATCTTGCCCGCCGTCATCGCGGCGCCGAAGGCGTTCATCGTGCCGCTCGGGTGCCAGCCTTTGAAGTAATGGCTGGGCATGACCGAATAACCGGCACGCAGACCGCAGTCGTATCCGGCGACGATGGCGGCCAGGACGTCCCTGCCCTTGGCCTTTGTTTTTTCGCCGACGGCCAAAGCCGCAGGCAGGACGCTGTCGCCCATATGGGACTGTGTGCCGCGGTGGGTATCGTCAAGCTCCGTCATGTGGCCCATGGAGCCGTTGACGAGCGATGCCCATACAGCACTAACTCTTTTCGAGGTGCCGATGATGGTGGCTTCCGCCGGGCCGCCCATCTCGGCGGCCAATCCTTGCAAGATGCGGGCTGGCTTTTCCTCGACCGAGGCCACTGAATAGCCGATGTAATCGAGCAAGAGGCTCTTGGTGACGGCGACGTCATTTTTGGAAAGGTCCCGGTAGTTTAGCTTGTGCAGGAACTTCCCCAGGATGCGGGTGTAAGGCTTAGGCTTCTTGGCCATGGATGTTTCCCCCTAGCATGGTGCAGCGGCTGAATACGAACCGTCCATTGTAAGACCTGTGTAAAGCCCGTCTAGTGCCCTGGATCAGGCAACGGCGGACTTCACGCCCCCCAAACCTCTTTCAGCAGCCTGAGCCAGTTCTCGCCCAGGACCTTGACGATCTTGCCGTCCGACCAGCCGGCGCGCTGCATGGCGACGGTAAGGTTGGGGAACTCGCCAATGGTACGAAAGCCCTTGGGGTGCTTGACCTCGGCATGCAGGAACTGGGTGGTGAATCGCGCATAGCCCTTGTCGCGTTGGGCATATTCCTGGAAGGCACTGGGGCGTGCGTGGCCCTGGCTGAAATCGGTGCCGATGCAGACCTGGTCCTCGCCGGCAATGTTGATGACATAGTCCAGGGCCTCGACATAGTCGTCGACAGTGGAATCGTTGCCCCGTTTCATCATCGGCCCGAACAGCATCAGGCCGATCAAACCGCCCTTGTCGGCGAGCGCCTTTATCTGTTCATCGGTCTTGTTGCGCGGGCTCTCCTTCATTCCCGCCGGGAGGGTGTGCGAAAAGCAAACGGGCTGCTTGGAGGTGGCGATGGTGTCCGCCACGGTGTTGGGCCCGACATGGCTCAGGTCACACAGAATGCCGAGACGGTTCATCTCATCGACCACCTCGCGGCCCCAGTCCGAGAGGCCCGGATCGACCTTCTCCCAGACGCCGGCACCAGACAGGTTCTGGGTGTTGTAGGTGAGCTGCATGACGCCGACGCCAAGCTCCTTGAAGATGCGCAGGTAGCCGGTCTGGTCCTCAATGGCCGAGGTGTTTTGCCAGCCCAAAACGATGGCCGTCTTGCCGTCGGTCTTGGCGCGGCGAATGTCCTCGGTCGTGTAAGCCTGGACCAATATGTCGGAATGTTCGTCGAACCAGCCTTTCCACTGGATGATGTTCTTTATGGTGTCGGGGAAATTTTCCCAGGTCGAACACGTACAGTTGACCCCGGTCACGCCGCCCAGGCGCATGTCCTCGAAGATCTCGCGGCTCCAGTTACAGATGTTCAGACCATCGAAGACGATGGCTGATTCGTGCAGTTCCTTGGCATCCATGAAGTGGGCTCCGGTTTGTTGGCGGCCAAACCTAGGGCCCAAAAGAGGCGATTGTCAAACGAACGATCGCGGGTTTCGGCATGGCATGGCGCCAAGGAGAAAGCTTAGTTGTCGAAGGTGGATCGAGGGCATAGAATGACGCCCGACGAAGGCACGATCTTTTCCGATCTTCACAGAGAATAGAAGCTGAAGGGGACATTCGTGGGCAGCTTCGAGACTGTCGTGATCGGCGGCGGCTTGGTCGGTACGGCGGCGGCCTACGGCCTTGCGGGGCGTGGCGTCACGACGGCGTTAATCGACGAGGGCGATATCGCGCACCGGGCGTCGCGCGGGAACTTCTGCTTGGTCTGGGTCCAGGGCAAGGGCGACGGCTCACCCAGCTACGCCGCCTGGGCCCGGGAATCGGCCGAGCTGTTTCCCGATTTCGGGCGCGAACTTCAAGATAGTACCGGCGTCGATATCGGATACTCCAAGCTAGGCGGCGTGAAGCTGTGCTTTAGCGACACGGAGATGGCCGAGCGCGAAGTGCTGTTGGAGCGCATCAAAGCCTATCCCGGGGCCGCCGACTTCGAGATGATGGACCGCAACGCGCTCGACGACCTGGTGCCGGGCTTGGGTCCCGATATCGTCGGCGCCTCCTATTGCATCGACGACGGTCATTGCAGCGCGCCTTATCTGCTGCGTGCGCTCCATGCCGGGTTCCTGGCGCGGGGCGGGCGCTATCTGAACGGCGCCGGAGCGCGCCAAATTCGCCCTCGGGGAAAGGGTTTCACCATTGACGTCGGCGAGCGTGCAATCGAGACCGAACAGGTGATCCTCGCCGCCGGTCTCGACAATGCCCGCTTGGCCCCGATGGTCGGACTGCACGTTCCGATCAAGCCGAACCGAGGCCAGATTCTGGTCACGGAACGGTTGCAGCCGATCTTGAACGTACCCACCAACTTTATCCGCCAGACCCAAGAAGGGTCCATCATGATTGGCGATTCACACGAAGATGTAGGGTTCGACGACGGTACCACGGCGGGTGTCACGGGCGACATCGCGCGCTACGGTGTGCGTGTGTTCCCGTTCCTGGCGGGGGCTCGTATCGTCCGCGTCTGGGGGTGCCTCCGAACATGGCCGCCGGACGGGTTTCCGATCTACGACCAATCGACCTCGCACGCGGGTGCCTTTGTCCTCAATTGTCACAGCGGTGTCAGCCTAGCCGCCAACCATGCGACGCGCTTGGTCGAGTGGATCCGCAATGACGATGGTGCGCCGAATTTGGAAGCCTTCTCGACCGACCGCTTCGACATCGGGGTAGCGGCGTGAAAGGGATTGCTCAAATGAAAGGACTTGGAAAGTCATGTATCGGATAGGCGTCGACGTCGGCGGAACATTCACGGATTTCACCATCCTCGACGAGGTCGGGGGTGGGGTTAATTACTTCAAGGTTCCATCGACGCCCAAGGATCCGTCCGAGGCCATCCAAGAAGGGATCGCCGGGATGCTCAACGACCACAAGGTGGCCCCCGAAGACGTCAGCCATCTGGGCCACGGCACCACGGTGGCCACCAACATGGTCATCGAACGCCGCGGCTCCACGACCGGGCTTTTGACCACCAAGGGCTTTCGCGATGTCCTCGAGATCGGCCGCCAGACGCGGCCCAACCTTTACGATTACAGCGTTGGAAAGCCGGTTCCCCTGGCGGCGCGCGAACACCGCATTGAAATCGTCGAGCGCATCGGTGCCGACGGTGGCGTCCTGACCCCCCTCGACGAGGCCGGGCTTGAGGCGGCGGTCGAGACGCTAAAAGCGGCGGGTGTCGACGCGGTCGCTGTCTGCTTCTTGCATTCGTACCGCCAGCCCGATCACGAGAAGAGCGCCCGGGCCGCCCTTGAGCGGCTGATGCCGGACGCCTACATCAGCTTATCTTCCGAGGTCTTGCCCGAATTTCGCGAATACGAGCGGCTGTCGACGACCGTGCTCAACGCCTTTATCGGGCCGCGCATGCAGGCCTATCTCGATCGTTTTCTCGCCCGTGTCAGCGACCTTGGTATTACTGTCGAGCCCTATACAATTCATTCCAACGGCGGGTTGATGTCGGTGCGAACGGTACGCGAGACGCCGGTGCGGACCTGCCTGTCGGGGCCGGCCGCCGGCGTCGTCGGCGCCACCGAAGTGGCCAAGGCGGCCGATTTCCCCAACATCGTCACCTTCGACGTCGGCGGCACCAGCACCGACGTCTCTTTGGTTCACGGCTCGCGGCCGTTATTCGCCTCGACCCGTTCCATCGCCGATTATCCGATCAAGACGCCGATGATCGACATCCATGTCATCGGGGCGGGCGGCGGCTCCATCGCCTGGATGGATGACGCCGGGGCGCTGAAAGTCGGCCCCCACAGCGCCGGCGCCGAGCCCGGTCCGGCGGCCTACGGCCGGGGCGGCGATGAGCCGACCATCACCGATGCCAACATCTGCCTGCACCGCCTCAACCCGGTGGTGCTCTTGGACGGTCGCATGCCGGTCGACAAGGCAGCCGCCCGCCGGGTGGTGGAGGATCACGTCGCCGGGCCGCTCAATCTCGACGTCGAAACCGCGGCGCACGGCATCCTGCGCATCGCCAACGCCAATATGAGCCGCGCCATCCGCTCGGTCTCCACCGAGCGTGGTTACGATATCAAGGAATTCGCGCTGTTTGCCTACGGCGGCGCCGGGCCGCTCCATGCCGCCGAAATTGCCGTCGAATGCGGTATCCCGACGGTCATCGTGCCCCAGGAACCGGGAACCATGTGCGCCCGCGGCATGCTGCTCTCCGACATCAGCCTTGATTTTGTGCGCAGCGAGATCGCCGAGGCCAGCGAGGATACTTGGCACCGCGTCTGTGAGTTGTTTGGAACCATGCTGGAAGAAGGCAATACATGGCTTGAGGGCGAACGGGTCAAAAAGGAGGACCGTTCCTTCATTCGCCACGTCGAGGCGCGTTATCAAGGTCAGAACTTTGAAGTCAAGGTCGAGATGGACGAGGTAAAGCCGGACGGCCTCGACGATTTTCTGGAGCGCTTCCGAGCCAGCCACGCCAAAGAGTACGGCTACGACATTCCAGGGCGCGCCGTCGAGGTGGTGAATTGCCGGATGCAGGCGGTGGGCACCGTGCCCAAGGCGCCGCAGCAACCGCTCGCCGAGGGGGGCTCGCTGAAGGACGCCGTCATCGAACGGCGCCAGGTCTACTTTGGTGACGGCGCCGGGTGGGTCGAGACCGACGTCTACGCCCGGGCCCGCCTGCCCGTGGTGGTTCCTTTCCAAGGACCCGCCGTGATCGAGGAAATGAGCTCGACCACGGTGGTGCTGCCGGGACAATCAGCGCGGGTCGATCGCATCGGCAATATCGTGATCAACGTCCTTCAAGACGGGACTGCCTAAGTTGGCCCATATTGAGAAAGATGAGGCCACGGGCAGCGGCCGGGTCATCGACCCCATCGCCATGGAGGTCTTTAGCAACCGGCTGCTGTCGATCACCGAGGACATGGGCAACATCTTGATCCGCTCGTCGTTCTCGACCAACATCAAGGAGCGCCGCGATTGTTCGGTCGGTCTGTTCGATGGCCGCGGCCGCTGCATCTGCCAAGCCTCTCACATGCCCATGCATCTGGGCTCACTGTTGGGCAGCACCAGGGCCGTGCTGGAACGCTATTCCATCGACGACATGGTGGAAGGGGACGCCTTCATCTGCAACGACGTGTATCTGGCGAACGGCACCCACCAGCCGGACGTTAGCGTTGTGACGCCGATTTTTTGGGACGGCGTCGTCCAATTCTTCACCGCTACCGTCGGCCACCATTCGGACGTCGGCGGTACGGTTCCGGGCTCGATCTCGGGGACGTCCAGAACCATCTTCGAGGAAGGCATTCGCATCCCGGTAATCCGCATCGCCCGGGCTGGCGTGATCGACATCGATCTCATGAACCTTTTGGTCAACAACACCCGTGAGCCCGAGGACCGGGACCTGGACTTTCGGGTCCAGGTGGCGACCAACGAGCGCGGCGGCGCCATGCTTCACGGGCTCGTCCGCCAGATGGGGATGACGGCGGTCGCCAACGCCATAGAGGACATCCTGGCCTATACCCGCCGGCGGTTGCTTAACCGCATCGCCGAATTGAAGGACGGCGATTACAGTTTCATTCGCTACATGGACGACGACGGCCTGGGTGGCGACATGGTTGCCATTCACGCCACGATCCAGGTTCGCGGTGAGGACCTGACCATCGATTTCACCGGCTCCAGTCCCCAGGCGCGAGGCGCCATGAGCCTGCCCGACAGCGCGCTCTGCGCCACCTCTTATTACGTCGTAAAGACCGTCCTTGACCCCGAGCTGTTGCCCAACAGCGGTCTTTTTGACGCCATCAAGGTCACCTCCCCCATAGGCACCATTACCAACCCCCGCTTTCCCGGCGCCGTCGGCGCCCGCTCTATCACCGCCAACAAGGTCGCCGGCGCCATTCTCGGTGCCTTTCAGGGGCTGGTGTCCAAGGAACGGGTGATGGCGTCGAGCCACGATTCGGTCCCCGCCATGGTCTTCTCGGGCCAGCGCCGCGACGGACGGGGGACTTACGTCTATCTGGAGACGTTGGGCGGCGGCAACGGGGCGCGCTTTGATAGCGACGGCATGGACGGTATCCACGTCCACGTCTCCAACACCTCGAACCTGCCCGCCGAGGCGCTGGAGCATGAATACGATCTGTTGGTCGATGAGTATGCCTATGTCGAAGACTCGGGCGGCGCCGGGCACCATCGCGGCGGATGCGGCCTGGCCCGCCAGATTCGTGTCTTGGAGGACGGTATAATTTTCTCGGTCCGCTCCGACAGCCACATCGTCACCGCACCCGGCGTGTTCGGCGGCTACGATGGTCATACGGCCCGCCTGGTCCAGAACCACGGCCGACCGGACGAGCAGCTCCTTGGCTCCAAGGTCGCCCATATCGAAATGAAAGCCGGCGAATCGATGCGCATCGAAACCGGCGGCGGCGGCGGCTATGGTCCGCCGGGTGAGAGGCCGCTGCCCCTGCTTGCCGTCGACGTGCGCGGCGGCAAGATGTCGCGGCCGTCGGCCGAACGCGATTACGGGGCCAAGATGGTGCAGGCCGCCCTCGACGAGAAGGGAACCTAATAAATGTGCCCAAAGAAAAAAGGCGCCGCAGGCGAGGGTTTCGACCCCATCGCCATGGAGGTGTTCAACAATCGGCTACTGTCGGTTACCGAGGACATGGGCAACACCTTGGTACGGTCTTCCTTTTCCACCAACATCAAGGAGCGCCGCGACTGTTCCGTCGGGCTGTTCGACGCCCGTGGCCGGCTGATCGCCCAGGGATCGCACGTGCCCTTGCACCTGGGCTCGTTGCTGGGCAGCGCCGAGGCGGTGTTGGAGCGCTATTCCATCGACGATATGGAAGAAGGCGACGCTTTCATCCTCAATGACCCCTATATGGCCGGCGGCACCCACATGCCCGACGTCTCAATCGTCACGCCGGTGTTTTGGGACGGCACCGTGCGCTTTTTCACCGCCAACATTGGCCACCATTCGGACCTCGGCGGCAGCGTGCCGGGGTCGATTTCGGCTACCGCGCGCTCGATCTTCGAGGAAGGCCTGCGCATTCCGGTCATCCGCATCCATCGCGCAGGCATGCTGGACGTTGATCTCATGCACCTGATCGTCAACAACACCCGCGAGCCTGAAGAGCGCGAGCTTGACCTCAAGGTGCAAATCGCCACCAACGAACGCGGCGGCGTCATGGTCCACGAACTGGTGCGCCAGATGGGTCTCGATGCAGTGGAAAGTTCCATAGAGGACATCCTGACCTACACCCGCCGACGACTCAGGAACCGCATCGCCGAATTGAAGGACGGTGATTACAGCTTCACCAGCTATATGGACGACGACGGCATGGGCGGCAACACCGTGCCCATCCAGGCCACCGTGCGCGTCGCCGGCGAGAGCTTGACGGTGGACTTCACCGGCTCGGGAGGACAGGCGCGGGGCGCCATGAACGTCGCCAAGAGCGCCCTTCACGCCACCGTCTATTACTGTGTCAAGGCGCTGATGGACCCCGACCTGATGCCCAACAGCGGTATGTTCGATACGATCACCATCTACGCCCCCGAGGGCACTATCACCAACCCACGGTTCCCGGCGCCAGTCGGTGCGCGCTCCATCACCTGTAACAAGGTGGCGCGCGCCATCATTGGCGCCTTTGATGGACTGTTGCCTAAGGAAAAGGTCATGGCCGCGGGCCAGGACATCGTTCCCGCCATTGTTTTTTCGGGCCGGCGCGACAAGGGGGCCGGCACCTTCGTCTATCTGGAAACGGTGGGCGGCGGCGCCGGGGCAATGTCCGATCACGACGGCATGGATACGGTCCAGGTCCATATGACCAACACCTCGAACCTTCCGGCCGAGGCCCTGGAACACGAATACGCGCTGATGGTCGACGAATACGCCATGGTCGAGGATTCGGGCGGTGCCGGCACCCATCGCGGCGGCCTGGGCATCGCGCGCCAGATCAGCGCCACCCAGGACGGCGTCATCTTCTCCGTGCGCTCCGACAGCCACATCATCGGTTCGCCCGGCGTGTTCGGCGGTTGCGACGGCCATACCGCCCGCCTGGTCGGCAACCACGGACGTCCCGATGAGGCGATCCTGGGCTCTAAGGTCTCCCACATCGTCATGAAGACGGGCGATTCCATGCGCCTGGAGACGCCGGGCGGCGGCGGATGGGGCCCGCCCCAGGAACGAGCCTTGCCCCTCATCGCCGCCGATGTGGCAGGCGGCAAAATCTCGCGCACCGCCGCCGAGCGCGATTACGGCGCCGAGACGGTGCGCCAAGCGCTGGCAGACCGCGGTGCTTCCGACGGGTGAGCGCCCGCGACTCGACCGGTCATCAAGCCGCCGGAGCGCGGTCCTCGTCGCGGCTGCGGTGTTGGATGCCGAGCTCTTCGATGGTGTCCTCAATTGCCTGGAGCAGGCGGTCGATGTCGTCGTCGGTGATGCGCCCCATGCATCCTATGCGGAATGTGCCGGCGGCGGTAAGGCGGCCGGCGAAGATGAGGAATCCCCGGCGCTCCAAGGCGGCGCTGAAGGCGGCGTAGGAGTAATTGGAATCGGCGGGATCGTAGAAGCTGGCGACGATGGGCGAGGCGACGGCGTCGGGCAGTAGGGTCTTAAAGCCGCGCTGACGCATACCGGAGACGAGACGCCGCCAGACCCGCCGGTAGCGTTCATTGCGCCCCGCTACACCGCCTTCCTTCTCGTGCAGGTCCAGCGCCGCTCCCATGGCTAGAATGACGTGGGTTGGCGGCGTGAAACGCCACAACCCGTTGTCTTCCATGAAGGCCCATTGGTCATGGGCATCCAGGCTCATCGAAGGAGAATTGCCCTTCGCCGCCTCCAAAGACGTTCGCTTGGCAATGACAAAGCCGATGCCGGGCGCCGATTCCAGGCACTTGTTGGCGCCTGACACCACGGCCTCCAGGTCGAGGGCCTTGGCGTCGATCTCAAAGCCGCCGAAGGCGGCCACGGCATCGACGATGAAACGGATGCCGCGCTTCTTGGCGACCTCGGCGATCTCGGCGATGGGGTTGAGGACGCCGGTTCCGGTATCGCAATAACACATGGCCATATGGGTGATCGAGGGATCGGCATCGAGCGCCGCCTCGACATCAGCGGCGGTCGGCAACGGCAGCATGGGTAGTTCCAGAAGAACGAAAGCCTTTCCCATGGTCTTCAGGGTTTCCTTGAGACGCAGGCCGTAGAATCCGTTGACGACCAACAAAATCTTACCGTCATCCGGTATCAAGGTGTGAAACGCCGCTTCGATGACATACGTACCGCTGCCCTGAAGGGGCACGCATTCATAAACGCCGTCGCCATTGACCAGATCGACCAGGTAGCGGCGTATCCGGGCGGTGGTCTCTTTGATGGCGACGCCGGCGGGGGCGAAGTCGTGGGTCATCGCGTCCTTGACCTCGGGCGCCGTTCTCACCGGCCCCGGAGTCAGGAGCAAAGGTTCCGCATACGTCTCGCTCATTGCCGCCTCCCAATGCATTAAAGCTGCGGTAGCATAGTCGCCTTTCGCATCGTTTCAAGGCCCCCTCCGGGTCCTTTTCGCGTGCGTCACGGCGCCGTTCGGGCGGCCCAACCGTTCAGCCTGAGGAGCCTCTTCACGACGTCGAAACGAATGACCGCGGCATCGACCCGTTGCGCAAGCGAAACCAATTCATTCGCCGCATGACCTTCGGAACCGGTGCCCGAGCACTGGTGCGGGACTCAATGGCAGTGCGGAATGCGCGCATCGCCGAATATGACGGCCAGACAAAGGATTTACGCGACTGCCAAGTTCAAGGCAAGATAAAGGACACGAAGCGCTGTTCGGACCCCGGGGGGATCACCATGACCGACGAAAGAGAACCATCCGCCTGGGTCGTTGAACCGCCGTCTTACTTTGACAGCCGCACACCCGAGTACGAAGGCGAACGGATCTCGTCGTGCTACGTCGCGGTGCGGGACGGCACGCGGTTGGCCGTCGATGTCCACCTGCCGGGCGCCCAGCCATCCGAAGGCGCCTTCCCCGTGATCCTTTGTCTGACACCTTATTACCGGCGTTTCGCGTTAAAGGATGGCCACAGAGATGGTGCCGAGGCCTGTCCGAACCTGGCCTTGTACCGCGATGCCTTCGTGCCCCGGGGCTATGTGCTGGTTGCCCTCGACGTCCGCGGGACCGGGGCCTCGTTCGGCGCCCGCGACGGTTTCCGCAGTCCGCGCGAAAGGCTCGACTTTTTCGATATCGCCGAATGGGTCAGTCACCAGCCGTGGTGCGACGGCAACATCGGCGCGACGGGAATCTCCTACTTGGCCGCGGCGGCGGATTTTCTGGCCACCACCAACCACCCGGCGGTGAAGGCGGTGGCACCGTTGTGTGGGGTCTGGGACACCTGGTCCAACCACCTTTATCCGGGCGGCGTGCATTGTAATGTTATCACCAAGAAATACGGCGATCTCGCCAATACCATGGACCACGACGACCGCGACCGCATTAAAGCGTACGCCTACTTCGCGGACCCCGACCTGGACGGACCGGCAACCGTTGACGAGGACCGTGACGGGGACCTGCTCGCCCAAGCAACAAAGGAGCACAAGGCCAACTTCGACATGCCCGATTTCGCCCATCAATTCCGCTATCGCGACGCCGGACTAAGCGATGATCCTGATTACACCAGCGCCTCGATCAGTGCCTATCACTACGCCAACCGGGATGCCGACCGGACGACGGCGTGTTACTCCATCAGTGGCTGGATGGACGGGGCCGGATACTCACTGGGCGCCATCCAGCGCCATCTGTGGCTCGCCAATCCCGCCAACCGCCTTATGCTCGGTCCTTGGGACCACGGGGCCAGGGCCCAGGCAAGTCCGTGGCGCCAACGGGCCGGGGTCGATCAGCAGTCCTTCGTCATCGCCGATGTGCTGCGCTTCTTCGATCGACACCTAGGCGGGTGCGAGGAAGCAACCGGGAACGAAGCTTCGGTCCATTACTTCACCATGGGCGCCGAGACCTGGAAGGCCGCCGACGTGTGGCCGCCCCAGGCGACGGAGCAGCATCTCTACTTCGGCGCCGACGGAGACTTAAAACCAAACCCGCCCACCGACACCGAGGCCAGTGACGCCTATATCGCTGATTTTGACTGCCGGACGGGGTTCAACACCCGCTATGACCGGCTTTATATTACGCCCGTGGAAACCTATTACGACGATTGGCAGGGCCGCGACAAACGCATGCTGTGCTACACCGGCGCACCCTTCGATGTCGACACAGAGGTCACAGGGCACCCCACCGTGACGCTTCACTTCACATGCTCTGAGAAAGACTGCGCGTTCTTCGTTTACCTCGAAGACGTAACCCCCGAGGGCCGGGTGGTTTATGTGACCGAGGGAATTTTCCGCGCCCTTCACCGCCGCCCCGGTCCCAACCCAGAGACGATCCCGGCGACCGGCCCGACCCATTCCTTCCGCCAGGCCGATGCCCAGGTCCTGATCCCCGGAGAAGCCACCGAAGCCGCCTTCGAGCTTTTACCAACGTCTTATTTGTTCCGCCGTGGGCATCGCGTCCGCCTTGCCATCGCCGCCGCCGATTCGGACCATTACAGCCGTATCCCGGACGGACGGCCGCCGAAGCTCCAATTCTTCCGCCAAGCGGACCGTTCGTCCCACCTGATGCTGCCGGTCGTTGGAGCAAAGTCCGCCTAGGCGGATCGGCGCCTTACAACGGAATATTGCCGTGCTTCTTCCACGGGTTGTCGAGCTTCTTGCCGGCCAACATTTTGAGTGATCGGCACAGGCGCCGGCGGGTGTTGTGCGGCATGATGACGTCGTCGATAAAGCCCCGGTGCCCGGCAATGAAGGGCGAAGCAAAGCGTTCGCGATATTCCTTGGTGCGCTTGGCGATCTTCTTCTTATTGCCGGCCTCCTGGCGGAAGATGATCTCCACCGCGCCACTTGGCCCCATCACCGCAATCTCGGCCGACGGCCATGCCAGATTGACGTCGCCGCGCAGGTGTTTGGAGCTCATGACGTCATAGGCGCCGCCATAAGCCTTACGCGTGATCACCGTGACCTTGGGCACCGTCGCCTCGGCGAAGGCGTAAAGCAGCTTGGTCCCGTGGCGGATAATGCCGCCATATTCCTGGGCCGTGCCGGGAAGGAAACCGGGCACATCGACGAAGGTGACGATGGGAATGTTGAAACAGTCGCAGAAGCGCACGAAGCGCGCCGCCTTTACGGACGAATCAATATCCAGGCAACCGGCCAGAACCATCGGCTGGTTGGCGACGATGCCGATGGTCGATCCTTCCATGCGCCCGAAACCGATGATGATGTTGGCGGCGAACTCGGGCTGCAGCTCGAAGAAGTCTCCCTCGTCGACCACCTTTTCGATCAGCTCCTTCATGTCATAGGGACGGTTGGGATTGTCGGGAACCAAGGTGTCCAGTGAGTCTTCTACTCGTCCGGCGTCGTCGGATGTGGGGCGTCGCGGCGGCCCCTCGCGATTGTTGGCGGGCAGGAAATCGATAAAACGGCGCAGTTGCAGCATGGCATCCAGGTCGTTTTCGAAGGCACCGTCGGCGACGCCCGAGCGTGTCGTGTGGGTACCCGCGCCGCCCAGTTCCTCGTGGCTCACGTCTTCGTGGGTCACCGTTTTCACCACGTCGGGGCCGGTGACGAACATATAGGACGTATCCTTGACCATAAAGATGAAGTCGGTCATTGCCGGCGAATAAACGGCGCCCCCGGCGCACGGGCCCATGACCGTCGATATCTGGGGAACGACGCCGGACGCCAAGACGTTGCGCTGGAATACCTCGGCATATCCGGCGAGCGACGCCACCCCTTCTTGGATTCGCGCGCCGCCTGAATCGTTAAGGCCGATGACCGGCGCCCCCACCTTCATCGCCTGATCCATGATCTTGCAGATTTTTTCGGCGTGGGATTCCGAAAGCGAACCGCCGAAAACAGTGAAGTCCTGGCTGAAGACGAAGACCAGACGTCCATTGATTGTGCCATATCCGGTGACCACCCCGTCGCCGGGAACGGTCTGTTTCTGCATGGCGAAGTCGGTGCAGCGGTGCTCGACGAACATGTCCCATTCTTCGAAGGATTTTTCATCCAACAGCAAATCGATGCGCTCGCGGGCGGTAAGCTTGCCTTTGGCGTGTTGGGCGTCTATGCGGCGTTTGCCGCCTCCGAGACGGGCACGTTCACGCATCTCTTCAAGCTTGCGGATGATGTCATGCATGGCCGCCTCTCCTTTTTCCGTCAGCGCCTTGCAGATACCACGGACGGATGGTTCCCTCAATCCCGGCCGAGCACCGTGAAGCGCTCCACGGCCTCGATATCGGCCTTTATCCGCTCTCGCCGCAACGAGTCCTCGGCGTCCTCGCCCCAGCGCTCGCGTTGAAAGCTCTCGTCCAATTGGGCGGCCTCCCAGGCTTCCTCGGAATCGATACGCCCGGCCACCAGGGCCAGGGCAATGACCAGGGACTCCGTTGTCCCCGCGGCCGCGCTGACGGCGACCAGATGGATATCGTCCAGTTCCTCGACGGCACGTCTTAGCGCCGCCTGGGCCGCCGCCGGCTGGGTGACGGGAACGATGCCGCGGGTGACGAGAAGCCCGGCCCCATGGGTGTCGTCGGCCCAGTCCAAAAGCGGTTGCCAGGCCCGTGCCTGACGTTCCACCAGTTCCGTTGGTTCCTCGGCCCGATAGCATACAAGATCTGTGGCGGCGTAGGCGAGAACGCCGTCGATCATGACTGAGCGTCCGCTTCCCGCATAGTCGAGGACCGCATTGGCGAGTCCGGTGAGGGGCATGGATCCGGGATCGATGATGTCGCCTTGTGCCGCCCATTCCTTGGCAACGGCCTGGGCCAGGGCCTGGCTGGAAAGGATTAAGGAGACACCGCCGGGAGTGCGCGCCGGACGTCCATCAAGGACGACGGTGAATCCGTCCGCCGCCGCGACAACCGCCGCCGCCTCATAGAACCGCTTGACCATGAACGGCGACCGCGGGCTACTTCTTGGTGCCCAGGGTCTGGTCCAGGCTCTTGCCGAGACCCTTGAGAAAACCGCCGAAACCGCTCTCTTTCTTCTCCGCCGGTGACGGAGGAGGAGCGGCCGTTTCCGTTGTCGTTGGCTGGGTCTCAGCGGGTTTTGCGGCGACAAGCTTGGCCGCCATTGTCTTGCCGAGCGCGGTCTGGCAGGCGTTCTCGTCAGCCGTGGCGCGTCCGATCAGCCCCGTGGCCAGCAACGACAATCCGCCGGTGGCGATGGCGGTACCGACGCTGAGCGCGCCCGTCGCGGCGCCCAGCTTGTCCAGACCCACCGTGGGCTCGGCCAGGGTACCGGTGGCGCGCACCATCCCCGCCACCGAGGCCAGGTTGATGCCCAGGCCCTGGCGTGCCTCGGGCTGGACGGCGAAGTCGATCTCTTCGGTCTTGAGATTGACGGTGCCGTCACCGACGATATTCATTTTCGGTGTCTGGATGGCGATTCCCTTTTTCGCCGTGGCCATGCCGTCCTTGACCACGAAGCGCAAAGCACCACAACTCAGCTCCGTGTACTCCTCTTTCTCGGCCAGGGGATTAAGCGCGGTGAAGGCCTTCGACGCCAGGTCGGCGCCGGCCAGATCCATGGCCGAATTGTGCACCCGGCCCTTGCCCAAGGTGACCACGATCTCTCCCGTAAGGCTCGCCATAAGGTCCCGCACCGAAGCGCCTCGTGCTTTGAGGCCGATCGTACCGTCCAGCCCGCCGCCCTGAAGCAACTCGGTTAGTTTCATGGTCTTGAGCAGGGCGCCCGTGTCGATGCCCTTGATATTCACCCGCGCGTCGAGCGCCGCCTGGCGGCCCGACGAGCCGTCAAGATCCAAAGAAACGCCGATGGTGCCGCCGGAGAGGCCGGCGCTAAGCGGCTTGACCGCCAACCGGCCCTTGGCAAGCGAAATATCGACGGACAGATCCTCAATCGGCGCGCCGCCGGCGATAACGCGTTTGGCGCGTACCGTGACCTTGGCCTCGGCTGCCTTGAGCCCCTCAAGGGGCAAGGGATCGGCCGGGAACAACCGCTTTTCGCCGTCCGGCGCCTCTTTTTTCATCGCCGACGCCTTCTCATCACCGGCCGGCAGCAGGGCGTCGATGTCAAGCAGGCTGGACGTAATGGCGGCGTCGATCCTGGGCGGTTTGCCGTCCAAGATAAGAGCCAGGCGGCCGGCCAGGTCGCTCTCCCCCACCTTGATCTTTAGGCCCTCGACAAGATACCCGCCGGCTTGGTCCTTGAGACCCGCCTGAATATTAAAGGGAGGCACCTTGGGCAAGGACCCGCCGGCCAGGGGGGCGAAGGGGCTGATATCGCGGGCCTCGACCGCCAGGGTCACATCCAGACCCTTGAGACCCACGGCGTCGGCGAGGGCGCCCTTGACGGTGAGGAGAACCTGTTCGGCGCGGCCGACGGAAACTACGATGCCGCCAACCGACATGTTGTCGGGTGATCCCTTGATGCGCGCCGCCACGCTGTAGGGACCAATAGCAGGCAGGGCCAATTCGCCCAGCGCCGGGACCACGGCCTGGACATCCCGCACGGTCGCTTGCAGCTCACCGCCCTCAACCTTGATTGCCAGGTCGATGCCCTTGGCCTGAGCAGGTTCGGCAATGGCGCCTTCGACGCCAAGGGTGGCCCCCAGGGCCTCGGCGGTAAGCGAGATGGGAAACGGCGCGCCCCCTTCCAGCAATCGTTGCAGCGACCCCAGGCTTCCTTTGGCCTTAAAGGCGGCCCCGTTGTAGGCCCCCGCAAGGTCAATGGTAAGCGGCGCGTCCAGGCCCTTGGCGCTGGCCTCCAAGGACTTGATGCCAAAGGTCATGCGCTCGCCCGTCACGCCGTCGGCATAGGCCAAGGTGACATCTTCGATGCGCACCAGTTCGACCACCGGCAGGGTTGCGCCGCCGGCATCGTCGGTGGCCGGCTCGGCGGCCTTGGCGGTGGGGGCGGTAGCGAAAACCCAGTTGCCGCGGCCCTTGGCATCGGTCTCGGCGAGCACGTCGAGGCCGATCAGCACCAGCCGCTTGACCCTGACGTCACCGGTCAACAGCGGCATCAATTCGACCTCGGCTTCAAGGCGTTTCAAACGCACCATCTCAGGCCTCGAACCCCAGGCCGCGTTGGCGAAGCTCAGCCCTTCCAAGGTCAGGGCCGGGTTGAGTGAGATGTCCAGCTCCAGGTTGCCGGTAAGGACCAGCTCGCGTCCGGTGGCCGCCTTCGCCTGCTCGGCGATGACGCCTTTGTAGTCGTTGAAGTCGAGGGATTTGAGAATGGCGATGCCGGCCACCACCAAGGCGACCAGGCCAATGACGATCCCGCCCAGAATCTTTGCCATGCGTCCCATGTCATCGGTCTCCGAACAAGAGGTTATAGCCCGCCGTTCATCACCATACACCACCCCAAGGCGTGCGCCGAATCTTCCGCCCCGGACAAAGCCACTCTGGGAAGCATCCTTTTTTTACGATAGTAAAAAATCCTTGACTTATTACTTCATCCCAATATAATCCTTTTTTCTTTTACTAAACGACGCAAATCGGGAGCATCGGTCATGGCACATCGAATTGACGACGATGGACGCGTATGGATCCAAGGCGGTACGGCGCGCATTCCGGCACCGGGCGAGCCCGGCGGCGGCCCGGTCGTGATCGACGACACGCCGCCCGCGCTCAAGGAACACCGAAAGCGGGAGGAAGACAAGGACGCCCGGGCCTTTAGGGCGAACCATACGGCGCAGCTTTACGGCGATCACTACACGAGCTTCGCCGAGGCCAGGAAGACCATGAACCTGGCCGAGGGCAGGGGGCTTACGGAACGCAGCCTGAAGGCCTTTGACACCGATTTTTTGGCCCGCGCCAAAGCCGCGCCCAGCGACGAAGCGCGCCAGCGTTTTGTCGATGACGCCATGGACCTGCGCCGGGCGTTGGAGACCCAGTTCGGCATGACCGAATCCACCTTCAAGGACATGGAGCGGCGCTCGGACCTGGGCCTCAAGGCCG
>PVBE010684337.1_pt1 | contig 20491 bp, 19 predicted proteins | sample 1631181 | NCBI WGS metagenome assembly PVBE01 (sample SAMN08397723, study PRJNA350692) | Marine metagenome, whole genome shotgun sequencing project. | isolation source: water | place: Pacific Ocean | collected 2012-04 | reverse complement strand
GTGATCGGTCTCGGCTATGTCGGCCTCCCGCTGGCGTCTGAAGCGTGTCGAGCAGGTCTCAGGGTTCTTGGCTATGACAACTCATCCGCAGTCGTCGAAGGACTGAATGCCGGAACATCCCATATTGACGACGTAACTGACGATGACGTTGCGAGCATGAAAGCCTGCGGATTCGTGGTGACCGGAGTTCCGACAGATCTTGTGGACGCGGACGTGCTCGTGATCTGTGTTCCCACGCCGCTCTCCGAGGACGGCGCCCCGGATCTCTCCGCCGTGATCGACGCGTCGAAGATGGTCGCGATAGGCCTCCGACCAGGCTGTCTGGTGGTGCTCGAATCGACGACCTACCCCGGGACGACGGACGAGGTCGTGAGACCGCTGCTGGAACTTGGTAGTGGGCTGTCTGCTGGGGTTGACTTCGCGTTGGCCTATTCCCCCGAACGTATCGATCCTGGTAACCCTGCCTTTGGTCTGTGCAACACACCCAAGATCGTGGGGGGACTGACGCCGACGTGTACCGAGCGCGCGGTCGAGTTCTACGAGCAGATAGTCGACACCGTCGTTCCCACGGTCGGACTGCGTGAGGCCGAACTGGCGAAGTTGCTGGAGAACACCTACCGCCATATCAACATCGCACTCATGAACGAGATGGTGGTGTTCTGCCACGAGTTGGGCATTGACCTCTGGTCGGCGATTGAGGCGGCGAGCACCAAACCATTTGGCTTCGAGGCGTTTTATCCGGGTCCGGGGGTCGGCGGGCACTGCATTCCCATCGATCCCAACTACCTGTCCTGGGTGGTGCGCTCGGTCGGTTATCGGTTTCGGTTCGTCGAGTTGGCACAGGAAATCTCCGAACGCATGCCGATCTACATTGCTCAGCGAGTTCAGACTGCACTGAACGCAGAGCGGATAGCGGTCAACGGCTCGAGGATTCTTCTGCTCGGCGTGACCTACAAGGCTGACGTCAGTGACCAGCGGGAGAGCCCTGCCCGGCCTCTCGCTGCCCAGTTGCTCACGATGGGTGCTGAGGTCCGTTATTTTGACCCCTTTGTGGACAGGTTTCTTGTCAATGACCGGGAACTTCCCTCTGTGGGAGACCTTGCATCGGCAGTGGAGTGGTCCGACTTAGTGGTGCTGATCCAGGCACACAGTGAGATTGTCGGATCAGAGGCCCTGGTCAGCGCCAGTCGAATACTTGACACGCGTGGCGTGCTGATCGGTGACAATGTGGAGCGCCTCTGACGGGTGGATTCCAGTCACTGGTCCTGACACCGGTACTGAAACGGTATGCCACCACGTGGGTGAGAAGAAACCGCCTGCACGGTTATGTGGAGTGTTGTTGTCGATCTCCTGACAACTACATGATCCTTGCAGCCGAGCGCCCTCTGCAAGATTGCAGGTGTCTACTATGTCAGTTGTGGGACACGACTTTCGTGGTTACCGGGCATCTGAGTGGCTGGGCGCCGCGCCGATAGCGGACACTGCCGATTCGGCCACCTGGAGACCCGGACCGAAGGTTCGGAGACCCTGAGGTGGTGTCAGCTGACATCGGTCAACTCCGGGTACTCCTCGTTGACCTGTGGCATCACCTGAGTAGTCGTAGGCGCTGGCAGTTCGTGCTCGTGTTCGGCCTGGTGTTCCTCAGCGCTGGTGCCGAGGTCATGACCCTGGGGGCGGTCCTGCCCTTCATCGGCATTCTCACAGCGCCTGAGAGTGTGTACACCTATCCGCTGATCTCAACCCTCGTCGAGCAGTTCGGTATCACCGCAACCGAGGACCTCATGTTGCCCCTGACCATTGTCTTCGCCGCCGCGGCGTTGCTTGCAGGGACGATTCGACTGCTGTTGCTGTGGGTCTCGACCCACCTAGCAGTGGCCACTAGTGCGGATCTGAGCAGTGATGTCTACAGGAGAACCCTCCACCAGCCCTACAGCGTGCATGTCAGCCGCAACAGCAGCGAGGTGATCAGCGGCATCACGAGCAAGCTTGATGCCGTCGCGGGAGGTGTGCTCATGCCCGTGCAGTCCCTGGTGGGCTCGGTTGTGCTGATCGTGGCGGTGGTGACCGCACTGGTGATGATCGATCCGGTTGTCGCTGCCGTTGCAGTTGCCGGCTTCGGCGGTTTCTATGTAGTTCTCACCCTGACCTTCCGACACAAACTTCGAAACAACAGCCTCCTTGTGGCGCAGGAGCAGACGAGGGTGGTCAGGTGCCTTCAGGAGGGCATGGGTGGTATCCGTGACATCTTGCTCGACGGTACCCAGCCGTTCTTCACTGGCGTGTACGCGCGTGCCGACAGGCGCTTTCGGCGAGCACGTGGGAACAACGTCGTCATCAGCGGATGTCCGCGCTATGTCATGGAGGCTCTGGGCATGGTGCTCATAGCCTTGATGGCATTCGTCATGACCAAACAGGACGGTGGTCTCGCAGCAGGCCTGCCGGTGCTGGGAGCACTTGTGATCGGTGGGCAGCGACTCCTGCCCGCGATGCAGCAGAGTTACGCAGCCTGGACAGGAATCGTCGGCAACCAAGCTCTGCTCGCAGAGGTAGCCGACCTCCTGAACCAGCCGATGCCCGACTGGGCCGATGGGCCGTCATCGGAGCCGCTGCTGTTCAGCGACTCGATATGCCTCGATTCGGTGAGTTTCCGGTACACGCCCGGCGGCCCACTGGCCCTGGACGATGTCAGCATGGAGATCACACGTGGCGCCACGGTCGGCCTGGTCGGCAGCACGGGCAGTGGCAAGAGCACGGCGCTGGATCTTCTGATGGGCCTCCTGGAGCCGACGTCGGGCAGCGTCCTCGTGGATGGAATGTCGATCGTCGGTTCGAGGAGAAGGTCATGGCAGCGAAACGTCGCCCACGTACCGCAGGCGATCTTCCTGGCTGACACCAGCCTGGCCGAGAACATCGCGTTCGGGTTAGCCACAGGTGAGGTCGACATGGACCGGGTGCGAGAATCCGCCAGCCGGGCGGCGATAGCGGAATTCATAGAGAGCTCACCCGAGGGTTACGACGCCAGGATCGGCGAGCGTGGAATCAAGCTCTCAGGTGGCCAGAGACAGCGGATTGGCATCGCACGTGCGATGTACAAGCGGGCCGGTGTCCTAGTGTTCGACGAGGCTACGAGCGCGCTCGACCTGGAGACCGAGAAGATGGTGATCGACTCGATAGAGGATTATGGGCATGGTCTGACAGTCATCGTGGTGGCACACAGACTGGCGACGGTGGAGCGCTGTGACATCATTTACCAGTTCGGCGGTGGGCGACTGGTGGCACAGGGAACATTCGAGGAACTCATGTCCAGCAACTCGTACTTCAGGCAGATGGCAAACCTGGTCGATGGCTAGTGGGACAGCCCCGGTTCTCTCACAGGGAGAGAGATGTGCCTTTAGTTCGGACGAGTCCTCTAGTTGGCGTTTGGCCCTAGGGCCTCTCGGTATTCTGGCCCTGCCGGTCAGGAATGTAGTTGGCCAGTGGTCGTCCTCGCTACCTTGATGCAGGACAGACTGTCCGATGTGTTGACTCGGGTTGTCGAACACCACACCTCACGATGGGTCAAGTAGTAGAAATGTGCGTGGCTGAGACACGGATTTTCATTCAGGCTAGGATGAGTTCATCGCGCCTACCAGGGAAGACGCTCACCGTCCTAGCTGGTCAACCCCTAATTGATCATGTGATCGGCCGTGTGTGCGAGGTCGTCGAACCTACTCAGGTAGTGCTGGCAACGAGCAACCATGTGTCAGACGACATCTTGGTGCAGCACGTGTCCAGAAGCCATGGGATTGAAGTGTTCCGTGGTGCGCTGGAGAATCTCGTTCGTCGCTATCAGGACTGTGCCCGCCAGTTCCCCTGCGAGTGGTTCGTGCGAATATGCGCGGACAGCCCGTTCATTGACCCAGATCTCATCGCCCTGATGCTTCGGGCGGTAGAGGATGGAGATCATCTGGTTTCCAACGTCGTGGAGCGATCTTTCCCACCTGGTCAGAGCGTTGAAGTGATTCGCACAGAGGTGTTTCAGGCGTTGTCGAGTGATCTCCTTGATTCGTATGAACGCGAGCACGTGACCAGTCACTTCTACCGACATCCGGATAGGTACAGAATCCGATCGGTTACGGCAGGAGGTGCTTCCTTCGGCGAGCGTCGACTGGTCGTTGATACCCCAGATGACCTCCGTGCCGCAGAGTTGATGATTCGGGAATCGCCCGATCTGTTGCGCGGCTATGCAGCTCAGGCCGTCGTCACCGCTCGAACATCATGACTCCAGGTGATTCCATCGGGTTTGGCGTAGTTGGCCTTGGAGTCGGTGAACGGCACCTCAATGCGGTGATCAATAACTCCAACTGCAGTCTTAAGGCTGTCCACGATTTGGATTCGAGCCGGGCGACAGGTGTAGTCGCAGGTATCGCCGGAGTTAGGGTGGTTCACGGATTTCAGGAGATGTTGGATGACCCCGAGATCGACGCCGTTGTCATCGCCTCTCATGACGACGATCACTACTACCAGGTAGTTTCGGCGCTGGAAGCTGGCAAGCACGTTTTCGTTGAGAAGCCCATATGTAGATCACTTGACGAGTTGGCGACAATCAAAGAGCGCCTTGTCGAAGCAAGTGGATCACTTGTCCTCTGGAGCAACCTGATACTCAGGGCTGCACCTCTGTACCAGTGGCTACGCGAAGAGATCAGGTCGGGAGCGTTGGGCCAAGTCTATGCCTTTGACGGTGACTATCTCTATGGGCGTTTGGGGAAGATCACGGCTGGTTGGCGCTCCACAGTGGAGAACTACTCAGTAGTCGCAGGGGGAGCGATCCATCTCGTTGATCTACTTCTCTGGTTGACTGGTGAGCGGCCAGTCGCCGTGGCTGCTTCCTCTAACGGTATTTGTACCGAAGGTACGGCATTTCAGTACGACGACTTTGTCGCAGCGACACTCGAGTTTGACAGCGGATTGGTCGCTCGAGTTACGGCGAACTTCGGTTGTGTGCACGCCCACCAGCATGTTGTGCGACTTTTCGGTACCCAGAGGACTTTTCTGTATGACGACCGTGGCGCACGCTTGCATATGTCGCGAGATCCTGAGGTGGGAGCAGAGGGAGTCGGGCTAGCCCCCCTGGCCATGGACAAGGGTGACCTTGTTTCCGAGTTCGTGGCTGAAATCGTCGGTGGTCCTGTTGGCGGTGGGAACCCCCAGTCGTTCCTAGACGCAGTCAGCGTCTGCGTCGCAATCGACGCGGCACAGCAATCGCGTCGCACGGAAGAGGTGGTCTACCTGTGAGTGGTATTCGAGAGATCGCCTTCGCAAGGCCGTGGATCACCGATGCAGAACTCGACGCTGTAGTTGGTGTGCTAGGTGGCGACGTGCTGACCCATGGCCCACAGGCGAAGGCGTTTGAGGAGGAATTCTCTGACTTCATGGGTGGTGACGGGCATGCTCTCCTGACTAGTTCTGGAATGGCAGCCCTCCACCTTGCCTACTGGCAGTTGGGCATTGGGTCTGGTGACGAGGTCATAGTGACCTCACAGACCCATGTTGCGACGGTTCACGCAGTGGAGATTGTCGGGGCGACACCAGTATTCGTCGACTGTCGTCAGGCCGATGGGAATATCGATCCAGCACAGATTGAGGAGGCTGTAACCGATAGAACCCGTGCGATTGGGTTGGTCCACTTCGTTGGGATTCCGTGTGATATGGACTCGATCATGGAGATCGCCAGGAGGTCCGATCTTTTGGTGATCGAGGACTGCGCTCTGGCCGTGGGAGCGCGAGTCCACGATACGCACGTCGGACTCATCGGAGATGCTGGCATCTTCTCCTTCTACCCAGTGAAACATATAACCACGGGAGATGGTGGAATGTTCGTGACTCGTCATGTGGAACTCAAGGATCGAGTGGCAAGTGCTAGAGCTTTTGGGGTTGACAGGTCGTTCTCCGAACGGGCTGTTCCTGGAAAATATGATGCTCCCACCCTTGGCCTGAACTATCGGTTAAGTGACATCAACGCGGCCATTGGCCGACAGCAGTTGGCACGGATCGATGAGGTTCTCCAACGACGTGCTGACAACTTCCGGGTGCTCCGAGCCGGGCTGTCCGACATCTCTGATCTGCATGTCATAGATACAGAAGCAGTTGATCGTGTGAACAGTCACTACTGCCTGTCTGTTGTACTCGGAGTCGGCTTTGCAGACCACCGTGACGAGATCGTCCAGCGGCTTCGTGAGAATGGGGTAGGCACAAGCATCTACTACCCCCACCCGATTCCGCGCCTCTCCTACTACAAAGACAAGTACGGTCATGATCTCAGCCGTGTGCCGCAAGCGACGACGATTAGCGACAACTCGATTGCTCTTCCGGTAGGCCCCCATCTAGATGAGAGCGATATGGAATACATCGCAACCCAACTGATCCGAGTCATGGAGAGTACTGATTGATGGAAAATCGACTTAGGGGACTAAAGGTAGCGATCGTTGGCGGAGCTGGATTCGTTGGTCACCACCTTGCTCTTCGCCTTCGCGAGTCTGGTGCTGATCCCCACCTGGTGGACAGTCTGCAGGTCAACAACCTAGGAGCGTTCAGTAGCACCGTCTCAGATCCCAGCGCCGCGACATACGCAACTTTTGTCCATGAGCGTCTCAATGCCCTTCAGCAGTCGGCCATCCCTCTCTACGTGGCTGATGCTCGTGACTATCACGGTCTGTCTCGGATTCTTGACGAAATTGAACCCAACGTCCTTGTACACCTAGCTGCGGTGGCACATGCCGACCGTTCCAACAAGGATCCTTTCAGCACCTTTGACCACAGCCTTCGAACACTGGAGAACTCACTCGACATCGCTCGTGACCGGTGTTCGCAGTTCGTCTATTTCTCGTCGTCAATGGTCTACGGAAACTTCGACGGTCAGACCGTGGACGAGAGCCGACATTGCGAACCACTCGGCATTTATGGAGCTTTGAAGTACAGCGGTGAAAAGATCGTTATTGCTTATCAGCAGGTTTTCAATCTCCCGTACACGATTATTCGGCCCTCGGCCCTATATGGCGAGCGTTGCGTTAGTCGGCGAGTAGGCCAAGTATTTATCGAGAATGTTCTTGCTGGTCGGAGTTTGACTGTAAATGGCGACGGATCAGATAGTCTCGATTTCACCTACATCAGAGATCTAGTCGATGGGGTTATTCTTTCACTTAATAACGAGCAGGCGCACAACCAGATTTTCAATCTAACCTACGGAGAGGGTCGCACTCTGAACGAGATGATCTCTATCCTGAAGAGCGAATTTTCGGATCTTTTAGTTGAATACAAGCCTCGGGACACGCTCATGCCGGAGCGAGGAACTCTGTCAATCGAAAAGGCGCGATCCCTTCTAGGTTATGAGCCGTTTATGGTCCCTTGAGAAGGGCTTTCGCCAATACCTCGATTGGTATCGAGAACGGCCCAGCGTCAGTGGCTAGCTTCAGGGGTGTCGCGTGCAACTGGATGGGGTGTCGGTCGTGACCACCCCTGGACCTCAACTCGCCTGCATGCGGTACATGAGACATTCGCTTGGTGTGGTCATTCAAGCACTGCTTGGCCGCAGTTGGTTCGTTCAGAGATCGACATTCGCTAGGAAACACATGGTTGTGTGCACGCCAGCTCTCTGTGAATGCCAACGTCGGAATCTCATTTAGTCCAATCTCGACAGATCCGCACTCACCTCTAGGAGGAGGACAAGTTGATCATCGGCAAACTAGATACCGAAGCAAGAGTCGTCCTCGTCGCGGAGATCGGCAACAACCACGAGGGATCTTTCTCGGTAGCTAAGGAGATGATCACCGCGGCGGGAGATTCGGGTGTAGACGCTGTCAAGTTTCAAACATTCCGGACGGAGGACTATGTATCTGGCGCTGACACAGAGAGGTTTGACCGGCTCAAGTCATTTGAGTTGACTATCGACGAGTTCGCCGAGCTCTCGGTTCACGCGCGCGAGTTGGGCTTAGCATATTTGTCCACCCCTTTCGACCTGAGGAGTGTCGAGGGCCTGATACCGCATGTTGACGCTTTCAAGGTCTCGTCGGGAGACAATGACTTCGTTCCACTTCTTAGATCAGTTTGTGCCACCGAAAAACCTCTTGTGGTCTCCACCGGCCTTACCGACTTGGAGTTATGCAAGCGGATCGCAGAGTTGGTTCACCGTGAGTGGGGGAGCCGTGGCCACCAGGGGGAGTTGGCCCTCCTGCACTGTGTCTCCGCCTATCCGGCGCTGCCAGAGTTCGCGAATGTCCGAGCGATTACCAGCCTGCAATCAATCCCGGAATGTGAAATTGGCTACTCGGATCACACTCTTGGGATCACCGCCTGTCTTGGTGCGGTGGCCCTCGGAGCGCGGCTCATCGAGAAGCACTTCACGCTGGACAAGGATTACTCGTCCTTTCGGGATCACCAGATATCAGCGGATCCAACCGAGATGCGAAAGCTCGCTGGGGCCATCAGGGATATGGAAGAGGTCATGGGTGACGGCGAGAAGAGTGTCGCTCCATGCGAGCGAGAAGCGGCGCTTTCGATTCGGCGAAGCATCGCTGCCGCGAGAGATCTTCCCGAAGGCTATCGAATAGAGTCCGATGACCTGACTTGGCTTCGCCCGCGGAATGGTTTGCTACCAGGGCAGGAAGAACTATTGATCGGAAACTCCACTACACGAGCGGTAGAGAGGGGCGAGCCCTTTACAGAGGAAATGGTTCAGTCCTGGTGATTGCATGAAAGTGGTCCTACTTACTACCGACACACTTCATCATCTCTACTTCTCCGCGATGTTGTCCGAGACTGACTGTCTTTCCGGAATTGTTCTCGAGGCACCGCCGCGAGGGCCGACATTTTCTACATTTCACCCTTTTGAGGTAGTACGAGACGAATATGAGAAGGAGTATTTCTTCAAGGAGGATATTCCAAAGTTTTCAACCTTAACGCAGACTCATACAACTTCTAGCGTCAATGATCTGGTGACACAAGGCTGGATAAGTCAAATCCGACCGGAATTGATAATAGTTTTTGGAACTCGGCGCCTTCTCCCTGAGACAATAGTAATCCCCAGTCAAGCCTGCTTAAACCTGCATGGCGGCAACCCTGAAAAGTATCGAGGATTAGACAGTCATTATTGGACTATCTATCACTCAGACTTTGAGAATCTGATTACTACTCTTCACCATGTCGATCTGAATTATGATTCGGGACCTATAGTTTGCTCAGAGGCTATAGAGATCTCCCAGAATATGGATATTCACCAACTCCGAGCTGCCAATACTGAAAGTTGTCTGAGACTGTTTACTGAGACGCTTGCGATCCTAGGTGACGGACGAGATATCCCATCTGCCCCGCAGGGAGAGGAGGGCCGTTACTATTCCGCAATGCCAAGCGCCCTTAAGAGTGATTGTCAGAAAAAGTTTTATTCCTACACTCAGAGACGTGATTGTGCGCGCCGCGAAATAGATAGAATATGAATGGAAAAATGCGTATTTTTCTTTTCCATGGAGTTGTCAGAGAACACCGCCATATGGTCAGGAACTACACTCGGAAGCATCTGAGCATTGACCAGTTTGTGACATTTATGAGAGAAACACTTCAGTTGCATCAACCAGTGACAATGGATGAATGCTTGAAGGCGTGTTTGGGCGACTCGGATCTTCCTCCGTCACCTTTTGCTGTCACATTCGATGACGGATTTGAGAACAACGCTTCAATAGTTGCCCCCATTTTGACCGATCTTGGTGTTCCTGCGACGTTTTACGTGTCCACAGGGTTTATTGGAACTGATCTGCGCTCCTGGACGGATGAGATCGAGTCCGCGTTGGAAGATGAGACTGTAGTGGATATTCGAGGAGTCGGCCAGGGTGTTGACGGGCATTATGAGTCTGCTAAAGAAAAGCAAGCACTTATGGAGGAAATCCGACAGAAAGTCAAGACTGATCCAGCCATCGATCCCTATGAATACGCTAGTAATCTGGTTAAAGCGATTGGCCCCCGGCAAATTGAGTTTTGCGGAGAGTTGGACGCAAAAATGACATGGGATCAGGTGCGGGACCTAGACAAGGAACCTCTGTTCACCGTAGGGGGGCATGGTCACACTCACCGAATTCTTTCCCACTTGGGGCATGATGAGTTGGTTGACGAAATACGTACGAGCGTGAACCTGCTGGAAAGGGTGGTCGGTCATCCGGTTATTCACCACTCGTATCCAGAGGGCATGCCCAACTGCTACTCACCGGAGGTAATCCGGGTACTAAGACAGTTTGGCGTCAGGTGCTGCCCAACTGCCATCGAAGGGTTCAATGAGTTCCGGTCGGATCCGTTTGAGTTAAAGCGGATCTTGGTTGATGGCTCAAAGGTCTGACTGCTGGATGGCTGCCGTGAGAATGATCCGAGTGAACGAATCGACTATCCGGACTTCGTGTTGGAATGTTCGGTGTTGGGTAAAGTGAACTACCTCTCACTAAGGGCAGGATCGCAGTGTGTGGAATAGCGGGTTACCTCGGTAGAAGAGAGTTGTCAGATGAGCAGGTTGGGGTCGCCCTAGAAACGATGCGACGACGGGGGCCAGATAACTCGGCTTGGCGGCACTGGGGTCTGGTTGGCGGGCGTCACCTTTACCTACTCAATAGTCGACTTTCGATTATCGACATCAACGATCGCGCCAACCAACCGATTCGTTCAGGAGACACTTGGCTTACGGTGAATGGTGAGTTGTACAACCATGTAGAATTCCGGACACAGCTCACATCTGTAGGTCGTCGGTTCTCCACTGAGTTCGACAGTGAGGTTCTTGCAGCAGTTGTTGATCAGGATGGGGTCTCAGGCCTTGACCGCTGTGAGGGGATGTGGGCTCTTGCGGCGTTTGGGGTGAGCCCTTCACAGAGGAAATGATCCAATCCAGGTCGACGGCTCACAGGTCTGATTGCTAGATGGCTGTAACAATAATGAGCCGTTATGGCCCCTTGAGAAGGGCTTTCGTCAATACCTCTATTGGTATCGAAGCCGAGTTGGTTAGAAAGGCCGATCTGGCCATGAATCCTCCCAGCACTGGTTGGTACCAGTTGAGGAACTGTCGAGGTCTCTTGTAATGCTGACTCCTGATCTTTGGTTGACGGCTAGCACTGGCTGGGAGGTTCAGCGCCTAGACTACCCTCTTGATACACCAGAATCTGAAGTCCGATCCGCTCTTCAAGTTGTTGCTGGCAGTGGCGATCATGTCTTGATCTTCTGCAGGGTTGACACGAGCGCTGTCGAGCCCTGTTGGCAACTCCTCAACTCTGGGTTCTTTCCCGTTGATATTGGGATTTCCCTCCAATCCACTGGCCAAACTCACCACCAAGAACATTCTCACTTGGTTAGGCGCGCAAATCCCACGGATCGAGAAGAGGTGTTACGGATTGCAGAATCTAGTTTCCAGTTCTCCCGCTTTCACCTTGATCCGCGGATCCCGAATGACATCGCGGACCGAATCAAACGTCGGTGGGTAGAGAGTTACTTTGATGGCACCCGTGGCGACGTCCTCTATGTTGCTTTTCTGAGAGAACAGGCGGTTGGCTTTCTCGCGACGATGATCTCATCTGACAGGCAAGGAGAAATCGCAGTGATTGATCTAATCGGGGTTGACAGGAATGCCAGAGGGTTGGGGGTTGGAGCGTCGCTGGTTTCGTACTTCGAAAAGGAGTGGCTTGATCAGTGTCGAGTTCTGCGCGTTGGGACCCAGGCGGCTAACACCTCATCGATCCGTTTCTATGAGAACCAAGGTTTTCGTGTGCGTGGCAGTGAGTACGTGCTACACGCCCATTGCGAAAATGGAAAGCTCATAAGATGAAGATTCAACATCTTGATAGTTCCATATCGCGAGAAATACTGCTGTGTGTCTGACAGCAATGGCAAGCGAAATGGAATTTGGCAACTATCTCAAAGTGTCTGAAGTGATCGTCTTCAACTAAGGCGACGTAATATCGAAAATGCCAATATGAGCCCCTATGACCCGACCTTGTCTAGGTCGAGCGGAGAGTGGGCGGAGGACTGCCCGTGTGTGGAATAGCAGGTCATGTAGGTAATCGAAACCTTCCAGTAGAGCGACTGGACAGCGCTCTTGAGTCAATGTGTCGCCGTGGTCCTGATGCTGCGTCCTGGAAGCACTGGGAGTTGTCCTCCGGCAGGCACGTCTGTCTTCTTCACAGCCGCCTTTCCATCATCGATCTTGCCCGTCGGGCTGATCAGCCAATCCGTTCTGGTGGCACCTGGCTTTCCTTTAACGGAGAACTCTACAACTACATCGAAGTTGGGAATCGTCTGAAGCGAAGTGGCACCAGACTCCTGACAGAGTCAGACAGCGAGGTGCTGGCCGCAGTCCTCGATTCGGAGGGGGCCGACGGCCTAGACGGTTGCGAGGGCATGTGGGCCTTTGCCGCATTCAACGAGGCGGCAGAAACAGTTCTATTATCTCGGGACCGATTCGGCGAGAAGCCCTTATACCTATACCGTGATATTGACGGCCTCTACTTCGCCTCCGAGATCAAGACCCTCATGGTGCTCATAGGGAAGAGGTTGGCGGTAAACACCGATCACCTTCTCCGTTACATGACCCATAGTTACAAGTCGCTTTATAAGAAGCCTCATAGTTTCTTCGTCGGCGTCGAGGAACTCCCCCGGCAACCACTCTCAGAATCGATCCCTACGGTTCAGAACACCTGGACCGCTACTGGACCCCAAAACTGGCTCAGCAAGTGGATATGACTGTTGAGGAGGCCGTTGCCGGCACCCGCGACCGACTGTTACACGCCGTCGAACTCAGGCTCCGGGCCGACGTGCCAATGGCCTTTTGCATGAGTGGCGGCATCGATTCCGTGTCCCTCATCAGTATTGCCAAGCGAATCTTCGGATACGAGGTGAATGGGTACACAATCCTAAACACTGACGAAAGGTACGAGGAGTTGGAGATGGTGGAGCATGCTGTCTCCGAGTTGGGTATCGGTCACAGATTTCTCCAACTCACGACTGATGGCTTCATTTCTGGTTTGCAAACGCTGATCGAGTACCACGACGCGCCCATCTACACACTTTCCTACTACGTGCACTGGCGTTTAATGGAGGCGATCGCTGCAGACGGATACCGAATCTCAGTAAGCGGAACGGCGGCTGACGAGTTATTCAGTGGGTATTTTGATCACCATCTGGCCTACCTCTACGAGGTCCGCAATGATAGGCGGGCGCACCAGGATGCCCTAGATGGATGGAACCGGAATGTCCGACCTGTGGTGCGGAACCCCGACCTCCAGAACCCTCGACTATTCATTGACGACTCCCGATTCCGCGATCATCTCTTCCATGGATCGCAACAATTCCGATCATTCCTCCACGAGGACTGGAGCGAACCCTTCAATGAATTCCCGTACTCGGATGATCTACTACGTAACCGAATGTTGAATGAAATGTTCCATGAAACCGTGCCAGTTATCCTTCACGAAGACGATCTGAATGCAATGTTCTTCTCTGTTGAGAACCGGACACCATTTCTGGACCGTGAACTCTTCGAATTCTCCCAAACCATTCCCACCCGCTATCTGATCCAGGATGGCCTGGCAAAAGCAATTCTCCGGAAGGCCATGCAGGGCATCGCCCCCGACCTGATCCTTTCGAATCCTCGCAAGGTTGGCTTCAATGTGCCGCTCCAGAGCGTCCTCGACACCCGGGACACCGCATCGCCGGGAGCGGCCCTGTCGAACGGGCCGATCTTTGACTTCGTGAAGAGAGAATCGATCGATGGTCTCTGTGATGGTCGGCTACTCAGCAATAGTGAGAGCAAGTTCCTCTTCAATGTAATCAATGCCAACATGTTCCTCGAGTTGCACGGCTAAGGGCTAGTACGATCCAGAGAGGTCACAGAATGATCTGTTTCTGCCAAGAGTGCATACTTCCGGATACCAGGCCAAATCTCGAGATCGGTGAAGATGGTGTCTGCACCGCCTGCTTCTCACACCGCACGAAGGAGTCGATCGACTGGCCAGGTCGCGTAGAGGCGTTTCGGGAGATAGTCGAACAAGCCATCAGTCGAACTGAGAGGTATGACTGTGTCATCCCAGTAAGTGGAGGAAAAGACAGCACGTGGCAGGTGCTCAAGTGCCTTGAGTATGGCCTTACTCCCCTGGCTGTTACTTGGAGGCCCCCTGGCCGGACCGAACTCGGTCAACGCAATCTCGACAATCTTGTCCAACTGGGAGTCGACCACATTGACTACCAGATAAACCCAAGTATTGAGCGTCGCTTTGCACAGAGGGCTTTCAAACTCTATGGATCGACTGCGATCCCAATGCACTTGGCCATCTTCAATATCCCACGAGTGATTGCCACACGGTTTGACATCCCCCTTATCGTCTGGGGGGAGAACTCAGCGTTCGAATACGGAGGCGCCGAAGAGGGGCGGATGGCTTTCCTGCTCGACGAAGAGTGGATCCAGCGCTATGGCGTCACACACGGGACCACCGCGGCTGACTGGATTGCTGAAGGCTTCACGGCTAAGGAACTCTCCGCTTACTTCGGCCCGACTAGTACTGAACTGCACACGGCTGGGACTCGCGGTGTTTTCCTTGGCAACTACTTCCGGTGGGACCCTGCTGAGACAGCGACGATTGCTGAGTCTCATGGTTTGCAACGGCGCTCAGAGGGTCCTCGTACCGGCTATTACGCTCACACTGACATTGATGACGCGTTCATCTCTGTCCATCATTGGTTGAAATGGTACAAGTTCGGCTTTACACGGTTATTCGACAATCTTTCACTCGAGATCCGCAACAGACGAATGAGCCGCGATGACGCCCTCTCTATCCTGGAAGAGTTGGGTGAGCAGAGGCCCGACGGGGACATTGCTGCTTTCGCCCAGTTCGTCGGATGGTCGGTTGAGGAATTTATGGATCACGCAGAACAATTCCGAAATCAGGCCATCTGGGTTCGGGAGGTTGCAGGCTGGCGAATACCTGGCCACGTTGTCTCAGAGGACTGGTGGCGATAGGTCCGATCGTCTGACTGATTTGAGACGGCACGGTAGAGTTGAACTAGTTGTCAAGGCTCTATAGGAGGCGAGTTGGTTGGAGTTTTCTGAGAACAAGCCACCACGGACGTTCACCGTCGGAGTTGAGGCATCAAGGGAAATTCGCGATTGCGGCACTCTTCACCTAGAACCGGATGAACAGGTGACCTTCCTTCTAGGAGAGTCCGAATATGACGTAGTCCGTAAGGACTGGGGGTTCTACGCCACTCCATCGCTGAATGGGCGACTCTTGGATAACGGCCTTCACGCTGTGCTTGTACGAAACCGGTTCGGCAAGTTCTACGTATTCCTAGTCGAAGACGGTCGGACGGGTGAACTCCAGCGGTACCTGGATGAGGACCAGATCTCAATCGTCACATGGCTGGATACCGATGAGGCCCTTGATGACCTCGTTCGCGGGTTGGCACTTATTGACTCTTCCCGATGACCGTACCCGTTGAGAACGCCCCTCCACATTGGCTTTCTGCGACGATGTGTACCGGATACAGGTCGGTATACATCGTCGCCGTGAAACTGTGACCGTAGGGCCTTAACAATGATGTCGCAGGGTGAAATCTCTTCAATGCGAGATCGTTCCGAAACGATCCTGGTGACCACGTCGCTGGAGGAGTCATGGCCGGATGCGAAAGGACAGATCCTGTTCCTCGGCCAATGGTGTCAACGTTTTTCTAGACGCAGCCTATGGAATGGTCTTCCGTGTCAGGTTGTCCCCTACCACTGGGACGCTCGCGCCAAACTAGCTGAGGACTACCGATACCTCACAGAATTATTTGAACGCGCCCTGCTGAGTCTCCACCGCTGCCTGAACGAAGTCCATCACACTGACCATGGGGTCAGGTACTGGCGGATGGTGGTTGGACCGTGGCTCTGGAGATACCTTCATATCCTGTTCGATCGCTTCGAAGTCATCCGAACTGCAGAAGCCGTGGGCTTTGACACCTCGATTGTTCTGGACGGAGCGCTTTCCCTTCCTCCACCCACCGATACCACCCATTCCAACGCTTACCTGGTGTCGGACACATGGAACCACGCCCTGTTCGCCCGCATCCTCAGTCTGAGGGGGTTCGACGATCGACTGCAGTCTGGACCTCCGTTGTCAGAACCGGAATGCGCCAGGGAACAACCGAGACCCTTGAGGCCCTTCGTGCACCGCCTCTTTGACCGGTGCAACACGGTTGCCGTCCGAGTCTCTCAGGAGAACGATGTGGTCATGTACCAGACCTATCTTGACCCGCGAGAGGAACTCCGACTGGGAGTAATGCTCGGCCAGGTGCCTTGCATCCGACCGGCCCTTCCGCGGATCGGTCAAGGGATTTTGCCTGAGCGTGACCGCCGAGCGGCACTGACGCTTGACTTGCAGGTCGACTCACCATTTGAATCAGCGGTGACAGGTGAGATCTGGCAGGACCTGCCAATTGTCTTGCTTGAAGGCTTCAAGCAGTTGGAGCACACTTCTGCCAGTCTTCCATGGCCCACGAATCCCCGGGCAATCTGGACTTCTAACGCACACTGCTCGGGCGATGTTTTTAACGCCTGGGCAGCGGAAAAGGTGGAGCGGGGAATTCCCCTGATCATCGGACAGCATGGTGGGCACTTCGGCACTAGTGCCTTTAGTCCGACAGAGGAGCATGAGAGGAACATCAGCGATGTCTCTCTTACATGGGGGTGGACGGAATCCAACGGTCATCGATACGAGCCGGTCGGCCAGTTTCCAGCGGTCCAGCCACTTAAGGGGGGATTCTCAGAGCGTCCTAATGCCGTTCTAGTCAGCCACGTGATGACTCGCTGTGCGAAGGAAGCCGTTGCTGGCATTATTAGCAGCCAATGGCTCAATTATTTTGATTTCCAGAGTCAGTTCATCGAATCGTTACCGGAATATGTAAGAAAAAGCCTTGTGATCCGGACTGTCTCTAGTGATCTGGGATGGGACCAAGTGGAGCGGTGGGAGTCGCAACATCCCAACGTCAAAGTTGACGCTGGAGAAAGGCCGTTGCTCAAACTTGTTGAAGATTGTCGCCTCTATGTTGCCACCGCTAACTCCACAACTTTTCTTCAGGCCTTCCACCTAGGTATCCCCACGATTCTTCTTTGGGACCCCGTCCACTGGGAACTCAGGGACTCAGCAGACGGGGCATTTCGCGCACTCGAATCGGTCGGCGTCTACCACCCTGAACCAGTTCATGCTGCCGAGTTCATTGGAGAGATTTGGACCAACACGGACGCTTGGTGGCGTAGTGTCGAAGTTCAATCCGCTATCAATGGGTTTAACGACCAGTTCAATCGTTGTCCACCAGATTTGCTGTCCCAGATCAAGGGAGTCATCCATCGGACGGCTGATGCCGCGCATCACAACAAGAACTTTGGCCGTTGACTCCAAGGATTGACTTGTGACCACTGCTCGCGAGATAAAGGTAGTTGTGCCACGAGCCGACACGTACGAGGAGACAGTTGTCTCCTTTCTTCGACGGGCCATTGAGGTCGCCCAGGCCCAAGGTCAGGAGGCACATATCGCGTTAACTGGAGGAAATACGGCGGAAGCTGTCTATCGACACTGGTCGACTTATCCCGATCAGCCAAAGCCACCGCTGGCGATCTACTTGAGTGACGAACGGTGTGTCCCAACGCATCATTCTGGTAGCAATCATGGAATGGTTCGCCGAAGCCTCTTTTCAAACTCGCTGCCGGCCGGGATCCGCATGGTCACCCCAGATGTCTCGGACCCACGATCAGCCGCACGGGAATACGACCAGAGGCTCCCATCGACTTTTGACCTCCTTCTCTTTACGCTCGGCGTTGACGGACACTTTGCCTCCCTCTTCCCAGGAGAACTGAATTCACTAGTCCAATCTGGACGGGTTGCAGTCACAGTTGGCCCACCACCATTTACAGGTCGTGTCTCTCTTACTATCGGGGCTTTACACACAGCACGAGAAATTGTTGTTCTTGCTCGTGGACGGCGGAAGGGGGAACTAATCTCGAAGATGGTGTCCGAGAGTCCAAACGTTGACGACTGTCCAGCTGCAGCGCTCCTTGGGTATAACTGGGTCTTGGACGAGGAAGCCGCTTCCGCTTTTAATGAGGCAGTCGAATCGAGTATTTTAGGTGAGACGATCCACAGATGAGATTTCTGGCCGCCCTTCTAGGCCGCTGGGTCTACCGGCTATCTAGCCCAGTCGTCGCACTAGTCCTTCGATGCAGAGGCGTAAGGGTCGGGCGCGGTTTCTACATTGAGGGCTTCCCTTATCTCAAACTTAATGGTTGCCGAGGAGCGGTAATGATCGGCGACGGCGTCCGTGTTCACGGAGCGATTGACCTTCGGACTCGGGAGAACGGCCAGATCCAGATTGACGACGGTGTCACTTTGGACCGGGACTGCAGACTTGTTGCGGCAGCGGAAGCCGTTCTTCATCTTCAAACCGGTGCTGATGTGGGTTGCTTTACTATCTTCAATTGTGGAGCAGATGTGACGGTCGGGAAAGGCGTTCTAATTTCCGGCTTCTGCTACATACAGAGTTCTGGACATGGCATTGCAAGATCGATTCCGATTCGTGAGCAGCCCCACCACCGGGCGGCCATAGTTATAGGAGAGGAAGCCTGGTTGGCCGCTCACGTTGCCGTTCTCCCTGGCGTGACCATTGGCATGGGAGCAGTCGTTGGTGCTCATAGCGTTGTCACACACTCATTAGAATCGTTCTCAATCAATGTCGGAATCCCTGCTCGACAGATTGCGGAACGGACAGATTAGATAGAGGTGGAGGACTAAACCCGATGTCAATACGAGGGTTCTCGCCGGATCGTCCCACCATAGGCACGTGGCTGACCTTGGCCGATCCTGCCGTTGCGGAAATCATGGCCGCTGCCGGCTTCGAGTGGCTGAGTGAATTATCCGGGTGCAGGTTGTTGTACGTACCTCTACGACCCGGCCAGTCACAGAGACGACCACTCTGTTACTTTACTGATATATTCAATTGCCTAGGAGCGGAATCATTGCTGACATTTCGGCGGTGAACTAGACTTCAACCGCTGTGTGAGATGGGGGATGAACTCCAATCAAGTACCAGATGAATTACCTGCTCGCTATCACCAAGTACAAACTATTGTCTTGGTCAGTTACACATCAGTATTCACCTAGTATCAATGTGTAGACACTCCTACCGAGGCGTGAACTTATGACTGCCCTGAAACTGACGGAGGACTCTTCCAAGCGTTATGCCGCGTTCCTCAAGTCCCAGGAATTCAATGAGGGGTTGCCGGACTCCAAGAGTTCCTACTGGCAGCACCATGCCAGCCTTGTCTCTGCCGATCTCAAGAAGGCAACGGTCCTTGTCCGAGGGTGCTCTGGGATCTACATTACACCCTCACTTCGGCCAGGTGCCTCGATAAAGTTCGTCTTTACTCGAAACGGTCTGTTAGGTAGGCTGCAACGCGTTCCGAGGGCAATATTGGTCGCGATTGGAAGACGTCTATTGCGCTGGTTCCCAATCCACATTGGTGGCCCGGTGTTCCTTAGTTATCCTCAAGCATTTGACGCTGTGATGCAGAACAAAGAAATTGCAGGAGCAATTAGGTCCCCCTATCGAATTGATCATTCAGCACTCGCGCTCGTTGATGGAGTGTTCAGCGATACTCACTCCCTATCTGAACACTACCGCGGCTGGGTTGGATTGTCTCCATCATGGAACATTATTATTCAATACTACCTATACAATATCTTACGTGGAAATGCCGAACCTGAGAAACTTAGCACTATTCTGGAGATTGGTGGGGGTAATGGAAACTTCGCATCGTTGTGTTTACATGACCTTCCGTACACAAGAGTAATCCTTGTTGATCTCCCTGAAATGCTGTCAGTTTCAATTCCCTTCCTTGCCAATCTCTTTCCAACTGCCCGATTGGGACTTCCGAATGAGTTCAGGGAGAATGGCTGGAATGACGACTTTGATATTGCGTTTCTTACACCAGGACAGATCAGCTTGATCCCTGATGACACTGTTGACGTATCAGTTAATATATCATCCTTCCAGGAAATGACTCACCCTCAGATAGCAGCCTACTTTCGGTTGATACAACGAGTAACTCATAATAGCGGTTTGTTCTTGTGCATGAATCGCGTAGAAAAGATTCCTGCAGGCCCAGACTCGCAGAATACTGTTTACGACGACCCACCGAATAGATTTGCTGATTATCCTTGGGTTTCAACTAATGAGTTGCTGGTTTATGAAGTGTGTCGCCTCATACGACTAGTTCAACTTGATGACGTAATGATACGACTTGAAAGAGTCTGTAAGAGCGTAATAGATCCGGACTGAATCGCCCCGGGTTTCACGCAGGTGATGATGATGTGCCTTGGGTTTGGTGGAGTCGGTTTGTTGGAATGGGTCACGCTGCGGATTGTCGGGTTTGGAGTGTTTCATATTCGATCGGGGTGAGCATCTTGATTGC
>PVBE012482572.1_pt1 | contig 20493 bp, 15 predicted proteins | sample 1631181 | NCBI WGS metagenome assembly PVBE01 (sample SAMN08397723, study PRJNA350692) | Marine metagenome, whole genome shotgun sequencing project. | isolation source: water | place: Pacific Ocean | collected 2012-04 | reverse complement strand
CCCTGATTTCAACATCCTGCTCTTTTCTGGCTTTCACATTTGCCGTCTTTATCACTGCTTGTTTTTCTGGGGGCTCTTCCTGTAACATCTTGGTGAAACTTGCTGCAAAAATGCCAGGCACTTCCATGGATTCCCAAGGCTCCTCAACCTTAGTCGGCTTAGAGGCTGGCTTTGAAGCTTTCGCATCAGTCTTAAACCCATTCGCTTCCCACTTTGCCCTCAATGTTGTCTCGTATTGGCCAGCACCCAAATCGCTAGTAACCCCCAACACCACATAATAGCCGCCGATTCCAAGCTTGGAAACAAGCGAATTTCGATGGGCTGCGGATCCGATAGAAGTCATCGAGGGGTTTATGAATACACGAGAACCAGGTTTAAAAAATGTATTTCCAATCATTTTAACATCGGCATGGTATGGGTGTGCTATCCTGTTTATCTTCCCGTCTCTGGCCAGTCTATCAGACACAAGATTTGGTTTATTCTCTTTTGAAAGGGATATCTCTTTCACCAATCCAGCATCGCGTCCAAGCTCAAGGTGGTATATGCCTGCCAGTTCATCCTCTGCCTTGTTTCCTTTTCGACTAGTTAGCGGAAAGAAGTTTGCATACAAGACAATGTATTCAAATATGCTGGAAGATTTCACTGAATTTGCCCAATTGCCGTTAATCTCGTGCATGGGTAACTTTTTAATGTCCCATCTTTTCTGCGAAGCCAAGATGTCCTTTGGGAAGCTAATTATCTCCATGGAAAGTCTTGAAGGGTTTCTGGCTGACAGGGTGACAGGCTTCTCGTAGCACTCGCCGCCTAGAGCACCAAATATCAAATCCGTTGCAACCTTCTTTATGAATCTCATAATTGGCCAGCGCACCTTGCCCTGTTTCACGACGTTCTCTGTGTAAAAGTCCATAAAAAGATTCAAAGATATTGGGATATCCGCTATACTCAGTGTTACCTTTCTGTCGCCTGTTCCAAATTTCATCGGGCCGAGGACAAATCGAAACCTCTTTTCCTTTGATGTGAATCGTCGGCTAGAAATGCTGTTCAATGCTGCATCTATCAAGTCGCCAAAATAAATATAATTAAATTCGTAATTTCCACCAACCACCTGGGGGCGGGCATTATTGGCTGTTTCTGCCGATTTGTCGCTTTTTGGATCCTTTCTTTCCTTAGTGGTTTTAACAACAGCAGCCTTAGCCTGAGCGACGGCATTGGGAGCACTAGCTGCGGGTGTAAGCGACAGTTTTACTGGTTCAATGCGTGCCAACTCTTTCTTGTCGACATCAAAGGATGTCAGTTGGCCGCCTGATTCTCTCAAATAATCGTCCATGGCAGTTTTGTTAACCTGCACTGAGTGAATATGATTATTATTTTCCAAATATTCCCACAAAGCGATATGTTGCTTGTGCCGCACTTGCAGTATCTGTTCCTGTATTGCTTCCGCTTCCGTCTTCTTTTCTTCAATATTCTCCTTATTCGTCTTTTTTATCAGCCTCTTCGACTCTCTCCACGTGGTTCGCTGAGCATCCGTGGTTGTTTTTTTAAGATTCTTTGGGGTGGAGGAGCCGTCCTGAAGAGTGACGTTTATCCTGCCCTTTGTCCCGGCATCAAGAGCATTCTTTAGTGCCTGGATGTTAAATTTGCTGTCAGGCACCTTGAAATCGTTGGTTAACATTCGCTTAAGAATTGCCTGTGGCATGTTGTTTGTCCCAGCCGTGATGGTGCCACCTGGGCCGGTGGTGGCACCTATATTTCGCTGCTTGGTGATAACGCCCTGAAAATCTTTCTCCTTCTTTTTGAGAACCTTCGCCAGCTCCTTCTCATCAGACGTTGCAGCAAATATGTTGGTCCTCTCGTCATCGTCAAGAAGCCCCTCTATCCTGCCGTTGTATGAGGCAGAAATTGTCATAGAACCGTCCTGATTGAAGTCAAATGTGTGATCGTGAAGTGTCAGCATCGTTACCAATTGGTTCTTTTCAATTGCCCTTCGAAGGTTCCGTGGTATCAAGCCATTCCCGCTTGAAGGAAGGGACCACCCTAAAATTGCCTTAATCTCAAAGTTATCGTGATTCACCACATTCAACTTGTGATTATGCACCTCTGTTGCCTTATCATATTCCCAATCTGCAGGATCGTTTTTAAAAATGCTCTTCTTCGCTCGTGATGGAACTATCAGATCCAGAGGGCTGGCGATGCCCTTGGTGGGCACCTCTTTAAAGAACTTATCGATATCCTGAACAAACAAGGACAGCTTAACCACAATAACTCTCTGAGATGACTCTGGATCGCCGCCCAAGAACTCATATGAAACATTCTTGATTCCGATGCCTCCGCCTCTACCAGCACCAGTTTCAAATATTGTCCTGATGTCCTTGCGTGTCACTTCAGTGTCAAAGACAAACTTCGATTCAGTTGTGGTTGGCCCTCCGTATCTCACCTTAAAAAGCTGTATCTTTGGCTGTAAAAGTGCCAATTGGGCGGGTGTCAGCTTGGACAGATACTTGAAACCCGCTCTCTTATTCATCTCTGTTATTAATGTGCCAGGTTCTGCCTCAATAACCCTAACATGTTTAAAGCGATTGGCATTTGCACTACCCTTGCTCTGCTTTGCAAATGTATCCATGAAGTGTGTTAAATAACACTGCTCCATGAAGCGTGCTTTCGATGGCTCTTGGTTGAAGCCAATCTTTTTGTCAAGCTCTTCCTGCCTCTTGTCCTGTTTCATCTTGGACTCTGATGAAATTCCAGTCTCTTTGTCTGCGGTGGCGAGCATCTCCTTTGGTTTGCCCTTTGGCAAATAGCTTAACGATAATGCAAACCTTTCAAGCTTTTTGTATGGCGGATCATCATCATCCCAGTAGTCGTCGACTACTTTTTCAGCCGCTTCAAAGGTAGAGCGCTTCCCAGAGAGAAACTCCGTCCACCCCTTCTTTTGAGCGGCGGGAATCCTTTTAATTGCTGCATCTGATGCAGCAACAAGCTCACATGCATTGTCCCCTTCCTGCAGATATAACCTAAATGCAGTATCGACAGCATGCTTAATTTTGCCTTTTGATAAAATCTTCCCCATCTCTAGCTTGGCGCGCTCGAAGAACAACTTCTTTAGAACAAGGTTGCCGCCGGTACTAAAATCTTGCTGTACACACTTTCGTCGTCTGGCGATAATCTTGGTTTCTCTGTCGGTATAAACCATCGCACCGCCGGGGCCTTTGGGTGCACCAATTAACATGGGTATCACGAAACCCTTGGGGGCCTTGCCGTGGTAGTAGTCATGTGCCAACTTAAGGGCATCCTTAACTGTGCGACGCTTACCCATGCTAAGGAGCTTATCATAGTGCTTTGACTCTACCGTCATTGCGGGGCTCTTTTCTGACAAATGATATTTTAAGCTCCCGAACACCGATTGGATTCGAGCAATAATCTCGGGCTCAGTGAGCCAGGTGCCATCGTTACTAGAGTAAGTGCTGTTTTTCTCGGAAAGCATGAGAATGTTAACATTTTCAAGCATGTGCTTGCCGTTGTAGAAGGTGTTTGGAATATCCTCGGATCCGTTGTCGCAGCCTGTGTCGTTTCCCTTGCACTTCTTTGCCTGAATCGTAGGACTAGAGTCGGCGAAATACTTTTGATAGTCAAATGTCCCAGGATTAAGCCAGCTATATTCGTGTATTGCCATTTTCTACTCCCTGCCTTCGTAAAAGCTGCCAAGCAGCTCCTCCAGCGGAAACGGGATATATACGGTATCCCCGACATCTAGATGTGCCTCTGTGGGTAAGTTGTTGAACCAAGCTATCACCCACCAATACTCGGGCTTTCCGTAGTGGGTGTGTGCCAGCTTATAATATTTATCGCCAACCGTCCATATGTGTGCTAAGGTATCAATGTTGTGGTATTCTTCTTCTGTAAATTCTGAGAATTCAGGTGTCGTGTAGTGTTTGAACCCCTCAATTCCTCTTTCTTTCGCTTTCTTGCTATACATCTTCAAGCGATTGAAGACAATTCTTCTATTATCGTATCGACTTGACATGGTTAGTTATCCCCCGACGCCTTCGTGATGCTTGCAGCTGCTCTATTTGCCTGTTTTGGCTTAGCACCTTTTTTGCCTTTTTTGTCATTTTTCAACTTGTGCTGCGGTGCTGATGTTCCTTTTCCCTCTGGGCACTTGCTTAGGCTCTGGTTCGGGTCTTTGCTGTTAATGTAATCAGTCCCATATGGATATTTCCCCTTTCCTCTCCACCTATCACCTTCCCATCCAAGCTTGTGTGTATGCAGCACAGTGAATTGACAGTTCATCGTGACACTCTTCGGGAACATCCTTCCCTTTCCGGGAAGATAGAACCCTGGTTCAAAGTCTGGTGCATAATTGAACCCAGTTACAGCTGCCACCAGCCCTCCGGTGCCTGCGAATGGTGTGTCACCAACAGCTCCAGCACTTCTAATGAGGTTTGCGAATTTTATCTTCATCAACGGTGATGCCTGTACAACGGAGGGGCCCTGTCGTGGGCCAGACTTTGAATATACAGGATACAGCATCGTCATAAGGTGTTCTATCCTGTGAAGGTTTGCTATTGATTCTTCAAGAGATGCTGCCACGACATCCCAAGATATGCTTATCGTCCTTTCCGTTCCCTGATACATCATTAGCGGATCCATTCGTCCATAAACACTTTCTGAATTCCAGTTTGCCTGATATGCATCGTCGAATGCTGTCACAAAGCCCTTGAAGGAGACACATTTCTTTGTTGCAAGGTGAATGAAGTCGATGTAGAAGTCCTTTTCGATAGATAAAAGCTGATCTCCTGTCGAGCCCATTTCGCCCATTCCAATGTGGGTTGTTTTATGGTCTATCTTGAATTTGGACTCGTCGGACGCCATGCCTATGCCCCCCTTCTATTGATTTTCTTGATTACTGTACTCGAAACTGCCTCACCAACCTTCTTTCCATCCATGTTGATTTGCATCTTTCCTGTCTTTTCTGCTAAATCTCGCAATGCTCTGGACTGCTCTGCCTGGGCTCTATTGAGGCTTCGAAGCTCTGCTAGCATTGCTGACATATTGTGATCCATGCCACCACCAGACTTGACACCCACGAAAGAATCGTTTTTGTTTATCGGTTGGATGGTTGCGCCCTTCGCTGAGCCATCTCCCCTGTAGATGAAGTCGTCGACGCTATTCGCTAGAACTGCCCCACCGAGCGACATTCCTGCCCCGATGGCAGCACCTGCTCCGCCTGTACCGACAGTGAGCACCCCTGCGGCGACTTGCAGACCGCCACCGGCCATCTGTGCCATGGCTTTGCCAAAGTTTCCAGTAAGCAGATTGCCTACCCCCTTCATAATGTTCCATATCCCAAATAGGGTGTTGAATATAGTACTAAGAATTTTTGCGAAGAATTTCAACACTGTCGTGACTGGGCGAAGAACCTTGCCGATATAGCTGATACCCGCGAGAAAACCTGTGACGCCTGCTGAGACGACTCCTATAGCATGTGCAACTATGCCAAATCCGTTAGCCATGCCCTTCACTGCTGGCACAACACTTTCCACCACCCACTTTTTGAATGTTTGCAGTGCCTCGGTTAATGCCTTCACCATCTCTTGGGGGCTTGCATCTTTCCCAGTCCCCAAGAGAGCACCCATGAATGCCATGGCGATTTCTTGAAATCCGGATCGGAGTGCCTGCATGACTGGCAAAGACTCTTGAATCTTCTTCTTGTAATCCATCTCCCTCTTGGCGGCTTCTGCCATCGCTTTAGATCTGCCCCTTATCGCCCTTTCAGAAGAGCTGAACAAGGCATTTGCCTCTGCAAGATCCATATTCAGCGACTTAGCGATGCCCTTTTGTTGATATCTGCTCATTTGCTTGAAGCTTCTTCCCGAAGCCACCATGCTCCTCTTGATGGCTATCAACCTTTCCTGTTCTGTCATGCTCACCAACTCAACCGTGTTCAGGTACGGACCACCAAGGAAAGCGTTCATCGAACCTGCCAAATCAGCTGCGCCTTCGAATGTGTCCATCGTTCCAACAATGCCCATTAGCTTTGACATCTCAATCCCGGTTTCCCTCGAAACAGATGCCATCATGGTGAATTCGTGCCTCATCTTCTTGCCATACACAGATAGCATAGGAGCAGCTGCTTGAAAATCTGCTGCCAATTCTTTTGGACCCTTCCCAGCGGCAGCAGTCATGTTATACAGCTCTTTTACTGTCTTCTGGGCTTGTCCCATCGTTTGCCCCATTGTCACATTCATGAATTGCATGATTCTTGTTTGATCTTGGAATGCCAAACCAAGCTTGTCAAGCTGAGTTGCCATCACGGACATTGTCTCTTTTGATTTCGTTGTCAGGCTGTCGAAATCTCTCATTCCTTCACGAAGTGTTATGAGCCCTTGAGCGAGATCTGCGCCGGTAACTGCCAATCCCATCGTTTCGGCTCTCAGTCCGGACATCGCATCCTGCAAGCCTTCAGCGGCACCAGTTGCCTGGACTAGTGCCAGCCTCTGATTGTCGACATCCAAAACCGCCTGGAGCATGACGTTTCCAAATGAAGCAAACAGATCTATTATTCCAGCTGGTGAAAAAACGGACATGAGGCTCGTGCCTATTCCATGGGCGACACCCTTAAGTTTGCTTAGGCTCGTGACTGTCTTCCCCAAGCCGCCCCTAAAACCAGTAATGCTGGTAGTGAGGCTTCCGAGCACTGTCTTCATGGCAGCGGAGGCATCGGTTGCCTCTTGAGTAGCCTCTTCAGTCTTTTTCAGTGCTTTTTCAAGACCTCTATGCGCACTTTCTGCCTCTCTAAGCTCTTTAGTCAGGGCATCGTATACAGCCTGCTCTCTGAGTACCAGATGGTTGACTTGGAAGCCCAAATCGAGCTGCTCTTGAGTTTGCGCAAGCTTTCGAGCTTGCAGTGCAATTTGCTCTGATAGCTCTTTCCTGCTTAGCTCGTTCAGTGCTATCTCTGCCCTATCCTGCTCCAGCTTCTTTTCGAGAAATTTGGCGGTTGCTTTTTGAGTTTCCAGCTCTTCTTTGAGGCCTCTTCTATTAGCTCTTTGTATGTCGCCAAGCTTCGCCTCTTCCTCCGCCAGGCGAGCGACTGCCTTCGCAAGCTTTTCGATATTGTTCTTCTTCTCGATTTCAGCTCTGGCTTCAGCTTCAGCTGCAGCTTTTTTTTGTGCTTCTGTTGGTTCCACGGCTCAAGCCCCCCTTATTTGAAGGGCCACGGAATGCCGGTGTCTCTTTCGAAATTTGAGACTGCTCTATCCAATGTCACACGACTCTTGAATGTTTGAGAGCTGTTAAGTCCGTGTCGATTGAAGGAGTCCATATATCGCTTTTCAGCTCCAAGTGCTCCAGCGAATCGCTTTATCTGTTGTGGTGTTCCTTTGATGACGCCTGAAAACGGATTTAGTGTGGAATTCGAACCGAACATGAGCCACAGCATCTGTTTGATCTGCTCACCCATGACGACGGCATTATAGAACTCATTGAGCTGGCTTCCCTTTGTCAAATCAATTTCAATATTGTCAATTTCTGTTATATCGCTCATGAAGTAATCCTCCGCTTGAAATAAATAGTTTCCCGAATATAAAATAAACAAAGCCGATGCAAAATCGGCTTTGTTCTTTACTTCTTCCTCTTCGCCTTCTCGTATTCTTCTTTCTCATCTTCGAAGTGTTTGGATAGTCGTTGAACAAACCAAAGTCGAAGCTTGATTGGGAGGTTATATGCTTCCCAGAAGCTCCAGCCCCCGTGGTGTTTCAAGACGAAGAACTGTTCGTATACGTTTTCGATGTATTCATCCCCGAGGCCAAAAAAATTCCCCTGTGAAGGGTACCTCCAGTTCCGCACTGGATCCACATTCCGTGCAGGTAACGTTCTGAGTCATATCGACATCAGGAACAACTTTGTTGTACAGAGTCCTCAACACTCTTGAGTCCTTTGCAGGCATAACGTCCACAAACTGGGATATCATGCCAGGTTCTGTCACACCATTCGCTGAAACAATGATTGTTTTCAACAAATCCGTGAGGGTTGCTTCCGGAAGGTTGTATTTCTTCTTCTTTTGTGCAACTTTTGTCAACTCTTTCTCTTCAATACCCGTCAATGGTCTGACGCCCACACGGACATCAGAAGCTGGCAGGTCAAAGAAAAACAGTCCGTTCTCAAACTCAACATTGTGCTCTTCCAGTGAAACCTCTGACTGCAATCCAAGCTCTGCCAACTCAAAAGAGTGCGCAAACTTTATGGTGCAGTCCGGACATTCAACTGATGCCTCATATGTCGAGCCGTATCCTGTTATTCTGGCGGCGACAAGAATGGCGTTTTTATCACCAATCAATAAATCGTCGACATTAACATCCTTATCCAGTATAATACTCGATAATAGTCTTTCTAGCACAATACCACGGTTAACCAACGTCTTCGAAGTCAGAATATCTTCTTCTTTCGCTGTCATATATTTAATTTCAACCGTTTCTTTGCCAGCTAGTGGGTGTCCTTCAGGATAGAACTTCCCTCTAGATGGCAGATCAACGATTTCAGTTGGTGACACAAAAGAGAACAATGACTTGCTGTCAGGGCTCTCTTCTAATACGTTGGTTGGTGGGGTTGGTGCGTCAATAGAGTGACCAGATCTATTTTCATTTCTTCTTCTTGACATATTCTCCTCTACTTGTCATAGTGTAGTCTCTTACTTGATTGGATCCACAGCATTTGGGTGAATCTTTGGATGTCCAGGAAGCATGTTGATTCTTCCCTTCGAGCTGGAGTCAATCAATCGTGCCCAGTCATATCTCAATACGACTTCAATTTCAACAATTCCGTCGTCCTCATATGAAAGCTCACCAAAGTTCACGCTCTTTATCCATGGATTCTTCAATTCCCATGCTTCAATAATTCCGTTTCCGTCAGCATCAATCTGCTTAACGAAAATAGAACCACCAATAGCTGCAATAGACTTTCTCTTGGAAATAGTCAGTGGCGCATCTTGGTTGATGTCGTCTGGATAGACATATCCAGTGTCTCTGACTATCTTCATGAGGGTAGCTGATGCATCAGGCTGAATCGGGTCCACGAGAGTGCAAGTTATTTCACTCCACTCCACTCTTCCTGGGTAATAGAACTTGTAGTTCAAAAACGAATGCTCTGATTCTGTAATAGTGAAACTGGGCTTGTTAACCTTTTTCATCATCCACTGATCAACGCCTCGAAAGTTCATTACCCATCTGTATGCTCTTTTTGGCTCTGTTACGGCGTCTGCCCAAAATCCTGCCATTTTTTAAAGTCTCCTATAAATCTATTATATATCATAATTAGAGGAATTTAAATGTTTTTCCTCTTTTAATCCTCGAAAGCGGCACCTGTGTTGGTGATAACAAAATCAACCGCTATGAACTCCACAGCCTTAGCTGGTTTCAAGAAAACCTTCGCATACATGATATTCCTATCAACCATGTCAGGTGTCGTGGTGGAAGAATCCAATACAACCTTGAAGTCCGATAAACCAAAACCAATCTTCACTCCCTCAAGGAATGGAGTAACTTGCTTAATAAAACGCTCCCAAGTTGTCTGGACATTCTGATCAAACAGCAGTCTCGCAGCGATCCTGGAAACTTCCTTCTTGACATAAATCATCAGCCTTCGGACATTGATTCTATCCAAAGCAGATGGTGTCACCTGAAGTGTCTTCTGTCCAAATATCACGATTCCCTCTGATGGGAAAGAAGCAATCGGATTTATATTTGCATCATAAAGGGTATCTCGCTCTTTGGATGTCAGTCTCTCGGATACTCCGAGAACAGGGACACCGGCTGAGCCTTCTGTCAAGCCGCCTCGATTGAATCCTGCGGGGGCAAACCAAAGAGCATCTCTGTTCTCCGTGTTTGCCATGACGCCCATAGCAACGACTGACGGGGGGGCCCAAACTGACTGGTCATTGAGTTCATCATGAATCTTAACCCATGGATAATAAGTGCAGCCATAACTCGAGTTTATTCCTCTCAGTTCGAATGCATCCGTTACCGTGTCAACACCATCGCCGAGTCGTTCCTTGAAGTTTGTCTTCGTTGCCTCTCCTGCTGGTGTAAACACTGCGTCAATATCAATAACTGCCAGTGCGTCAGCACGGCTTTCGCAATTCGTGAGCATCTGCTTGGTGAGTCCGTCAGCGGAGATCCCAGGCATTGCCATCATGTTGCACTCGACAACTTCAGGATCCGCAACAGCATCAAGTGCCCTTCGGACAGAAGCGAACTCGTAACTGTCTCTCTCATTTTGATTTCTGAGCACCCTGTTGTTGAATGCCTCAGATTCAGTGATATCGACACCATCGGTGCCACCATAAACTGGAGCAGTGAATTTATTTATTCCGGCATCCAGCACAGCTCGATATCCTGTGGAGCCCAAAGCAGTAATTGACCTAGTGGCTGGGGCGGCTACCTGCCTTGAGCCAGAGATATGAGCAAACAGTTTTCCTTGGTTCGGATCCCCTGCAGCGTTTGCCTGAACAATATCGTCAAGAGTGAATATCCAGGAGTATTGAGTTAAACCATCGGCTGCAGGAATCAAGGTTTCGCCTGATACATCCAACGGCAGCCTCGCAACAGAATCAACATATGAGTCGGCATGCCTAATACTGCTAGTAGATCTATGAGTCCATACCCCGAAATAGGCATCCTTTGGATTCGATATCGAACCGTGAGATGCAGAAACTCTGAGGGAGATGTCTGGATACTGAACCGTGAGGCCTACATCAGTGCCTATATAGAAAAGATTGCCTGCGGGTAAAGTTGGGGCATTGACTGATATATCCCCTAGCCAGCCAGCTTCGGGCACGGCTCCGGCGGCGATTGTCAAGTCCTTGAGCTTTGGAATTCCCAAGAAGCCGAAAGGAAGAAGTTCCGGATCCGCAGAACCCGCATCAACATCCGAGTCCATCACGACTCTAAAAATTCTTGATAAGTTTGGATGGCCGCCGTATGTCTTGTATCGCCTTTCTGCGGAATCCCACTCTTGATACATATCACCAATCTTTCTGGCGACAAAATTCGAAGAATTTGGGTTAAGATTGCAATTGGTGAATTGTTCAACAACCTTGATTGCAATATCTGAATCTTTAACGTCTCTCACCACAACCGTGAATGAGCCATATGGGTTGGCACTGTCCTTTCTCGCCGCTACAACATCCTTAATGGATATCTTGTAACTGTTCTGAGCTTCAACGCCCGAATCAAGTGCCACAAGTCGGAATAGTTTCTGAACGTTTTCAGCATCGAAGTCTGTCGCTGTTGCTTCCATGTCCTGACTAATAAACCAGTTTGTGCCACCAGCCTTCATTTCTTCCCTTCTATCTTCGCCGTCAAGCTTGGTTGCCAATCCGTACGGGAGGGTGAGGGCGAACGGAAGAGTCGATGAGCCGCCCGTCATTGCTTCGGGGGTGGTACCGTCGACATTGGTGTCCCAACCGGCGGCGATAGTGACGGCGGTGTTACCACGGCCGTATCCATTCTTTTGAGTGATTGTGATGCTAGCACCGCTAGCGACGGCGGTGAGTTTGCCATCGTGGCCAGCGGCAAGATTAATAGTCTCGGCAAGGTTGGATGCTGCCGTGGGGCCTTTGGGGGCGGCAGCGCTGTCGCCACTATTGAACACCACCTTTCCGGCACCGCCGTCGGCGCCGTTGTCACCGACATCTTTGGCAATGTATGTCTTTGAAGTTTCGTCCGAGCTTATCAAAGTGATTGTCCCTTCGGCAGTAGCAGCATCGCTGAATGCAAATGTCACAGATGCCTTAGTCCAGGCAGGGGACAGAGAAATGTTATTTTCGAAAGATTCCCCAAGCCAATATTGTTTTGTGGTGGCGGCGATCTCGCCGTTAGTCAGCGTCGGATTGGTATTGAACACCTTCCTTAAATACTTTGGAGAGCTTCTGTCAAAGTTAAAAGAGATTGATTCTTTTTTAGTGGTTCCATCATAAACTTCAGCTATCCACTCGGGGGTACCGCCTGCTGAAAAACTAGCAGAAGTGGCAGTCCCACGAACAAATCGATGGGTGTTCGATGCTTCCGTCAGGCTAGCAATATCCTCATCACCCTTACCTGCGGCATGCGCTAGCTCGTTCCCTTTCAACCGAATGTTAATATTGGAACTAGCACCATAAAATATCGCCGCAACAGTTCCTGCGGCAGTGTCGCCATCTGCCAGTGCAGTAGCAGATGCCGTTGCTTGGCCAACGATAAGAGCATATGCATTGGAAGATGCCCACCCTGCTTCACCCTTATCAACAGTTGCCTCCGAGTCCTGAACGCCCAAAAGACGGACAAAGTTGATTGGAGACGCATTCCTCAAATATGCCTGTGCAGCATATGCAGCATATGTTGGGGCAAGCTTTCCGTTGCCTTCTCGCCATACATCAGAACCTTCGCCGCCTGCTACTGGCTCCCCGAAGATTTCGACGAACTCAGAAAAGGACTCTACCCTGACAGGACGAAGTGCTGGGCCTCTGCGTGCTCTACCAATAATGACTGGACCCAAAGAGTCCGATGTCTTGGTTAACTGTGAATTGTCTATTTCATTGAGAAATACACCTGGTGATACGAACTTGAATTTCTTGGCTGACATATTTTATCTCTCCTTATTTAAAAGAAATCGTTTCAAGGAAATAATTTAAACTTTTTCTCATAATAAATAGTTTATCAACTATCAAAAGGAATATCTTTTCGAAAAGAAAAGGGCTCCCCGAAGGGAGCCCCAAAAGCAAAAGCTTTATTTAGTCGTATATCGAATTACTTCACGATATACTGAATACTGATAACATCATCAGCATCCATCAGATCAACTACTTCTGATTCGAACGTGACAACACCAGCAGATGTTATCGCATAATCGAAATCACCGGCAGAGCCAGATGATTCTTCAGCAGTCAAGAGCATGCCGTTCAAGAACACCATCTCTGAACCTGAAAGCTGTGCAGATGTGATAGCAACCTTATTTGCTGCATCACCGGAACCAGTTCCGGAAGTAGCATCAACGAGAGCCTTGGTGAATCTCTGTGAGCCCCAAGATATTGCCAATGCACCAGACGACGATGCCAAGCCATTGCCTGCTATCGCTGTGGTGAAGTCATTTGCACTTTCACTCTTAAGCTTCGAATCTGTTGCATCATAGAATACAACAGAATCTGCAGTCTGGTCATATGCCGCATCAGCAAAGCCGTCGAGGTAGTTAAGCTCTGTAGCAGTTGAAGAAACTGCAGTTGCGCCCAAAGTAAATTGGCCGACAGGAACGATAAGCCCTGCCCCTCCGTTAAGGATGAGATCATCAGCAGAAGTGTCCCACGTCATATTTGCAGACGCAGTATCTCCATAAAGGATAACATCATATCCCTGATCGTCAGCACCAACCGTAATGGTGTTGCTGAACTGGGCAGCTGCACTGAATGTCTTCGCTCCCGAGAATGTCTGAGTGGTGCTCAAGTGAGCAGTATCAGCATCCAAGTAAGCTGAAGCAACTACAGTGCCGTTCCAGACACCAGTACCAATAGTGCCCACAGCTGCTAGCCCTGTGGCTGAAGTAAACTGTGCACCCATGGTATCGAGAGCGCCTTCCATGAAGACTTCAAGATCGGACAAAGCAACTTGCTTCATCGTGCCAGCATCGTTGACAACGAGCCTGTCGGCTGCATCCAAAGTGGTTGAAGAGGCACTAGTGCCACCATCCATGATGTTGAGTTCTTCTGGCGTTGAAGTAATCGCCGTGGCGCTTACAGCAGCAAGAACAGGCAACCAACCGCTCTGATTCGGTAAACGAATAGTGTGATCTGCCGTTGGATCAACAATTGTCAAAGTCGACTCATAGGCGTCTGCCGTTGCACCCTCAAACACGACTGCGTTAGCAGCCTGCATTGTAACGGTGTCAACTGTAGTGGTGGTACCAGCAACAGTCAAGTTACCGTCCATTTGTATATTGCCGTCAGTATCAATGGTTACGCCGGTTGCACCATAGCCACCACCAAAAGTTGCGGCTGCAGTACAAGTAAGGCTGGCCAATGTTGATGCCCCAAAGGAACTCGAGCCAGTTGAGGTGATAGCACCACAACCAACCGTTCCGATTGTTGCAATATTCTTGCTAGCATCGAGAACAAGAGCCTTGCTAGCAGCTGCTGTGCCAGCAGTGACACCGTCAAGCACACCAATTTCTGCTGTGGTAATAGTGGTAGTGTCAAGCGTCAAGCTAGTATCACCAGTGATTGTACCGGTTACAGCTAGGTTGCCTGTCGAAGTAATAGCACCACAACCAACTGTGCCGATGCTAGCGATGTTACCGCTAGCATCCAAGACCAAAGCCTTACTTGCAGCACCAGTACCATTAGTAATACCGTCAAGAACACCAAGTTCTGCTGTGGTGATAGTGGTAGTGTCAAGCGTCAAGCTGGTGTCGCCGGTAATTGTACCTGCTACATTAATGGAAGTTAAGCCGGTAAGAGCCCCATCCATGACGACAGCACCGTTGATATCTACTGTTGTGTCAGATTCAATGGTCAATACGCCATCAGCGGATTGATGAATAAAAGTTCCGGAATCTCCGAACTGAATTTTCTTGCTGCTGCCAAGCAATAAGCCTGTGTCAGCGACATGAGTTAACGTAACGTCTTGGTCAGCACCAAATTTAATTGCTGCTGCGTCGCCTAGGAACATGTCTCCCCATTCGGCAGCGGTGCTGCCTAGATCTACTGCGCCAGCGCTAGCTGGAAGTAGGGCGGATGTAATTTTAATTTGTTTGTTGTTAATGAAAGTCTTAGCCACTTCATCTCCTCCTGCGGCTCCACCTGACATACCACTTAGGGTTATGTTAGTAGAGTCTGTTGTTGTTATTGTGACGTTTCCGTCTGCGGACTCAACGTCATTTGTTAAACTAACTGTACCGTCACTAACTGTTGCTGTAACTCCAATTGGCAAGTAATTGATCATCTCCTTCAAATACGTAGCAAATTGTGCTGCGGTCAAATTACCACTAGCGCCGGTATATACCTCGCGAATACTATATACAACTTCGTCGGGTGCATATACGTTCGCTATTCTGACCGCGGTGCTTGTCGACTTTGATTTAATCACATGGGCTGCAGCCTTGGTGGTAGTTGACCAGCTGCCAGATGCCCTCTTGATTCTAAATGTCATAGGGCCATCGGTATAGGCGTCAGATCTGACATAAAGATAATTGCCATCGCGGGTGACAGTTGATAAGTCAATTTCGCTAGCACCATACGCTGCAGTTAAGATGTCTTTCAACTCTTCTGCTATGTTATCGCCGTCGACGCCAGCGTTGTCGGTATTGATGCTGTAATTCCCAGCTGAGTCTTTTCGAGAGTATGAGGCTCCTGAAACATTAACGCTGAACCCAGATGATTCGTTAACCAAAGTGATGTTAACCACATTGCCTGCGGCATCGCCGAATTCATATATCAGCGGCGTGCTGCCGCCGGTGGCCATATCCTTAAAAGCTGCGTTGTTTTGACTATCTCTAGTGAAATCGAAGAAAAAATAACCGCGGTCGGTAGAAGTTGTCGATCCAACCTTATACATTGTAAGGTAATCTGACGCATTGCCGTCTGCGGTCATGCCGCTAACTGCCGAGCCAGAAAGGAAATGATACCCACTGTTACAATTTCCTGATGATACACCGAACTTTACCTCGCTAAAAGCGCCGGATTGTCCATCGTTAAGGGTAATGACGGTATAGTCCGCCGGTAAACCCGAAAAGGCTATAGAGCCTACTGAATAAGCCATACTTATTCCTCCTATTTTGATCACACCGATATATAACATATATCTCGGTGCTACTTGTTACCCAACCTCTATCGAGGCTGGAACATTCCTTGGACTGAACAGAAAAGAGAAAAATGTTAGATTAGATTAGATTAGAATATTCAAACATGCGGTGACTAGGATGTTATGGAAGGTTAGCAAACTGCTAAGGATTAACGAACGTCTGCTATTATATAGGCACTGGGAATGCTAAGAGAACAAAACTTTCTTTAAATTTCGAACAATGTTGTCGAATTTGCAAAAATCCGAGTCAAGAAACTCTATGGATCTCTGTCTGCATGTCTTATCTGCATCTTCAAATTCAAAATAGAACTTTCCACTGTCCAACCTCTTGCAGTTGACTAGTTTTGCCCCTTTAAGCTGGAGAAACGCCGCTATTCCGATATCACTAGTGATGAAGTTCTCGTTAATGCTTTCGCTCTCACTCATATTAATATTTTCCCTTGTTTCTCCATGTTGACAGATTAATTAGTCTCCGCTTTCACAAATGAACCGCTTTCGCCTGGAATGGCAGGCAAATTTAAGACATAATCAACATTAGTTGGAAGGTTCGCTGCAACTCGAAGATCACCTATCTCTGCTATCATCTCCTTCTGCAAAACCTTGAGAGCATCAGCTATTTTCTTCTTTTCTTCCTCGAAACTTAGACACAAAGCACCCAATTGTTCGTGACCTGACTTGGAGCTTTTCTGCATTTGCATGAATCTGGCTATTTGCTCCCACTCCAATGTCACCACAGATGGTGGTGGTGGGGGCTCCATCGTTGGCAGGGGCGGTGGTGTCGTTCCCAAGTCGATGATTTCCATCTCCTCCTCTTCCCCAAGAGTTTCGATGACGTCAGCACTTGTGTCCTCTTCCAAAAGTGCCTGAATCTCTTCTACCACTCCGTCGTTTGACTTGGAATTCTTGACTTTTTTCAGGATTCCTCTCAATTTCTCGTTCAGGCTCATTTTCTCTCTCCTTTTGCTGCTAAGCTCTGATATATGTTATTCTCATAATGTCATCTGGGACATCTTCACCGGCATCTTTGCATGCCGATGTCTGCGGTGTGTAGTCCTCATGAAGTGTGAACGTGTTCCCGTTTGAAACCTCGTAATCGGCTCCAGCTGCGATACTGCCTGGATAAAGCAGCATGCCGTTGAAGAACAGCGTTTCAGTGTTCTCTTTGATGTTGTGCTGGGTTGTGAACACTCGATTTGAACAGTCAGTGGCACCTGTAGGGTATTCCCCTATTGCATACGAATCAACAAAAAGCGTTTTGAAACTATCCGTCGTGATTGTTGTCGATGATGTGCCACCAGTCAAGTTGTGTGTTCCTGCAGCACCAAGTGTGCTGAAGAATGCCCTCGTCGAACAAGGTGGCTGTGATTTTGATGTTGTGACGCCTGTCAATCCGTAATAGCTGCCAAGCTCATGTTCTGGTATCTCTCCAAGCATCACCCTTTCTCTCGGGATTTTCACCTCGACAGCATTCTCGCGATAAACAAACTTTGGCTTTATCTGATTCTTGTCATCTCCGATGAGATATCCCAGAACCTCTATCTGGATCTTTGTTTCGAACTTCCTTTCATCATTCGAATAATCAGAAAGGTTGTTTCCATGTGAAAAGTCCTGCTGTATGAACCCCTCGTAGCGATGGCTGTTGCTGGACAGGAGAATATAATTGACGCCGCCTGGACGTGTGACGAATGGCACCATGAGTTCATTCATTTGCTGTTGATATTCTGTCCTGATGGCGATATCGTATGTGACAGTCACATATACAGGTATCGGTATTGAAACCGTCGAATAGACAATCTTCTGGTTGGGGCGAGGGAAATTCAGTTGCCCTCTCTTGTGTTCCATGTCGGCATTTGCGAAGTTTGATGTCTTAACCTGATTCAATGTTCTTGCGATTGGTATTGAGCCACCCTTTTCATCGTCGATAGGAGGAACGTTGCCCCACACTGTGCCCTTTCTTGTAGGATCCTTTGCGACACCTGTCCTCTCCACCGTTATCATGGGAAGAATCAGTGTCCCCTGCTTATCCCTGATTTCTTCGCCTCTTTTGCTTTGGAATCCCCTTTCGGATGATGCCCACATGATTGGGATCCTTCTCCAACCCTTGTTGGTTGTTGAGAAGAGATTCATCTCATCACGCAGGAACTTCAGCATTGACATGTCGATGTTTTCGATTGTCGAGACTGGGAATGGAACTTCTTTCAGCTGAAGTGAACAATCTTCGTTATCTGCCATCGAACAATCCTTCTCTTGCCCTGACACACGATGCCGCTATCTCAAAGCTGTTTTCAGCTTGCCCGAACAACCATCGTGGTTCTGTTAATGTGAGTATCTCATAATATCTATCGGAATACAACACAAAATCACCTTCCCTCACAAACAAGTCCTGATCTTCTGTCAGCCTTCTCTTGTGGAAGTTGACTGTTATTCTCTCAATCCTGTCGATGCCAAGTGGAGTCGTCGTTGTGTCTTGAGACTCGAACTTCACGAAAGCATGCACCCTTATCGGACTGAGAAAATTCTTTTCTATCGCTTCGCCATATATCTCATTGTAATTCGTGTGCTCCAGACTAACAGGATAATAGACAATTGTTTGGCCAACAACCCTTTCGATGATTTCATCATTGACTTGTTTGACAAAGTCCCTCTCTTTCTCGCCAGTGAACAGCGGAGGGGGAGGACTGGCAGGCTGGCTCCATTTGTTGTCTTCTGACACTCGTTAGCCCTCCTAGCCCACAAACACACGCATTGGCATCTGAACCATGACTTTGTTTGCATTCTCTGTTAATGTCGCATCAGATTCAGACAGCTTCACATATGTCATCTCTGCCAGCGTAGTCTTAAGCTCTTCTCTCAGCTTGTCCTGATCTTCCCTTGCCTGTGACATCAAATCTGAGCCGTTGAGAGTGACTGACTCTCCAGGTATCGGGACTGATGCAAACTTGCTTCGGACATGTCCAAGCATCTCTTTGCAAAGTGCCAGAGAGAAGCGGCGGATCCACTGCTTGCCAATTGAGTTGATGTTCTCATATGGAATGTTGGCAATTGGGAGGGTGTTCATGTTGTTGACACCCTTCGATAAGTTGTCGCCATTAACATTGTCGTCCCAAGCATCCGTCGAGAAGCTGAACTCCACCCACATCTTTGTTGGTGAAAAGTTTTGTGGTATCGGGAACAATCGCAAGTTGTTGTTGTGCAGCTCGTACGAGAAATGTGACATCCTCGTGTATATCGCATCCTCAAATGCCAATGCTTGTGCCTTGTTTTGCCATGTGGGTATCAGCTGAAACGATGAATCGTCTGAGAACTGTCCATAACTGTGGAGGTTCCCGACGACGTTCAGTCCACCATAATATCCGTAAAATCTCCACATCGCATGAGGTGTCTTGTAATAGACTTTCTTCACCATTATCTTCTTGTTATTCCAGGAGCCAGCATATGGGACACCGCCAGCTTCAGCAGATGCAGACACAATGCTCTGCAAGTCGTAATCTTGAACACTCGCAGTGACATTAAATGATGCAGAGAATTGAACTGAACTATTCAGCCCCACTTCCGAAGATGCACCCTCCGCTGTCCTTCTCGAGAAGCCATAGTCAAACTTTGGATATCTCAGAGCGACATGCGAGCCACTAACAGTCGCTAGCGGTGTGCTGCCTGGCACTGTCTCCTTGATGTGCCCCTTATGATCGAACGAGCCCGTTGAAGCTCCAAGTGTATTTGACAACAAGTTGGTTGCTTGGTGCAGATTCACAATATAGGAGTATTCCAGGCAAGCCTCTTCATATGCGGCGTATACGTTTCCTGGTGTTATCTCAATGTCCAAGACATCGCCGCCGAGCTTCTTGTAGACATGCGCAACCTGCTCTGCTGCACCTGATAGAAAATCAGAAGAATACAGCGGAGATGTTTCATCCGAATATATTCGATATGGCAGGGATGCATCCACAAGGGACGGTGAGCCAGTGGATGTTAACACCACTGCACTGGTTGTGCTGACTGGCGTCAAAGTTGGATAAGACATTAATGAACCCTCTTTAGCTAAAGATATATCATCTTAATTAGTTATTAGCCAAAAGAAAAGCGGCTCGTTCTACTTGGTTGTGGCAGTTTTCTTTGTTCTTCGCTTTTTGGTTGTCGAAGTGGTTGTTTTCTTGGTTGTTTTTTTAGCTGCCTTTTTTGGGGCATCAGTAGTCACAACCTCTTCCAAAGTCGCCTCTACAGGCTGTTCTGCCGCCTCTAAATCGATGTTTTCATCGTTGACTAAGTCAGTTGTTGAAGTGTCCTCAACAATGATTACTTCTGCTGTTTCCACAATGATTTCTTCTGGTACTTCAACAACTTCAACTGTTTGTTCTGTGGTTGTTTCTGGTTCTTCAACCACTTCGATTATCTGTTCTGTGGTTGTTTTGGCAGCGATCGCTGCTCTCTTCTTGGCATACTTCTTGGCATATTTTGCCATAGTAAGTCTCTTTTTGCGTTTGCCCATTTAAACTTAACTCCTCTTCTTTAAACTAGAAAAAGCCCCCCTTTGCAGGGGGGCGTGAAGGTTTTACTCTTCTTTGGCTTCTTCAACCTTCGGCTTGGCGGCCGGTGGTGCTTCAACCTTTGGTATCTCTTTGAGAACCGGTTTTGGCAGCGCCTTTGGCACTACCTTTGGTGCCGGTATGGCACT
>PVBE010472542.1_pt1 | contig 20493 bp, 20 predicted proteins | sample 1631181 | NCBI WGS metagenome assembly PVBE01 (sample SAMN08397723, study PRJNA350692) | Marine metagenome, whole genome shotgun sequencing project. | isolation source: water | place: Pacific Ocean | collected 2012-04 | reverse complement strand
TTCACTAATCGCTCTGTGCGCCGTTTGTCTCCTAATTTACATCCGCCAAACGTTTGCCTTGACCATTCTTCTACTGGAATCATCAACCTCTCGCTTCCTCCACTTTGCTGATATTGACGATCCGATCCGGATGACTTCAAATAGTTCAATTATTTGTGTAGAAGAGTCAGGACTTGATCCGGGGTGACGGCCGTGGGGATAACGATGAAAGTGAAGCATCTTTCGGAACACCTAATTAGACGACTAATTGCCGGATTACGGCTTAATCGCCCGAACCTTGATACTCACCACGGATTCGGCGGCGGCACGCGCCTCCTCGAGAGAAAGTCTCGACTCGGCGACGAGTTCACGAACATCGGGCAGGTCGAGCAAGGCGTCTGAGGCGTACGCGGCCTCACCCACCACCTCGACCTTGGCAAAACCGGCGTCCCGGATGGCCGCCAAGTAGTCGTCTCTGAGCAACGCGCCGGCAATACAACCCACATAGGCGTTGACCGAGTCGCGGATCGGCGCCGGTAGCGCTGCCGCGAGCACGATGTCGGAGACGGTGAGGACGCCGCCGGAACGCAGCACCCGGTACGCTTCGCCGAACACCTTCGATTTATCCGGCGAGAGATTGATCACGCAGTTGGAGACGATCCGGTCGACGCTGTCGGATCCGACCGGAAGCGCTTCGATCTCCCCCTTGCGGAACTCGACATTGCTATAACCGCCCTGCTCCGCGTTGCGTCGCGCCCGCTCCAGCATCTCGTCGGTCATGTCCACGCCGATCACCCATCCGCGCTCGCCCACACGTTCGCTTGCTAGGAAGCAATCGATGCCGGCACCGGAGCCGAGATCGAGAACGGTATTGCCGGCTTCGATTTCGGCCAGCGCCAGCGGATTACCGCAACCGACACCGAGATCGGCCGCGTCCGGGATCGAAGCGAGTTCTTCTCTGGTGTAACCAATTTCCAGGCTCATGTCCGACGATTCTTGGGGGCCGCAGCCGCACCCGCAGTTGGAATCCTGCGTGGTGGCGATGCGCCCGTAGCGTTCCCGTACCGTTTCGCGAATATCTTCCGTCATCACGGGTCTCCTTTGAATTGGTGATGTCGTCAGCCAGCCGCCTTTCGCGTCCGTCTGTCGTTGACAGCAGCACTATTATATTTGTATATTACAACTATTGTAGGATACAACTAATGGGAAAAACAACTCTCGACGGACAAACGAAGCGCCTCGGCGTCGCGTTCGGCGACCTGATCCGGGCATGCCAGTTTCGTGACCGCAGCGAAATCTGCTGCCACGACGTGTCGGTGTCGCAGTGCTACACGATGGAGGCACTCCGTCGCCGCGGCCCCCTGACCATGGGTGAGATCAGCGAACATCTCTACCTCGACGTCAGTACGGTTACCCGGGTCGTCGACCAACTGGCGAAAATGGCTTATATCAAGCGCGTCACCGACCCGAACGACCGGCGGGTGATTCGCGCAAAGCTCACCCGTGGCGGAGCGGCAAGCATCGATCGCATCCGAGGATCGATTTTCGACGACTACCGCAGGGTGCTCGAAGCGGTCCCCGCCGCAAGCCGAGAGGACGTGATCGAAGCCATCGAACTGCTGTTGAAAGCGTTTACATCCCGCACCGGTGCCGCGCCGAAGCGTCCCGGGAAGGGAACAATCCGGGGCGCCGCATGATCGCGCTCCCCCAATCCGGCAACACCGGGAGGTCCCATGCTTCCACCTGAACAGAAAAAAGCCTATGGCGCGTTCTACCGCTCGGCGCGCAATAACGACGTCCTCGAACCGAAGACTACGCTCATGATTCACCTCGCCTCGGCCATTGCGATGGGGTGTTACCCTTGAATGCGCGCGTACTCTGGCGTGGCCAGAGCAGAGAAGATATTGAGCGAAGAGGAGATCGGTACGGTTGAGGCGATCGTGGCGGCGGTGGGTGCCGGACGCGTGGGCGCGCAGTTTCGAGATGCGACGCAAACCAATGGTCGAAACGAAGACCGGGGCGGATGACACGATAGTAGAGGTCAAGGAAACTTTGACCGGCGAACGCCGTGAGTTCCGCTGCACCGTAGTCGCCCGAGCGACCCGCGCGGTCGTCGTCAGCTATCGCTCGCCGATCGGGGGCGTCGTCGAGGACGTGTCGCTACCGGCCGGTACGCTGACGCTCGGCTATTTCTGGGAGACGCGCCCCTACAATGTCTATCATTGGATAGCGCCGGACGGGCGAACGCTCGGGCTCTATTTCAACGTCAGCGACACGACCCGCATCACACCCGGGCGCGTCGCCTGGCGCGACCTCGCCGTCGACGTTCTGATTACGGCCGACGGCCGCTGTCGGGTACTCGACGAAGACGAACTACCGAGCGATCTGGACCGAACGCTGAAGCGGCAGATTGAAGCCACGCTGGAAGCGCTGTGCCGAAATCATGAAGAGCATCTCGAAACCTTCGAGGCCCGCTCCCGGAAATTCCTGAGACCCTAACCCGCAGCGGCCGCTATTTCGGTGCCCGTTTACACCCGTTGACTCCCGGGTCGACCTCCCGTAACGTAATATATCGAACGTTCGTTCTAGAAGAGCCTTGAGAGGCAGGTGCGATGCGGACTAAGGGCGACACCAAAGAAGAACTGCTGGCGCGGGCGGCGCAACTGTTCGAGGAAAACGGCTACAAAGGTACCTCGATCCGGGACATCGCCCGTGCCACAGACACGAGCGTCTCCAATATTTATCACTACTTCGGGAACAAGGAGGGACTCTGGAAGGCGATCCAGAACACGTCCGTACAACAACTCCCCGAGACGCTCCGGGCCGCTATACGCGAGCAAGACGCGCCGGTCGATCGATTCAAGCGGCTGCTGCACGCCCACCTCAAGGCGGGCGATGAATTTCGCCGCGAATCCCGCATATTTTTTCTCAACAGCGATCAACTCGACCCGGCACGCAATAAGGCCAACCGTGAATTGCAGCGGGAAGTACTCGACATCTATCTAACGGAACTCGGCGAACTGAAAAAGGCCGGCCACGTCTGCTCGGGTGATTTGAAGATCACGGCGTTCAATATCTTCGGTGTCATCAACTGGTCGCTGCGCTGGTACCGCCCGGACGGCGTATTACCGGCGCACAAGGTGGATGCCGAGGTCATCGGATTCATACTGCGCGGCGTCGGCATCCGTGACTGACACCGGCCAAAATTAGCGATGGCAAATACGATCGACATCGACACCGGCGGAACATTCACGGACTGCTTCGTCAGCCGCGACGGTAAAATGCACGCGGTCAAGGTACCGACCACTCCGCACGATCTCACGACCTGCTTTCTCCAGGCTATCGAAGCGGGCGCGGCGGCCTTCGGCATCGACACGGACGAACTGCTCTACGCAGCGGATGTGATCCGTTTTTCCAATACCATCGGTACGAATACGATTATTCAGCGTGATGGTGCGAAAGTGGGCCTGCTGGTCAGCGCCGGTGGCGAACAGGAAGGGGCGTTTACGGATGACTCAGGCAAGGCGCCTTTGGTTGCGCCCGAAATGATTATCGGCCTCGATGAAGAAACCGCACTCGACGGCGCGGTGCGCAAGGCACCCACGCCGACGGCGATCCTCGAGGCCGCGCAAACGCTGATCGACAACGGCGCACGCTGCCTGGTCGTCGCTTTCGACCACTCCGATGCGTGCGCCGACAACGAACACCTGGTGCGGGCGACCGTCAAACGGGAATATCCCCGCGACTACCTGGGATCGGTGCCGGTGTTTCTGGCCTCGGACATCACGCCGCGGCCAGGTACCATGCAGCGACGGAACGCCGCGGTCGTCAATGCTTACATCCACGGTAAGCTCGTACGCCTACTCTACAAAGCGGGCGAAGACCTTCGCCGCCGCAGCTACCAGAACACCCTGTTGATCGGACACAACAACGGCACGGTGGCGCGCGTCGCCAAAACCCGCGCCATCAATACCTATAACTCGGGTCCCGCGGCCGGCCTGCTCGGTGCTCGGGAGGTCGGACGCTTATACGGGATCGACAACTTGATCACGACGGACATGGGCGGCACCTCGTTCGACATCGGCTACGTCGCGGCCGGACAACCGGGTTACGCGCTCGAACCCGATATCGAGGGCTTCCCATGCAATCTACCGATGCTGGACATCCGTGCTTTCGGCGCCGGGGGCGGCTCTATCGCTCACGTCGAAAACGGAAACCTCGAAGTCGGCCCTCAATCCGCGGGCGCCGCGCCGGGTCCGGTATGTTTCAACCTCGGTGGAACGGCGCCGACGCTAACGGACGCTAACCTCGTGTCGGGTATTATCGACCCGGACTACTTTCTTGGTGGAACGATCCGCCTGGCGCGTGACCGGGCGACGGCAGTCATCGCCGAGACGATCGCGCAACCGATGGGCGTCTCGATGGAAGAAGCGGCAGTGGCCATCCGTCGCCGGATCGAGCAGGCGATGGGCCGGGAAGTAGCGACGATCGCTGAAAAACTACCGGACAAAAATAAGGTAACGATTGTCGCCTATGGCGGCGCCGGCGCGGTGCACGCCTGCGCGATAGCTGCCGCGGCGGGGTTCGATCGTCTCATCATCACGCCGCATTCGGCGGTGTCTTCCGCGTTCTCCTCGTCGTTGCTCGACGTCGGCCACCTGTACTACCGCCAAATCGACGGCCCGCTCGACGCTGCGATCGATCGACGGCTCGACGCAGCGCTCGCGACGATGCGCCGCGCCGCCGAACGCGATATGCGCGGCGAAGGCTTCGAACATCGCGCGCTGCGATTTGAAATACAACTGTTCGTACGGAGTGTCGAAGGCGGCGTGGAACGCATGATCTCGGTGGCCGGCGATCTGTCCGGGCGCGACGAAACCGGGCCATCGATCCGTGAAGCGGTGGCCGCCCGTTCCGGTGTCGCAGCGGGCGCGACCGGACTCTTCGTCACCACGGTCGGACTACTTGCAAGCGCCGCGATCCCGCACCTCGACAACCACAAACGACCGCGCTCGACGACCGACGTACGGGCGGCACACAAGTCGGATCGGCAAGCGTTTCTGGATCCGTCGCGGGGCGTTGAGACGATCCCCGTGTTCGAACGCGACCGTCTCGAACACGGTCACGAGCTCGACGGCCCGGTGCTCGTCGAATCGGCGCAGACGACCCTCCTCGTACCCCACGGGTGGCACCTCGCCATCGACGAATACAACAACGCGCGCCTGGAGGCATTGTGACGCATGAACGTTCGCATCACTGAACACCTCGATATCGATCTGAAACACGAACAATGGTGTTGTAACCGTTGCGCCGCACCGCTCGGCGATGCCCGCAAGAACTACAAGGAAGGCTGCTTGGTGGCCGAGCGCCCGATGGAAGAGGTGCACGACCCGTTGCTGACTGATGGCGAGCTCAGTTTCTGCTTCGATCCCGACTACTGTTGCTTGCTCGAGTTCTATTGCCCGGCCTGTGGGTTACTGATCGAAAATGAATACCTACCACCGGGGCATCCGATCACCCACGATCTGGAACTCGACATCGATGCTTTGAAGCGAAAACACGACGGGCGCGGTTGATGGATCCCGGGCGCGAATGCATCGACCGTTTCCTCGAGGGGCGACCCGATGCGCGTGCCCCCTTTGTTCCGATCATCGATCATCTCGCGGCCCGCATCGACGCAATACCCTACGCGGAAATGTGCGCCGCACCGGGCGCATGGTCTGCCGCGTTGATCAAGACCGCACGGTTGATCGAAGCAGACGCGGTCGTAACCACCCTCGACATGACGACCGTGGAGAGAGCCTGTCGCGGCGACGGCCCGGCCGCAACTGCGATCGAAACCTTGCAAGGCGTCGTAGCAACCGCCGGCCCGTCGATGGGCTGCGCCGCGGCGCTTCCCGGACCCGTCAGCTCGGCACGCCAATTGTTCGCCGAGGAGGACCACGCCACCGCCTTGAAACGGCTCAAACGAGCGTACGGCGAACTCGTCGAATCCGTCCTGCAGGTGCGACCCGACTTGGTGATGTTCGTCGAAGATCTGAACGACTTCGACGGCATTATGCCGGCGGGCGCGGCGCGAGCATACAATACGCTCCGCAATCTTGCCGCTCATTACAACGTTGTGACGGCGACCTATATCGATGGCTACAAGTCGACGGAACTCGACAGCGTCGCCGCCACCCGGGCCGATGTTTATGTCCTCGGAACCGAACTGGGCGGCTCGCCGCCGGCGCTGAGTTCCGCGGTCGACCTCGCGCAAGGTGCGCTCGGCGCCGGGATCAGCATAGCGCTCGAGTCGCCGAAGATAGCCCGCACCGAGCTCGAAGCGGCGGCCGAAGCCTCGGCGAACGGCTGCAACCTGCTGATCACGAGCCGGGGACCGGTGCGCCCCGAAATTGATCTCGAAGCACTGCGCGCCCTGATCGGCGATCGCCGCGGTGCCAACGCATGATTTCCCGGGGAGTACACACATGTTACGCGTAGGAGTCGACGTCGGCGGTACGTTCACCGATTTTCTCGCCGTGGACGAACACGGGACGTTACAGATCGCAAAAACACCGACCACCCACTTCGACCTGTCGGTCGGGTTCATGAAAGGCATGCAACAGATCGCACGCAAGTCCGACCTCGACCTCGCGCAGCTACTCAGCAACGTCGAATCGATCCGCTATTCCACCACCGTCGGCACGAACGCACTGATCGAGCGGACCGGACCCAAGCTCGGTTTGATCACTACCGCCGGATTCGAAGATACGATTTTCATCGGCCGCTCTCGCAGCTGGGCCGACGGCGGCTCCATCGAATCGAATCGCGATCTGGCGCGGATCCGCAAACCGGCGCCGCTGATCAGCAAAGACATGGTCGTGGGTGTCGGAGCGCGCATGGATTGTCACGGCAATGTCCTCGGCGAGCTCCGGCGCGAAGATACGCTGGAGAAACTGCAAACGCTGGTCGAACGCGGCGCCATGGGATTCGTCGTCTGTCTGCTATGGTCGTTCGTTAATCCGGCGCACGAACGCGGGGTCCGTGACATCATCGAAGCGGAATACCCCGAAGACTATCTGGGCTCGATGCCGGTATTCCTGTCGAGCGACATTTTACCAAAAGGCGGCGAATACACGCGCGCGATGACGACGATCGTCAACGCCTATATTCATGCAACGATGGCCGATGAGCTGAACGGTCTCGGCAATGAATTGCGCGATGCAGGCTACGAGAAACCCATCGTATTAGTACACAACACGGGCGGCACGAAAAAGACCGCACGCACGCGCGCCGTACTCACCCACAACGCCGGTCCGGTCGCGGGCCTGCACGGCTCGGCGGTCCTGGGCGCGTCGTCGGGCGATTCGAATATCATTTTTACCGATATGGGCGGTACTTCGTTCGACATCGGAGTGATCGCAAACGGCGAGATCCGTACCCAAGACTTCATCCCGGTTATCGATCGATGGCGGACGAACATTCCCGCGATCGAGGTCAAATCGATCGGTGCGGGCGGCGGCTCGGTCGCCTGGGTGAATGAGGCATTCGGCAACGTCCTCGAAGTCGGGCCGCAGTCGGCCGGATCCATGCCCGGCCCCGCCTGCTACGACCAGGGCGGTATGCAAGCGACCGTGACCGACGCCGATCTCGTATTGGGGTATTACAATCCCGACAATTACCTCGGCGGAGATCTGCTGCTCGACAGCGAGCTCGCTAGCGAGGTGATCGAAGAAACCGTCGCCGGTCCGCTCGGGATCCCGGTCGTGGAAGCCGCCTACCGGATCCGCCGGCTGGTCGACGCGAAAATGGGCCAGGAGGTTTTCAACGAAGTCGCGCTCAGGGGCCACGATCCGCGCCGCTTCACGATCTTCGCGGGCGGCGGCGCAGGTGCTGCACACGCCTGCGGCTTTGCCCCATACATCGGGGTGGAACGCATCGTAGCGCCGACGGTATCGTCTGTGTCTGGCGCGTTCGGGGCATCGACCATGCGGATCCGAGAAGTATGGGAACGATCCCGTCCCATTCGGATTTTCGATTCGAGTAAACAACGTTATTCCGATGCTGCAGAGGCCTTCAACGCAGTAGTCCGCGAATTGCGCGACCTCGCGGTACGCGATCTGCGGCTCGAAGGTTACGACGAAGACGACATCGTATTCACGCTCGAACTCGAAATGCGCTTCGGCAGCCAGTACAACTTGACGAAAGTTCAAGCGCCTCGACTATCGATGCGCGGTGAAGACGATTACCGGGAACTCGGTGAGCGCTTCGTTGCGCGCTATGGCGAAATCTATTCGGCCGAAGCAACGTATCTTGCCGGCGGCATTAATTTGGAAACTTTTTACTTGTCTGCATCGGTGAACCTGAGGCCCTTTTTACTCAACGCCGAGGCGCTGCGCGAGGCGACACCCGAACCGAAAGCGTTGATCGCGGAGCGTTCGGCCCTGTGGGTGCCGGCGCGGGGCTTCGAAAGTTCGCCCGTCTACGACATCGCCAGACTCCACCCGGGGAATCGCATTGCAGGCCCGGCCATCGTTGAGGCGTCCGAAACGACTTTCGTCGTCGAACCGGACTGGATTTTCAAGATGGACGCCTACCGCAGCGGTATATTCGAGCGTGCCGGACACGCGTGAACGGGACAAACAGGAGACGACAATGAGTGCATTCAGCTACGCCCGTGACCACGAAGTCGTACAGCGGATGAGACCGGAGCCGATGACACCCCTCGAGCAATCGGCCGCCGAAAAAATCGAACCCCTCGACTTTGACATCTTCAAACACAAGATGCATATGATCGCACTCGAAGGCAAAGAAACGACGATGAAACTCGGTGCTTCCACCGCGATGCGCTGGGGCGATGTCGCTTTCGGGATCTTCACCGCACAAGGCGACCTCGCGGTCTGCGCGACCGGCATTTACCATCACGCCGTACTGGGTCAGATTCCGCTCAAGTACATCGTGAAACATTGGGCGAAAGAAAAGTCCGTCGGCGTGCGCGAGGGCGATGCATTTTTCTATAACGATCCGTTTTATGCCGGTGTGCACAACGCGGATATGGGGCTTGCCATTCCGGTGTTCAGGGACGGGCGCTTGCTGTGCTTCGTCGGTGCTGCCGTGCATACCGGTGAGTGCGGCGGGTCGGAACCCGGCGGGATGTCAGCGAAAGCGCGCAGCAAATACGAAGAGGGGCTGCTCATACCGCCGATCAAGATCGGCGAGAATCGCGAACTCAAGGAAGATGTGCTCAACATGCTTGCGGCGATGACGCGAGACCCGCGCACCATGGTCCTCGATATCAAAGCCCGCCTCGCGGCCGCGCGCACCGCCGAACGCCGGATCCTGTCGTTGATCGACGCTCAGGGCAGCGAGTTCTTCATCGGCGCGCTGCGCCGCATCCTGACTTTCACCGGCGCCGCGGCGCGTAAAAAAATCAGCCAACTCAATGACGGAATCTATCGTCAACCACGATTCCTCGATACAGTCGGTACGGGTCCGGCATTGACGAAGATCGACCTGACGATCACGAAATCCGGCGACCGCTTGCGCCTCGATTTGGAAAACTCATCACCACTCGTCGCCGGCAAACCCGTCAACACCTACTTTCAGGGCATCATCGGGTTGGCGATGGTCTACCTGTGCGGTTGGCTGTTTCACGACCTGCCGGCCAATAACGGACTGCTCGAAGCACTCGAATGGCACTTCCCCGAAGATAGCCTAGTCAACGCGCACGGCGACACTTCTACCTCGATGGCACCGATCGTCCAGGTCTGTTTCACCCTCGGGATGTTTCTTTGCGGCGCCCGCCTGGTCTACCCGGAGACTCCGTCACACGCCGTCGCTTCGTGGTTCAGCGGCTTTGCGATACCGATTTTCGGCGGCGTCAATCAAGCCGGCGAGCCTATCGCCGACATCACGCCGGAAATCAACGCTACCGGCGCCGGGGCGCGTTCCGACATGGACGGCGTCGATTCCGCCGGCGCCTTTTTCGCGACGATGAGCGACTGCTCAGATGTCGAGGCCACTGAAGCGGATCGCCCTTTCCTCTATACGTTTCGCAACCTGTTCAACGGTTCCTACGGTCACGGCCGCTTTCGCGGCGGCGCCGGCGTCGGCGTCGGGCTCATGATCCATCAAGTACCAATGCTCGGACTCGGCTCGTTCGGTGCCGGCGCCCGCTTCCCGATGACGCTCGGGCTGTTCGGGGGCTACGCGACGCCGCCGACGTTCGTGCAGTACGTGCAAGGCAGCAATCTACGCCAACTCATGGCGGACGGCGACGACGCCGTAGCGCGCAATCTCGGCGAGGTATATGCCGAAGACAATCCGGAAAGCGGCGCCCGCCATCTGCACGACATCGCGATGCCGGTGCAACCGTTCGCGGACGGCGACACTTTCTACGTACCCGTCGGCGGTGGCGGCGGCTATGGCGACGCGCTCGAACGCGCGCCCCAGGCCGTGATGGACGACCTGCGCGTCGCGCTCACCACCCATTGGGCCGCGCGCAACATCTATCATGTGGTATACGACGAGACCAGCCTTCGGGTCGATGCGGCAGCGACCGCTGCAGCGCGCGAGGCGGTGCGCGACGGCCGCAAGAAACGCGGCCGCCCCTACGCCGAATTCGTCGCCGAGTGGCAGCAGCGACGTCCGTCGGAGGAGGTATTGCGCCACTACGGCAATTACCCGCACCCGCGCGACGGACTGCCCGCACCGCCGGCCTCGGCCGCGAATTCATGAACACGCTGCCCGGAGATTGCCCGTGAGTGACACTGAACTCGCCACCCGTACCGTACACGACGTGCTCCAGGAGAAAGTCGCCCGCGACGGTAACCGTACCTTCCTGTTTTTCGAGGATCGGGAATTTGGTTATGCCGATATCGACATCGCCTCCGACCGCGTAGCGGCCGCTTGCCAGCGCCTGGGTCTCGGTAAAGGCGACAAGGCCGCGATCATGCTCGCCAATCGCCCGGAATACCTGTTCATCTGGTTCGGCCTGTCGAAGATAGGAGCGCTCGAGGTCCCGCTGAATACGGCGCACAAGGGCGAACTGTTGAGCTACATGATCGATCGCGCCGACTGCCGAGTGATCTTCATCGAAAAAGAATTCGTACCGGCCTTGAACGAGGTACTAGACGGGCTTGGGAAACTCGATCACGTCATCGTGCTCGATGCCGCCGGCGCGCTCGACGTCGGCGCGCTGGGTGTCGACTACGACGCTTTTCTAGACGGTGCGCAACACCCGGAGAAAGTCGTCGTCACCGGTATGGATCCGGCCGTCATCGTGTTTACCTCCGGCACCACCGGCCCGTCAAAGGGATCGGTGTTGCCCCATAATTATCCCCTGTTCATGGGCGACGTCGTCTGTGATATGGGCCGCTACTCGCCCGACGATCGCTTGCTGAATGCGTTGCCCCTGTTCCACGGCAACGCGCAGTTTCTCTCGACCGTCCCGGCCCTGCAGAGCGGCGCACAGATGGTCCTCGAACGGCGTTTTTCGGCCACTACGTTCTGGGACACCGTGCGCCGATTTGAATGTACGGAATTCAATTACATCGGCGGCATCCTGTCGATCCTCCTCAAGGCGGATCCGGCGCCGGGGGATGTGGACAATCCGCTGCGCGTGATGGTGGGCGCGGGTGCGCCTCCCAACCGTTTCGACGAATTCGAGCAACGCTTCGACGTTCGGTTGATCGAAGGTTACGGCATGAGCGAGATCGGTATTCCTTTGAGCAACACCATGGAAGATCGGAAACCCGGATCCTGCGGCAAACCGCACGCCGGCTACGAACTCATGGTGATCGATGACGACGGCCGCGAGGCCGGACCCGACATACCGGGCGAGCTTCTCATACGTCCGGGCGGCCGCTACCGGATGATGCTCGAATACTACGGTATGCCCGAAAAGACGGTGGAAGCGTGGCGCGATCTCTGGTTTCACACCGGCGATTACCTGAGCTACGACAAGGCCGGATATTTCTATTTCGCCGACCGCAAAAAAGATGCTTTGCGCCGGCGCGGCGAGAACATCTCATCGTTCGAGGTGGAACGCACGGTGTTGTCGCACGAAGCGATTCTCGAGTGCGCGGCCGTCGCCGTCCCTTCGGAACTGGGCGAAGACGAGGTGATGATCTGCCTGACCTTGAAAGACGGCCACTCGCTGGACCCCGCCGCGTTTGTCGCTTTTTGCGAAGAACGGATGGCTGGCTTCATGGTGCCACGTTACGTTCGCGTCCTCGACGCCTTACCGAAAACACCGACGGAGCGGATACAGAAGTATCTGCTTCGCCAGCAGGGCGTGACGGACGACACCTATGATCGCGAAGCGTAAAAGACTTGCCGCCGGAGCCATGACCGCTTCTTGGCATCGTGCCATCGCGGCTTTTGTGCATCCATGCACATCAGATGGCGGGAGTGCGTTGGGACCGCAGGAGCGGTCCTAAATAACTGTTCCGAAATGTCGATCTCTTTGTATTCCGGGATTGACTGATGAACGTGATTACCGTCATGCCGGATTCAATCCGGCATCCAGTCAATATAGCTGCCGCTTTCAGCGGCACATTTTCAACTGGATTCCTGCTTTCGCAGGAATGACGATGAAATTGAAGCGCATTTCGGATCAATTACCTAATGTCCGCCTGCGGCGGGCTTTATCCACTGGATACCGGGCCCGTCACCCCGGCCTCGATCCGGGGCCGGTATGACGGTGACGATGCACGGCCGCCGGCGGACATTTTTTCGAAATCGAACTCGACCACCAATGAATTCAGCGAAGCGTGTTAACGTATGGACCCCGGTCCCGGTGTCGATCTACCAACTCGTCGGGCTCGAATGCCAAGAGCGACCGGAACGGCCGGCTACCGCGGCAGGGCGGTTTAGAACCAAACCCACGACGAGTTTCGGGTGAAAGATGATGAGCGATAAAAAAAGCTTCGACAAAAACCGGGCAAGAGCATTCACCGGCAAAGTGCTTGGCGACATCGCCGGATCGGTCGCAGTACGTTTTTGTGCAATCGGCGATCGGCTGGGATTGTTTACGGATCTCGCGAGCAACGGGCCGGCCGACGCGGCGACGTTCGCCAGCCGCACGGGCATCGATGAACGTTATGCCCGCGAGTGGCTCGAGGGGATGGCCGCGGCGGGTTACTTGGAATTCGATCCCGCATCGACCTGCTTCACCCTGCCCGCGGAACACGCACGCCCGCTGGCGGATGACACCAGCCCGATTTTCCAGGGCGCGCTGTGGTCGCTGTTGACCTACAGTATGGCGCCGTTCGATCAGCTGGTAGACGCTTTCCAAAACGGCGGCGGCGTACCGCAATCGGCGTTCCCGCCGCGACTGTACGAAGCGATGCAACGATCGAGCGCCCTGCGCTACCGCAATTTCCTGCTCGACACCTGGTTGCCCGACATGCCGGAGGTGGTCGAAATGCTGGAAAGCGGCGTCGACGTAGCGGACGTCGGTTGCGGCCGTGGGACCGCCTTGACGATGATGGCGCAGGCTTACCCCAACTCCCGTTTCTGGGGGTTCGATGCGTTCGCCCCGCAGGTCGACGGCGCCAACGAGAAGGCCCGCGAAGCAGGCATCGAAGAACGCGCGACATTCGCGGTTCTCGATGCGAGCGAGGAAATACCACAGGATTTCGACCTCATTTTCACCTTCGATGTCATTCACGACATGGCGAAGCCGCGCGCCGCGCTCGCGAATATTCGCCGCCATTTGAAGCCGGGCGGTATCTATACCTTGCAGGAGATCTCGGCGGCCGACGAGCGCCACGAGAATCGCGGCGCGGAAGCGACACTCAAATACGGCATGAGCCTGACCTACTGCATGACGACATCTCTCGCCAACGATGGGGAAGGGCTCGGCACCCTCGGCATGTCCGATAAAGTGGTCCGCGAACTGTGCGCAGAAGCCGGTTTCGGCGAGGTGCGCAAACTCCCCTGCAGTAACGATTTCATCTCGCTGTTCGAGGTACGGTGCTGAGCGGCTCAATCGAAACCATGAAATTGGACCACGTTCGCTAGGTCCTCGCGTTCGCTGATAAGGGTATTCTCGATAGCCGAAGTATCCTCGTAACCCATCGCCATACCCGCGACCAGCACCTGATCGTCGGGAATGCCGAGATGCCGAAAGATCGGTTGCTGAAAGAGGACCCAGGCCGCCTGGGGGCAGGTGTGCAGACCTTCGCCGCGTGCCGCCAGCATGACCGTTTGCAGATAGAGGCCGGCATCGATCCAACTACCACGGCAGAGATAGGCGTCGACGGTAAAAAACAGGCCGACCGGTGCGTCAAAAAAACAATAATTGCGCCGCGCCTGCTTCGCGGAACGTTCGCGATCACCCTTCTCTATCCCCACTAGACCATAGAGATGCCAACCCAGGGCCCGGCGGCGGTTGCGGTGGATATCTTTCCAGGTCGCCGGATAATAATTAGAATCCGAGTGTTTACCCTCCTCCCCCCGATCAAAGCGCTCGCAGATATCGCTGACGATGGCATCACGCACTTCGCCCGCGCAGACATAGGTACGCCAGGGCTGGGTATTGGTGCCGCTCGGGGCCCGCTGAGATAGTTCCAAGATGCGCTGGATCTGCTCGCGCCCAACCGGCTCATCGGTAAACGCCCGCACCGATTTGCGCGAGCGGATTGCTTCTTCGATTTCCATTCCTTACATTACCTTTTTAGTGACAGTTTTATTGGATCGGATGCTACCCGCAGGAGCAGGACCATGAGTATTGAAACAAACAAAGAGGTTGTCCGACAAGCCTACGCCGCGGTCAGTAGAGGCGACGCCGAAGGGCTCTTGGACTGTATGACCGACGACATCTCCTATACGTTTTTCGGTAAGCACCGTTTCGCGCGAACCTTCAACGGTAAGCCAGAACTCGTCGAAAAGGCTTTGGTACCGATCAGCGAGGCTCTGGCAACACCCCTCAACATCGAGATCACGAACTTGATTGGCGAAGGCGACCAGGTGGTCATGGAGGCCCTGGGCCGATCCGACACCAATGCAGGCGGCACTTATAACAACATCTACTGCATGGTAATAACGCTGCGTGACGGGAAGATCGCCGCAGTGCGCGAATACTTGGACACCGAGTTGGTCAGCGAAGTATTCGGGACCCTGCAGGAGAGTGCGTAACCGCGCCGCCCGCGGCGGCGTTACGGCGATTGGGGTGATGCCACGGGAGTATCTCTATGCACAATAAACTCATGGCGGGCGTCTGGCGCTACGTGATCGGCGTGCCGCAGTTTCTGTGGGAAAAGCAGATCGCCGCGATGAAGGCACAGATCGAGGTCGAACTCGGCTTCATGATGCGGGAACACAGACGGGTCCATCACTGGGTTGTTGGGGAACTGCCGCGCGCTGGCGGGCCACTGACACCGGAGAGCATCGCCGCGAGTCTGGATCTTCCCCTGGACCGCGTTAAGGCCGTCCTCGACGACTTGGAAGCGCACATGACCTTCCTGTTCCGGAACCCGGAGGGAGCAGTGGTATGGGCCTATCCCGTGACCGTCGATGAAACGCCGCACCGGGTTACGTTCAACACCGGGGAACGGCTCTACGCCGCCTGAGCGGCCGACGCTTTTGCGACGCCCTTCGTGCAAGGGCAACTGCAGGGAGAAGCGCTGTCGGTAGCGGTGCAAACCGAATGCGCGCACTGTTCACAAGCGATGCACCTGGAAATCGATAGCAACCTTGCGTGTCGAGTCGACGAAAAAGATGCTAAGCCGATCGTCTTTGTGCCGGAAGTGAAACCATACTCTTTGACGGACCCCAGCATCATCGATGCATTGTGACGCAACAGTGTATTCTTCTGGTCAGAAGAACACGCGCGCGAATATCGAAAAACGACGCACCGCCTGCGCGGCGCGTATTTCTCCGTCGAACAGATAGTCTACGTCACGCGGATCATACAGAGCGCCATCTTCGGATTTGAGGCTTAACCGGTCGGTGGTTGTTGCTCCAGCGTGTTCCGACGGCTGGGCACCGATCGTTCCACCATCCGGAGATCACCAAACGGACCCTTTCAGATGCGCGCTCATATCGCCAACCAACGGATAGCGAATGACGGTCTTGGCGAAACGCCACTGCCCGTCTTCCCTTACAAACTCATCGAAATAGTGCCCCGAAAAGATTGCCTGCAGCGGCAGCGCATCGGTCTGTTGCAGCACGGTAACGTAGCGTTGGCCTGTTGCCGTCCCGGCTTCTTCGTCGATTTCGAGCTCGACATTGGCGGTGATGTGTCGCGTTTTCGGGGTGCCGTCGTCGTAGATGATCACTTGCGACATTACGTTGTCGAAGACCCCGTCCCGACCGCGGTGCCGCGGGGATCCGTCCGCGTACCACTCTCCCTGCTCATAAAGGCTCGCGAAACCCGCGAGATCCCCGGTGTCAACGGTGTAGGCATAACGGTTGAGTAACTGCAAGATATCGTCTTTTGCGCTCATGAGGGCCCTCCTGCTTTTTCCCAGTACATGCTAAGGCAACATGCGATAACAGCGAAATACCCGCCGCCGGTTAAGCGATCTTCGCCGCAGATTCGTCGGGGCGCACGCCGCGGGTGTTGTCGGCGCTCGCCTCCTCCCCCGCCTTCTGCTCCCAGCCGAATGCGAATGCGCGCCACATGTCGCGATAATCGTAGTCCGTATCGAGCGCGAGATTGAGCCGGTTGTACGCGGCGAAATCGCTGACCAGGTGCACGAGCTGCACGATCCCCTTATCCGTCAGTCCGACCGCGCGCAACCCGTCGGTATCGGTGTCGGTGATCGCCTTTGCGTCGCCGTTTACCTTCAGTGCGAAGGCAACAATGGTGCGCAGGCGTTCGTCGTCGACGACATCGATGCCGTCGGTGACGAGCTGCTGCACGTACGCTTCCGGCGTTCCGAGACCGTAATTCAAAATCGTGCAGAACGCCGCCGTGCAGTGCGGACAGCCATTCGCCTGCGACACCAGGATGCCGACGTGCTGAATTTCCGGCAGCGACAATTCCCCGGCGCGCCACAATACCTGGGTGGCACCAAGCTTCGCCTTCAGGAATTCGGGGAAGTTCAGCTCGACGTAGAAATGATTCGGTACCGCGCTCTCGACGCCGGTTACCCAGTCGAAGATTTCGCGGATGACCGGATCATCGACGTTGTCTGGTTTCACGATCGCGACTCTGGCCATGACACACCTCGCTGTTCGAATTCTCGGTATAGACGGTTCCGATTATAGCCGCGGGCATCGCCCGCCGGGACCGGACGGCATTTTTGCTGCAACGAAAGTCTGAACCCGGGCGATGCGGCGGTCGGTACAATTCATTATGATGCAATTCGTCATAAGCAGTGCATGCAGCACGCGGGAGGCGAAATGGCTTCTTCGGCACTGAACGACGAGGAGGAGTGCGGGTATGGAAATCGGAATCGCCCGGCTATTTCAGCGCCGGGATCACGACGACATCGCCGAGGCGCAGATCCGAGGCTGGCTGCAACCAATGCACGGACGCTTCGAGGCGCGGCGCAAAGCAATCGGCGACTATGACCTGGCGCAGGTCACTCGTAATGCCGGCGTAGCCCTCGATAGGCCCCGCAACGACGTACACCCGGCCCGGAGCCGCTGGAATACCGCTGGCCCGGGCGGCTCGAGTACGGCGCGCCCAGTTCGATGACCGCCATACCGTTTCGCGCGGATCACGTCGGCAGCCTGTTGCGGCCGCCGCGCCTGCATGACGCCCGCGCGGCGGCCGCAACGGGCCGAATCGACGCCGACGAACTCACTCAGATCGAAGACGACTGCATCCGAGAAGTCGTACGGCAACAGGAAGCGCTCGGCCTCGATGTGGTAACCGACGGCGAGTTTCGGCGCTCATGGTGGCATTTCGATTTTCTCGCCGGTCTCGAAGGTGTCGATCTGGTCTCCGGCGGTACAAGCATCCAATTTCACGGTGTCCGGACGAAGGCGGAGACGATCGCAGTATCCGGACCGGTCGAATTCGATGGGCACTACATGCTGGACCATTTCCGCTTTCTGAACCGGACGACATCGACAACGGCGAAGATGACGATCCCCGCGCCGTCGGTATTGCATTTTCGCGGCGGCCGCCGCTCCATCAGCGCCGAGGTGTATCCGAGCCTCGACGCTTTCTACGAAGACACGGCGCGCGCTTATCGCAAGGCAGTGCATGCGTTTTATGCAGCGGGCTGCCGGTATCTACAATTCGACGACACCGTGTGGGCCTACCTGTGTTCGGAAAAGGAGCGGGAGGCCACACGCGAACGCGGCGACGATCCGGAGCCCCTGCCGCGCATTTACGCGGAAATGATCAACTACGCCGTGGCAGAAAAACCGGCCGACATGACGATCACCACACACGTGTGCCGCGGTAATTTTCGCTCCAGCTGGATCGCCGAAGGCGGCTACGAACCGGTAGGCGAACTTCTTCTCGCTGGCACCGATTACGATGGCTATTTTCTGGAATACGATTCGGAACGCGCGGGCGGTTTCGAACCGTTGCGATTTCTGCCGCGAGGAGACAAACGCGTAGTGCTCGGACTGATAACGTCCAAGACCGGTGAGCTCGAAGCGCCCGATCTGATCCGCGCGCGCATCGAGGAAGCAAGTGAATTCGCACCCATCGAACAGTTCTGCCTGAGCCCGCAATGCGGCTTCGCATCGACCGAAGAGGGGAACCTGTTGAGTGAGCCGGAACAGTGGGAAAAGTTGCGGCTGGTCACTGAAGTCGCGGATACGGTATGGGGTGATTCATGAACGAGCTAATACTTTCGTCTTCGTGCCAGATCCTCCCGTCATCTCAGAATCCACTCAGGACAGTTACCGCCGGAGGCCGACTGTAACCTTTCTCTGCTCGTCGGCATCCTACCCCAAGCTGACGAGTACTGCGCCGGCGCCAAGCGCCCTCGATCGGTTCTCTAGAGCATTAAGGAACCTCTGATTAATTCCGGGACAGTCGGGCAATACCAGCCATCGGTATCATTTCGCCATACAGCCGCCGTCGGCAACCAGCATCAACCCGTTTACGAAATCCGATGCCGGCGATGCCAGGTAGATAGCCGAGCCTTTGATCTCATGCGCTTCGGCGATACGAGCAGCCGGCGTAAACGCCGTTACCGCTTCAACAAAATCCGGATCGTCATACGGCCCGAGGTTTGTTCGGTAAAACCCAGGACAGATGGCGTTGACATTGATACCGAGCGGCGCATATTGCAGCGCCATTTCCCGGGTTAGGTTGACCACCGCGCCTTTGCTTGCGGCGTACGCCGGTAGCGGAAATACACTGGAAGTACCCGCCAGTCCCCACATCGATGCAATATTGATAACCTTACCGTAACGGCGATCAACCATGTGTTCCAGGGCGGGTTGGGAACAGTTGAAAACGCCGTGCAGATTGATATTGATTACTTCGTGCCACTGCTCGCCAGCCGTCTCGTGCAGCAAGGCCGGTTCCGGATCAGCGATACCGGCATTGTTAACGAGTATGTCGATCTGGCCAAACATGGAAAGCGCCTGCTCGATGAGCCCCCGCGCCTGACTCGGGTCTCGTACGTCGCATTCGCACGCGTGTGTTTCGCTGCCCGCTGCCTGAATCGCGGTCGCCGTTTGCGTTAAGCCATCGGTATCGATATCGCCGATTACGACCGCAGCGCCGGCTTCGGCCATACCTTGCGCGATCTTCGCGCCCAAACCGCCAGCGGCTCCGGTCACGACAGCGGTGCGGTCCTTGAGACTAAAAATATCGGGGAAACCCAGCATCGGAAAAAATCCTCGTCGAGGCGTTCAATCTGGCGCAAGCACAGGCTGGCAGCAACCGAAAGAACGAACAATTAATAGAAGCGGTCTCAAAATCATCTAGCAAAGATTAGCATACGGTTCCGCGAGCCGGCTTCTCAGCTTGGTTTGCTGCGTAACCCAACGAAACACAAACGTGCAGTTTGACCGTCGTCGACAATAAAGACTTGGCCGTTGACGTAGGACGCAAGTGGGGAACAAAAGAATAAGACCATTCCAACCATTTCCTCGTATTAGAGTGCCGGAGTTGACCTATTCCAGCCGTCCTTGCCTCTTTCACCGGTCCTTGGTATCTGTGCAGGCAATCCGATAATGATCGTTCGCGCCAACACATGCGAAATTCAGTCAAATAAGTCAACTCCGACACCATGCATACACAGGGAGCGCCCTGTTCGCTAGTTTAAGCTAGGGAACCTCTGAGCAATTCATGGAACGTCGCCTTGCGCCCAAAATCGTCCCGGTCTGCGTTGCGGCGCTTGCCAATAGTCCCTGGCTATCGCCTGGGCGCCGCGCCTTGACCTGAACAATTTTGCGCGGCAACTCGACTGTCCCAGAATGAATCAGAGATTCCCTAGGGAACTTCTGAATAAGTCATCGATCTGATCGGTAGGCAAACGGATACAGAACGAGTTAGACGATGAGCAAGCAATTGACCCTGGGTGAAGGGTTCGAGAAGTACGCGAAGACGACGCGCCGTGGGCAATTTCTGAACGAGATGGACAGTATCATTCCCTGGGCGGAACT
>PVBE012868559.1_pt1 | contig 20497 bp, 19 predicted proteins | sample 1631181 | NCBI WGS metagenome assembly PVBE01 (sample SAMN08397723, study PRJNA350692) | Marine metagenome, whole genome shotgun sequencing project. | isolation source: water | place: Pacific Ocean | collected 2012-04 | reverse complement strand
ACCGCTAAGTGTCAAGTGGCTAGGCCTGACCCCGGCTCCGGCTATGATAGGAACGGCCTCCTAAGCGCCCGCGTGGCGGTCCCGGTGGATCACTGTTCTGCTCGGCGGGCGAGTCGCAGGCCGGGCGGCGTCTCGGTATCTACGAACGCGAGCAGCAGCGCACCACTCGGCTCGATTCCGACCGTCGCGAATCCGCCGTTCGTCCCGGGCAATACGTGCTCGGGTTCGGCGCCGTCGGCGACGTGGAGCGGACCGGAGCTGATCCCGCCGATGTGCCACGCGGCCACCGGTCCGGCGGCTACGCTCGGTTGCCACGCGACCGACCGCTGGGTCGCGAAGCGCGCCGGCGCGGTCAAGTCTCCATCCGCGGTGCGGCGCGCGTAGTGGACCTCGAAGGTCTCGACGACGTCCGCGTCCTGCTCGACGTACACGATCTCGAGGTCGCCTGATGGTAGCGACGCGACGACGACATCGCTCGAGAGCAGGTCGGGGGTGCCAGACACGTTTCGGGCCGGCCCGAAGTCGCCGCCGACCGGTCGCTCTACGAGCAGAACGTCACGCACGTCGAGACGGGGGCCGTCGGTGTAGACCAGCAGGAGCGAGTCGTCCGCGGCGATGCCGATGTGCGGCGTGATGATCAGCCCGCGCGTGGTCAGGACCGTGCCGACCTCGCGGGCCTCGACCGTCTCGACCGGGCCGCGACGGGCGAAGTAATGCGTCTGGCTGTCGGTCCACGTGAACGCGACGTCGTCGCCGCGTGCTGCGACGCTCACCACCGCGGCGATGCGGTCGGACGCAGAAATCGTCTCGGGCGCGCCCAGGACATCGCCCTCTGCGGACAGCCAGACCGCGCGCACCACGTCGTGCTCTCCGTTGTTGGCCTGGTAGCCGAGCACGAATCCGTCCGTGGTCGACGCCGCAGAGGCTCGCTTCGGGTTGGCGAGCGGCTCGTCGAGCACCTGGACCTCGCCGACACAACCGCCGCGCAGGACGACGTAGACGAGCTGGCTGGTCCCACCGCCGGCTTGGTGCCAGGCGACCAATGAGGCTCCTCTGCGCGTGGCGACGGTCGGCGAGAAGGCGCGCTCCTCCGGGTCGGACAATCTCGGACCCGCGACGAACTCTGGATCCGCCGGGCAAGGGTCGGCGCCAGCGTCGGGCTCCATGTCCGGGACGGCGTCCGCGGCCGTCGCGTCTGCGCCGGTGTCGGACGGCTGGACATCCGATGCCGAGGCGTCCGGGCCCGCGTCGATGGACGCCACATCCGGCACTCTGCCGTCGGTGCTCGCGTCCCGCACGACGCCGTTCGTGTCGTCGCACGCCGTCAGAGTGAGCAGCAGGACCAGGTTCGATGCGCGCATCTGGCGAGTGTACTGCGCAAGAGCGGCGGCTTGTTCAAGCTCGGCCCTCCGCTCCTGCCAACATCAAAGCGATCGTCGAGGCATCCGGCGAAGCGCGCTGAGCTCGAAGTCCCACCCCGCCTCCTGCACCCGCAGATTCACCACGCCGGCGCAGTACAGCGTGCCCGGATCGCTCGGCAGGACCACGTATGCGCGCGGCCGGCCCCCGCCATTGCGGGCGTCCACCACGCCGTCTGCGAGCACCGCCACCAGCCGCGTGGAGAGCGGTCGGCCCGCGTCGTCGTAGTCGGTCTCGATCGTGTAGTCGCGATACGGATCGCCCACGAGCTCCGCGCCGGGCACCGTGCTGCGCATCCACGCGCACGCCCCCACACACCCCTCGACGATCCCTTCGACCGCGTCTCCTTCGAGGCACGGCGGCGCCTCGGCCTCCGGCGCGGACAGCACGATCGGGTCGACGTAACTCGGACCGACGATGGGGTCTTCGGCCGAGGGCTCGGCGTCGGGCAGCTCGAGCATGCAGGCGGTCAAGGGTGAGAGCAGGCAGCAGGCGAGGGCGGCGCGCATGGTTCCTCCGTGAGAGCTCCGGTTGCTCCCAAGACGCGGGCACACGCGGGCTTTTGCGCGCCCCGTGAATGTCCGTGGCGGCGTCTGCGTCGACCCCCCGTGCGCTGGCTCGCTGCCCTACCCCTGTATCTGCTCTCCGCCCACGCGGCGCCGTATCCGTCGGTCGGAGACGCGCCGCTGCTGACCGTGCCGGTGTCTCCGTACACGGAGGACCTGACGCATTGGACCCCACAGCGGGTCCGGGAGGCCGTCGAGGTCGCCAATCTGCACCTCGGGAAGTGCGCCATCCGACTCGTCGCGGGGCCGCTTCAGTCGCTTCCGCCCGGTGACGTGACGCAGCCTCAACGTCTGTGGCGCACCGACCGGCCGGAGGAGCTGGTCGTCACGCTGCGCAGCCCCGGTGACGCGCGTCGATACGTGATGGCGGGGGTCGCCACGTTGCGGAAGCAGCACGGCCGCTGGTCGGGCGAGGCGCCGTGGTCCGACCTCGTGTTGGCCCTGGGACAGGTGGTCGGCGGCCGCGAGATGCCGAGCTGGCCGCGGCCGCGCGACCCGGACGCCATGGGCAAGGCGAAGCTGGCTCTGGCGTGGGCCGTCGTGAAGGGCTGGATCACGCTCGACGGGCCGACCGTGGCGGAAGGGCATCGCGGCTTTCTGCGAAAGCGGGTGGCGAAGCTGCGCGCCAAGACTGCGCAGAGGATCCCGAAGCCGCGCGCCTGGTGCACGGTGGGGTACCGCGCCTTGAAGCTGAAGCAGCCCACCCAGCTGCTCGTGGCGGACGTCCCGAAGCGCGACGCCTTCGCGGCGGTGGCGCGCGACGGCGATACCTGGGCGCTCATCACGGCGCACCGATGCAGGACGTACCTCGAAGCGCGCTACCCGGCGATCGGAGAAGGTCTCGCCCTGGTCCGCGTGGGCGGCGCGGCCCTGCTTCTCGAGCAGGCGAGTACGGGCGTGCACGCACGATGGCTCTACTTCTCACCCGAGCGGGGGGCGCGAGCGTTCCGTCCGCCGCGTCGTCTCGTGGGTTGCGAGCGGGTCCTGGCCGCGGACGCGCTGCGCCCGGAGCGGGGCGACGAGGATCCAGGCACGGCGGTCGTGGTCTGCCCGAACCGCGTCCTGCAGCTGACGCCGCTGCCTCGCCACGAGGAGCGCACGGACCGTATCGCGCACACCGATTGGGCGACGCTCACCCGTCGTGGCCCGGGCCGCACGCGGCTGCTCGCCGGCCGCGCAGGCAAACCGTGGGCATACGACCTCCGCCTGCGGGCGGCGCCGACGCCCGAGCGACCCGACCCGCGCGTGACGTCGCTCGTCGCGGCGCGGCCGCTCGCCCCGGTGTGGCATGCGCCGGGCGCGGCGCCGATTCAGCTCACAGACGACGCGCTCCACGGGCTCGCGGACGGGCCACGCCCGGTTGGCGCCGGCGCGCGCGCGTGGTTCAGCCCGCAGCTGTACGCGGTCGCCCGTGTCCGCGGCCAGAGTGCACGTGTCGACCGCCTCTACGAGGGGACCCCGGCGAAGACGATGAAGCGACATGCTGGCACGCTCTGGGCCGCGCAATCCGGGGACTTCGGCCCGGTCCTCTGGACCCTCTCGCCGTATGGTCGCGGGTGGCGTCTGGCACCCGCGAGGGCCCCCCGCACGGCGACCTCGAAGCGGGCGCGAAGAAAGCGCTGAACCGGGCGGACGTAACGGTTGTGTTGGCCTTCGTGAAGTAATGTTGCGCGCGTTTGCAGGCGGCCGGCGCGCCCCTAACGTCGAGTCCATCGATGAACGGGGGAACCACCAGATGCGACGTTGGATTCACAGAGGATTGCTGGCCGTGCTCGGACTGCTGACCGGAGCGCTCGGCCTGTCGACCGGCTGCGCCACCTTCGGCGCTTCGGCCGAGGGGTCACGCCTCTCGCGGGTCGAGAAGTCGCCCCGCTTCGGCGACGGCGTCTTCGAGAACACGGTGCGCACGCCGTTCGGGCTCCAGGGCAGCACGTGGCGGGTGGTGAAGGAGTGGGTCGCCGGGGCGCAGCTGCGCGAGCCGCGCACCCCGCCTCCGACGCAGCGCCAATCAGCGGACGCCTTCGCGACGCTGCCCGACAGCGGGTTGCGCATGACCTGGATGGGCCACTCGACGGCGCTGGTGGAGCTCGACGGCGCGCGCGTGCTCACCGACCCCGTGTGGAGCGAGCGCGTCTCACCGTCGACGTTGGTGGGTCCGAAGCGCTTCCACGCGCCGCCCGTCGCCCTCGAGGACCTGCCGCAGCTCGACGCGGTGATCATCTCGCACGACCACTACGACCACCTCGACCACCCGACGATCGTGAAGCTCTCGCACACGGGCGTGCTCTTCGTCGTGCCCCTGGGCGTCGGCGCGCATCTCGAGCATTGGGGCGTCCCCGCCGCGCAGACGGTGGAGCTCGACTGGTGGGAGCGCCACACGCTGCCCAATGGCGTGACCCTCGTGGCCACGCCCGCTCGCCACTTCTCCGGGCGCAGCCTCACCGACCGCAACGAGACGCTCTGGGCCTCGTGGGCGATCCGCGGGCCGAAGCACCGTGTCTGGTTCGGCGGCGACACGGGCATGTTCCCCGGCTTCACGGAGATCGGCCGCCGCGAGGGCCCCTTCGACGCCACGCTCGTCCCCATCGGCGCCTACAACCAGGCCTGGCAGGCCGTGCACCTCAACCCCGAGGAGGCGGTCGCCGCCCATCGCATGGTCCGCGGCGGCGTCTTCGTCCCCGTCCACTGGGGCACCTTCAACCTCGCGCTGCACGACTGGTACGAGCCAGCCGAGCGCTTGATCAAGGCCGCCGCCGTCGATGGCGTCCAGGTCGCCCTCCCGATGGCCGGCGAGCCCTTCGAGCCTGCGCTCCAGAAGCCGCCCACCGCCCCCTGGTGGCGTCCGCCCTTCCGTTCGTAGCGGGGAGTCGGCTACAACCCCGCTTCCACGTGCACGCGAGGAGTTCAGCGGTGGAGAAGTCGACCTTCGAGGCCAAGATCGGGCTCGCCGAGATGCTCAAGGGCGGCGTCATCATGGACGTCGTCAACGCCGAGCAAGCACGCATCGCGGAAGAGGCCGGCGCCTGCGCGGTGATGGCCCTCGAGCGCGTCCCCGCGCAGATCCGGAAAGACGGCGGCGTCGCGCGCGCGAGCGATCCCGCCATGATCCGCTCGATCCAGGAGGCGGTCGACATCCCGGTGATGGCCAAGTGCCGCATCGGCCACTTCATGGAGGCCCGCATCCTCGAAGCGCTCGAGGTCGACTACATCGACGAGAGCGAGGTGCTCACGCCTGCCGACGAGGCCTACCACATCGACAAGCACGCCTTCTCGGTGCCCTTCGTCTGCGGCTGCACCAACCTGGGCGAGGCGCTGCGGCGCATCGGCGAAGGTGCGGCGCTCCTGCGCACCAAGGGCGAGCCCGGCACCGGCAACATCGTCGAGGGCGTGCGCCACCTGCGCGAGCTCGGCACCGCCATCCGCCGCCTGCGCACCCTCGACCGCGAGCAGCTGATGACCGAGGCGAAGGACCTGGGCGCGCCCTACGACCTCGTCGCACAGGTCGCCGAGACCGGCTGCCTCCCGGTCCCGAACTTCGCCGCCGGCGGGATCGCCACTCCGGCCGACGCGGCCCTGTGCATGGCGCTCGGCGCCGAGACCGTCTTCGTCGGCAGCGGCATCTTCCTGAGCGAGGATCCGGCCAAGCGCGCGCGCGCCGTGGTCGACGCGGTCACCTTCTGGGAAGACCCGAAGAAGCTGGCCGAGATCAGCACCGGGCTGGGCGCGGCGATGCCCGGCATCGAGCTCTCCGAACTGGGCGACGGTGAGCGCATGGCCAAGCGAGGCTGGTAGCCCATGCCCGTCGGCGTGCTCGCGCTCCAGGGCGGCTACGACGCTCATGGTCGCGCGCTTTGCGACGTCGGCTGTGAGGTCCGCCTCGTGCGCACGCCCGAGGCGCTCGACGGACTCGACGGCCTCGTGCTCCCCGGCGGCGAGAGTTCGACCCATCTGCTCCTGATCGAACGCTACGGCCTCACCGAGCCGCTCGACGCGTTCGTGCGCAGCGGGCGTCCGGTGCTGTGCACCTGCGCTGGCCTGATCCTCGCGGCGCGCTCCGTGACCGGCCCCGAGCAGTGCAGCTTCGGCTGGCTCGACGTCGACGTGGCGCGCAACGCGTGGGGCCGCCAGGTCCACAGTTTCCAGGCCACCAGCGACGGCGCGCGGCCGATGCTCTTCATCCGGGCGCCGCGTCTCACTCGCATCGGCGAGGGCGTCGAGGTGGTCGACACCTACGACGGCGAGCCGGTCATGGTGCGCCAGGGCGCGGTCGTCGGCGCCGCCTGGCATCCCGAGCTGACCGCCGACCGAGGGGTCCACCGAGCGCTCTTCGCGGGGAAGTGAACTTCCTCTCCCACGCCTGGCTGGCCCACACGGACGACCCCTCGCCGCGCTTCGTGCTCGGCGCGATGCTGCCCGACTTCGCCTCGATGTGCGGTGCGCGCCTGCACGGGAGTGACGACGCTGCAGTCCATCGCGGCCTCGCCCACCACCAGGCCGTCGACGAGCGCTTTCACGTCGCGCCGGAGTTCACCGCGCTGTGCCGCCAGGTCAGCGTCTCGTTGCGTGACGCCGGGGTCGGCCGCGGGCCTGCGATGGCGGTGGCCCACGTCGGGGTCGAGATCCTGATCGACGCGACGCTGCTGGGCGACGTGGATTCTGCCTACCTCGCGGCGATATCGACCGAGCCTGCGCTCACGTGGTCGGATGACGGCGCGGCCTGGCGCAGTCTGCGCGGCCGGCTGCGGGATCACGGCGTGCCCTCGCTCTATCGGGACGACGAGCGGGTCGCGGAGTTGATGATGCGCATCCTCGACAGCCGCCCACGCCTGCGCCTGGAGGCCGAGCATGCGCCGGCCGTGGCCGAGTGTCTCGCCGCGATTCGGCCTCAGGTCGAGGCCGCCGCGCCGATCCTGCTCAGAGCCGCTTTACCAGCCCGGACTTGATGTCGGAGTCGACGTTCCGGCGGCCCAGGTAGATGTGCCAGACGGCCACGGCGAAGGCCGGGCTGTCGATCTGGACGCTCTTGCCGCCCCCGCGCGTGCACTTCAGCCCGACGCCCGGGATCGAGATGAACTTGATGCTCTCGCCCTTGCCCGCCGCGCTCGCCGACAGGAAGCTCTTCAGCTTGGCGATCTCCGAGCCGAACTTGCCGCTGTAGTTGCTCTTCCTTCGCTTGTGTCCCGATTGAGAGGGTCAGCATACTACACCGATGCGTCCGTGGGTGAAGCGACTGTTGAAGTGGGTGGGGATCCCGTTGGTGGTCCTCCTGGCGATCCTCTATTTCATCTACGGAGGCGCCGAGCACGAGGGCCCCGGAGAGATCGTCGGCAAGCGTCTGCCGCAGGCGGTGGTCGACGCGAAAGTGAAGCAATTCGAGCGGCTTGCCCGGCCCGGACGGCAGATCCTCTTCGGCGATATGCACGTGCACACCACGTTCTCCGCCGACGCCTACTACATCAGCCTGCCGCTCATGGGCGGTGAAGGCGCGCACCCGCCAGCCGACGCCTGCGACTACGCGCGCTACTGCTCGGGCCTCGACTTCTTCGCGCTGACAGACCACGCCGAGGCGCTCACGCCGCGCCGGTGGAAGGAGAGTATCGAGTCCATCCGCCAGTGCGCGGCGCTCGCAGGCGATCCGGCCGACCCGGACATGGTGCCGCTGATGGGCTTCGAGTGGACCCAGGTCGGGATGACCCCCGAGAGCCACTACGGCCACAAGAATGTCATCTACCGCGGGCTCGGGCCCGATGACCTGCCGCCGCGACCCATCGGTGCGAAGGGGCTGACGGCCCGCTCGATGAAGGGCTTCGGTGGGGTCTCGAAGTTCGACGTGGCGATGGTGCCCATCCGCGAGTGGTCCGATCGGCAGCGCTATCTGAACCTCGGCCGCTACGCCCTCGAAGGCGCGATGGTCGACTACTGCCCGAGCGGCGTAGACACCAAGGCGCTGCCCGACGACTGCCGCGAGGTGGCCGAGACGCCGAAGGAGCTGTTCGCGAAGCTCGACCGCTGGGGGCTGACCTCGATGGTCATCCCGCACGGCACCACCTGGGGCTTCTACACGCCGCCCGGCTACGAGTACCGCCCGTACGACGAGCGCGAGCCGCTGGTCGAGGTCTACTCCGGTCACGGCAACTCGGAGCGCTACTTCGGCTGGCGCGCCGTCACCAAGGAAGGGGACTGCCCCGACCCGATCGAGGGCTTCGAGCCGTGTTGCTGGCGGGCGGGCGAGATCATCCGCGGGCGCTGCGACGAAGCCACCTCGAAGGCGGAGTGCGAGCGCCGCGTGAAGGAGACGCGCATCCGCTACGTCGCGGCCGGGGTGGCCGGGCACATGACCGTGCCGGGCGCGACGATCGAGGAGTGGCAGGGCTGCGGCCAATGCACCGACTGCGCGATGCCCGCCTTCAGCTACCGCCCCGGCGGATCGGCCCAGGCCATGGTCGCGCGCGGCGCCCGCATGGGTTTCATCGCCTCGAGCGACAACCACAGCGCGCGCCCGGGCACCGGCTACAAAGAGTTCGCGCGGCGTCGCAACACGGAAGCCGCGGGCCCGGTCTCGGACGAGTGGGTCGAGCGGCTCTTCGGCGGTCGCCCCGGGCCGACGCCGGAGTCGCGCGCGCTGTCGACCGAGGAGCTGACCAGCCTGCCGCCATTCCAGGCGGTGCACGTCGAGCGGCAGGCCTCCTTCTTCCTCACCGGTGGGCTCGTCGCCGTCCACGCCAACGGCCGGACGCGCGACGCGTTGTGGGACGGGCTCGAGAAGCGCGAGGTGTACGGCACCTCGGGTGACCGCATCCTGCTCTGGTTCGATCTCGTCAACGCGCTCGGTGGCGCGCAGCCGATGGGCGCCGACGTCACGCTCACCTCGAACCCGCGCTTCCGCGTGCGCGCGCTGGGCGCGTTGGAGCAGCTCGAGGGCTGCCCCGACCACGTGACGAAGTCGCTGGGGCCCGAGCGGATGGGCCGGCTGTGCGTGGGCGAGTGTTACAACCCGAGCGACGCGCGCCGCCGCATCACCCGCATCGAGGTGGTGCGCATCCGCCCGCGCGCCACCGCGGACGAGCCGCTCAGCGAGCTCATCCAGGACCCCTGGCGCGTGCTCCAATGCAAGGAGCAGCCTTGCAAGGTCGAGTTCCGCGACCCAGCCTTCCTCGCGGGTGAGCGCGACGTCGCCTACTACGTGCGCGCCATCCAGGAGCCGACCGACGCCGTCAACGCAGCGGGCGAGCGCTGCGAGAACGGCAAGTGCCGTCCGTGCTACGGCGACTGGCGGGTCGACATGAGCGAGGACTGCCTCGCCCAGACCGAAGAGCGCGCCTGGTCCTCCCCGATCTACCTGCGGCAGCGCCGCCGGTGAACGGCCTGCTCGCCGCCGGGATGGTCGCGGGCGCGGTCATGGCCGCGGTGGGGCTCTCGCCGGCCCAACGCATCCAGATCTCGGACGCGGACCTCGCGCGCTCGCTCGCCGCGGTCGCGGCGGATCGCCGCGCGCCCCTCGACGAAGCGACCCGCCGTCACGTCCACAGTCGACTGGTCGACGAGGCCCTGCTCGTCGAGCGCGCCATCGAGCTCGGTCTGCCACGCGCCGACCGCCAGGTGCGTGCCGACCTCGTCGCGGCAATGATCGCATTGGTCACCGCTCGCGCCGACCAGGCTGAACCGACCGAGCAGGCGCTGCGCGACTTCCATACCGCCCACCCGGACCTCTTCCGGACCACCACGCGGGTGCACGTGCGCGCCTGGCATGGAGGTGAGCGGGTGGAGGTGCCCGACGGGCCCATCCCGCCGGCGAAGCTGCGCGACTACCTGGGACCGACGCGCGCAGACGCCGCGCTCACCATGCCGGTCGGCGAGCGCCAGCGCGTCGGCGACCACACGCTGCTCGTCGTCGACCGCTCGCTGGGCGGGCCACGGGCCTTCGAAGATGTGCGCGACCTCGCGCGTGTCGCCTGGCGCCACCGCGCCGCCGATCGCGCGCTGCGTACATTTCTCGCCGAGCAGCGCGCCCGATATCGCGTGAACGGCCCGTGACTGGCCACTCGACCATCCACTTTTGTCCCGATGCCGCGAAGTGGCAGGGACACTGGCCACCTCAGCGACGAAAACACGCCGTTTCAGGGTTGGCACACCCCCTGCACAAGTGGCTGTCCGCATACCGACACCAACCCGAAAAAGGGGTTCTGAGAATGAAGCTTCGTGACACCCTGATTGCTGGCGCCTTTGCCTGCAGCTTTGCTGCCTGTGGCGGCGCGGAAGAGGCTCCCGTCGAGGAGCCGACCGCTGGCGAGAACGCCGAGACCATCGGCAAGGGAACTGGCAAGGAAGACGCCTGGGATTACCGGAACGACCCGACGCGCCTGGCCAACTTCGTCAATAAGAACCTCACGTACGACGTCATCTGCGACGATGGCGAGGACTGCACCGACACGCTCCCGAAGACGGGCGAGGCCGCCAACAAGCCTTGGCCCGGCTCCTACTGGCCGACCTACGAGGACAGCACCAACCACCGTTGGCGCACCGGCGCGGACGGCGAGAAGGAGCTCTCGCCCCTCGAGAAGTACGACGTTGCCTTCAACGATTGGGACGCTTCCGAGGTCCAGAACCTGCGTCCGTTCAACGCCAGCAACTGCGAAGCCGGCTTCGACACGGACTACTACACGAACCTCGGCCCGGCCGCGTCCTACATGAGCGCGAACAAGGGCAACAAGCGCAACCGCGACCTGTTCGGCGCCGACGGCTCGAACTGCGACGCCGAGGATCCGCCGATCGAGAGCTGGTTCGGCCTCTGCCACGCCTGGGCCCCCGCCGCCAACCTCGAGCCGGAGCCGATCTACCCCGTCACCCTCAACGGCGTGACCTTCTACCCGGCCGACGTGAAGGCCCTCATCCTCACCGTGTACGACGGCACCAAGAGCGTCATCCTCGGCGGCCGCTGCAACACCAAAGAGGTCGAGCGTGACGAGAACGGCCGCATCAAGGATCCGAACTGCCGCGACACCAACGCCGGCGCCTTCCACGTCTCCCTGGCGAACCTGCTCGGCCGCTACGGCATGAGCTTCCAGGAGGACCGCACCTACGACTACCAGGTGTGGAACCAGCCGATCCTCGACTTCAACGTCACGCAGTTCGAGGAGCTCGACGAGGCGACCGCCACCAAGCGCCTGATGGGCGACGACACGACCGAGACCTCCTACCCCTTCAACGACGACGCGAAGCGCTGGGCCGAGGTCTTCACGACCGTCCGCTACATCACCGAGTCCCACGCCGAGGAGCGTGCCCTCGTCCCGGAGATCGCCACCTACACCCGCAAGGACAACTACCAGTACATCCTCGAGATGGACGCCGACGGGAACATCCTCGGCGGTGAGTGGCTCCAGGGCCGCGCCGGCCACTCGGCCTGGGGCGTCTCCGAGCAGCCCGACTTCCTCTGGATCACCACGGGCCCGAGCCAGGGTCGCCAGAACCCCCACGTCAGCTACGCGAAGGTCAAGGAGCTCATCGCGCTGTCCCGTCAGGCCCCCGGTGGCGACGACACGGACACCGACAACGGCGACCTGCGCAGCTTCAGCAACGGCAACCCGATCGCCATCCCCGACAACGACCCGGACGGCATCGCCAGCGACGTGCAGATTGACGAGACCGTGGTCTCCGGCCAGGTCGAGCTGCAGGTGGACATCACCCACACCTACATCGGCGACCTCCGCGTCACGCTTCTCAACGAGAACGGCTTCAAGAAGGTCGTGCATGACCGCAAGGGCGGCAGCGCGGACAACCTGAGCCTCCTCGTCACGATTGACGAGCTCGCCGGTGAGGACCTCAAGGGCAAGTGGACCCTGACCGTCAGCGACAACGCCCGCATCGACGAGGGCAAGCTGATGAACTGGGCCATCATCACGCACTGAGCTTTCGGGCTCTGAGCTGGGCGCCGTGGGCTTGAGCCCGCGGCGGCCAGCGAAGACGGCCGCCGACGACAGGAGGTGGCCGGTGCGGGGGTTCGGGGGTCGTCCCCCGAGCAAGAACGGGCGTCCTTCGGGGCGCCTCTTCTCATTTCGAATGCCCTGTTGCAGCATCCGCGGATGCGCACAGCCCTCGTCACAGGCGCCTCCCGCGGCATCGGATTGGCCGTGGCGCGCGGGCTCGCGGCCGACGGCCACCGCGTCGTCTTCGCCGCCCGCTCCCTCGCCGCCATCGAGGCCGCCGCCGCCGAATGTGGGGGCCTCGCCGTCCGCCTCGACGTGACCGACCAGGCCTCCATCGACGCCGCCCTCGCCGAGGTCGGCCCGGTCGACATCCTGGTCAACAACGCCGGCGTCTCGGACAGCGCACCCTTCGTGAAGACGCCCGACGAGATGTGGGACCGCATCATCGCGGTGAACCTGACCGGCTGCTTCCGCGTCGCTCGCGCATGCGTGGGTGGGATGGTCGAGCGCGGCTGGGGGCGCGTGGTCTTCGTCGCCAGCAACGCGGGGCTCACCGGCTACCGCTACACCTCCGCTTACTGCGCATCGAAGCACGGGGTCGTGGGGCTCGCGAGGGCGATGGCGGCCGAGCTCGCGAAGACCGGCGTGACCGTCAACAGCGTCTGCCCCGGCTTCGTCGAGACCGACATGGCGCGCGACGCGATCGACCGCATCGAGAACACGAGCCGCCTCGACGCAGACGGCGCCCGCCAGGCCCTCGAGAAGCTCAGCCCGCAGAACCGCTTGATGCAAACAGGCGAGGTGCTCCACCTGGTGCGCAGCCTCGTCGCGGAAGGCGCGCGCGGGATCAACGGACAGGCCGTCGTGCTCGATGGCGGACAGGTGCTGCATTGAGCCCGGAGACCTTCCGCTTCACCCTCGAGGACGGCGTCGGGCTCATCACGCTCGACCGCCCCGACCGCCTCAACGCGCTCACCTTCGCGATCTACGCCGAGCTCCGTGACTTCCTGGCCCATCTCGACACGCGCCGTGACGTGCGCGCGGTGGTCATCACGGGGTCCGGCCGCGCGTTCTGCTCCGGCGGCGACGTCGAGGACATCATCGGTGAGCTGTTCAACCGCGACATGCGCGGGCTGCTCGAGTTCACCCGGATGACCGGCGCCCTCATCCGCAACATCCGCACCTTGAAGCGCCCGGTGATCGCCGCGGTCAACGGGGTGGCAGTCGGCGCCGGGGCCGTCATCGCGCTCGCCTGCGACATCCGCATCGCCAGCGAGAAGGCGCGCTTCGGCTTCGTCTTCCCGCAGGTGGGTCTGTGCGGCGCCGACATGGGGTCGGCGTATCTGCTGGCGCGGGTCGTCGGCCTGGGACATGCCTCCGAGCTGCTCTTCACGGGCGACATCATCAACGCGGAGCGGGCGGAGCGGATCGGCCTGGCCAATCGCGTCGTGCCGGTCGACCAGGTCGTGGACGAGGCGATGGCGATGGCGCGCAAGCTCGCGGACGGGCCCGGCTTCGCCCACACGATGACCAAGCAGATGATCGAGGAGGAGGCGGGGCTCGACCTCGCCGCCGCCATCGAAGCGGAGGCGCAGGCCCAGGCGATCTGCATGCAGCATCCGGACTTCCGCGAGGCCTTCGACGCCTGGACCGAGAAGCGCCCGCCGAACTTCGAGAAGATGAAGTGAAGCTCAGCAGCGACGACCTCGGTTTCCTCTTCGAGCCCCACCACGCGGACGTCGCTGAGCGTGCGCGCCGCTTCGCCGAGGGCTGGCAGGCCACGGATGGCGACGACGCAGTGCGCACCCGAAAGGCCGCCCGCGCGCTCGCCATCGCGGGGCTCACCGACTACTGCGTCCCGGAGCGTTTCGGCGGCGCGTCGGTCGGTCGCCCCGACGGGCTCGATGTGCGCGCCGTCACCCTGGTGCGCGAGGCGCTCGGCTACGTCGACGGGCTGCTCGACACGGCCTTCGCGATGCAGGGCCTCGGCAGCCTGCCCGTCAGCCTGGCCGGCGACGACACGCAGAAGGCGCGCTACCTCGCCGGCATCCTGGACGGGTCGCGCCTCGGCGCCTTCGCGCTGACCGAGCCCGACGCGGGCAGCGACGTGTCGAGTCTGGCGTGCCGGGCCACGGCGGACGGGGACGGCTGGGTCATAGGCGGCGAGAAGACCTTCATCAGCAACGCGGGCATCGCCGGGCAGTACGTGGTCTTCGCCACCGTTGATCCGGCCCTCGGCAGGCGCGGGATCACCGCGTTCGTCGTCGAGCCCGACGACCCGGGCTTGTCGGTCACGCCGCTCGAGGTCATCGCGCCGCACCCCATCGGGACGCTGCATTTCGACGGGTGCCGGGTCGGGCCGGACCGCCTGCTCGGCGAGGTCGGCGGCGGCTTCAAGCTCGCGATGCGCACGCTCGACGCGTTCCGGAACACCGTCGGCGGCGCCGCGCTCGGGATGGCCCGGCGCGCCCTGGACGAGGCGCTCGCGTGGGCCACGACGCGCACCCAATTCGGCAAGGCGCTCATCGACCATCAGCAGGTCGCGGCGTACCTGGCGGACAGCGCCACCGAGCTCGACGCCGCGCGGCTGCTCGTCTTCCGCGGCGCCCACGCGCGAGATACCCGCGAAGGGCGCGTCAGCCTCGAGGTCGCGATGGGCAAGCTCTACGCGACCGAGGCGGCGCAGCGGATCATCGACCGCGCGGTGCAGATCCACGGCGGCCGCGGGGTGATGCGCGGCCAGCCGGTGGAGCGGCTGTATCGGGAGGTTCGCGCGCTGCGGATCTATGAGGGGACGAGTGAGATCCAGCGCGTCGTGATCGCCGCGGCTCTCAAGGCAGCAGCGGCTCGATAATCGCCGCCATCGCTTCGGCGTCGTACTCGTTATTCACGTAGAGCACCGTGCCGTCGGGCCCGATGATCCAGTCCTGCGGGTAGACGCTCGCGCGGGCCCGCACCTGCTCGTATTGCCGCTGTACGCGGGCGCCTTCGTCGAAGAGCACGGGGTAGGTGATCCCCATGTGCTCGTAGAAGGCGACCAGGTCGTCGTATGGGTCCTGCGACCCTATCGCCCAAACCACCAGGCCCTGGTCCTGGTAGCGCAACCAGAGGGAGCGTTCGATGTCCGAGACCTCGGACGGACAAACTGGTCACCAGGTGGCGAAGTAGACGAGCACCACCGGGTGCCCCAGCTGTTCCGACAGCCGGTAGTTGGCGTCGTAGATCCACCAGCCGGTCTCACGGTGGCTGATCGCCACGAGGCCCTCGCCGAGCACCTCGAGCTTGTCGAAGTCGCCCTGACCGCCGCGGCCGAGGACGCGGGTCGTGGCTACGCCGAGCGTCTCGAAGCCGCGTTCGGTGTGCCGAAGCGTGAAGAAGCCGCCGGTGCCGACCGTGTAGATGAGCCCCGTGTCGAAGTCGATCTCGATGTCGAGCACGTGAATCGGTCCGCGCGCGCCGGGTGCGCGTCGCAAGTCGGCGAGCGCGGTCCGCTCGAGCGGGTCGGCCGGCAGGTCGCCGGGCACTTCACACGGACCCACACCATCGCCTGCGATCCAGTCGATCGGCACGGCCGCGTCGGGATCGGGCTCTGGCTCTGGCTCCATGCCGGCGTCACCCGGCGGCGTGGCGGCGTCGAGCTGCACGGCCGCGCCATCTCCCGGCGGCGCGGATCCGGTCGCGACCGCCGCGTCCGCGACCGGATCCGCGCCGGCGGCTCCTCCGACGTCATCACACGCCCACGCCAGCAGAGCCCGCTGCGGCGAGCGCGGCGGACTGCGCTGCCCCGAGATGCGCCCGGTCTGCAACGACGAGGGGGTCTGCGTGGAGGAGGAAGAGGGAGGCGGCGACTGCGAGGGAGGCTGCCCCGAGGGCTTGGTGTGCTACCCCGAGGACCGCTGCCGCCGAGACTGCCGCGCAGCGGGCGCCCGATGCCCAGGGAACACCGTGTGCAACGAGGAGTCCGGCGTCTGCCAGAGGAGGGGCTGAGACGGGTCAGCCGAGTCACCACACCAGTGAGTGATAACGAAGGGCCCCCAAAGAGGGGGCTTCGTTCAGCGAGGGCGTGTGTTGCGCAGAAAACGCGTCAGGACGGTTTGAAGAGGAACGGGTAGCGCACGTCGACGGTCCCGCCGCCCACCGGTTTCGGGAACCGCCACTTCAGCATCCGCCGCCGGATGCAGCCCTCGACCTGGCTGTCGTTCATCGTAGACTCGGCCACCACCGCTGCCATCACCTGGCCGGCTGGGCCGATGACGAACCGCATGATGATCTTCCCGTTGAGGTCGCGCTCGACCTGCAGCCGCTTCTCGTAGCAGGCACGGTATTGGGCCCGGTTCGCCCGGATGACCCGCCGCACCTGCTCGCGTTCCAGTCCCGGGGCGACGCGGGGATCGCCGGCGTGGACCTTGGCCTTCGGCATCTTCGGCGCTCGGTCGGGTCCGGGCTTCGGACGGCTGCGCAGGCCCGCTGGCACGCCGGGAGCACGCGTGTCGTAGCTCGGGCCGACGGTCTCTGACTCGGCAAAGCCCCCGCCGCCATGAGGGGCCGGACCGAGCCGGCCGAGGCGGTCGCCGCCGTCGCCGTCACCATCCCCGCGGATCCAGTTGCTCGACAGCTTCGACCTGTCGCTGATCGGGTCTGCGAAGACCGCGTTGAGCTCGCTGCCGATGATCGCAGACGCCTTCCGTCCCACGTTCCTCGCATGGTCGATCGCCTTCTTTCGCGACTTCTCGATGCCCGCCTTCGTCGGCTTGTCGGCCTTCGGCTTCGTCTTCGGCTGGTCTGTGGCGACCGGTCCGTCGCCGGTCTCCTCGGTCGCCTCCTCGGTGGCTTCGACAGGGATCGGCTCGGGCGCGTCGGGCTTCCACTGCAATACCGAGATGCGGCTGTCCCAGTCGGGCGCCACGAACTTCAGCTCGTCGGGCTGGATCGGCGCCGCGATGATGATGAAGACCGCCAGTGAGTGCAGCAGCATCGCGCCGCCCAGACCGCTGGCGCCCTGGCGGTCGAACAGCCCGCCAAGAAACGCGCGCTTCGGCGCCTCCACCGCCTCGACCGTCGCGAGGTACACCGCGAGCTCGCCGAGCTGAATTCGTGCACGTCCACCGGGGGCGAGCCGCGTCGGATGGTCCACCTGGATCGCCTCGGGCGTCGCCCCGACGAGCAGCTCGCCTTCGCCGCCGCTCGGGACCCGAATCCGGGCCTCACCGCCCGACACGCGAGCCAACGTAGCGTCCATGTCGTGCGGGAAGTCGCGACCCAGCTGAAAGGCGTCACCTTCGGCGAGGTGGCGCACTTCGAGCACAGTTCCGCGCCACTCAATCATGACCTCGAGTCGCATTGTTCACCCCCAAGTCGTGCTTGTCGGGTGTGACAACGAGGTTCGCGAAAAGGTTCTCTACAATCGGTGAACGGCGTCCCGAATCGCGGTCCGCTGGGCGTCGCGAGACCACAGATACGCGCTCACATGACCGCCCTCCAGCCAGCGCACATCCGCGCCCCGCCAATGGTCCGCGAGCGCCTCGACGACGTGCGGCTCGACATACCCGTCGCGGCGCGCGGCGAGCACCACGGTGGCGTCGAGGCGGGTTGGCGGATCATGGCGGGCGATGTCGATCACCGAGAGCGCTTCGGCCAGGCGCTCACTCGCGTCCTCGCCCAGTCGCGACCACGCGATCTGCCGGGCGAGCAGCCCGCGCGTGAAGATGCCGGAGACGGTGATGCCCGCGCCCGAGATGGCCGCGCACACCGGGTGCGGCGCGGTGGCGGCGACGGCGGCGGCCATGTGCCCGCCCATGCTGTATCCGGTGACGCAGACGGGGTAGCCCTGGCCGTGCAGCCACCCCACGAGCGCGCGCCCCTCCTCGAGCGTCGCGCGCCCCATCCGCAGCAGGTCGTCCACCCGGCGCAGCGCGACTCGGAACTGCCCCGCCGGCCGCCGCGCGCCGTAGTACGCGTTCTCCAGCAGGACCGCGCCCACCCCCTCCGCGAGCAGCGGCCGCGCGAGTTGCTGGCGGCGGGTGTAGCCCACATCGCCGGTCGCCGCGAAATGGAGGCACACCGCACGAGGCTCGGACCGCGGCAGCAGCATTCGGAAGCGCGCCGTCCGACTCTCGGCGGGCAGGTCCGTGGCCGCCGGGCTCGGGAAATGCCCGTCCCGAACGCGCGCTTCGCCCATTGTCCGCCAGCCGCCCTCCCACTCGACCTCGAGGTCCGGCACCGGGTCGACGAGCACCGTGTGTTGCGAGAGACGCTCCACCGCGTCTCCCCATCCGTCGACAAAGAAACGCGGACGCCGGGACACCGCCGACCAGGCTCGATCCATCCAGTGGGGTTGCGCGGGCGGACCGGGCACGCCAAACCTCGAGTCGCGGACGAAGGGGAATCTACACGGAAGCGGAGCGACCGGGGACGTCGGCGTCGGGCTTGGCGGTGATGGCAGCCGTCGCGCTGGCCGTCTGTACGGCGGCGCTTCTCGATGCCGTGCGGGCATGGAGTCGCTCTGGGAGCGGCGCCGCGGTGCTCTTCATGCTGGCGGCGGCCGCCGTGACAGGCCTCGCGGCAGGGGGCGCGCTCGCCCTCGTGCATGCGGGCGCCGAACGCGCGACGCGCCGCCTGGGTCGGCCCGGCCTCGCCACAGCGCTGCTGATCGCGCTGGCGGCCGCCTCGGCGCTATGGCCGGTGCACCGGCTGTTCACAAAGCGCGGCGCCGGCGCGTGGCTGCTCACCGGGTACGCCGTCTTTCCGCTGGCGCTCGTCGCGCTGGGTATCCGGCGCTGGTGGGGCGCCCGCCCCCGCGTCGTGCTGGCCGGCACAGTCGTGCTCTTTCTCGCCGTGCATTGGGTCAACGGGAACGTGCTGGCCGGGCTCTATCCGGCGGCGCACCGGCTGATGACCGCCGCCGAGGTGTTGCTGCTCGCGTCTGGGCTGTTGTGGCACGGCGTCCCGCGTCCGCGACCGATTCTGGCAGCGCTGGTCGTCCTCGGCGGGCTCGCGGCCACGTTCTCCTCCGGCGGCGCCGCGCGCGCGCCCACGTTCTTCAGTGGGACCGAGACCGGACACCTCTTCGCCGCCATGGACTGGGTGCTCGACCGCGACGGTGACGGATTCTCCGGGGCGTTCGGTGGCGCCGATTGCGACGACGGAGACCGGCGGATCCACCCGCTCGCGTTCGAGCGTCCGGGCAACGGAGTCGACGACAATTGTCGGATGGGCGACCTCGCGCCGAGCCCGGCGAGCGCCCGTCTCGCTCCGGCTCCGACGTCGCTCTCCGCGTGGCGTGCGGCGCACCGGAAGCCCAACATCGTGATGGTCTTCGTCGACACCCTGCGCGCCGACCATCTGCGGCCGGACGCGACGCCGGTGCTGACCGAGCTCACCACCCGCGCCGTGACGTTCGAGCAGGCCCGCACCACCGCGCCGCGCACGCCGCATGCGTGGATGTCCATCATCCGTGGTCGGTTCACCGGCCGCACGCTCGACTGCCGGAAGTCGCTGCGCGATCCGCGCAAGGACACGCTTCCCAGGCGGCTGCGCAACGCCGGCTACCACACGATGGCGCACTTTGTAGGGAAGAGCTGGCCGCGCTACCACCTCACGAGCGGGTGGGCCCACCTCGAGATGCACAGCCACGCCAATCGGAAGTCCGGCGCGGCGACGACGGAGGGCGTCAAGAAGATGCTCGCGCGGCGCCCGAAGGGTCGCCCGTTCTTCCTCGTAGCCCACTACGCCGATCCGCACGCGCCCTACCTGGCCCCGGGCGTCACGCTACGCGAACGATACCGGGGGGAGGTGCGCGACACGGACGCGGAGGTCGGCCGGCTGCTCGAGGCGCTCGAGGACGTGCGCGACGAGACCGTGCTGCTCGTCTTCAGCGACCACGGCGAGAACCTGGGCGACCACGGAGACCTGGGCGGACATCACGGCGTGTCGCTCTACGACGAGGTCACGCGCGTCCCGCTCCTGGTGAGCGGACCTGGCTTCACGCCGAGCAGGGTCAGCGACCCGGTCTCTGTCGTAGATCTCGCGCCGACGCTGCTTGACCTGGTGGGTGAGGCTGCGTTGGACGACCCGGACGGGCGCTCACTGGCAGGCTACCTGCTCGGCGAGCCGCCGCCGCCCACCTTCACGGTCAGCGAGTTCTACGACTTCGGCCACAAGCTGCGCGCCGTGGTCGACGGCCGCTTCAAGCTCATCCAGGAGGTGCGCTTCAACGCCCGGCAGCTCTTCGACGTCGTCGCCGACCCGGAGGAGCTGGACGATCTGTCGACCCGCGAGCCCGAGCGGATGGCGGCGCTCCAGCACACCCTCGACACGTGGGTGGAGACGCGCGCCGACCCGAGCGAGCCCAAACCCCGCAAATGCGAGCAACGTCGGCGTTAGGTGTGCGCCAGCGGAGCAGGAGCCGACTCAGGACGCACGATGACGCACGATGACGCAGGTGCTGATGGTTTGTTAAGAAATAAGCCGATCAGGTTCGGTGCTGGATGGCCGGATCTCGTAGTTCCACTCCCCGTGGAAAGCATCCGGCACGAGGTAGACCTCGGCAAGTTCACGGTCGGAGATTCGGCGCCCCTTTTTGTATTCGGT
>PVBE011848719.1_pt1 | contig 20500 bp, 16 predicted proteins | sample 1631181 | NCBI WGS metagenome assembly PVBE01 (sample SAMN08397723, study PRJNA350692) | Marine metagenome, whole genome shotgun sequencing project. | isolation source: water | place: Pacific Ocean | collected 2012-04 | reverse complement strand
CGCCGACCCGTCATTCGGAAAGGCACAAATTCCCCGGGGATCAAAACCGCGGACGTTGCCAGGAACACGCCGACCCGTCATTCGGGACGGCATATATTTCCCAGAAATCCCAACTGCCGTTTGCAAAACCAAATGCCTTTCTGCGAAGCCCAAGTTCATTTGGCGTACCACTTTGAAAAACCATGCGTTCTCGCATGATTTTTGTTTCGGTAGACCATGTGATAGAGTTATTAAATAACTTTTCTCCATATAGGAACAAGCCAAATTCTGGGGTTTTGTCTACTTTATATTGTCTTGAAGCAAGTAGCCAACTCGTAGAGATGAATTGGTTCAGGTCGTTTGACAGGTATGATGTGAATGCTCCGTTTTCTTTTTGATATTTCACATATAAGTTTGTTTGATATTCAAGATGATTTCGATAATCTCCTCGTCGCCAAACAGACATAAATGTAGGGTCACTGATGTAACTAAGTTGTGCTTGAAGCGACCAATATTTATCAAGTTTAGTTTTGTTCTCCCATAGTACGTACCCACGGTTTGAGTGTATTACAGGGATTTTGATGCCAGACATCGTTTTCTGAACATTAGAATCTGCCAAAAAGTAAGAATTAAATAATCCGGAACTCTTGGCAATATTGTAATTGAGATCGAGACCAATTCCTGCTCCACGTTCAGTGAATCCATCGAGTAGTAAATCTACATCTAATCCTTTTGGAGTTTGTTTTCCCATTAAAGAATAAATGTCCCACTTAGTTTCAATCGTAGCACCGAAAGTTTTTTTGAAACCAAATTTTACTCGCTTGAGTGGAATTTTCCCCGCATTGCCTTCGTACTTCGGCCAATACATAATTGGCACATCTCCAAGTCGAAGTGTGTTGTGTTCACTCTTGACATGTGTGTTACCGTCATCCTGTTGTGAAATTGTCATTTTAGATGCACCAACGGCAAGATCGGGTGTTGCAAAAGAACTTGTTGATGCTCGTACATCTTCAGCAATCCATTCTTTTGTAGAAACTTGCCTTAATTGGTTTGCTCGGATAAACAAGGGAACACGACCGCTTTTTATGTATGTTCTTAGAACCGCTTCAAGCATAATTGCTTTGTCAGTGTCAAAGTCGTAATAAACTTGTGTGGCTCGAATAAGGGAGGTTCCTTTGTTTGCAGTTATTACTACGTTTCCCTCAAGGTAAATGCCATGAATATCTGAAACATCAACTTTGCCAGAGGCAATATCACGGACACTGCCAGCGGTAAGGAATAGAACACCTCGAGTCGCAGTCATTTGCATATCATCGATACCAGAGGTGGATTGAACCGCAAGGTTTATATTTCCGATGATTGTTACTGTGTTTTCATCCTTGTTTGGAAGCAATTCAACAAGATCAGCTGTAACGGTGACAAAACCTGATTTTGGGCGGAGCCACGTTTCGGTCACGTTGACATTTTCGGTAGGAGATTGACCAATCGCACTTCCAACAAGTAAAAGGGAGAGCAGAATGATTCGTAAGTCGAACACGAGTTGGTGATGATACCTTGTGTCGTAGAAGTGTGTCCCTTTTGCCGCACATATCGAACAGTTCCCAAAAAAGGTTGGGACCCTAGGTTGATTCTTCACTCAATAACTCAGGGGCAACCCGATCCACTTGCCTAGTCAATGTCTATCAGGGCATCGACGAAGGTCTCAGGGTCGAATGGCTCTACATCTTCAGGGCGTTCACCAATTCCAACAAGTTTTACTGGAATTCCTGTTTCATCTTCAATTGCAAAAACAATGCCGCCTCTTGCGGTTCCATCGAGTTTTGAGAGAAAAATTCCCGTAACATCAATGGATTTAGCAAATTGTTTCGCTTGCACAAGCGTGTTTTGACCCTGAGTACCGTCAAGGACGAGCAGTACCTCGTGTGGTGCGCCATCTATTTTTTTAGCAATTACCGATTGGATTTTTTCTAGTTGACGCATGAGCGGTTCCTGCGTATGAAGTCGACCAGCAGTGTCAACAAGAAGCACGTCAACTCCGCGAGCAACAGCAGCATTTGCAGCGTCAAATGTAACTGCAGCCGGGTCTGAGCCCTGTTCACCTTTGACAATATCGATGTTAAGGCGATCCGCCCAAGTTGAGAGTTGAGAAACAGCGCCAGCTCTGAAAGTGTCTGCCGCTGCAAGCAACACACTTCGCTTTTCGTCTCTGAGTGCCTTGCCAATCTTTGCGACACTTGTCGTTTTGCCGACACCATTTACGCCAGCAACGAGAATTGCTGTAGGAGATGTATTAGCGATTGCAAGCCGCCGATCCATATTTAGAAGTCGAGTTCGCAATCCTTCACGAAGTACTTCAACGATATCTTTATTCTTTAGTGCACCGCCCAAGACGGCTTCTCGCAAATCACTGATAATGGCGTCTGTTGTTGTGACCCCAACGTCTGACGTTAACAATACATGTTCCAAGGTATCAATTGTTTCTGCATCAATAGTTCTTCCACGAAGAGTTGCAAGTGGTGAAGAAAGTGCCGACCGTGTCTTAGACAATCCTCCGCGAAGTGCGTTGATTGTTGCACGGAATATTCCCATTTATGATTCCTCTTCGACTGTTTCAGGTGGCTTTATATTGTGAAACAAATTATCGAGTACGCCATTGACAAAAGTAGTGGATTTCTCTGTCGAGAAAATTCTGGCAAGTTCAATTGCTTCGTCTATTGCAACAATTGGAGGAGTCATTCCAGTTACTATTTCGTAACGTGCAAGTCGCAGAATATTACGGTCGATTAAGGGCTGGCGATGGATTGGCCATTCTGGTGTAAGAAGTTCTATTTCGGCATCGCTTGCAATTCGATCTCCCCATATTTCTTTCGCTAGTTGCAATGTTTTTTCATCTGGGTCGACAGTTGAAGAAGAATCTTCATCAAATTGACCTTCAGTAATTTTTGCTACATCTTCATTTCCAGCATCAAATTGGCAGAGGAGTTGTAATGTTTGTTGACGTAGAGATTGTCGGTCTGGTTTTTCTTGCATTATGAACAAAGATCCCTCAAGGTTGTTGCGGTTCCAATTGCTGCAAGCATCGATTCAATTCCTTTATTCCCAGAGGAACCACCAGATCTTGCTTCTGCTTGTTCAAGTGTTTGGCAAGTCAAAACGCCCATAGAAATAGGACGTCCCCACTCTAGGGAAGTTGTCATGAGTCCGTGGGAAATCGCATCACCAATGACACGATCATGTGTTGTTTCCCCAGTAATGATGCACCCCAAAGCGACAATAGCATCAACTGATCCTTGACACGCTATTGTTTTTGCAAGGATTGGTAACTCCCAAGCACCTGTTGCATGAATAATGGAGAGATTCTCTTTAAGTCCACCGTGCTTTGTAAAGGTGTTTTTTGCACCATCAGCGAGGTTTTTTGTGATAGAACTGTGGTAATCGCTCACGATAATGGCGACTCGCAATTCAGTTGCTGAATAGGATTGTTGAAGTTTGGATTGCATGCAATTGCGTATGGTAAACGAGGGAGAGCAACACTGCTAGGTGTCGTTACGATGTACATATGCCGCTACCAGCGAGACAGATGATTACCGCGTTGAAGTTCACTCGATTTAGTATTGCTATTGGTGCAATCGCTGATATCTGGTTGATTCTTCTCATAACAAAAAATGATTCTGCCTACGTTGGCACGAACGTATATGCGATTGAATGGTGGCCTGCTATGTTCGCAACAGCAATTGTAGCAGTTGGGATGTGTGGGTTTGCTGCGGCATTAAATGACACAATTGATGCACGACATGACGCAACCTTTCATCCCTCTAGACCAATCCCAAGCGGTTGGGTTCCGATTGCACAAGCGGTTGTATTGATGGTTTGCTCGTTGCTTATCGCTCTTCTTGCGGCATCTTTTCTTGGTGCATGGCCAGTGAGAATGGGTCTGCTGACTGCTGCGGCTATTTTGTTTTATAACATCGCGGGAAAACATATTCCTGCAGTTGGTCTCGTTAGTGTTGGGTTGATTTATGCATCACACATGCTGATTGCAAATATAGAGTTGACTTTTACATTGCCCGTGTGGCTAGTTATGACACACGCGATGGTTTGTGCAATTGCAATTTACTTTTTGGAAGATAAGCGCCCAACAATTTCTTTTAGGGGTTGGGTTGGCATCGTCCTTGGATGGATTTTTTGGTCGGTTGTACTTTTCAGTGGTCCGATTGCAAGGCATGGTACTCTGCTCCCAGAAGACGTAACTATCGCATCGTTACTTTGGCCACTTGCTGCAGTTGCGTTATTTGCAGTAACGATTCGGTGGAAAATTTCACATGCAAGAACATCAATGCTCGCAGCCGAAAAGGTTCGGCGGTATGGCGCTCTTTGGGAATGTATCTATGCAACTGCTTGGCTGTTAGCATTACAGTTGTATGGACCAGCGTTTTTTATGCTTAGTTTTGCAGTGTGTAGTGCAGCAATAGTTATGCTCGTTAAAGAAGCGACAGGTGCAACTGGGCAGCCAATTTCATGGAGATCATGATTTTAGTTATAGGGCGATTCTTCTTTTCTGTATGGTGTTATTTTGCTTGAGCAAGATATTCGGTTGATGGTGATACACCCAAATACTGAAGTGATGCTTCAATAACATCCCGCACTACTGGACCAGCCACAGCACCACCATAATGAGCAATTTTTTTATCTGGGTCATCAATAATACAAAGCACTACGAGTGAAGGAGAATCGATTGGAGCACCAGCGATAAAACTAGAAATATACCGATCCTCAAAATAACCACTGCCATCTTTTTTTGGCAACTGAGCAGTACCTGATTTGCCAAATAAAGGATACATATTGCTTTGCGATCTTTTGCCAGTTCCTTCGGTCATTACTTGCCCCAAGATTTGCCTTGTGACAGCAGCAACTGTAGGAGTAAGGGCTCTTCGGACTACCATAACATCATGCTCTTTAAACGGAGTGAGTTGCAGTTGTGGAACGGATCCATCTCTTGCAAAAGCGCAAAAACCTTGAACCATCTGAAGTGGAGTGACAGCAATTTCGTGTCCCATCGATACGGAAGTCTGAGTGTAGTCGTCCCAGTTTGAAGAAGAAGTCATGATGCCAGAAGTTTCACCACCAAGTCCAATTCGTGTTACTTTTCCAAAACCAAATCGACTAATTGCATTTTGCATTTCATTGTGAGAAAAACGCTCAGCAATAATTGCCATCCCGCTGTTCATAGATTTAATGAGAACTTTTCTCCAAGTTGCTGGCCCATAATAATTAGTGTCTCGAATCGGTCTTCCAAAACTTGTGCGATATGGACCAACTGATGGAGTTTGTAATAATTCATCAACATCTGCGAGTCCAAGTTCAGTCGCAACGGACCATACAAACGGTTTAAATGTTGAACCCGGTTCATATGGGTCGGTGACACATCTGTTCCTTCCAAGCCGTGGATTCAATTCTCTATTGGGATCGCTAGGTTGTTGAGACCATCCATCTCTTGGATTTAAAATGTCCGCCATTGCGAGTATTTCACCAGTTAATGGGTTGGCTACTACAATTCGACCGCCTCCAGCATTGCAACGTAGGATTTCTTCTTGCATACGAGTTACGGCGATATGTTGTATTGCAATATCTATTGAGAGTTGGATATCCTCGCCGTCTTGGGTTGGTTGGTATTGTTCAGGGGAAACCCAGACGGTTCTTCGTTTTGAATCTCTTTGTCGAACAAACGAACCAGATTCGCCAGACAATTGCGTGTCAAAAATGTTTTCAAATCCAGCTAGTCCAGTATGATCGGTTCCAACTAGCCCTATCAATGATCCACCCACATCACCATGAGGATATTCTCGAACAAGGCGTTGTTCAAGACCAATGCTCTGGTATTGAAATTGTTCTGCTTGATTTACTTGTTCATTAGTAAGAAGTGGTTCAAGGACAACGTATCTGCTATTTGGTCTTGAACGGATTTTTTGTTCGATTGATGCTGCTGATAAACCAAGTTTTTCTCCAAGATCAAGTGCGAGTTCTTCTGGGTTATCAATAAGAGATGGATCAGCGAATAATGTAAATCCAAGACGGCTAGCGGCTAGGATTCTTCCTCTGCAATCTAGAATTCTTCCACGAGTTGCAATGTTTTTTGAGGTACTTTTAGTATGCACAGAGGCCTCAACAAGGGCAGTAGACGGTGCAATTTTAAGTTGTGCAACTTTGTATAGAGCCCCGCACATCATTAATGTAACTAAACTTGCAACGAATATCGCAACTTTAGTCACACGAGTTGTGTTTGGTTCAGTTGTTTTCATCGATCAAATCTGAAGATGCGTGAGTTTGTTGTAGATATACGGGAGAACATGTAGATTCGATACGGATCGATAGTGTATTAATGGTTTCATTGCATTCGTTTATTGCTTGGTGTAAAATAGCCATTTCATGAACGGTATTGATTTGCTTTTGACGAACAGCAAGAAGTTCTAAGAATGCGAAACTGATGACTAGTATTGAAATAATTAGTTTTCGGGACATAGTTTCTTATTAATTATTAAGGCGATTGCATAGGAAACCGTAATACCATTCCGGGGCGAATTTTGTCAGGATTTGGCATGACATCTTTATTTGCATCGATGAGAAGTTGTGTTTTCTTGGTTGTACCCATAACTTTTTGTGCAATTTCAGATAGGGTGTCTCCATTTTGCACTTTGTATGACCCCATCTTTATTTTAGTGGAAGATTCCTGTGTCGGTACCACCTCTTTCGTTGAAGAGTCAATAGTTATATTTTTCGTCACAAGTGATGTACGAACCGGTATAGCAATTCTTATCCCCTTCTCAATCGTATTCGGATTAGTTAGGTTATTCCAAGAAGCAAGGCAACTTGCAAGCCCTGAATCTCCATAGTAATCACGGCAAATCGAACGTAGTGTTTCTCCTTGCACAACTATATGAACCTTGTCACCCCCAGAACTTGGAACAGGTGTTACGTTTGTAGGTGGAGGGGGACCATCAAGCAAAATGGTTGGGCTAAGTAGAGGTGGTGTGGAAATATTGGAGCCCAAGTCAGCAACTTCGCGATGCGATGCAATCGAGAAATGATCTGCAACTAGCATTCCTACAAAAATAAGGAGCCCAAAAGCGACGACTATAGAGAGTTTGTTTTCGCGAGTCATAATACCTTGCCAACCACTTCCTTCGTTTAAGCATCATGCAGAATTTCAACTGCACGAAGTTTTGCAGGTCGAGAGCGCGGGTTCATCGCGATCTCTTCATCAGATGCATAGATGGGTTTACGTGTAAGACGTTTTGCCAAGCCATGCTTTTCAAGATCAACGAAGGAGTGTTTGACTCGGCGATCTTCAAGACTGTGAAAACTAATCACTGCCAATCGAGCACCGTTTCTTAGCCAGCCACTTTCGTTGACCGTACGGCAGCCCGCTTGAATATTGCTTAGTAGTGCATCGAGTGCACCGAGTTCGTCATTGACCGCAATTCGCAACGCCATAAAAGTTCGCGTTGCAGGATGCATTCTAGAAGAGCGAGCTCGTGCTCCGTACGCACTTCGCACAATTTGCGCAAGTCGGACTGTCCTCAGAATCGGCTCTTTTTGCCTCTCCTGTACAATTTTTCGGGCAATTCGTCTTGAATAGGGTTCTTCCCCAAATTGATAAATGAGATTGGCAAGTTCTTCTTCGCTTGACGTCTCGATAATAGTTGCTGCAGTGATGTCAGAATCAGTATTTAATCGCATATCAAGGGGACCGTCGCTCTTGAAACTGAGCCCTCGATCAGATGTGTCCATTTGATTAGAAGCAAAACCCAAATCTGCAAGCACACAATCTGCTTGGAGTCCGAGCTGGGATATTATCCCCATCGCTGATGCAAAATTTTCGTGAAAAGCGTGTACTTTTGCACCTGTTGCTTCAACCCTTTCAGATGAATAACGAAGGTTTTCTTTATCAAGGTCAAACAGAAGAACAGTTGCTTTGGTGCAGACAAGTTGTGCGAGGTGAGCAGCGTGTCCACCTCGACCAGCGGTTAAGTCAACAATGACATCTCTGGCTTGGGGTTGAAGAATAGTCGCAACTTCGTTTTGAAGAACTGGTATGTGTCCACAATGTTGCACGAAGTTATAGTCCTAATAAAAGACGTTCTGGATCTTCAATGCAATTTTTTACATGCACTAAGAAACGCACAGCGCCTTCGCCATCAACAATTCGATGGTCGTAACTGAGTGCAAGGTACATCATTGGACGAAGAACTATTTGACCAGCATTGTCAGGATCTTCGATTGGTCGGTTTTGGATTCGGTGAAGTCCTAGTATGCCACTTTGTGGCGGATTCAATATTGGTGTTGACATCATTGAGCCATATACGCCACCGTTACTGATGGTAAATGTGCCTCCCATCATATCGTCAATCGATAACGTTCCTTCCCTAGCCTTTGTTGCTAGGTCTTTGATAGATAACTCAATCTCTGCAAAGGACATTCGCTCCGCATTGCGAATGACTGGAACAACAAGGCCGCGGTCAGTTCCTACAGCTACCGACATGTCCACGTAATCGTGGTATTCGAATTCGCCTTCAACGAGTGAGGCATTCACAGCAGGCCAAGCATGCAGTGCAGAAACGCATGCCTTTGTAAAAAAAGACATAAATCCTAAGTTGATTCCGTATCGATCATTAAATTCATCTTTATGCAACTGCCTCAATGAAATCACCTTGCTCATGTCTGCTTCATTAAAGGTTGTTAGCATTGCAGCGTTATGTTGCGCTTCAACAAGTCGTTCTGCAATTTTACGGCGAAGTGTTGACATTTTTTCACGGCGAATGCCTCGGTTCTGCGGGGCTGGTTGTTCCACAAGGGGCGCGGGAACCTGCGGATGTTCGTCTGCACCGAGCACATCCGATTTTGTAATACGACCAGATGGACCAGAGCCCTCAATGTTCTCTAAAGAAACACCAAGATCAGTAGCAACTTTTTGTGCAAGAGGCGTAACTTTTTTTGTTTGTTCAGCAGAAGCAATTGTTTCTGTTGTAACTTCTTCAATTGCTTCCGTACTATCTTGCGTATCGGTTGGTATTTGTGCGTTTTCATCAATCGTACCAATCGTGTCTCCAACTGAACATTCTTCCCCGCTCTTTTTAGAAATTGTAAGAATGCCCGAAATAGGGGCGGGAAGTTCTTGTGTTACTTTGTCAGATTCAATTTCAACGAGTGGAGCATCTCGTTCAACCCATTGGCTTTCTTCAACCAACCATTGTCCTAATACAACTTCATTGATGGATTCGCCAAGTGATGGAATGGTGATTGGAGTTGACATGTTTATGTAGCACCTAAGCCGATTGCCTCAATAAGGATACGTTGTTGTTCAATTGTATGCATTTTATTAGATGCAACAGCAGGGGAAGCACATGGTCTTCTGCAGACTCTCGTTAGGGCGATGTCCAAATTATCACGAAATGCCGCGTCAATATATCGCCAAGCGCCCATATTTTCAGGTTCTTCTTGCACAAACATAAATTCTGCATTTGAGTAACGTTGTGTTATTGCGTTCAAGGCGATTCTAGGAAACGGATAGAGTTCTTCAATACGAACCAAAGCAATCGATTCCGTTGCTTTTATTGTTTTTCGATAGTCAAACAAATCGTAATACACCTTGCCTATACAAAAAATAACCCGCTTAATATTTGAAGGTATTGTGTGCTCCTCATCGATGACGTTTTTAAAACCGCTTTCGATTAAATCTGATACATGTGAAATTGCTTCAGGATGTCTAAGCAAACTCTTTGGCGACATGACGACAAGAGGTTTTCTGAAATCCCATTTTATTTGTCTGCGAAGTGCATGGAAAATTTGCGAGGGTGTTGTTGGATAAATAACAGACATGTTATTGTTCGCACATAGTGCAAGGAACCGTTCAAGTCGTGCAGAAGAGTGCTCAGGACCCTGTCCTTCGTATCCGTGAGGCAATAACATGACAATTCCTGAAGCACGTTGCCATTTGATTTCAGCGGAAGCAATGAATTGGTCAATGATAACTTGCGCACCGTTGGCGAAATCTCCAAATTGAGCTTCCCAGACAATTAACATTTGTGGATCGCCAAGCGAATAGCCATATTCAAAACCGAGGCACGCACTTTCAGTAAGTGGACTGTTGTGCACACACATTGTTGCCCGTGCGTTACTAATGTGATTTAACGGCATGTGAGAGTCGCCTGTTTTTTCATCAAACAATACTGCATGGCGGTGACTGAACGTGCCGCGTTCTACATCTTGCCCTGTGAGCCGAACAGGGCTACCCTCTTGAAGTAACGTTCCGTATGCAAGAAGTTCTCCCATTCCCCAGTCAAGTGGCAAATTATTAGTAATAGCACTTCCTCGCATTTCCAATAATTTCATTAATTTTGGATGAGGGGAAAAACTTTCAGGCACATTGCCAAGTGCTTTTGAAATCTCCTTGAGCATTTCGATGGACACGGTTGTATCGGCCTTACGCACTGTAGGATTTCCACGTAGCCCTTCCCACACTGTAGTTTTGCGATAGGGTGGAACACGCGGTTCGACTGGATGTTCTAGTGATCGCTGTTGAGAGTCGTCAAGTAATCCGCGAACATCCTCACGCATTAGTGCTTGTTCCTCTGGAGTAATGTTCTTTTCTTGTACTAAGAGTTTTGCATATTTGTCCGTAACGTTACTCATTTTTCTGACAGAGTTGTACATTGCTGGTTGTGTGTACGCTGGCTCATCGGATTCGTTGTGACCATGTTTTCGATACCCCCACACATCAACGACAACATCATTATGAAATTTTTGTCTATATTCAACCGCCATTTGAACAACATGGACACATGCTTCAGGGTCGTCTCCATTAACATGAAAAATGGGAGCGCCAACCATTTTTGCAATGTCAGTGCAATATCTTCCACTGTAACTGTCGTGTGGATTCGTTGTAAAACCGATTTGATTATTTACAACAAAATGAATACTTCCACCAACGGTGTATCCATCCAAGTGCGCCATATTGAACATTTCAGCAACAATACCTTGGCCGGGGAAACTGGCGTCTCCATGAATGATGAGAGGAATGCACAATGAGCGGTTTTCTTCATGTTGAATGCGTTGCCTTGCCCTCGCTTTCCCAAGCACAACCGAATGTCCGTATTCTAGATGGGAGGGATTTGAAGCAAGAGTGATATGGATTGATTTGTCGTTATTTGTAAGAAGATCGGCACTATATCCAAGATGATATTTAACATCACCTCCACCACAAACATAATCTTCTTCCCAATTTTCCTCAAATTCGGTAAAGAGTTGATCGTATGTTTTATTAAGAATGTTCACGAGAACATTGATGCGACCGCGATGCGCCATTCCGATTGTTACCACATCAACATCATAATCACCCGCGTGATTGATTAACGCATCCATCATCGGAATGAGTGATTCACTTCCCTCGATACTGAAACGTTTTTTTCCGATGTATCTTGTTGCGCAAAAATGCTCAAGTGTTGTTGCTTCAATAAGTTTTCGAAGTATTCTTTTTTTCGTTGTTGAATTTAAATTGGGCTTATTATTGATTGGTTCCATCTTTTGTTGGAGCCATCGCCTTTGTTGAGTGTCTTCGATGTGTAAATATTCAACCCCTATATGTTGGCAATACGTTTCATCAAGTTTATGTATGATTTCTCGAAGTGGTGACGGGTTAGCCATATCAAGGTGGCCGGGATCAAACAATTCGTCTAGAGATTCCTCAAGATTGAAAGAAGACAGTTGTAATTGGTCGTTTGTTCGTGGTGCGATTCCAAGAGGATCTAGGTTCGCTGCATAATGCCCAGCCGATCGATAGTGGTAAATTAACGAGTCAACTTTAGTTTGGTCTTCCCTGATGCAATCAGAATTGCTTTGTGAATCTACCAAAGAATTACCAAGATCAAACCCCTTAAAAAAGTCTTGCCATTCTTGCGGCACAGAGTCGGAATCCCGCTTCCAAGTTGTGTGCATGGCATCTAAATACTCAGCATCCCATGCGTTAATTGCAGGGGGTATCGTTGTGGGCAAATGTGACCCTAAAGATATGTTTTCGGGTTTCATTAAGTTGTAAAGCCAGTTTTTTGGCGAACTCAGATATGTTCATCTTACCAGAAATAAGGGTTCTTAGACACGCCTTCTATCCACTTCTATTACAGCATCGAAATAGGGTCAATATCAATCGCTAGGTCACGACTTTGTTTAACAGTTTTCCTTGCGACCTTAAGGAACAATTGGAGCTCTTTAGAAGTTTGTGCAGTCACGATGACATCAAAGCGAAAACGATCTGAAATGCGGGGTAGCACACATGTGGCTGCAGGCGAGACGTTGATACTATCTGTTGCGATTGACTTAAGACGATCGGCAAGAGAATCTGCTCGACCAGCAGCCTGTTCAAAATTATGGTCGCGAATAATGAATCGCACCATCCTTGTTGTTGGAGGAACATGCGAAGTTTTTCGAAGTGCAAGTTCTGCAGCAGCGAATTGTTCGTATGCACCCTTGCTTGCAAGTGTGATTGCAGCAGCATCGGGACTAAATGTTTGAATAATCGCTTTTGCCTTCTTTTCGCTTCTGCCACATCTTCCACAACACTGCGAAACAAGTTGATACGTTCGTTCGGCTGCACGAAAATCAGGTAAATCGATAGCGGTGTCAGCGTCAATGACACCTACAAGTTGTACGTTTGGAAAGTCGAGCCCTTTTGCAATCATTTGCGTGCCAAGCAAAACTTTTATTTCCCCACGACCGAACTTGTCGAGTACTGCATGTAAGTCACTTGATTTACGCATAGTGTCTGAATCAAGACGCGCAATGTGTTCGTTTGGAAGGTGGAGTGTTTCGCGTAAAAGTGTTTCAACACGTTGCGTTCCTGCACCGAGTTGAATGATTTTCTTTGAACAATCAGGACACTGCTTTGGAACTCTTTGTTCTACCCCACAATGATGGCACCTGACAAAACCCGCTTCTTCAAGTGGTTTCCTTCTGTGATACACCATGGAAGAGTCGCAGTGTTCGCACTTCAACATCCAGCCGCAAGTTCTACTTGCACATGCAATCCACGGGGCGAATCCACGTCGGTTTAGTAAAAGTAAAACTTGTCCATCGGTTGCGATTGTTTGGTGAATGGCTCGCTCAAGTTTGCTGCTTAAAACAGAGTTTCCAATTTCTCCTTGTTGCCGCTCGTGATGCATGTCCACAACTTCAATAATTGGTGAAACAAGTCCGGGTGCTCGTGTAGTTAATGTGTGAAGTGTTGATATATTTCTTTTAGTTGCATTCCACCAAGATTCCATGGACGGGGTCGCAGACCCCAGAATAACTGGGCACGCGGCCATCCATGCTCGACGAATGGCGACATCCCTACCGTGGTATCGAGGTGCTTGATCTTGTTTAAAAGAATTGTCATGTTCTTCGTCAACGATGATAATGCGGAGTTGCCCTTTAGGAATAGGTGCAAAGACAGCACTTCGTGCACCGATGACAATATCCGCTTTGCCCTCTGCAACTAAAGACCATTGTTGGTGTCGTTGCGCTTTCGTTAGGGCTGAATGTAATATCGCTATGCGTTTGTCAGGGAATCTTCCCATGAGCCGTGCGGCAGTTTGTGGAGTTAAAGAAATTTCAGGAACTAGAACAAGCGCCATCCCACCGTGCTCAATCGCCTTTTCGATAATACGAATGTATACCTCGGTTTTCCCTGAGCCAGTAACACCAAATAGCAGATGCGAAGAATATCCTTTCAAAGCAGACGAGATATTGGTAATCACAGTTACTTGTTCGTCCGTAAGTTCAGAAGGAATAGTAGTGTCTACTGATTGTCGAAACCATGTTGCCTCGACTCGTGTGACGTGGTGGCAAGTAAGTTGACCATGTTCGATGAGTCGGTCAATTGGACTGCGGCTACGGATGTTTGCGAGTTTCATTAATGTTGTTGGTTCGATTGGTCTCTCTGATTCAGGTGTTGAAGCAATGGCATCAAGAACGGCTTGTTGTTTCTTTGTGATGGTTACATCTGGTGTCGGATTAGACGCTATATCGAGAAGTTGTTTTGTGACAAGCCCAGTCCCATGACGAACTGGACCAGGGAGCATAGTTGCAATACTCGGACCAATAGGGGTGAAGTAGTATTGGCTTATCCACTTGGCAAGTTCAACTAACTCAAGTGGAAGAATAATCGCATCACGATCTTTCTCATATACCTGCTTTACTTCTTTTCCTGTTGAGAGTTTTGAGGGCTCATCAGTTGTAGCAATAACCCAAGCCGGCGTTGGCGAATTTCCTTTCCCAAGTGGTACAGTGACGAGTTGCCCTATTTGAAGTGGATATAACCGTTCTGGCACACCATACGTCAATCCATCAGGAAACTGATCGACACTTCGTTCAATAGCAACTTGAACATACGATACTGATGGTTCATCAAATAGCCCAGCCATGATTGACGAGTGTACAGCAACTAGCGATTGCAATTGCCTCAGAGGTGACCTCAGAGGTTATCTGTAGGTGTTAGAATGTGCGGTATGGAACAAGTGTGTAGGTTAGCGCTCGAGGATGGGACGATTGTGTATGGGGAATCGTTTGGGGGTTTATGCGATGAACCAATATGCGGTGAGGTTGTTTTTAATACGTCAATGACTGGTTACCAAGAAGCCATTACAGATCCGAGTTATGCAGGGCAAATTCTGGTGATGACCGCACCAGAAATTGGCAACTATGGTGTAAATGCTGAAGATGTTGAATCAAGCAGTCCGCAAATACGTGGATTTGTTGTTAGAGAACGTTCCAGAAAAGTTTCTAACTATCGCTCAGACAATAATGTATGCGATTGGCTTGCTTCAAATGGTGTTCCTGCAATTACTGGAATCGATACAAGAGCGCTTGTAAGGATCATTCGTCAATCAGGTACATTGCGTGGGACCCTGACCACGAACCTATCTATAACGGATGAGGAATTAGTCGCTCTTGCCACCAAAAGCGAATCAATGGCTGGCCAAGACCTTGCAAGCGTGGCATCATGCGCAGAACCATCACAATGGGAAGAGACACTTGGCGGCTGGAGCACCTACTCGACATTGGAGTGCAACAATAAATGGAAGGTGGTCGCAATTGACTGTGGCGTTAAGTCTTCTATTTACAAACACTTAGCAACACTTGGCTGCCAGATTATCTCTCTGCCAAATACTGTAACTGCTGAAGAAATAAGAACTTATGTGCCAGATGGCTTGTTTATTTCAAATGGACCTGGCGACCCAGCTTCGGTACAGTCGACTGTTGCGATGCTGAAAACTATTGCAGGTACTATTCCTACTTTTGGCATATGTTTAGGGCACCAAATGCTTGCCTTATCCCTTGGAGCAAAGACTTGGAAGTTGAAATTTGGGCACCGTGGGGCTAATCAACCAGTTTGGGATGTTGAAACCGGAAAAGTCGAAATAACAAGTCAAAATCATGGTTTTTGTGTCGATGAGCAGTCGCTCCTGGATGCACACTGCATTGTGACCCACCGTCACCTCAACGATGATACCGTTGCAGGGTTTAGCCATCGAGATCTGCCCATTATGGGGGTACAGTTTCACCCTGAGGCCTCTCCTGGACCGCATGATTCAACATATCTATTCCAAAGATTTGTGAAAATGATGGAATCCCATCAAGTCCACGATTAAGCCCTTTTTATCCAAAAAAAAAGTCTCCCTAAAGATGCTAAGGGGCTCCTAGAATCACTTGCGGGTCTGCATTGCTCCTAGTACGCTATCCGCTTTGTCGGGGGATATATTTATAGATTCAGGGAGCATTCATATCTTGGAAGGGGGGGCTGCGAGCATTGGGCAACGTGTTCACTCGCTGTCATTGCAGTACCATCATTATTGCTGCTTGTTTGGTTTACTTTGGAGAGTTTTATGACCCGTCTTATCGATCGATTTACTATGTACGACCGCATTGGTTTAATTGTTGTTGTGCTTAGTTTCTTTTCATTACAAGTAGTTGCTCAAGATCAGGGTGGGGAGCCACTTGATGATTATGATGAAATCATTCTTGAAGATGACGAAGAAGAACCGGAATTAAGTGAACAAGAACTCGAAGAATTACTTCAGTTAGAACGAGAAAAATGGGAACAAGAACTTGGCCAACGAATTCTTGACGAAGCAAACAAGGCAGCATCGGATGGTCGATGGCGTGATGCATCTAAAAAGTATTCTGAAGCAAGCAAGTATCTTCCTAACAACTCTGAGATAATTAAACACTTGCAACATGCGCTTGACATGTTGGATCAGTCAAAATTATTAGAGGAATACCAAAAGAGAATTTCTATTGCACGTGAAGAGGCAAGAGAGTTGTTCACAGATGCTATGACATCAGCGAAGGATCGATTACGTCGAGAAGATTTTAATTCTGCTCGCCAATATGTCGCAAACGCACTCGTACGCCTTGACAGTAAAGACCAAGATTTATTCTCAGTAGATGAATATAAACAGAAAAAAGACGAAGCGAATGCACTTAATGCGTTGATTGCTCAACAGCATGAGATTTGGCAGCAAAAACAACTAGCTATTCAAGCACAAGAACGCGCAGACGATCAATCAGTACGACAAGCAGAAGAATTACGAAAACGCTCTCAAATGATTACGGATAGCATGAAACGCATCCGCCAACTCCAAGGTGAGCGAGATTATCAAAAAGCGATTGATATCGTTGACGAGATTCTTTTTATTGATAAACACAACTCAGCAGCCCTCGCTTTACGCGATGCTCTGAAGCAAGCTCAACTCTATCAAGATTGGGCAAGATATGGGCGAGACAAGGAGTTTGGATATACTGAACTTCTAGTGCAGAATGAAGGCGCGCTAGTATCGCCACGAAAAAATTTAACGGGCTCGGGAGAACGTTCAACAACTGGCATCATGTCTTACCCAAGCGAGTGGGAGCAACTTACACAACTTCGTTACGGCACGACTGCTGGCTTTAGCGAAACGTATCAAAACAGAGCCATTAAAGTTGCATTGGATAAATCAACAGGCACATCGCATAACATTGAAAATGAAACGCTAGAAGATGTACTAAATAAACTTCAAATTGATTCTGGTATTCCAGACGATTTCTTTATTGACTGGGTGACACTTGGAGAATCTGAAGCCGAAGTTCAACCATCGTTTGAAATAGAGATGTTGAATATGGGTGATGTTTCACTTATGACATTATTAGAACGTGTTCTAAACTACGTGAACACAAAAAATGAACAAGCAAGTGATTCAGACCCCGAATCATTAATATGGTATGACATCCGAGATGGGGTATTAGAAATTTCTACAAAGAATTCACTAAAAGACCATACATACATTGAGGTGTACAGCGTTACTGATCTGCTCTTTGAAATTAGAAACTTTGGTGCTCCTGATTTAACAATGATTAGCGGTAATAATGCTGGCGGTGGCGGTGGCGGCACTGGTGGCGGCTCTGGTGGCGGCTTCGGTGGTACAGGCGGCTCTGGCGGCTCTGGCGGCGGCTCTGGCGGCGGCGGCGGCACAGGTGGTGGCGGAGGAGGCGGTAATGGAGGTGGCATCGGAGAGGGCGATGTTGATGAGGGGAAAACACAAGAAGAGTTGATGGAGGATTTAAAAACACTTATTCAAAAATATATAATAAGCCCATCAGGTGCTTGGGAGTGGGATGACGGTGAAGGACAACATGAAATTGACCCATTTTATGGCAACTTTATTATTAAGCAAACGCCAGGTGTCCACCGTGAAATTACTTCCTTACTTACAAAACTACGTGAAGTTCGCGCATTGCAAATTAACGTTGAATCACGATTTTTAGAAATTACAACAGACTGGTTTGAACAAATTGGTTTTGACCTAGATGTTTATTTTAATACAAACAATGACAATCTAGATATTGATTACGTGCGAGACAATTTTGATTCTAATGCTCGACTAAGTGATTTCTTTGTTCCCGGAACGGGACAACTGAATGATTCTCAGATTTACACCACTATGCAAGCAGACGGAACTCCAACACCTCCTGGTACAGCGGTGCCAACTGGTTCTATGGTTGGAACATACGACCCAGCGACTGGGACGATTAACTACGACTACAACTTTATCCAAGAAGGCGTACTTCGACAGACTGAGGGCTTTAGCCCTCTGGGAATTGTTCAAGGGTCTAATTCATTGATTGATTCGATTGGAAACTTTAGTTCCTTTGGTAATATTATTGCAACGTCAAATCCTGCCCTTGGTTTTGGATTGCAATTTATGGATGATATCCAAGTAGACCTTATGATTGAAGCTACCCAAGCAGATCAGCGAAACACAATTCTTACTGCACCTCGTTTAACAATGCATAATGGTCAGAAAGCGTGGATTAATATTTCAACGAACGTTCAATACGTTTCAGGACTCAACCTAAGTACGAATTCTAGCGCGATTGGGTTTACACCAGACATTGGTAACGCCGCCACAGGCATTCGGTTTGAAGTACAGGGTGTTATTTCTGCAGATAGACGTTACGTCACTATGGAAGTAGATTTTGGTGTCCAAGATCAAAAAGTTACATCGCAGCAGTCATTTGAAGCAGCAACTGCTGGCGGGAACGACAGTGGTGGCGGTGGTTCTGCAACAATTAGCTCCTCAATATCTCTGACAACGACCATTCAACACCGGATTCGTACAACAGTTTCTGTTCCAGACAAGGGTACTGCACTTTTAGGTGGTCAGAGAAAAGTTCGTGAATATGAAACGGAAGTTGGTGTGCCAGTTCTTTCTAAGATCCCATACTTAAACCGATTCTTTACAAACCGTACGACAAACCGAGAAGAGGTGACACTCATTATTCTTCTGCGGCCTGAAATCATCATCCAACAAGAAAACGAAGAAATGTTATTTAGTCGACGAATTCTTGATTCAGGATCAAGCGATTCGTTCATTAGGTAATCTCAAAAGAGGCATTCGATATTATGGCAGAAACATCTTTATTACAAATTTTTGAACGAGATGGTGTTACAAACGTAGAGTTTGTTGAGAGTAATATCCTTGACGAGGTGTGTATTCGGCGAATCGGAGACGAACTCGCTTCAGTCATTGAAAGAAAAAAACGACCTCGAATCGTACTTAATTTCCAGAACGTAAATGCTCTTTCTTCTTCGGCGCTTGGTATGTTAATTACAGTGAATACAAAGATTGGGGATAAGAAAGGCAAACTTGTACTCTCTTCTCTTGAGGAACCGATTCGAGATGTCTTTCGTATCACGAAATTAGATAAGGCATTTTCGATTTGCGATTCACTTGTCGAAGCAATGAGATTAGTTAGTTAATTGAACCTTAGGTTTATCGCCACACTTTTGCGAAGTTTTTGTCTCAATACTCCCATATACTATTTCTAGCGGGGAAAGGGCTAACGAAGTATTGAATGTGTTCAAAACAGGAACAACCCATGAAGCACCATCGAACCATTCTTGGTAATAGAGAATCGTTCGATGCTGTGCAAGAATCCGTACTCGCAATGATGAAGGAATTGGAGTATTCGGAACACCAACTTTTTTCTGTACGTGTTGCTATCGAAGAGGCGCTAGCAAATGCATTGTTACATGGTCATCAAGGTGATAAAACGAGTGAAATCAAGGTGAGTTGGCATGTTAACGACGAACGTGTTGAGATTGAGGTTGTCGATCAGGGGCGTGGGTATGACCCCGAGTCGATTCCCGACCCAACAGCTAATGAAAACTTAACACTTCCGTCTGGTAGGGGTCTTGCGATGATTCGCGCTTTTATGAATGAAGTTCATCTCAATGACTGTGGTAATCATTTAAGGATGGTTCGGTTTAAAGACGGTTAAGACAGGGGGGGATCGGGGGGAATCAACCTTAGATGGGGACACGCACACAACATTTCCCGAAGCGAAAATAAATGACCCGCGGGGTAATTAAATATAGAAGAGAACGAAATCCATTGCTGCGTGGACACCCACAAAACTTTTCGATGTAACTGGCACTAGAAATGCCCACCCGGGGGTGGTGGGTACCTCCTTGGCGAGATATTAGATCTGTACTACTCTAAACACTATTATGGTCCTTGGATGATGCCACCTGAGAAAATGACTTGGTCATACGAAACAGGATATACCGCAGTTGGGTTGCCATCCGGTGGATTTTGCCCGGCCAAAGTTACCAATCGAAGGTGGTATTCGTTGTTTGAAGGCTTGATGTAATTCGTTGCCTGATTAATAGTAAAGCTAACGAAATTATCACCTGCTGCAAGCAGGGCGCCACCAACGGGACGCCATTTCCCGCTTCGATGGTCTAGCATTTCAGCACGAACGAAGAGAAGTTCTTGTTGAATAGGTGAGAATATGACACTTAAAGAAAGTGCATTCGTTGTTGGAATTGAACTTTGCAATTCGCCAGTAAGGTATAAGTCTGTTGTGAGACCGCTATTGCTATACCAAACAGGTCCTGGTACGCCATCTGGAACGGAGTATTCTTGATGTGCATCGACACGGACAGGTGTTG
>PVBE011790735.1_pt1 | contig 20501 bp, 13 predicted proteins | sample 1631181 | NCBI WGS metagenome assembly PVBE01 (sample SAMN08397723, study PRJNA350692) | Marine metagenome, whole genome shotgun sequencing project. | isolation source: water | place: Pacific Ocean | collected 2012-04 | reverse complement strand
TTGGGTTCGGTGGTTACTCCAAAACCAGTTTATTACCGAAATCGCCCAATCGTCGTGAGGCCACTTTTTTGCCTCGTCAACAAAAGTCGGAAAGTCTGCGAGGGGAGAAGGGACTCGCTGCCGGCTTTTTCTCGTAGTCAAGAGCGAGAAAGTCTGCTTACGGGGAGGTTCGCTTCTGATTGTGCCGACATATCGGCGAAGGTAATTGCGCATGTGTGTCGCATTGTCATGGCAGAGCACGTGATTGGCACGGGGGCGAAGAAGGGGTCGGGAGTCCGACCCCGTCACCAGTCCCCGACATGATGCTCCGTTGACAAACTCTCCGTCGCCAATGTGATCCAGCGAGCCAGCGTCCAGCAGCTCTGTTACTTCCCCAGTGCCTGATTGAGCCGCACTGTCACATCTGCAAGTGAGCGGCGAGTTTTCTCGAGATCGCCAGGGCGAATGCGGCACAAATACTCAAACCAGCGGCCATCGATCGATTCGAAATCCTGCTTGCGAACACGGAGAGCTTCATCAAACGCCGCGGATAGATCCTGTGACGGGTCCGGCTGTTTGAGCCGTTTACGAGCCGCGGCTATCGCTCGATCGAGAGCTTCCAGATAGCGCACGTCGTCGATCCCTGCGCGATGTGCTTCCCAGGCCAGGGTCGGAATCGGCCTACCGAACTCGTCGGGATAGGCGACCTTGTGAGCGGGCTTGTCGGGATCATAAAGGCGATTGTCGGCGTAGTCCTGATACGCCCACGGACTGGACCCCTGATAGCCGCACGCTTTGTTGTACAACCCGGTGAGCGCTCGATATGGCAAGGGATAAGTTGTGGCCGTGACCCAATAGGAGATGGGGAGAAAACCTCTTTCGCGGACATACATCGCCTCGGAGTTGTTCCTGCCGCCGAAGACGTAGATATTGTAAACGGGTCGGTCGATGAAATCTCGCGTTGCTGTTTGGGCACTCTTGCTGTTGATGGCAGTGAACATGTGCAGGCCCGTCTGCTGTCGTCGCTCGGCCTCTTTCCGGCAACGCTCGATCTGCTCCGGTTTGTTTGGCTCGTCGACGCCGTAATAGTAAAGGTCATCAAATCCCATCTTCTTCGCAGCGGTCACTTGTTCCTTTGCATCGCCACCAGGCCAGTGCATCAGACACGGAGCTTTCGACATCCCAGCGCGGCGGGTGAGGTCCAACGTCGAAAACCCACCATAAAGTGTCGCGGCGTTCAACCCGTGCCGCACGTGGTCTCGCAGTTCCGCTAGATAGCGTTCGGGAGAGACGAAGTGCGGTCGGTCAGGATCGGTCGGTTGGCTGCGGTGATAGATCGCATAGTATCCTTCGGCGGGTTGCAACGTGATCGGAAGCAGTTCCAGTTCGACGGGGAGTTGTCGTGACGAGTTTTCACAAACGATGGAGACCTCGCCGCGATAAACGCCAGGCGGCGATCCGGTGGAAACGTGCACGGTGATCCAGACCTGGCGGCTTTGATGGGCGGGGATCCCCGTGACGCATCGCCCGCCGCCGAATCCACCCTGCTTGCCCTTTGGCGGCAGGCCCGTGCGATCGTCGCGCAGCAGGAGTTCCGGAACAAGCAGACGCGTACGGCTGGTGCGAAACAACGAGTTCTTTCGCTCGCGCACGTGGACCACACGCACACCGATTTCCGACGATCTGATGATTGTGTTGTCCGGACCGGTCAATTGACCTAAGGAAACCGTCAACTCACCCAGGTCCCTCACCGCCCGAATGGCAAATGTCCCATTGATGTATTGACCGGCGGCTCCCCAGAGACGCAAGCGGTCAAGCTGACCCTGACTGGACTTATCGGGAAGCCAGTCGTACAGCGTTTCCTGGTAAGCCGTCGCGCGGCCGACAACGAAGCCGTGTTTGCCGGCTCCGCGACGCCAACGAGCATCGTCGCGGTAGGTCCGCAGCCGTCGCAGCGTTGGCTGCTCAACGGGTTTCGGGAGCGCATCTTCGGTAGGGTTAAGCTCATTGTTGGTCGTGAACAATACCACGTCGAACATACCCTTCGAAACCGCAAGGTCGACGTGATGCCGTCCCTTACTCACGGCGATGTGACCCGCGTGATTCCAGACGTAGCGCCCGCCGCCTGGTCCGCCCGTGCCACCGGACACGGGCCGCTCATTCACCAGAACTGCGACTTTACCGTAGCCGCCGTACTTTCGTATCCAAACCTGATATTCGCCATCGCGAGGAAACTCGGCGACCCAAGTCAACTGGCCATCGTTGCCTGCCGCACACCAGGCCGCCCACTGGCCGATCGGTTTGGTCTCGCCATAAGACTGGGCGAGAGGATAAAACCCCCATGCCGGCATCAGGGAATCCGCGGTCGCCCAAAAAGTGACGTGACCGCTTGTGCCGTCGACCACTTGGCAGACGGCTCGTAACGGAGCTTGCGACAAGGCAAGCATTACGATGGCTGACACGATCGGATTCCAGCAATTCATGTGCATTGAACGTCGTTCACTCCTTCAGGAGGCCCGCCACTGTTGGTGTCTGCGTATCGCGCCAGATCGAGCCAGTGTTTCCCCAGCACAGGCCGTACGAGATTTCACTGGGACTCCAACCAGACGGGTTGCGTGAATGCGCCGTTTGTCGCGATGTCCCATACTTCCACTCGCGCCCAACGCTGTCCGCTTAAGTCTGCGTCAATTCTCAGCGAGTCTTCTCCAAAGGCTTTGGTTGCTGACAGGTCGACTCTCTGGCGTTTAATCTCTCGACCGTCTCCGGTAATAATCTCGGCATAGGCCAAGGGGAACGTCCATTTCAGATCCAGCCGTACTTGTGACTTGTCACCTTTCGGTAGCGCGGCTATTTCACCACTCCTCCGGCCGTTTACAGTGAATTCGGGAATCAACACTTCGCCAGTTGTAACAAAGAACTGCCCGCCGCGTAGCGCGCCGAGTATGGGTTGCCAGTCATCCGTGAATTTGGGAATCTTCTCCAATCGCAAATAGTTTACATTCATGTGGCCAAACAGTTCATGCTCTGGTTCGATCTTAAAAACGTCGACTTCTCCGAGAACGTATTTCGGAGCTCCCCAGTTTGACATGTCGTCCAACAGATCAAGCACGCGCGAGCCGAGACGTGGCTGCGACAGGTCGGCCGGCATTGCCTTCCAGGCAGCGCCCAGAAATCGGTCTGAAGTGAAGAACAGACGCTCGCGGTACCGATCGGGAAAGCCCGTTGATCCTTTGATTCGAGGGTGGGCCGTCCAGGCCAGTCCGCGTTCCGTCTTCAGCAGCCGCAAAACATCTGCCTCACTGCCGATATGATAGACCTTGCCGAATTTCGGATCCTCCGTAACAAACGGCGTCCCTGGCGGCTGGTTGAGCACCCAGTAAACCGGCTCTGGGAAGAAGCTGATCCAGTGCCCGCCGAGATGGACGTTCGGTTCTTCGCCCGGCAAGAGTAAGAAATCCTCGTCACTGAGCCGGTTACATTCGGCGTGCAGCAGATCAAGATATCGCAGGCGCTGGCCTGTCTTCATACGCGGTGTTGCACCGAAGTGAAACTCGGCCAAGTGAATGACGTCGATGCCCATATCGCGAAGGACTCGGACGAAGCCGGGATTCTGTAGACGCTCGGGGATCCGATACTCCTCTCCGGAAGAAAGGCGGGCCGTGATGTCCGAATTGGTCTTTGCTTCTCTCTCCTGTGCGTTGAGTATTTCGCGCGTGTGCTCGACGTGGAAATGGCTCGCGAAGACGGTATGTCCGGGAAGCGACGCGAAGCGGTCGTTTCGGGTCAGTCGGGCGATATTTTTCAGTGTTTGCTCCGCCGAACTGTCGGAGACATACAGGAAGAGCCCCAACTCCTGCAACGTGCCGGGCATTGCGTTGAACCAGGGAACGAAACGATTGTCGCCACGGGGGTCGTGCCGAATGCCGAAGCCGAAAGGAAGAGGCTGCTTGTTGTATCCCGGACCGATCCAGATGTTCGCGAGATTATCGGAGAAGTCGAGCGGATAGAAATATCGGTGCGGTGGCGGAAACAGAGCGACACTACCGCGCTCGAATTCTCCGCAAATCGTTCGGCCACTCACCGCCAGTCGCCTGGCGGTCTTAACTGAGCCGCCCGGTTCTGTCTTGAACTTGCCCAGTGGATCGAACCAGGAAATCTGTTTGGGGACTGTTCTTCGACAGACTAATCCGGTGTCGTAAAGATATGCGACGCCGTTCTTTTCGGTTCGCATCACCGCTTCCTGAAGGACGAAGGGACTACCAGCATAGAATGTCCAACGAATCTCCCCGCGGAAGGCTCCCGCTGAGATATCGCCGATCGTCAACACCGCACGACTCGCCTTGCTGGAAGCGACGGCACTCGTTTTGTCAATCCGCGCATTGAACAGTTCGTTCGGCTTCTCCTGCATACGGTCGAAGAAGATCGTCCAGCCGCCTCGTTTCTGGAGATCTCGTTTGCCCACACGGAGCAAAACGACGGGATCAAGCGACTCCGCAATCAACTCGAACGGCCTTCCCGGACTTCTCGAAATCGCGATGGAGTCGATCAGCGGTCGGTCAACGGTAAGGTCCATTGTCAGCCGTGCCCGACGATCGCTATTCAAAGGCCAGGTAACCAGGACTTGCGAATCTTGTTGAGCGATCTCGATTCCACACGAGCGATCATAATCGCCCACATTCAAGCTGACGTTAGACTCGGCTGCCAGGCAAACAGATTGATAGCAGATGGAGACAGCGACGATCAGGAAAACGCTCAACCGTTTCCCTCTCTTTGCCGACCTTTCAAGGCCGGCGCGCAAGAAATGTGTCATTGTGGTGTTCCCTCGATTAACGCCTGCTATTTCCCACGACATTCTAGAGGTTTCGGCGCGAGTTCTCGACAGTCAACTGACAGGCTACGCTGTGGCGAAGTTTCCGTTTGTTTCTAGCAGAGGGCGAAACACACGATGATTGGGGCATGCCCCGACGATCGTAGTCGGGCATTTCCACCTTTACACCTTCACGAACCCCTTCTTTGTCGCAGGAAGGCGAGCGGCATCGATGATGCGCATGACGGTCATTGTCTCTTTGCGGTCAATCAACGGATTCTTGGCCTCGAAGAAATCGAGCATACCGGCAGCCGCGTCCACGAAAAGCCGCTTGGTATCTACCGGGATGTGGCGTGTTTCTTTGGTCGTGGTTACCGAAGCGGCATAAGGCGTTCGCGATTTTGTGTAGACATTGACGACGGCTGTTCGGTTGCCGCTGAAGTTGAGCAGCAGTTGCGAATGCGGCTCGCCGCCGCGGCGCATTACGCTTTCTATTTCATGGCCCATACACGAGACGACCAACTCCAGCGGATGAATCACATACTCGTCAAAGTTGCTGCCACCTCCCCAGGAAGTCATGTGCCGCAACGTCTCGCGGCCCGCCTTGGTGACGTACTCCTGCACGGCCGTGTATCGAAGTGCGGAACTTGTTTGCATACTAACTCTGTGCTTGTCGGCCAACTCGAAGATCTTCTCAGCCGTTGCTGCGTCCGGCGCGAACGTCTTGTCGACGAAGGTCGTCTTTCCCAAAGGCAACACCTTTTGGCAGAGATCGAGGTGGACTTGTGGGTTTGATGGGGCGAGTACCGCAAAATAGTCTACAACCTCGTTCAAGCGTTCGACGCTATCAAAGTACGGCACCTTATTTTTGTCCGCCCATCGGCGGCTCGACTCCGCCTGTAGTGCCGTTGCCCCCGCGATTACAAAACCGCGATCTTTCAACTCGGACCGCAGAATTCGCAAATAGGTTCGCGAATGAAAGTTGTCCAGATTGTCATCCACAAAGCCTATGCGATTGGCGTTCTGCGCGGCAGATGCGCTTGCTGACGACGTCGCGGCGACCGTGGCGGCAATTGTCGCCGCAAGGAGTTGCCGGCGATTGATTTGGTTTCTTGGTGTTTCGAGTAACATCAGGAGTTCTTTCTGCGAGGCGTTGGGAAATTGAAATGGTTCGCCGCTTCACCGCCGGCGATCACTGCAGCCACGTCGCGGCAAACCGCTGCGACAACACGGTCCTGTGCCTCGCGCGTGAATGCTGCGATGTGGGGCGTGAGGATCACGTTGTCAAGTTCATTGAGTGGACCCTGGTCAGGCGGCTCGCTGTTACGAACATCTAACGCCGCACCCGCAATTTGTTTGTCCCGAAGTGCTTTGACCAGCGCGCGTTCGTCGACCACTTCGCCGCGAGAGGTGTTAACGAACATGGCAGTTGGTTTCATCAATCCAAAACGAGCGTCGCTGAACATGCTGCGCGTTTCTTCCGTGAGCGGCACGTGAGTCACCACAATATCCGCCTCACGCAGCACTTCGTCGAGAGACAGGAGCTGTATGTCGAGGGCACGAACATGATCAGAGTTCGGATCGACGTAATCGTCGTGCGCGATAATTGGCATGTCGAACGCCTTGGCTCGCTGGGCAACCAGTGTTCCGATTCGCCCCAACCCGATCACGCCCAATGTCTTGCCGAACAGTTCACTTCCCGTGAACGCTTTGCGATTCCAACCACCGCCGCTGGTATCAAAATGTGCTGCCGGAATCCTGCGTGCCAGTGCCAGAATCAACCCGATCGTCAACTCGGCCACCGAGATCGAGTTCTCCTGCGGAGCGTAAGTCACGACGATACCCGCTTCCGTCGCCGCATCGGTGTCGATATTGTCCAGCCCAGCACCGGCACGCCCGATGACTTCGAGTTTCGGAGCGGCATTGATGAGTTCAGCTGTCACTTGCGTCTGATTGCGAACGATCAGTGCCCGTGCATCGCCGATAGAACTCTTCAGTCGATTCACATCGCTCCACAGCTCTGGGGCGAATGTAACATCAAAGTCGCTTCGCAGCGCGTCCATTGCCGGGCCTGTGATGTTCTCGCTGACCAGCATGTTACTACTCATTGAATTCACGACACTTACCATGCTCCCGTGCGTTTCCAGGCCGATGCTTGCTGAAACGCTTCGGCCGCTGCAGCACCAGCCTGTGCGCCACGGGCTTCACTTTGCCGAATCATTATCTCTTCCAGCGGCGAGAAGCCGGCGTTCTCGCCACGTGCCAACTGGCTCTTGTGACAACGCACCATCTGCCGTTTGAGTTCCACGAATTCCGACACATCGACGTAAAACCCTGGTTGGAAGCTGACCATTTCAACCGTGTCCATCCACCACAGTGCGGGTGGCTGTGCCAGCGGCGCGGATTCGGTCTTGTGTCCCGCCGACGCACAGAACCACGAGGCTGCTTCGGACAATGCTGACGCGGCGCGATGATCCGCGTGGTAATCGTCGGCCGAATGAGCCAGTACGAGTGTCGCGCGGAATTGGCGAAACAACTCGACAACGGACCTCCGCGACTCGACGGAATCAAGCAGCTCGCCATCTCCGAAGCCACCTTCGAGCAGTTCCGCGTGAAGCAATTCGGCCGCGGCCTGCATTTCACCGCTCCGCACGTCGCCAAGATTCTCTATCGGCGGATCCGGCTGTCCTTTGTCTCCGTGACATAAGACAGCAATTCCAATCACCGCTCCGTCAGCCCTCGCTCGGGCTAGCGTCCCGGCGCACAACAGTTCCGCATCGTCGGGATGAGCCACAACCGCCAGTACACGTTCGTTCGCAAAATCGAGTTTCATGATCTGTTATTCCGCGGCAATCAATTACCGTTCGGCGGTTGGCCGTTCTTCCATGCACCGGCCAGTTTCTGATACTCGAAGGGAGTCATCACACTCCCTTTGTCACCAGCCTGCCATCCCGCCACATGATGCGGTTCGGCTCCCGCTTCTGACATTTGTTCCCAGTTTGCCGCCCAGCTTTCGTTGCCATCGCCGATACGACCGTCTCGATCGACTTGAAACACTTTTCCTTCGCGATAGCTTCTAATCGCAAGGTTCACCATCATCACCGCGGCTGCTCCAAGTTCAGGATCGTTATTGACAGACTGTGGTTTTCCGGTGCGGATCGCCTCGAAGAAGTTCAGAAAATGCATACTGTTGATATCGTGTGTGACCGTTGCTTCGTATGTCGTGCGCTTCGACTTACTGTCCAGTGTCACTTGCGGTCGTTCCGGAACGAATTCGAACGACGCCTTCGTTCCGTTCAGGTAACATGGTTTGTGGAACAGCAGCGCGCCGTGATGGCCGCGGATGATATGCTCCAGCTTCAGCTCTTCGGCAACCATCGTGCTGCTGACGACGCCCTGCACGCCTTCATGAAAATCGGCGATCAGCGAGCCGACGTCCGGCACATCGCGATCGTCGTATTCCAAGAAAATCCCACCGCCGCCGACCACTCGCCCAGGATTCCGCAGCCCCGTCGCCTTGAGGATGCCCGTGATGCGATGGACGAACAGATCCCCAAACATTCCCATACTGAACGGCCAATAACAACGCCACTGCCCATACGTAGCACGGTCGAAGACCATCTCCGGCGCCAGACCTTCGTCAACGCCAAGCCAGCGTCGCCAGTCAATCGTCTTTGGCGTCATCTCTTCGGTGATGACGTTGTGCCGCGACATTCCTGCGCGGCCATTACGGAAGCATTCGGTCTGGAACTGGAGGATCTTACCGAGTTTCCCTGTGTTGATCATTTCGCGAGCCATGTTCCAGACGGGCGAACTGGTCGATTGCACGCCGACCTGTATGACGAGACCGCTGGACTTCCACGCATTGACGACTTCACGCGATTGGTCAATCGTGTGAGTCATCGGCTTTTCGCAGTAGACATGCTTTCCCGCGGTCAGTGCGTCGATTGTCTGCCTGGCGTGCCAGTGATCGGGCGTCGCGATGCAGACCGCGTCAACTGCGTCGTCGGCCAGCATATCGCGGTAGTCTGGATACGTTTTGGGAGTAACGTCCGTCTCCCTTTTGATGTAGTCGATCGCCTGGTCGCGATGCACCGTATAAACATCGCTGACCGCAACCATATCAATCTTCGCTCCCAGCTTGCGGATTTTCGCGAGCGTCTTGACGTGCGTACCAAAACCGCGGCGCCCCGGCCCAATCACGCCAACCCGAATCCGCTCGTTCGCTCCCACGGCACGAGCCCGCGCGGGCGCGGACAGCAAGCCCGCCACAGTGCCAACAGCGCTCCCCGTTGCCGTCGTCTTGATGAATTCGCGTCTAGAAACATTGGAATCTGTCATGAGTCGATTCTCCTGAAATTCATGTGGGAGGCTGGCCTTGGCTTCACATCATATCGAGTGCTTATTCGCTGAGCTTCCTTTTGAGCAGTTGCCGGATGCCGTCGGAGAGGATTCGATCCACTTGCGGATCACAGAACGCCACGCCGACCTCATAGCCGCCTTGTGTATAAGCCTCAGCGGTTGGGAGATACCACGGGCCACCGTCGCCGTAACCAGCTATCGCGACAAACCGTTTTGGAAAAAGCACTTGTGCGCCAAGCTGGTATTCCACAAACGGTTCGCCCGGCAGATGTAGCAACGAAACGTCGTTGACGTGCAGTGCGCTGAGCGTAATCGACATCTTTCGTTCGCATCGTTTGAGCCATGCCAGTGTGAACGCTGGTCGGTTACGGAGGACGACACGCTTTGTTTTGTCGGAGATCTGTCGTTGTATCTCATCTGCGGAAAGATCAGCACGCGGCGGTGGAAGAATGTCGTGCGTTTGCCAGTGGACGCTACGAATCGGTGCAGGCTGTAGTATTGCCGACGCAGCTTCCATCGCTTGGTAAACGCGCTGAGTCAACAGTTGCCGGTTCTCCTTTACGTCACTGTTGTTGTACTTGCCCGTGTTCTGGTTGCCGGCGCAACCGGTGAAGTAGATGTGCGTGCACGCTGGGTCGTCGTGCTGTTGCTTCAGCCGTCGGGCCAGACCGACGAATTCGCTACTGACCCGTCCTTCCTGGCAGCAATAGCTGATGGGATGTACGGCGTAGTAGTAGCAGGCGGTGACTTTTGTCTGTCCATCGTAGAAGGCAACCGCCTTCAGCCAAGAATCGATGACACCAGCTGGCAGATGTCGCACATCGCTGCCGCCGGGAGCAACGCTACGATTTTTGCGCACGAGACCATCGTCGCCGAGGATCCGCCGATTCGAAGTGACGTCTTCGACCTGCGCCTGTGATTTGGCAACATGCGTGATTCGCCGCGGACTCCCCAGTGCATCCTCGATGGTACTCCGGCCGCGATCAAGGCACCGCTCAAAGAATTCAGAATCGACGTTCGGCGGCAGGTCGCCCTGTTCACGCACGATGCGATCGGTTTCCAGACAGACGAACGGAGCATCGTGCTGATGGACGCACTGCACGGCGACGCGATCCGCTGTCGTGCCGGCCGTCTCAGCCAATGCTTTTCGCCACGCCAGATGCGCCTCGTTGCAAATACCTGTCCAGTCGACGGAACAAACAACGATCGGTTTGCCGGCACCGAGTAGCACGAAGCCGATCGCTTCCAGAGGATCGTCGACGGTCGTCACGGATGGAATCCAGCCACCGCAAAGCGAATGTCCTTTTGGTGGCGTGACATCGAAGCGGAATGTGGCAATGGCGAGGTTCATGTTTCCGTTTCAGATTTACTTCAAGGACAACAAGTATGCGATCAAATCCGCCATCTCCTGGGGCGTGACTTTCTTTTCAAGTCCTTCGGCCATCAACGATTTACCGGAACTGCGGAACTCTTCAATATCGCTGCGGAGGATCGTCTGCTGTTTACCTTCCGCCTGCCGAAGCGTGATGCTGGTGGGCGTTTCCGACGTAATGATGCCGGTGATGATCCGACCGTCCAGCGTGGCCACGATGTACTCTAGGAAATTCGGCGATACCTCGCGATTCGGGTCGAGCAGATTTACGAGCAGTTGGGCCGGGCTTCGATTCTGGATCGTTGCCAGATTCGGGCCAACTTCGTGTCCCTGATCGCCGAGCCGGTGGCAGTTGATGCATTCCCGCTTGAACGCGCGTTCGCCGCGCAACCGGTCGGCCCGCAGTGATAATGCCTGCTGATATTTCGCAATCACTTCCTTGCGTGGTCCGGGCAGGTCATGGGAGAACAACCGAACGGCCCGCTCGCGAATCGCAGGATCGGAACTCTTCATATAGATCGCTCGTCGTGCTGACGAGACACGACCAGCCGGAACGATACGTTTCTCGATGGCATCGAACACGGCGAGCAACCAATCTCGACGAATCAGCAGCCTGCCGACGAGTTCCGCCTGCACGTTCGGCGTCAGCGCGGCGTGCTTGTCAAGCAGGATGTCAGCGACTTCCTTATTGGCAAAACCTGTAATGGCATGGATTGCCGCGGACTGAATCTCGGCCGGTTGTCGCGCGTCGAGCAACTCCACCAGTGTCGCTTGAACCGAGTCGAAGCTGCCGTAGCCAAGCAGATCGATCGCCAGCAGCCGACTCGACAGATCGCCACCGGGCGCGAGCGCAATGCTGAGGGCATCATCGAGAATCTCTGCGACCAGCCGTCCGCCGGGTGTAGTTTTGTCGGTGGCTAACTGATGCAGATCCCGGCGTGCTCGTTTCAACCCGGCTCCGAGATCCTTCATCACCGCCATGTCGCTCGCCGAACGCATCCCATCGTGGCGCCGAGCCAACGCCGTCAGGACCGCGTTGACTTCATTCGCATTGTTGCGCGCGCCGACGCCAAACGCGAGCTGCCCGATCATCTCGCGACCCGGCTCGCCAGCGGCAAAGTTGGTGTCGGCCAGTACGTTCAGCAGAAACGGCACTTCCGACTCGGACAACGAGCTGAGCACTGCCGTGCGCGACCACGGATTGGCTGCATCGCGGCGAGCAATCGCAGCCAGCGCGGACGTTGCCTCTTCGGTGCCAACTTCGCCAAGCGTCATAGCTGCCTGAAAGCGAACACGAATACTGTCGTCAGACGCGGCGGCAAGAATCGTCCGCAACAGCTCTGGAGCGTCACTCAATCGCAGCTCGGCCAACCGCACCGCGTGCTCGCGTACGTGTGGGTCGGGATCGTCCATCGCAACTTTGAGATCATCGACGCTTAGCACTTCCAGTCCGTTGAGCGACCAAAGAGCGTGCAGTCTCGCGACGGGGAATCGACTGTCTCGCAGTAACTTGCGAAGCGGTGTTTCGGCCGCGCGATCTTGTCGCTCGAAGATCAACCGATGTGATGTTTCGCGCCACCACGAATTCGGGTTCTCCAACTCGGCAACGAGATCAACAGTCGACGCACTTCCCATGCGAGGCGGCAGCGGCTGTTTGAAACCGACACGGTACTTCGGCGGCACAAGGCGATAGATTCTTCCCCGGTCGCGGCCGCTCGTCAGATCGACCTTTGCCTTCAAGTCGTCTGGCATCGACCACGGGTGCTCGATAGTCTCCCGATACATGTCCAGCACGTGCAGTGTTCCGTCAGGCGCATTGACAAAATTCACCGGCCGGAACCAGTTGTCTGTCGAGGCGAGAAACTCGACTTTGTCATGCGCACGCGTTCCTTCGAAGCTGACTCCCGATGGCAAGAGCCGATATCGCATGACGAGATTGCCCGCCACTTCGCCAATGAAAGCATTTCCATGGAATTCTTTGGGGTAGGCTGCGCCACGGTAGATCGTGACGCCGCTGGAAGAGGTCACGAAGCCCTTTGCCACTGTCGAGTCATACGGTGGTTTCGTAGCCGTGTTCGCGGCTTGCCGGCGAGCGTTGATCACGCGCCACGGCTCGGCGGGACTGATTGGATAGACGGCGATCGTGTCGCCCGATTTCGCAACGTCGTTGATCGATGAAACGACGGGAAGGAACGGGTTGCGGCGGAGATAGCGTGCCGGCAGGACAACGTGTTGGACTGGATTGCGGATGTTGCAAAGGAATCGGTTCCCCCAATCATCCTGTGCATGACCAAAGCGAGCGCCGCCGGAAATGGCTTCGAACCGTTCGGCCCTCGGATCGAAACGAAAATCGTTCCGCCCGATGCGGATCGGCTTCGAAGCGTTCTCGTCATTCGCCGTTGACTCGACCATCCCACCATTACTTGATCCGGCGGCGTAGATCCGATGATCGAGTCCCCATTGGAAGTTATTCATCACGGCTTGCACGTTGTATTTGCGAAAACCTGTGAAGACCTTGCGACGGATGTCGGCTCGGTGATCGCCGTTCGTGTCTTTGAAATACCAAACGTCCGGTGTCGCTGCGACATAAACACCCCCCTTCCACAAGGCGACCCCCGACGGCCACGACAGTTTGTCGGCAAACACCGTCGATTTGTCGAACGTCCCGTCTCCGTCCAAGTCTTCGAGAACGCGCACGCGGCCGATTGGTTCTGAGTTCTGATTCTGCCACGCCTGATCGTGCGATTTATCGGAATACGGGTAGTCGTTCATTTCAACGACGTAAGCCAGACCATTTTCGTCGTATTGCATGGCGATCGGGTCCGTAACCAACGGCTCGGCGGCAATCAACTCGGCGCGAAAGCCGTCTTGAAGCTGAATCGTCTCCGCCGCAGCGACGGAATCCGTAGGTGGCACCCGCGTCAGGTTGTTGCTGATTCCGGGCGAGGTCTCGTTGTCCGTTCGCTTCGGTTCGTCCGCAAACACTGCCGGTATTGGCGTGCCGATCACAAAGAGAACCCAGAACAGCATCGCATTCTTCATTGTCTTGCCTCTGATATCTACAGCACAAACCGGGGTGTGCGAGCGGTGTCTTCATCCGTTACAACGACATAGTTCCTGTGGCCGCGGATATATGTGACAGGATAGTCATCGCCGGGTTGGCCGAACACAGCCAGCCGCAATACCGTGTTGGCCCAGTCGAGCGAAATCCCGTTGCGGCAGTAAAGCCGAATGCGCTTTGCTCCAAGAAGCTGTCGCATTCCAAGCGTGACTCCTTTGCGTGGATGGCCCTCGAGATTGCCACCGATTTCAGCGCGAATCGCATTGATTGTGCGTGTGAAGTCGTTGAGGTAGACCAGTCGCGGATCAGACTCGCGTACGTTGGGCTCCGGTTCGTTGTAGGCAATATGACCGTGGATCCCGATGCCGCCATATGTCGTATCGATACCACCAACCGATTCGATGCGATTCTTCAATGTCTGGACGTTGCGATGATCTGGGAAGACCAATTGTTTGGCCGGAATCATCAAGTTCCGCTTCACGCAGTTCGAGAACATTGCGTTGAACGTGTGGCGGAAGCTAAGCGGATGATCATCAGACAGCGTGATACCATTGTCGTCGCAGTGCTCGTCCATCATGAAGAACCAGCATTGCTTCAGGCTGATCCGCTGGTCGTTGATCATCTCGGCAAGGATCGGATATTGCCCCACGGGGCCAACCGGTAGGATCAGTTTCGTCTGCCGGTTCTTGGAGTTGTTGCCCTTGATCTCTGCGGCGATCGATTCAGCGAAGTGCTGGTGCAATGCGTCAATGTCGGAACAGACTACCAGTCGCTGGCCAGCACGCTTCTGCATCTGTGCAGGCGACAGCTTCAGCAGTTTGCGGATTTCTTCCTGTCGCGTCATTTTCTTTTGCTCATTCCCTCACTGGCCAGCGATGCGTTTTCATGGGAGTGGATCTCCCTGTTTCCGAAACCACTCGTCCATCCTTCTCGTAAGACTTGCCATGACCTTGCGGTGTTCTGATTGCGATGACAAGTCCATCCGTTCGGTCGGATCGTTTCGCAGGTCGAACAACTGGTACTTGTTCAAGTGCGGGTAAGAGATGAGTTTCCAGCGGTCGGTACGGATCATTCGCTGATACTTGTGGAAGTAGCCGTAGATGACCGGATAGATTTGACTGGCTGTACCCTGCAGGATCGGCACGAAGCTCTTGCTCTCGACGGACTCGGGGATCGGAATGCCGGCAAGTTCACAAGTGGTCGGATACATGTCGCGCAGGTAGATCTGTGCCTTGGTCCGTTGCCCCTGTGGTATGCCGGGTCCGGCAATGATGAACGGCACGCCAATCGTGTGTTCATACATGTTTTGTTTTCCCATCAAACCATGACTCCCCAGCGCCAGGCCGTGATCGCTGGAGAAAATGATGACGGTGTTGTTATATTGCCCGATTGCTTTGAGCGTCTTGAGAATGCGCCCAATGTGTGCGTCCATGTCATCGATCACGGCGTAGTAGGCGGCGATCTCTTCACGCACATCTCTCTCAGTCCGCGGCAACGGCAACAGCTTTTCATCTCGACTATTGGAGTTGCCATGATCGAACGGATGTTCCCGTCGAAAGTTGTCAGGCAATGCGATCTTCGCCGGGTCGTACTTACCCTCGTAGCCGGGCGGGATAATCAGTGGATCGTGAGGCGCAGTGAAATTGACATGTAGAAAAAACGGTTTCGCCCATTGACGCTCGAGCAAGGCGATCGCGCCATCGGCGATGTACTTGCTTGTTTCTCCGACGAGACCAATTCCCTTTTCCAATTCCGCTTTGCCATCGTTTTGCTTGAACGTCCAGCCACGATAGCCAGTGATCAGCCGGCCCCTTCGTCCGTAACGTGGCTCGCGACCCTTCACGCCGGCACCGCCGCTGCTGAACAAGCCACTCGTTTCTTCATAACCGCGAGTCTTCGGCGATCCGTCGTTCATCCACTTGCCGCAGTACCACGTGTGATATCCGCCGCTGCGCATCGCGTCGGCCCAGAAGACCAGATCTTTCTTCAGCCGCCCGCCGCCAAAGGGGACGCCGTTTCGGAACGACGTGGCACCCGTGAGAATCTCAGCGCGGCTGGGCACGCACAACGGAAACGCACAAGTCGCCCGCGTGAAGACCATTCCTTGACTGGCCAATCGATCGAGGTTCGGGGTATGAATCAGCGGATTGCCCAAGGCATGGATCGTATCGGGGCGCTGGTCGTCAGTGATGATTACCAGAAAGTTGGGTCGTTGCTCGGTCGTCTCAGCCGTCGCGACGGAGGAGGATGGCAACGCGGTCAGTGCGAACACGATCAGACCGATCCGGATGCTAAACGCATTCATATGAATTCAATTCCTTGATCCAGATTCGGCGAAACTGCACGGCTTTACTACGATTCCGGCGTGGCATCCCACGCATTTTGAAAGATCACTTCACCCATGTTTGTATATGGGTTGCGAAAACTGTCTTCGTAAACGGCGACACCGGCCGTAATGCAATGAGCCCCCGCAATGGCAGCGTCTCCCATTTGAGAAGCGTTGCGGACCGCCGCGGCGATGATCTCGGCCTGGTAGCCGAAGTTGTCGAGCATGGATCGCACTTCGCGTACAAACGTCGAGGCCGAGTCGCCATGCTGGTCCTTCCAGCCGAGGAACGGGCTGATGAACGTGGCTCCTGCCCGTGCCGCGTGCCAGGCCTGGGCCACGGAGAAGATGAGGGTCGCATTGCATCTCACTCCTTGAGCCGTCAGTTCGTAAATCGCCTTGAATCCATCTTCACTCGCACCCACTTTGATCACAAAGTTCGTCGATATTCTGCTCAGTTCGAGCCCCTCAGCCACGATCTGTTCCCAGTCTGTCAGATGCGGATTCACTTCAACACTGACCGGCTTGTCGGTTCCGGCAAACAACTCGGCAATCTCCTCAATCACGCATCGGAACGATTTACCTGACGCCTGAACATGTTTCGGGTTCGTCGTCACGCCGTCGATGTCCCACATGGCAAGCGTATGTTTGATTTCGTCGGTCTTAGCGCTGTCGAGAAAGAGCTTCATTGCTTTACCTCACGAGTGTCGTAGTCCTGCATCATTCGTTCCATCCTCATCCCACCAAAGGAAGATCGAGGCGACGCGGAGGTTGCCTCGGTCTACGCCTCTGGTCCTTTGGGCGGGGCCCGAGTTCGCTCTCCGGCAGAGCCCCATCGTCCGACCAGGCATTCTCAGTGTATCTCGTGGCAGTGGTGGCGGGAAACCGGCATCCGTTGACAGCTAACTGTTCAGTTTTCGTTATCGGCTGCACATCGAAGCGTTCAAGGAATTTTTCAGGAAAATCATGCTGGGTAGATGACGTAGATGACTGGGGAAGCAGATCGGCTCAGTATTTGTGACGAGCGTAGAGGGCATTTGCAATAAATGTCAGTCAAGAAAGCGAAACCAAGTTTGAATCTGTCAACCAGCTTGTGTAGAATCTGGGCTGTGTAGCACTACCTTTTCGTCGCATGTGGTGTGTACTGTCCCATCGGAGGCTCGTGACGGACACTTCCGGCGCGAATGCGTCTGATCGGAGGGAGACACGTATCGTGGAACCAACAAGACTTAAGGAACACAGGATGAGTAAACCGCAGATTTCAACTCGTCGTGGTTTCATCGCTCAGGGTCTCGGCGTCGTTGGCGTTGGCGCTGCGCTGCCCAACTTTTTGATCCAAACCGCTTTGGCGGGTCCCAAGGCGGAATCTGATTTGCCGATTCTTGTCGTCGTTCAGTTGAGCGGTGGCAATGACGGCTTGGCATCGATCATTCCTTATGGCGACGATGCTTATGCTCAGAATCGCCCGACCCTGCGTGCACCGGTCGAGAATCTGTTGAAGATCGATGACTACTCGGCTTTCTGCCCCGCCCTCGGTCCTTTCAAGAAGATGTACGATGAGGATCAACTGGCCGTGATTCAGGCAGTCGGTTATCCCAATCCGAACAAGAGCCATTTCACATCGATGGACATTTGGCACGTGGCCAATAACAGTTTTCGCCGTGTTCCGGGCCAAGAAGCCTACGGTTGGATTGGTCGCTATACCGACACAGCCTTCAAAGATGTGATTGACTCCAAATTGTCGATGGCCGTCAATATGGGCAAGTCGCCCATGGCCATGCGGGGCCGATTTCACGCTGGCCTGGCGTTAAAGGATCCTCGTTCCTTCCAGTACATGGCCGCTAACAACGATAAGATGAAGAAGGAGCTGTACAGGGAACTCAATGATTCGGATTCCAAGCCATCTAAGGGTTTGTCTCCTCTCGATTTCATTTCGAAAACATCATCCAGTGCCAATCGAGCGAGTGACGAAATCCTAAAACTGATCAATGCGACAAAGTCCGAGTCTTATCCCGAATCCAGGCTGGCCCAGTCTTTGCAGATGGTTTCTGCGATGATCAAGGGGAATCTGAGCACCCGCGTGTTCTATGTTTCTCAAGGTGGATTCGATACGCACGCAGGCCAAGCAACTCGTCATGTCAAACTCATGACTGACTTCAGTGAAGCCATTTCCGCCTTCCAGACAGATCTGACTGGGCAGGGCAACGCAGACCGTGTTCTGACCGTGGCCTTCAGTGAATTCGGCAGGGTTGTCAAAGAGAATGGTTCCCAAGGCACTGATCATGGCAAGGCCGCACCCATGTTCCTCTTCGGGCCGAACGTCAAGAGTGGCCTGTACGGGGAGAGTCCGAACCTGACCGATCTCGATGGCGGTGATCTGAAATTCAAGATCGATTTCAGGAGTGTGTATGCCACAGTTCTTGATCAATGGATGAAAGCGTCCAGCCAGAAGATCCTCGGCGCCAAATTCGAACATCTGGGCTTCATGGCATAACTCCGCTCGACGCATGATTATTTCGCTCTGGTTGAATTGCCGAGTCAGTGGCGGGTCTCAGTCACACATTTGCCGTCTGGTTTTGATCACATATTGAGTTCTTTCATGGAGCGATGAATGCCGTGAAAACGTATGCATGGACCTCACGTCTGGTTTTCGTTCTGTTTCTATTCGCGCTTGGCACCGGGTTTCCATGCCAATCCCGGACTCATGCCGTTGAGCCAACCGTTAAGGGTGGGCTCAAGCAATTGCCTGACAAAGACTGGTCATGGGCAAACGCCAGACACCTGCTCGCCCGTGCCGGATTCAGCGGTACTTCGGATCAGATCACCGAGTTGCACCAGATGGGACTCGAAAAAGCCGTCGATCACATGTTGAATTTCAATAAGTCACAAGGAAAGGAAGTCCTGAGTGATGAGTTGCTAAAACTGATTGATCGTGATCCTACTGATCGCAAAAAAGATGAATCCGGTCCCCAACTCGACTTATTGATCAGAAGTCCCCAGTGGGAGAAGGTGTATAACGAGACCACGATCAAGCCGGACAAAAACCACCCCGTCGCAGATTTTTCCAAAGTGCATATGGTTAATTTGTTGACCAAGGGAAAGGATGGAAAACCGTCACCCCAAAAGAAACAACTCCTTGAGAGATTAAAACTCTTCGAGTTTATGCGTGCCGATTGGATGGAGCAGCTCATCACTTCAGAGAATCCGCTCGAAGAAAAGATGGCTCTTTTTTGGCACGGGCATTTCACTTCGGATTACGCCACGGTCGAGGACAGCTACATGCTGTATCTCCAGAACTATCTGTTCCATAAGTATAGTGCTGGCAACTATGGTGAATTGCTTCACGGCATTGTTCACGATCCGGCCATGCTGCGTTATCTGGACAACAACACCAATGTCAAGGGTCATCCGAATGAGAATCTCGCCCGAGAGCTGATGGAACTGTTTTCCATGGGTGAAGGCAACGGGTACACGGAGAAAGATGTCAAGGAGGGCGCGCGGGCCTTGACGGGCAATAAATATGACGCCAGGAACAAGGGGCTGTTTTACTTCGACGAGGACAACCACGACTTCGGTCAAAAAACCATCTTCGGCCATACCGGCAATTACAATGGCGACCACTTTGTCGATCTGATTCTCGCCCAGCCAGCCACAGCGCGTTTCATGGCCGCCAAGTTGTTCGCTTTCTTTGCATACGAGGGCCCTGAGTCCGAGGTTGTCGACCCCCTGGCTCGGACCTTCCGAGATAATCACTTCGACGTGAAACCCGTGCTTCGGGAGATGTTTCTTTCAGAGGCCTTCTATAGTGAGAAGGCGATTGGAACTCATATCAAAAGTCCCGTCCAACTTGTCGTCGGAACGTTCCGCAAGCTTGGACTCGAACAGGGTGATTATTCCAGTATCATAAAAGCATCCAATTTGATGGGTCAGGCACTTTTCCAGCCCCCAGATGTCAAGGGATGGGATGGTGGTAGGACGTGGATTAATGCGACCAGGCTCTTTGCTCGTCAGAATTTTTCCGGGTATCTCGTTGAAGGTAAGGAGACGCTTTTCAGCAACGGTCGTTCAATCGGCAAGCCACGCCCAGGTATTCGTCCGGGCGTGGACATCGTCGGGCTCTTGGACGGCAATGAACTCACAGATTCGTCTGAGGTTGTGGATCATTTTATGAAGAACATGTTTTCCATCTCTGTCCAGGAATCTAAACGGCAGAAGCTGATCAACGTCCTGGACAAAGGTGGGGCGCTGCCTCCCTCTTCTAGATGGAGAGGTCAAAGAACTCGTATCAATGAGAAACTCCAACTGCTGCTGGTCTTGATGATAAGTATGCCGGAATACCAGTTGTGCTGAGTTAGGGCACACTCTGTGTGCCGTAGCGGCGTAGTTTTGGACATAAAGGTTGTCAATTCGGACACAAAGGTTGTCACGAATTTTGGTATCGCTGTGCTGGTGTGCTAGCCCCAATACCGTTTAATGAATCACAACTACTGACTGCTTAAAGGTTTTCGTTGGTGGCGGTGGGTGCCGGTGTTGTGGTCGCTTCTTCGGCCAGCCAGACATTTTGCGTTTGATGACGCGCGGGTTGATTCGGTTG
>PVBE011648829.1_pt1 | contig 20501 bp, 10 predicted proteins | sample 1631181 | NCBI WGS metagenome assembly PVBE01 (sample SAMN08397723, study PRJNA350692) | Marine metagenome, whole genome shotgun sequencing project. | isolation source: water | place: Pacific Ocean | collected 2012-04 | reverse complement strand
CGTCACCGTCGACATCGCCGCAGTACACGCCTCTCACGTCGGATGGAATGACCGGCATCTCGCCTCCGCAGCCGGATATCGCCAGGCCGACCATCACCGCAAGCAGGCCAACTGCCACGTGTTGGATGTTGCGCATTCTGACCGTCTCCTTGTACCCGCGTTGTGGACCGCGGAGGTGGTTAGGCCGCGGATATCGCGCATCGGCGGCCGGGGATCATTGGGCCAAGGCATGGATGCGACCTGCACGGTCTCCGTCAGAAGGATACGATGGCCGCCAGCTGCAGCAGGTCGAGGTCATCAAGCCACGACACGTTGGAAATCTGCCGGGCCCAACTGAACGTCACATCCAGACCATCCGCTATTTCGCGGGTCGCGCTGACTGACACGAGGTGATCGTAGGTCGTCCCCGTCACCACTCCGGGGCCCACGGGGTCGAGGTTGACGTAACGGACTTCGACGGGCGTGTCGCCGAGCTTGACGTCAACGATCCCGGCAATGGCTCGAGTCCCGCGCCAGACGGGGACATTCCGCATCCACCGCTCCCACGGGATGGCGCCGGGGTACGTGCCCAGGTCGTACTGGAGCATCTCGTAATACGGGTGCAGGTGCGAGAACCCAAGTTCATAGGTCTGGTCGGCGCGGCTGGCGATCCCTGTGACCCTGAGATCGCCTGCGTCGATGAGTTCGATGCTCCCCATCCAGGCGGTGGAGTTGTTGAACTTGACGCGGTTGAAGTTGCGCGTCATGTTCGAGTACTCGAAGGCAACGTCGCGTCCCCAGATTTCCGCGGAGGCGTCCGCCGCCCAGGCTTGCTCGTCACCGGCGCCGTCCAGCACGTAAGTGCTGCCGACGTGCCAAGACGGGCGCGTGTACGCCAGCCGGTACGAGGTGATGTGGTCGACGTCGATCTTGAAGACGAAACCGTGATCGCCCCACGCGTCGCCGGTGAATAGCTCAATATCCAGTCCATCGGTCAACACATCCGGCAGTCGCATGCGAACGCCGCCTTGGGCGATGCGGTCGTTGTCAAACGCAAGCCCCATGCCGTGGGAGACGTACTGGCGGCCGAAAGTCCATTCGGCATCGGTGACCCAGTCCGTCTCGAAGGCGACCCAGGCTTCATCAATCCAGATGTTCTCGCCGAGGCCCAACGGGTCCATCGGCACGGTCTGGTTGCGCGCATCCGCGACGCGGGATGCGTCGTCGATGACCTTCAGGGTGAGCTTGCCGCGCATATCGCCGGTGATCCTGCCTCCGATACCTATCTTCGCGGTGAGCGCGTCGAACTCGGCATCGCTCCAAAGATCGCCGACTAGGCCCATGCGGTAGTCGATCCAACCGGTGATGCCCCGATTTGCCATCGCGTCCTCGAGCACGGACACGCGCTCGTCGAGGTCGCCGATGCTGAGCGCCGATCTGTCGATCTTCCCTTGGATATCCTCGAGTTCGCTCTGGAACTCGTCCAGTAGCTTGGCGCAGAGCCCGAGGATCTCATCGTTGGTGATGGTGCCGGCTGCGCCCTGGGCGCCGGTCTGGCCGGCCGGGCCGCCCGCGCCGCGTGGTCCATTGGGACCAACTGGGCCGGCGGGGCCTTGCTGGCCGTCCGTGCCATCAGGGCCAGGCGCACCAACGGGGCCGGGAGCCCCGGCGACATCTTCGTACCAGCCAATCAGGCGCGAGATGGCCATCGCGAACTCGTAGCGGGTGAGCGCGCGGTCGCCTCGGAACTCCTCTGACATCGGGTAGCCAATGATGATGCCCTCGTTAACGAGCTTCTGCACGGCATCATACGCCCAGTGGCTGGGCGGGACAGTTGCGCTTGGGTCTGAGAGGGAGATGGATGCGAACACGACGATCAGCAGCAGCGAGGTAATGAGGGCCCGACGCATGAGCGACGCCTCCTACGTTGATGTAGTTCAGCTAAGGCTTACATGCTTAACGCGGGCTTGTGACGTTGGCCAGGAACGCCAATTTATAGGCGATATTAGCACCGCCCACGCGCTGTGTCAACGCGTGCGGTATCGGCTCGCCGTCTGCCGGGAGGGCTTGCCTGGCGTTGAGTCGAATGGATGGGTCCGCCAACGGCCGCTTCGCAGCCGACCGGATGGGGCTTGGCGGAGACAAAGGCGCGCGTAGATGGCCGCGCGATGGAGACACGTAATGTGGAGAGCGTTGATGGTCGCCGCTTGCGTCGCCGGACTGGCGCCGCTCGATAGCCCGGCGATCTCGCAGGGGCAAGACAGGGACGATTACCGCATCCAGTGCGGTGACACGCTCGAGGTCATTGCTGACGTTGGGTCTCAGAGCATTCAGGCGCCGCCTTCGGTCATCGTCGGGCCGGATAGGCGGTTTGCGTTTCCTGAGGTGGGGATTATCCAGGCCGAAGGGAAGACTCGCGAAGAGACCGCAGAGGCCATTCGGACTCCGCTACTGCGCTTCTACCGCAACGTGGTCGTGACGGTCAACATCAAGGAGTATCGGTCGCGGCAGGTCCACGTGTGGGGCGAGGTCGCGCAGCCGGGCGCGATCTCGTTCGGCGAGGAGGGCATCAGCGTCGAACGAGTGGTGGCGCTGGCGGGTGGCTACACTGCGAATGCCGGCATCGTGACGCGTCATCGCGCGGGCGAGCCGTCCGTTTTACTGCCCATGGCAAGCCCTGGCGAAGCACCGACTCCGCTGGAGCCAGGGGATGTTCTGATCGTCGCGCCACACCCACCGTTGGCCGTCGCGGGCGAAGTCGTGAAGCCTGGCCCCGTGCAACTCGGCGCGGGCGCGCGGCTGACCGACGTGCTCGCCGCCGTTCGCGGCCTAACCGCACAGGCCGATGGCCGACACGCCGTGCTGGTCGGCAGCGGCAATGAGATCACCATCATCGACCTCACCCAAGTCTTGGTGAAACCGCAGGATCCCATCAATCTTCTGGTCGCTGATTACCGGTCGCTGGTCGTGCCGCCCCGCCAGTCCGTCGCCGTAACGGGACAGGTGGCGCGCCCAGGCCTGTATCAGTCAGACGGGGCGCTGGGGATCGTGGACCTGATTGCTCAGGCTGGCGGGACCACCGCCGCAGCGGCGACGAAGGTCATAATCGGGGACCGCGACGGCGGATCTCGCGAGGTGGACTTGGCGGAGGTGATGGCCAACCCGGGCTCGGCCGCGAACGCGCTCCCCGAGAACGTCAGCACGGTGATCGTGCCCGCCGCGCGCAACGACGTGGTGGTTGTCGGGGAAGTGGCTCGGCCTGGAGTGCATGCTCCCACGGCGATGCCCCTGCGTCTGTCAGCCGCGATCGCGGCCGCCGGCGGCGTGACCGGGAGCGCGGATACTGCTCAGGTGCTCGTGACGTCCGCCGACGGGCGACTCACCGTCGTCGACGCAAGCGTGGCACTCGGGATCCGCCCGGTTGGCAACGATGCGGTGGCCGCGAACGTCGATCCTGAGATCACTGCGGGAGCGACGGTTGTCGTGCCCGCGAGGCATGCCCAGGTTCTCGTGCTTGGCGAGGTCGATCAGCCCGGGACGTACACCTTCGCCGACGGCGACACGGTCGTCGATGCGATCGGGTTGGCCGGTGGGTTCTCGAGAAAGGCATCCCAGCTTCGACGCATCGGTCTATTGCGGCGCGAGGGAACTGAGGTCGAGGTGACGAGGATCGACTTGAAGGCGGGCTTGCGCGGAGGCGCTGACCTGACTGATGGCGTTCTGCACAACCGCGATATCGTCTTCGTCCCCAGGGAGAAGCAGACCGACTGGCGCTCCGTCGTTACGCTGCTGTTTGGCGGCGCGGCGGCCTATCGAACCGCGACGCGGTAGGCGTTAGTCGAGATATCCAAGGCGCTTGAGACGCTCCAGCACGGCCTCCTCATCTTCGCTTGAGGGGGCCTTTTGCGTGGCGGGGGCCAGTGATTCGATGTCATCGGGCGCCGGGAAGGTCGAGGATCCCGTCGGCGCCGCCCACGGCATGGGTGCTCCATCCATGTGATCCGGGACGGCCCAGCCCAGGAGCGCAAGGGCGGTGGGGGCTACATCGACCAGGTTGGCGCCGGCCGTGACCTCGCCAGGACGAACGTGGGGCCCCATGGCCGCTACGATTCCCTGCATGCGGTGACTTCCCGTGCGGACGCGTTGGGGCATCCCAAGACCAATCGCCTGCTCGCGCGACACGAGCCAGGGGACGTTCCCAGGCGTCCCTCGCGCCAGCTCAAGGGCATACCCTTGCGGCGCGGCGACCATATCGGGGCCGATGTCCACGTGCGGACCCGCGTGCAGTTCGCGGGCCTGGAAGACCTGCGCCAACGCGCCACCGTCAAGCCCCTCGATTCCCTCTAGAGCGGTTTTCACTTCGTGGCGGAACTCGCTCAACTCATCAGGAGGGACGCATCCATCCGGGTCGCGCCCGGTGACGTTCGCGCGCAAGCTGCCGAACCCGCCGACCGAGTAGAGTCGCGTTGCGGCGTAGTCGACACGCCGACCGCCATGGGCCTTGCGCGCGAACCCTCGCAGCGACTCGGGCAACCGGCTGAAGATGCGGAATGCAAGTGGGCGGAGGAATTGCGGCACGCGTCCGCCGCGGGCCTTACCGCCCTGCGCGCCGATGAAATCGAGATAACCCAGATCGGAGAGCATTCGATCGAAGTCCAGATAGCCCTCGACGGGCCCGGAGCCGTGGTCTGAGATCACGACGACATCGCATTCGTCACCCGCAAGGTCCATCAGCGACCGGAGCAGTCGATCTGCGCCCTCATAGGCCATGAGCACGGGGTTCGCCGTGCCCTCGAGTCGTTCGTCCCAGAAGAGGTGCTGCGCGTGGTCGATGTAGTTGACCGTGACCATCAGCGCGTCCGTAGGGATGCCCCTGGCGAGGGCCATGGCCGCCCGGTTGCGGATCTCGATCTGGCGTCGCAACCGCTTCGCGTCCCGGCGCCGGTTGCGCCCGTTCACCGGCTCGATCTCGTAGTCGGTCAGCTCCGACGCGATGAGGTTACGCGCGGGCTCGGAGGCGCAGAGCCGATCGTCGACGCGCGGAGCGCCCATCTCGCCGCTCACCATGAAGCCGTCGATGGCCTCTGCGGGGAAAGTGACCGGAATGTTGTACACGCCCGCGCTCATCCCCGCGTGGTTGAGCAGCGTCCAGAGCGGAGGCATGCGCCAATCCGCCAGCGTGGTGCTGGTGCGCTCGTACGTGCCTGGCCGCAGTGAGAAGAAGCCGAAGACACCGTGCTTGCCGGGGTTGGTCCCCGTGAAGATCGTAGGCCAGCAGCAACCGGTTTCGGGCGGGTGGATGGAGTTGAGCGTGCCCCATGCCCCGTCACGCATGAAGCGAGCGAGGGTCGGCAATCGCCCGGCCTCGATGTAGGGCAGCGCGGCGTCCCACGTGGCGCCGTCGAGGCCGACGATGATCAAGCGGGGCTTGGTGGCCGCCACGGATCTACACGTCCTTCCCACGCTGTCGGTTGAGACGACGCCTGACCGCGTCGAGCACGAGTCTGTCGTCGTCCTGAAGCCCAAACGCCGCGCAAGCCGCGATGGACGCCGAGACATACGCGGCGCCGGCAAGCACGAGCCAGAGCGTCCCCGTGATCGGCCATATCCATAGCGGAACCGATAGCGCCACGGACACGATGATGGGCTTCAAGGTTGCCAGCGAATAGGGCTGGACTCGCATTAGGGTCCAGACAGCGCACAGACGAGCGAGGTTCACGCCGACCATGGCGCCACTGATCGCGGCTGCGGCCGCCACGACTCCGTGGCGGGGCAAGAGTACCCAGCAGAGGCTGATGTTAATGGTGGCGAACACGGCGTTCAGCGTCAGATTGACCCACGGACGCCCGGACATGATGAGCAACCACCCGACGCTTCCCGTGGAGGCGCTGAACGCGCGTCCGAGACAGAGCAAGAGAAGCACGGCAGCGCCGGCTCGGTATTCCTGGCCAAAGACGCCCAGAACGCCCTCGCGCTGGGCTCCGGCGAAGAGCATCAGGGGCAGCGCGCCGGTGAGTGACCACCGGGCAGCCGTGCCGTAGAGTTTGCCCAGTCGCTCGCGCGCGCCTTGGGCGTGCAGACTGGCAATCATGGGCGAGAAGAGCTGGCTGAGAGCGGTAAGGGGCATCTCACCCACCAGCGACACGATCAGCGCGGCGCGCAGGATCCCGGCGTCGACGGCCGTTGCGTGGGCGCCGACGACGACGACGCTGGCCTGGCGCAGGCCGAATTCGGCGAGCCATGTCAGCATCAATGGGAAGCCAAAGACTAGCAGGCCCATCAGGCCCACAGCGCTCCGACCGTGGTTTGCCTCGCCGCGGTTCAGGGCGCGTCGGGAGAGCAACCAGATGACCCCAACCGCGACGCCTGCCTTGCCCGCGTAGCTCCACGCCGCCCCCATGGCGGCCGAGCCGGCAGTCCAGAGCACCAGGAAGATCCCGATCCCCGCAAGCTGCATCGTGAGTTGGCCGATGACCTTGGGCCACGTCGTGCGCCGAGCTAGCGCGGCCTCGCTGATGACGGCCCCGAGCGTGGTCAGAGGCAGTCCGAACGCCATGACCCTCAGCAGTGGGGCAAGCTCGGGCTTGTGCAGAACCGAGCCGGCTATGACGTCGGCGAAGATGATGAGGAGCACGGCGATCAGCGTGGCGCTGAGCGCCGCCGCGCGTCCGCCAACGCGCATCGCCGCGCGAGACGCCGCGAGGTCGCCTTTGCTGTCGTTGATCGATATGGCGCGCTGAACCGCGTTCGGCATCCCTACGGACGCAAGGGGTTGGAGGCCGCCCAGGCATGCGATGCCAATGGCGTAGAGCCCGTAGTCGGCCGCACCCAGGCATCGGCTGAAAACCGGCTCAAGCACGAACCCGATGGCTCGCCCCGCTAGTTGGCCGGCCATGTAGATGCCGCCACCGCCTGCGAGGTGGCGGATGTCCGCGTTAGCAGTCTCAGCGGCGTGATCGTCGCTCATGTTGGCTGCGGATGGCCTTGGGTTCGTCCTAATCGAGGTACCCGAGCGCGCGCAGCCTCTCCTCGATTGCCGCCACCTCGTCGTCGGACGGAGTCGCGGCGTCGCCTGGCTCGTCACGGCCATAGGAGGGCGTGGTGCGGATTGGGTGGCGGTCGAGCCACGCGGGCATCAGGGCTTCGGTCAGAACGCGTCCGTCCATGTCCTCGCCGATGGGCAGACCGAGGGTATGGAGGAGCGTTGGGGCGATGTCAAGCACCGATGGTGGCTCGGCGAGCTTCTCCCCTAGGCGGACTGCTGGGCCGCTCATGATCATGATGCCAGAGGGCGAATGCGCGCCGACCCAGGGCCGATCGGGCGACGACAGCATGTCTGACAACAGGATGGTCTCGCTCGAGCCCTGCATGCCCACGCGTTGCCCGTCGATCTCGTCCTCAGACCAACGCTCCGCCGGGCACGAGGTGATGACGTCGGCACTGCGCGTCTCGCAGTGCAGGAGCGGCTCGTCACGCGGCGACACCCGAAGACCGAGCAACCGCCTGTGGACTTCGCTGAGGGACAGGGCGGCGCCGTCCGGGCCGGGCAAGGGTCTGACACACGCCTTGCCCGCTTCGCCTCGAGTGACGCGAGCGAGGTCTCGTAGGCCGGTTCGGTCCAGGATCTCATCGAGCAGCAACCAGCGCCGCGCCGGTTCGGCCTGGAACCCGTGATCGGACACGATGGCGATCGTGGCATTCTCCGGGAGGGTGTCAATCAGGCGACCAAGACACTCATCCGCCCGGATGTACGTCGCCTCGACGGTCGGGCCCCAGTCGCCTCCGGCCTCCTCTGGGAACTCCAGCACGGTCTCGCCCCATGCCCTATGTTGGATGTTGTCCGTCTGAGGCATCAGAGCCGCGGAGAAATCGGGCCGGTAGCGCCTGATGAGCCACGCGTAGATATCGGTATCCATGCGCATCTGGGCGAGCTTGGCGCGCGCGTACCATGCGAGGCCCCGGCTCGCATCCTCGCCTGGCCCGCGAGTCCACGCGCGCCCGAGTTCAAGTAGGGTTGAGAGCCTCACGCCATGGCGCCACGCTCTCCAGGCGAGCGACGATGCCTGCGCGAGCTTCGAGGAACGAGACTTGTACTGGTCCCGCCCCACGCCGAATAGCTCGCCCAGGAAACCCAACGAGGGGGGAATCGCCTGACCGTCCGGGCACTGGGATGCGGTGGGCACGTTGAAGAGCGGGCCTGGCTCCGGTGGCCACAACCCCATCCACTGAAATGCGCCGGCCGAGCCGCCCGCGTCCTGAACAATCTCCCACAGCCGCTTGGCTCGCAGGTCGGTCTGAGGCGTTCGGAAGTCCCAGATGCCGTGCTTCCCAGGCAGCTTGCCGGTGGCGACGCTTGTCCAAATGCGTGGTGACATCAGCACGTCGAGCGATTGCAGCGTGCCGCTGACGCCCGAATCGATGAGCTTCGCCAGGATTGGCAGGCGCCCGCGGCTCAGTAGGGAGCGAATTGGTGCCCAGTCGGCGCCATCCATGCCCACCAGCGCGACCGGGCCGGCCGCATTGCTTCGATTGAGTGTCGGTCGTGGCCTGGGATCAGGGCCGCTTGACGCGACTGCCATTCTCGTCTCCCGGGTTCATGGGCTTGCGCGTGGAATTCTCTCGGGCAGCGCGGCTGACCTGCAGTAGAGCCCGGCCGGACGGGCGTGTCGCGGGGTCCATTCTCACCTAACCCTCACGGGAAAGTCTGCGCCTCCGCGCTGTGATGCTTGAACCCGTCGTGCCATGTCACCGGTAGGGCTGTGGAGGTTGGCTGCGTTTGGCAGGAGAACTCTGCTCTCTCGCGTCACGCGCACTTCTGCCCGCATCCACGTGCGAGGGGATTCCATGTCCACCCCAAATGGCGGCGCGCACGGGCCGCCCTGGCCCGCGCAGCAACCACGCGCGGTCATCATCGGCATCGATGGCGGCGACTGGGGACCGATCAGGTCGCTCATCGACAGAGGGAAGATGCCCGCGCTTGCGCGCCTGATTGACGAGGGCGTGTCAGCCGATCTGCGCTCTCTCGACACCCTCCTGTCTCCGCGCATTTGGACCAGTATCGCCACCGGCAAGCTCCCCATCAAGCACGGAATCTGGGGTTTTCACTGCACGCGAGGCGACTTGAGGGCCAAGCGAGTCTGGGACATCGTGCGCGAGGCCGGCGGGTCGGTGGGCGTCTTTCAGTGGATGGCCACGTGGCCTCCGGAGATGGATGATGCCTTCTGCGTGCCGTGCGCGCCCCTTTCTCCTGATGGCAGGACGAATCCCCCGAGTTTAGGCTTCCTGAACCAGTTGCATTCGATGGGTCGGCGTCAGTACTCATCGGGGGGCGTCATGCTTCGCACGGGCGTGTCCGTCGCGTGGAATGCCCTCCTGAGTGGCGCGCGCCTGGGCACGCTCGTCGAGATAGCATCACTGCTCCTCCACCGCCCATCCCGGCGCGACGGAGATCGGCTGGCATGGTACGCGCGCGCGCGTTGCGCCCAGACGCGCCTCAACGCAGATCTGTTGACTCGGTTGCTCAGACGGCGTCCTCCCACGATTCTCGCCATGCTCATCAGCGAGACCGATATGGTCCAACACAAGACGTGGGGGGCGGGCGCCTCGGGCGATGGCTGCCCTGACGGCGAATGGGGCGACCTCGTCGAACAGCAGTACATCCGAGCTGACGCTTCCATAGGCCGGGTATTGGGGGCATTGCCCTCGGATGCTACGGTCGTGGTGGTCTCCGATCACGGTTTCCAGGCCGAATCGAGCGTGCGGTGGGTCCACGTGGGCCGCCTGCTGGACTTGCTGCAGTTGAAGGGTCGCGTTGAGGCTGCGCGGCCCGGCATGGGCACCGTGTACCTCCGCCCGGCTGTTGACGACTCGGGCGGCGCCAGCGTGACCCTCGATTCGCTGCGAGAATGGCTAGAGCGTCTGTGGATCACTCCCGCCGACACCCCCCTCTTCACCATCGACGCCAAACCCGACGAGATTGTCGCTCACTGCGCGGCGGAGGCTTGGGGGAGCGCGGAGGCTCTCGGGCAGACTGTCGAGTTTCGAGGCGCTGACAGATCGCTGCCTCTCGAGGAACTGCTCGTCGAGGGGAGCCCTTGGCGAGGGACGCACCGAGACACGGGGATCATGGTGCTACGTGGTCCCGCGTTCCGACGCGGGGAGGCCCTCGCGGATGCCCCCCTCGGTCCTCGACATCGCGCCAACGCTCCTCCACGCTTTGGGCCTGCCGGTAGGCGATGACATGGACGGTCGCGTGCTCGCGGAGGCCTTTGGGCCTGAGTGGCTGGCCGGGAACAGCGTCACCACGGTACCGTCCTATGCTCTGGAACCAGGGCAGACTGCTGCCCGGCAGACCGCGGAAGACATACGGGCCGTGGAGGACCGACTCCGCGATCTTGGGTATCTCGACTGACCGTCGCAACGCCAATGTGGCGGCTGAATCACCCGGCCTCGGTGCTGATCGTGCGCCGATCCGGTCTGAAGGTTATCGCGGCGCTCGCGCGGAAGGCGAACGCCCGATGATATCCCCTGCCATCCAGAGCCACGCGCGCCGCGTCGCAGCCATGTTCGCCATGGCAGCGGCGGCTGCGTTCGCTGAGGCCGGCCCAAGCGCGCTCGAACTCGCTCCAGGTCCGCTCAAGGCGCAGGCCCGCGTCGTGCGAGCGACCGATGCCGGCCTCGCACTCACCTCGGCGCAGCCGTCGGGGGCCATTCGGGCCGGCATGTTTCTCCAGGTCCACATTGGCGGAGCCCACGTGGCGTCGGTTCGGGTTGACGACGCCAATAGCACTGAGATCGCGACCTCGTGGGTTGACTCGCCGCCAGTAGGCGTTGATTGGGTCTCTGCCGTGGTCGTGGCCCCTATCCCAATTCCCGTTACCTCCATGGGCCGAGACGGAGCCTACATCGGCTTGCCGCCCGGGCATGGGCTCACCCCTGGCACGCTGTTGAAAGTCGTTCGGGATGGCACCCTAGTTGGCGAGGCGACGCTCCGAGTGGCCGACGACGGCCCGGTCTACGCGGATCCCCAGGGAGCCGCGTATGGGGCTCTGCGGCTGGGTGATGAGTGCTACGCGACTGATGAGATCGCGGCGGACGTCGCCCTTCCGCCCCCGGTTGCCGACGTCGAGGACGTCCCGCTCGACGCGAACCCCGCAGTCGTGAGTAGCATTGTGGGACGGACCGTGTACTTACTGCGCGCGCCGGGGTCGCCTGCTGGCCGAGCCGGAGAGCGTGTAGGTATCGAGCGCGATGGCCAGTGGGTTGCCACGATCGTCTTGTCGAGCGCCAATCCACCTTCAGGCCTGGTTGAGGCGATGGCATCGGGGGCGACCATTCGCGTTGGCGATATGACGGCGACCGCGCCTGAGATGGTGGCTGCCGTCCCGGTCGAGGCTGGGCCGACAGACGACACGCCCGCGCGCCGCCGGGACCCCGCTCCCGACCGGGCGCCAAGCGGCGTGGCGCTGCCAGGCCACACCGGCCTGATCCGCGTACCCAGCGCCGACGTGCAGCCGGTTGGTCGCGCGGTCGGGCAGATGACATTCACCCCCAGCGGGACAGACCGCACCGCCTTGGGGAGCCGAGACCGGTTTGCCCTGACCGTCGGCGTTCTGCCTGGCCTTGAGGCCGGCGTGGCTTTTCACCCCCACGTGGGGAATGATAAGACGGCGAATGTCAAACTCCAATTGCTCCGGGAGTCGAGCCAGCGTCCGGCGGTCGCAGTGGGGGCGACTGACGTGGGGAGCAGCGATAGCCTGGAAACCACGTATTACGCTGTCGGCACGAAGGACATCGGCGAGCGGACACGCGTGACGCTAGGCGTCGCCGCGGGTGGCACCGAGGGCCTGCTAGCCGGCGTGGAGACCGCCCTCACGCGTGACCTGACGTTGCTTGCCGACTACGACACTCGAGGCGTGAACGTTGGCGCGCGTTTCGCCCCCTCGCCCAACGTCCAGATGGATGTCGCCCGCGTTTCCGATGGGTGGGCCGGCAGCATCAGTCTCAGCACCGATCTGGCGCCCGATCGCCCGCATATAGGGCCGGTCGTTCTGCCACAACCTCAATTTTCGGACGGACCCCAGAACTTGGCGGAGCGCTTGCAGGCGGTCACGTGCGGCCTGGGCATGGAGAACGTGAAGGCATTGGTGGGGGAGGGCGAGCACGGCGAGACGGCCGTGGTCTACTACGAGAACCGCACGTACCTTCATAGCGAATTGACGGCTCTCTGGCAAGTGGTCGCGGCCGTCGTGGCGGAGTTGCCGCCGTCGGTTGCCCGCGTCTGCATCATCACCCGCAAACAGGGCGTGCCGGTGTTCCGGTTTGCCGTCAGCCCGGACGACTATGTGAGGTTTCTGAACGGGGAGATCCCGATCGGCGATTTTCAGCCCATGTGCGACGTGGGTCATGGCACCGACTCGCCGGTGAGACTTGCCGGCGCGAGCGGGCGCACGCGGATCGCGCAATCGACCCGGTACACGGCGGACCTGGCCATCAATCCCGTGGTGCAGACCCTCATCGGCTCGGAGACCGCGCACCTGAGCCAGCGATACGGCGTCAGGCCCTCGCTTGAGGTCCCGCTCGGGCATGGCCTGAGCATCAACCTATCGCGCCAGGTGCGCGTTGGCGGCTCCCTCGACAAAAACATCGACCCCTTCGTGCGGATCACCGATACCGTGGCCAACGTGTCGGCGCTCTTCAGGCCGACCGACTACAGCGTGGGACGCGTGGCAGTCGGGGATCTGCTGGGCGGGCGACGAGGCGCGGCGGGGGAGGCCGTTGCGCTGGTCGCGGACGGACGGTCGGTGCTGCGGGGCACGGCCGGGTGGATAACGGAGCGCGAGTACGACGACTACCGCTGGTTCTACGTGGGTGATGCGCGCTACCACATCCCGAGGCTGGACGCGACCGCCACGGTGACCTTTGGGCAGTACCTCGAGGGCGACACCGGAGCCACGGTCGGATTGCGCAAGTATCTCGGCGATCTCGAAATGGATGCACAGTACCGCGACACGAACTACGGACGGATCCTGATGGTTGGGGCGACGCTGCCGATCGGCTCGAGGAAGGACCGCCGTCCGGATCCGGTCCGCATCAGGGAGAGCAGTCGGTTCGCCCAGCACTTTCGAGCGGAGACCGAAGACCCGGTGACGGGGGACACGTCTGTCGTGGGCGCGAGTTCAATTGGCAACCAGTTGCCCCTGTTCGACCTGACGGACGAGTACCTCGATCGAGACCGTCTGAACGCCACCTATCTCTGGAGCCACCCGGAGGCCATTCTCGCGGGCGCTCGCCGCGTGCTGGCCCGCCGCTGACCCCGCCGCCATCCCCGGTCCGATCTCAGTCCAACGCCCTACCGCACTGCCCGCATGAGTTGGCGTCGCGCGTCCGCGAGCGTTGCCGCGTCTTGGTTCTCTAGGACCCTCCCAAGCAGGGGTTGGACGGAGTCAATCTCGGCGGCGAGAGTGAGGAGCGCGTGGTCCTCGGCGCCGTCGCGGTATGCCTCCCAACGCTTGGATGGGATCAACTCGTCCTCAGCGCCATCGTAGACGACGGCGTAGTCGTGGCGATCCGCGTCCCACGGATCCCACACGCTCCCGCCGGTGTCGGCATAGTCCCAGAAGCCGAAGCCTCGCAAGTCCTTAGCGAACGCCTCCCAGAACGCGATGCGGAACGCGCGCAGAGGCGAACTCGTCTTGCCCAGCACCTGGTACATCCAGACCTCAGACGCGCTCTCTCGGCAGAATGTAAGTCGTTCGTCCTTGGCGGTGTCGAGCGAGGGGCACCAGATGTCGACGACAGGTCCCATCAGCTCCATGTCCGCTTCCGTCGCGGCGCCATAGGGGTTCTCGAAGATGCGGATATCGGGATCCGCCGCGTCAACGGCCTCGCCCACAGTGCGGGCCATCGCAGCGCGAGCGGCCGAAGGCTCGTCGACGATGTATAGCGCCCAATCCTCGTAGTCGAAGCCGCGCTCCGCCATCCCCTCAGCGAGTTCCTTGGCCCAGCGCCCGGCGAAGGGGCGCCACTCCGCTGAAGGGTACTCCGGTCCGCCCTCGGGCGTGACTCGGTTGACGCGGTCCAACATCTCCATGCCCGGCCAGATCAGGAAGCACTTCGCGCCGGGGTGCATGGCGATCTGGTCGTCCATGGCGGACCAGTCGAGCCCCTGCCACTCGCCGGCATCGCTGAACGTCGGCCAAGGCGTGAACGCGCCGTGGATGACGTACGTGTTGATGCGGTGGGCGCGGAGGTCGGCGCGGGATTGGGGAATCCGGTCCTTCAACAGCTCCCACGTGGTGTAGGCGTACGCAAAGGTGTGGATGTCGAGTTCGTCGGGGAGGGCGGTCTCGTGCACGACGACATTGGCCCTCCTGGTCTGGGTCTTCTCGCCGATCGTGACGTCAATCAGCAGGCGGTAGCGCCCGGGATCGATCCCAGCGCTATCGATCACGAGCCACAGGTCCTGGGTCATGCCCGGCGGGAGGATGATCTCGACCGGGCCGGCGCCAGACGCGATCTTGGGCAGCGGGTCGGCGATGATGAGGCCGCCTAGAGTCGGCACGTACTTGAGCAGACGCCACGTGAGAGCTTCCGCCGGAGGCAAGCTCTCGGCGTGGACCGTGACCGGTTGGGCGGCCTCTGTTAGGTTCGTCAGTCGCAGGCAGGCGGGCTCGACCTCGCCCTTCAGCATGTCGATGAAGTGGAATGTCCCGAACCCTCGGCCTGGGCCCGTCGCGAAGACGGGCGCGACGTCGCTGTAGGGATCGGCCCAGCGCGCGTAGACGTTCGGGGGCGGCCGCTTCCACGCGGCGCGGTTGACGCGCGCCATGAGCTTGAACACGTCCTCGTGGAGAGGGAAGTACGGCGGGCCCTGCTTCACATCCAGCGAGGTTGGCAAGTCATCCGCCGCCTGGATGCGAGCGCGGAGGGCTTGGATATCCGGGATAACATCATCGGCATCGTGCTCTCGGGCGGTCGCCTCGACGACCATCAGGTCATCCAAGGCGCGATCTCGGGCGCGCTTCTGAGCTATCCGGGCGAGATCGGCCTCGGTCACCTCGCGGAAGGTGAGATCATCGAACCAGACCGTGCCGGTCGATTGGTGGAGATACGGAATGAGAGAGAGCCACGTGCGGCCTTCGACCGGGAACGGCCCAATCTCGATGAAAGACCAGTCGAATGTCCCGGAGAACGTGCGGCTGACCTTAAAGGTACCGCCGCCCTCCTTGCCGATGTAGAGCCGGGCCAGCATCGCCCCGGCGCCGGGCTTGATGTCGTCGCCCTTGATCCATCCCGTGATGATGTAGTGCTTGTTGGCCTCGAAGTCGACCCGCTGGTCCATCATGCTGTAGCTGGTCGGCTTGCGATGGGAGATCTTCAGCGAGCGCTCGCCGGAGTGAGCGAACGTGTCGTCGACGCTGATGCAGTCGGGCTCGGGAAGCTCTTTGAGCCAGGTCGACCATCCGACGGGCATCCCGGCGTCGTCGATCTCCTCGAAACTGCCGTTGACGACGAGGTCAGGGGAGTTGTCCTGGCAGACGGCCATAGGGGAGCAGACACAGATCGCCAGCGCGAAGAGGGTGCGTGTCATGGTGTCTGAGTTTCGCAGGACCAGAAGGAATCACCTTGGCGCGTGACCGAATCCCCACGTGTCATCTACCTTGCTGGATCTGTGGGAGAGCGAACCATGATGCGCGAAGCCGGAGTGCTGATCATTGCCGCGATCTGCTTCATCTCCGTGACACGATGCGTGGGGCAGGATGGGCAAGACGATCCCATCGCGTATGCGCCAGACATCGTGGGCGTGGACCGGCTGTTCATGATCGCGATCAACGTGCCCGCCGGCGCGCCTGAGATGAAGCTGTCGATCCCGGCTTCGGTCGTCTTGCTCGATAGAACGGCGTTCCCGACAGAGAAGGACCAGCGCAGGTTCTACTTCAGAGCGGTGGAGAGGGCAGAGGCAGCGCAGATTAACTTCGACCATCCGGATGGCCTGGTGGCGGTCCCGATCACGGTGTGGTCGTTTGATGATCTGCGCGCTCAACGAACGTTGAAAGGCCAGCAACTCCCGCGGCGTTGGCCGGTGGGGGAGGAGTTGCCGGAGCTGAAGGACAGGCAGACGGCCACAACGGAGGCCGATCGGGAAGCTGCGAAGGCGAGCGGCCCAGGGGTAGGCGTGAGGTGGGCCGACATGTCGGATGATGACATCTGGGCGATGCAGCCGGACATGACGATCCCGCGCTGGCACTGGGTGAACGTGAAAGAGGGCTGCCCAGAACACGGCACGGAGATCTACAACGTTCGGGCGTACTACCCGTGGATCAAGGACACGAGCTTCCCGTACAAGTGGAAGATTGAATGCCCGATCGGGCACGAGACGTATCCGTCGAACGACTTCGCGGCGGGCGACTTCACGAGCGGCGGGTTCGTGGACGACGGCGTCGGCGGAGCTTGCGAGGTCGATGGGATCAAGTATGGGTTCATCGCGGAGCTATGCCAGGCCTACTGTCACCAGATGCTGGGAGTCGCGCCCCAGTCCGCGCAAGCGTACCTGGCGACGGGGGATGTGAAGTACCTGCACAAGACGCTGGTGGCGCTCTGTCGGCTGGGGGTGGAACACGCGTACCTGGCGACGATGACGCAACACCGGCATAGGAACACCCAAGCGCAGGTCGAGCGGTTTGGTCAGGGGCGGTTCGACGAGGGCCCGATCATCCGTAACTCAGCGCTGACGGTCTATGGCGTCGATCAACCCAGTTACCAATGGCGACACGCCGAGGCGTACGACAAGATCTGGCCCGACATCGACAAGGACGCCGAGATCATCCCGTTTCTGCAGAAGCAGGGATACAACGTCAACACGCATGAAGACGTGCGTCGGTTCATCGAGGAGAATCTGTTCGCGACGTGGATGCAGGCGACGATGGATGGGGCGATCCACTCCAACGAGCCGTACACGCAGCGGGGCCTGGCGAGGTTGGCGGAGGTGCTGAACTACGAGAGCGGCCAGGATTTCATGGAGTGGCTCTTCTACGGCGAGGGCAAGATGCGCCTCTTCGTGCCGAACACCTACTTCCGCGACGGCGCGCCCTATGAGTCGACCGGCGGATACAACTCGATGCACGTGAGCCCGCTGGGACCGATCGTGGAGTCGATCGAGCACGTGCTCGCGATGCGCCCCGAGACATACCCCGAGGACAGGTACCCCTCGCTCACCAAATCGCGCCGCTACCAGAATGTGTTCGACTTCTGCATGGACATGGTGACGATCGACCGGAGCTTCCCGCAGATCGGCGACACGGGCGGGTACCCGGACTACGAGAAGCTGCCCAAGGCGACGTGGCACAGCGCAAGCGCGGGCGCGTTCGAGCACGCCTACTCGCTCTTCGGCGGCCCGAAGCTGGCCTGGGCGCTGGCGAATTCGCCGGGATGGCGACCGTCGAAGGAGTTCCCGTTCACGCGTGAGGAGATCGAGGCCGAAGCATCCGAGTGGCCGGATGACTGGAACGACGCGAGTTCCTTGCACGATGGGTATGGGGTCGCGATCCTGCGCGGCGGGAAGGGCGACGGCAAACGTGCGCTGTGGATGAGGTACGGCCGCAGCAGGAGCCACACGCAGGACGACATTATGGATATCGGCTTGGATGCGTTTGAGGGCAAGATCCTTAACCACATGGGCTACCCGAGAAATTGGGGCGCGTGGGAGCCGGCGTGGACGAGTCACCACCTGGCCAGGCAGCTCCCCTACGCGCAGATGGCGGCGAAGCCGGAGATGCTTGCCGATGCGGGAATCGCGCACGTGGCGGCGGCGCGAGCGCGCGTTCATCCGGAGTTTGCCGAGGACGGCACGCGGGCGGAGCGCGATCCGGACTCATGGCAGCGGCGGATGCTGGCGTTGGTGGATGTCTCGGATGACGAGTTCTACTGCGTCGACTTCTACCGCATATCCGGGGGAGACGAGCATTGGTGGGCGTTCCACTGCCAGGAGGGCGAGTTTCAGACAGAGGGACTGGAACTGACCGCGCAGGACGGTGGGACGCTGGCGGGGGCCGACGTTCCGTATGGCGATGTGCCGTGGATGAAGGCCCACGGGGGTTCTGTGAGCGCGTCGTATGGGTGGCGGGGGCTGAACTTCCCGTTCGTGCATCTGTACAACGTGGAGAAGGGGCAGAGCGCGCAGCCTTGGTCGGCGGACTGGAACCTGAAGACGGGCGAGGGCCTGCACGTGAAGCTGAGTGTTCTGCAGGCGGCGGGCGCGGATGGCTCCCCGATTGATGTGAACGTGACTGACGGCAAGGCGGCGTCGGGCGGATCGCCGTACGAGATGAAGTGGATCATGATGCGCAACCAGGCGGCCGACCTGGCGAAGACTCAGGTGCTGAGTCTGATCGAACCGTACATGAACGAGCCGGTGATCCTGAACGCGGAGCCTCTGGCGCTGTCGGGCGATGATGAGTCTGGCTTCAGCGCCTCAGCGTGTCGGATCGAGACGGCTAACAGGACGGACACGCTCTTCTGCGCGGCCGATGGCAGCGTCGAGCGCGTGGCGGGCGACTTCAGCTTCGCCGGGCGGTTCGGGCTTTACGCCGAGCGCGATGGACAGCCGGTCGCGATGTCGCTCGTCGGAGGGACGAAGCTGCACAAGGGCGACATTGGGATAGAACTCGAGAGCCCTGAGTATCGGGGCGAGATCGTGAACGTAGTTCGGAAGACAGAGACGATCACCGTCTCGCCTGCGCCGCCGGATCCGAAGGCGATGATCGGAGCATCGATCTTCATCACCAGCACGGAGCGGCGCGTGGGATTCAAGGTCACTGATGCGAAGGCGGTCGAGGGAGGCGCTGAACTCTCGCTGGCGGGCGATTCGCTCATTGGAACGGGCAAGGTGACGGGCGTCGGCGATGCTAGCGTGCATACTGACACGGCGTTCGTCCTGTACCGGTATGGCTACTACGAGGGCGCGCGATTGGCGAGCGCTGATGGCTCGGCCGAGTATCGGATCAATGAGGTGCGGAGCGGGCAGGCAGCGCTGATCGACGCCGAAGCGCATCCGGGTGCGACGGCGGACGTGCTGGCCGATGAGTTCGAGGAGGGATCGTGGTTCAGTGTATTCGACTACGGTCTCGGCGATACGGTTGTCTGGCCCTACTCGGTCAGCGTTGAGCGCGTGTCGGACGGCGTCTATAGCGTGACGGCGCCATGCCCGGTGACGGTGCGCTTGCCGGATGGCACGAGCGCGGCGCAGTGACGCCCGTTACTCCGCCAGGCGCACCTTGGCGTAGCACTGCATGTCCCGGGCGCCGACGGGATCGCCTCGCGCCCAAGGGCCACGCCCGCGTCTTACAGATTATCGGCAATGACCTTCGTCGCGGCGTCGCCCGACTCATCCGCTATCGGCGTCGGCGCGGCGAGGATGTTGTCCTTGATGATGAGCTGATCCGCCCCCTCGGCGATCTCGATGGCGCTCTCGTAGCCGAGCAGGTGGTTCCCCCGGAGGATCACCCGGCGGGCCTGAGCGCCGAGTCGGATTCCGATGAGCGACTCCACGACTTGGCAGCTACTCACCATCAGGTGGTTCCGCGAGTGGTCATCCGTCGGCGCATACTCGATTCCGATGGCGGAATCGGGATTTCCGTCGAGACGGACCTGCGTGTTGGTGATCGTCGAGTGATAGTAGAGGTGAGGCATCCGCATGGCAATGCCAATTCCATCCGCCTGGGAGACGTAGATCTGCGTATCCGATAGGGTGAGGCCACACGTGCCCTCGATGAGGAAGCCGTACTTGACCGCCTCGGTCCAGCACTGAGTGACGTGGATGCCGAGGCTGTGGACGCTGTTTCCCTGCCCGTTCGTGGCTTGCTGGTGGAGGAACGTCTTGCCTCCGATCATGAAGCACTGCGACATGATGATCCCATCGACGCTGCCGAACTCGAAGCCGACGCGATTGGTCCGAAACCAGCCGCCCGTGCCGCCGGCGCCCGGCACGAACCAGTGGACATCCTCAATGCGGGCGATGTCTTTGATGCCATCGAGGCGGATGCCGGTCTTGTGCACGAAACCAGTGAGATCGCGGAATAGGGATTGGCCGGTGTTGGCGCCCTCGGGCGGCGGCGACACGCCAACATAGGCCCCGTCGAACACGATCTGCTCCACGCTCGGGTTGATGCCGACCATGAGCACGGTCGGCGGATACTCCGTGGGCTCCGCCCCGAGCCTGTTATTGGGGTAGGAGAACCGCAGCCCGCGGACCGTGGAGTGGTTGTTCAGCCGGACCGCCGAGAAGCCGGGCTCTTCGACGATGATGCCGGTCGAGCCGTCCTCCCAGCGAGTCACGGCGCCGGTGAGCGTGACGCCGTGAGGGATATCGAGCATGGCGCCAATGCGGTAGTTGCCGGGCTGGAGGCTCACGATGTGGGACGATTCAGCCGCCGCATTAAGGGCGGCCTGGATTGCGGATGTGTCGTCGGCCACGCCATCACCGACCGCTCCGTGATCGCAGGGATCGATGGGTGGGTTCGCGG
>PVBE011048605.1_pt1 | contig 20503 bp, 18 predicted proteins | sample 1631181 | NCBI WGS metagenome assembly PVBE01 (sample SAMN08397723, study PRJNA350692) | Marine metagenome, whole genome shotgun sequencing project. | isolation source: water | place: Pacific Ocean | collected 2012-04 | reverse complement strand
TCGAGTGGCTCGAGCGCCACATGTCCCGGGCGAACCACAGACCTGTCTTGGTGCTGTGTCCAAATTCGCGGGGATGGTTGCGCCAGAAAGTATGAGATGTTGGCCGTTTCTCCGGGCGAGCCAGCCCCGGGCGGACTGCGCGCTTCGTGGCGGACCGGCTTGTCGACTGTAACGGGTGGACTGTATACTCCTGGTTCGAGTGGTCAATCGCAAAGTCCTCCTGATACTGACCGGCGGCACGCTGGCGATGGGTCCCGGTGCCGATGGGGTGCTGGAGCCCATGCGCTTCAACAGCCAGCTGCAAGAGTCGCTGCCCGAGTTGCCTCGGATCGCCGAAGTGGAGATCTGCAGCTTGATGGCCAAGGACTCGAGTGATGTCGTCCCCGACGATTGGGTGTGCATCGCCGAACAGGTGCGTTCGTGTTACAGCGAATATGATGGGTTCGTGGTGGTCCACGGGACGGACACGATGTCCTACACGGCCAGCGCGCTCTCGTTCATCTTGCCCACTCTGAGCAAGCCGATCGTTTTTACCGGCAGCCAGCGGCCAATGCACGAGCCACGCAGCGACGCCCGAGTCAATCTCGTCGATGCCGTGAAGATTGCCACGATGGGAGTGGCGGAGGTGACAGTCTGTCTTCACTCGATGCTCTTGCGGGGCAACCGGAGCCGCAAACGGTCGACGACCGATTATCGAGCGTTCGAGTCACCCAACTTCCCACCGCTGGGAACCCTGGGAGTCAAGATCGATCTGTCGGATGAAATCCTTGCCCCGCGCGGTGCTCCGGGGATGCCTCTGCCGTCGCCGCACGCGCTGGAGCGTCGGGTCTCACAGCTATTCCTCTCGCCAGCCACCCGCCCCGAGGAGATCCTGGCGCAGCGCGAGATGGGCACCCGCGGGTTGATTCTGGGGGCGTTCGGGGCGGGTAATCTGCCGGTCCGGGACGACCGTCTGCTGCGAGCGATCCAGCAGCTGGGAATACCGACGGTGGTGCTCAGTCAGTGTTACCATGGCCCGGTCGATCTGCGGCTGTATCAAGGCGGCTTGTCTCTGCTGGAGGGGGGTGTGATCGACGGCGGGGAGATGACACCGGAAGCGGCCCTGACCAAGTTGATGGCCGGGCTCGGGGTTGGGCTGCGGGACGACGAATTGCGTAAGTACATGCTCAGCTCGGTGGCGGGTGAGCGGCGATCTCGAGCGACCCCCCCTCCGTCTGGTTAGGACACACGGGAGTCGGGGTTGACCTTTCGCTGCCTGATCCTCCGTAACCGCGGCGCTGGGCCATGTCGATGCGGGGCGTTTGGTTGCCCGAAAGAGACTAGCGCAGGAGCTTCGACAGTCGGCGGATCAGCCGCCGGATCTTCTTGCGTTCGACCAGTTCGGCTGCTTCTGCCGCGGAGAGCCACCAGCGTTCGCGGAAAGACGATTCGTCCCAGGTGTCCAGCACGCTGTCCACGGGTAGAGCAAACACGGCGACCTCACAGGTCCCACCAAACTTTTCGTACTTGAAGGTGCCTAGAAGTTCTTCCGCGGACCCGATTGCGCCGGCCTCTTCGGCCGTTTCGATCTCGGCGGTTTCTTCAGCGGTATTGCCGGGATCGATCAGCCCCTTGGGGATCGACCAGGCGCCCTTGCGAGTGGTGATCAGCAGGACCTCGAGTTCTCCCTCGTCGTCGATCCGGTAAGGGATGGCGCCGGCTTGTGAAATGCGGCGGGTCATCGGATCGACATGTGCTCGAGGGCCTTGATGTCTGGGCTGCGTACGCACAACGGGGGGCGTCTGCTCGGGAGCCCCGTCGTCGGCTTGGCTGGGCAGGTGGGACGGAGTGTGTTGCAGAGCGTTGTGAACAGTCTCCGAGATTTGCCCATCTTGCCGACTCTCCCGAATCTGAATGCCGTTGCCATGCTCGGGCACCTATTAGAACCGATGAGTGCCCGAGAACTCAACCTCCTGGATTCGTGCCGCTGTCGTATGCTGAGACCGAATCGGTCGGTGTGTTGTTTTGGCGCGGTTCGGACGGTGGTTTGCCGCAGCCAGCGGCTTGTTGCGGTGGCGCACGACCAGGTCTGTTCGAACACCTCGAGCGGGACGTCGGAGTGAGCATCAACTCGCTCCGACGGCGCTTTTTGCCTCCTGCCCGACGCCTGGGGGCTTGAAGGCGCAGTGCATTCCGCACTCCTTGGGGGCCGCGGATTCCCACCACCACCGGCCGCTGCGCGGGTCGGCGCCCTCTTGGACTGGCCGGGTGCAGGGCTCGCAGCCGATGCTCGGATAGCCCTGGTCGTAGTAGGCGTGGTAGGGCAGGTCGAACCGTCGAATGTAGTCCCAGACCTGCTCGTGGGTCCAGTCGACCAGCGGGTTGAGCTTGACCAGGCCGCCGTGTTCAGGGTCCAGCGTCACCTTCTGCAGGCTGCCGCGAGTCGCCCACTGGTCACGCCGCAAGCCAGTGCCCCAGGCCTTCAGATCGCTCAGAGCACGCTGCAGGGGGAGCACCTTGCGCAGTCGGCAGCACTCCAGGCGCAGGTGGACCGATCGGTAGAACGGGTTGGGGCCGTGCTCGTGGAGCATTCGCTCGAGCGCTTGGCCGTTAGGCGTCAGCATCTCGATGCCGATGCCGTATCGCTCTCGAACCCGGTTGATCACGTCGTACGTTGCCTGGGGCAGGCGTCCTGTATCGATGGTCAGGACGCGGACGTCGCGGTTGATTCGCCAGGCCATGTCGACCAACACCAGCCCCTCTGCCTGGAAGCTGGTGATCTGCGCGTAGCGTTCAGTGCCGAAGCGATCGAAGGCCCAGGCCAGTAGTTCCTTCGGCCCCTGCACCTCGAAGTCGGCGTTGAGTTGCTCAACGTCTCGGGCGTTGATCATGATGCACTCCCGTACCGCACGGCCCTTGTTGGGCTCGCACCGCCCGTCCCGGTCGTGGTCCGCTGGTCGTCACGGCCGAGTGTTGCAGTGCCTCGAAGAGCGCAGTGCGTCGCGTTATCCAGAGCGCTGAAGACCACTCCCCGGACCAGAGCTTCGCCAGCGATCCATGCGTTGAGCCCGCTGTCCCTCTCGGTTGCGATGGCCAGCAGCGTGTTGCGCAAGTCGCCGGGGCGGTAGCTCCGGGCTTCGTGGCGGATGTGTGGCTTCTCGATCAGCACGGCCAGCTCGGGGCACAGGACCTGAGCGATCACGATGATGCGACCCGCTCCACTGGCGCGCAGTGTGCGTACTTCGGCCGCTGCCTCGGCGTTGCCGCCGAAGATCACGACCCTTTGCTGTTCCAGGTTCACCAGATAGACCGGATAAGGCTGCATGGTCTTGCCCTGTCGAGAAGTTCAGCAGTGGTTAAACAAAAAAGCCCGCAGCTGGCGGGTGCCGACTGCGGGCTCTTTTTTGATTTCTTGTTTGGTCTGGGTCAGATCAAAGAGTGCCCCCGGTCGTCACGCCACTGGCGACGCGACAACAACAAATCTGGGGAACATGGATCTGCATCATGACGCAGAAGGCTATCATCGCTCAGCCGGTCTGTCAAACGGTGGTGTATGACCGCCGAGCTGGGTCCGGCCTGATCCGTGGGCGTTGACAGCCGGTTCAGGCGGTGTCAGTATTTTCGACCGTGAGGAGGTCTCTGCTGGTTCTCATCGTTCCGTTCGGCCGCTGGCTGGAGGACGAGGTGTGGCGCCGGTGAGTCTGCGGCGTGATCTGCTGCTGATCCATCTGCCGCTGACCCTCCTGCTGCTTGTCGTTCTGGCGGCTGGCGTGGGGCTGGGGCGCGTGCGTCTGCCTGCCGGTCAGGTGCTGCGTGTGTTGACCGGGCAGTCCCAGTCCGACGATGCGCGTGTGCGCAGCATCTTGCTGGAGGTTCGCCTGCCCAGGCTGCTGCTGGGAGCGGTGGTGGGGGCGGCCCTCGGTCTGGCTGGCTGTCTGATGCAGGGCCTGTTTCGCAATCCGCTGGCCGATCCGGGAGTCTTGGGGGTCAGCGCGGGCGGAGCGCTGGGTGCCGTCACGGCGCTCTACCTCGGCTGGGGCGCCTACTCGTTGATTGCTGTCCCGCTGGCTGGGTTCTCCACCGCGTTGCTGACCTCATTGCTGGTCTACAGCATCGCCGCCGCGTCCGGTGGCTTCCGCATGGGCACGCTGTTGTTGGCGGGCATTGCGGTGGGCAGCCTGGCCACTGCGCTGACCAGCGTGCTGATCGTTCAGACTCGCGACTATGCGCTGCAGGACATCGTCTTCTGGCTGATGGGCGGACTGGGCGGGGCCAGCTGGCCGATGGTCGAGGTCGCAGGTCTGAGCGTCTTGCTGGGCACGCTGGCCTCCGTCTGCTTCGCACGCGATCTGAACGCGATGCTGACCGGTGAGCAGGCAGCGGCCGCTGTCGGTGTCGACGTACCACTGACTCGGCTGACCCTGTTGATTCTGTCCAGCTTACTGACCGGGGTGGCGGTGGCGGCGGCAGGAATTCTCGGGTTCGTCGGGCTCGTCGTGCCGCATCTCCTGCGTCTGGTGGTCGGGCCGGATCATCGGCGGCTGATACCTGCCAGTGTGCTAGTGGGGGCGACATTCCTGGTGGGGGCAGATGTCCTGTCACAGGCTGCGACCGGATCGGGGGAGCTACCGCTGGGGGTCGTGACTTCGCTGGCTGGCGCGCCTTTTTTCATCTACCTGCTGCTGTCCCGCAGGCGAGAAGTGCTCTCGCTGTGAGCCTGCTGCTACGTCTGGATGGCGTGTCACTGACGATCGGCGAGGTTCCGATCTTGCAAGAGGTGGGGCTGTGCCTGTCAGGGGGAGAGGTGGTGGGCTTGCTGGGACCCAACGGGGCGGGCAAGAGTACCTTGATCCGGATCGCGGCGGGCCTGGTCCGTCCGACGGCGGGGACGGTCGAGGTGCAGGGTCTGGCGGCAGGCGGACTCTCCCGGAGAGAGTTCGCGCGGAGGGTGGCGCTCGTGGCCCAGGACGCGCCGGTCGAGTTTGCATTCAGCGTGCGAGATCTGGTGGCGATGGGGCGCTATCCGCACGTGGGGCGACTGGCGCCTTACGGCGAGGGTGACCAGCGGGCGATCGAGCGTGGGATGGCGCGAGCTTCGGTGACCGAGTTGGCCGATCGCACGGTCGACACGCTCTCGGGCGGGGAGCGGCGGCTGGCTGTGTTCGCCCGGGCGCTGGCTCAGGAGGCGCCACTGCTGTTGCTCGATGAGCCGACGGCCGGTCTCGACCTGAGACACTGCTCGACGATGCTCGATCGGATCGACGAGTACGCTCGAGGTGAGGCGGGAGTGCTGGTCGCGCTCCATGACCTGGAGGAGGCGCGGGCCGTCTGTGATCGGGTCGCGTTGATCGACCGTGGCTGCCTGGCAGCGCTGGGGACACCTTCCGAGGTGCTGACCCCCGAGCGGGTCTCCCAGGTCTATCATGCGACGCACGAAGAGGTGACGCGGCGGCGGCGCAGCGGGTGAGAAGACCGCCAGAAAGCTGGTTTGCCCGGCCTTCAGCGGCGATCCGGGTCGGTGTTACGAGTTGACGTCACTTCTGCCGTAGCTTTCTCCAGCCCTGTCCTTGGAGGGCGTCACTCAATCGGGCCGGTAGGTCACAGAACGTGAAGTGCTCCTTGCCGGAGAAGATCACGTTGTTGGCCAGGCGCTTCAGCGGGTCCTGAGTCTGATAGGTGTCCGCGTCGCCTCCGGCGTCGATGAACAGGCTCCAGCTCGTGCCGCCGTGGTAGCTGTTGGTTCCGGCGCGGGCCGGCACCACGCCTCGGTAGCGGTCCCGCCCTCCGAGATCGTAGAACAGACAGATCGAGTTGTGGGCCGAGGCTCCCTGCGAGAAGCCGCCGCCCTGATAGGTGTCGTTGCCGCCCTGTTCCAGGAATAGCGTCACGCACTGGTCCCAGGCCAGACCGGAGTTGACCGCGTGACGCGTGCTGTACAGATCGTCTCCTCCTTCCTCGATGAAGGTCCCGACCGCTTGATGGGCCGACCAGCCCTGACCATAGCGGCTGGCGACGTAGACGTCGTTGGCCTGGCCTGCGTCGTACAGAATGCCCCACGCATAGTAGTAGCCACCCCCTTGGCTGAAGTTGCCGCCCTCGTATCGGTCCCGGCCGGCGCCGTCGAGCAGGATGCCGATCCCGCCGGAGGCATCGCTGCGGAAGCCCAGGCCGCATCCCTGGGACCAGGCGTCGAAGACGCCTGGCGTTCCGTATCCGGTTGGCCGCTGTCCCTTGGCGTAGTAGCGGTCGTTTCCGGACAGGTCGTAGAGCACGCCGATGCCGTGGGATAGTCCCACGCCTTGAGAGTACAGCTGGGCCTGGTATCGGTCGTCTCCCCCCTTGTCGATCAGCGCACCAACACCCCAGAGTCCGACGCCTTGATGCAGCTTCAGGCCGCGGTAGGTGTCGCTGCCGGCCTCGTCGATCAGCAGGCCGACGCCCAGATATCCGCAACCCTGAGTGAAGGAGGTGCCGACGTAATTGTCGTCCCCTGCCCGATCCACGAGGATCCCGATCCCCAGTACGCCGCAGCCTTGCGTGTAGCGCCGGTGACTCTCGTAAGCGTCGTTCCCCGAGAGGTCGACGATGATCGAGACGGGGATCTTTCCCGGTACCGAGGCGGCGGTGTTGTTGGTGTAGAAGTCGTCTCCCCCGAGGTCGATGATCACCGCGGCGTCCTGGTTGCGGTACCAGTTGCGGCCCGATCCGCCAATCAGGATCGGGCCCCAGCGGGTCTGCCGCTGGGCCACGATCTGTTTTTCGAGGCTCCCCGCCGGCCAGGTGACTCGGGCCAGGACGGCGGCCAGGTGGCCGGGTCGGTATAGCCAGTCCAGACTGTCCAGCGCCTGCTGGAGTGCCTGGTAGTTCAGCCGGGGGGCCAGTCGCAGGATGCCGAGCACCTTCTTGCGCCGCAGCTTGTTCTTGTCGGTGTAGAGGTAGATCCCCTGGTCGAAAGCCTCGACCACTGCCGACAGGTTCTGGGCCAGGAAAGTTCGGTCGGCGAGCGGGATGCCGCTCAGCGCCCGATCGACCAGCCCAGCGGCGTGCTGCAGGGTGCCTTCGATGCGGCTCAGCAGTTGATCTGGCGTCAGGCGTTCCGTCGAGTCCTTGGGGGGTGGAAGCTCGGTCTGACGCTTTCCTGTCAGCAGGCCAAAGGCGCTCCGCCAGACTGCCGAGGAGACGAAACCCGTCTTCTGGCGCAGGTCCCCGACGAGCGTCTTGGTCACCGCCCGCAGTCGAAACGGATCTCGGTGCACGTACCGCATTGCTTCCAGGCGAAAGCCGTCATTGCCGGCTTCCACCCGCTTCAGCCGGGAGAGCAGGTCGTCGTACGCCTTGCGCGTTCCCGACGCATCCACCAGCTGCCGGTTGAAGCGCTCGTGATCGGTCACCCGGTGGTTGGCCAGCGGGTACAGGGCAGCTGCTTCGAGCTGGGCGTTGGTTCGGGACGTCCTGTTCCATCTCTGGGCGGGGCGGCGGACCAGCTGGACCGTGACGGTCAATGTCTTCCCGATGCGCGAGCCGCGTACCTCCAGCGTGGCGCCGTCCTTCTGCTTGGACAGCCAGTCGCGAGGCGCCTTCAGTATCGGGTCTTTCTGGTCTGGGGGGGTGACACGGAACTGACTCTCCTGCCGATAGACGAGCAGGGTCAGCTTGTCGCCTGCCCGCCTGTTCTTGATTCTGGCGGAGAACTGCGTGGCCAGCTGCTTGAGCGGACCATCGAAGGGCTTGCCATCGACGGATAGAATCACATCTCTCTGGCGTAGACCCGCCTGCTGTCCGGGGCTCTCCTCCCAGAGGGAGGTGACTCGCACGCCAAGTCCGCGAGGGTTGACCTTGGAGATCTTCAGGCCGTCGACCCCCTCGAAGCTGATGCCGATCCAGCCCGGCGAGGATTTGCTGTCGGCCCCAACCGGCGGGGCCAGTCCGAGGGTGAAAATCAGGGTCGCGGCGAGGAGCTTGGGCATGGACCGAGTATATACGGCGCCTGTCGGTCTGTATGCGGCTCGCTGCACGCGTGCGTTACTTGTGCTCCAGTTTGTCCAGGAGTGTGCGCGCATCGGTCAGGGACGGCCGGCCCGCGAGCGCCTGACGGAGCAATGCCCGGGCCCGTTCCACGCGGCCCTGCTTCAGTTCCAGGCGGGCCAGGTTGAAGCAGGCCAGCGGCTTGGGTAGCGCTCGCTGATAGAGTCTCATCGCGTCCGCCGGCCTGCCCTGGTGCTCCAGCAATACGCCCAGGTCGTGCAGTGCATTGCGGTGGTTCGCATCGAGAGCAATCGCCTTGCGGTAGCAGCGCTCTGCCTGCTCGAGCTCCCGAGGGTCGCGGCTCTTGCGCCAGGCGACGTCATACGAGTGCCCGAGCTTGTACCAGACCATCCGGTTACCAGGCGCTCGCTCCACGCCGCTCTGCCAGAGCCGTCGGCTGTCTCGCCAATCCGGGATCCTGATGGCGCTGATTGTACCCAGGGCGACGACTGCGAGTCCCACACCAATCGCTCTCTTGCGGCCTGCAGCGGCGACCCCGGCGGCTGCCAGTCCCAGAGCAAGCGAGGCCAGGGCGGCGTAGCGGGCCGCGAACGCACGCTGGATTGGCACCAGCAGGTTGATTGCGGGCAGCAAGGCTGCCGGCCACCAGATCAGCGCGGCCAGCAGCAGATCGGGTTGTTCCCGATCTCTTCGCGCTCGGTGGATGATCGCTGCGAGCATCAGGGCCGCCAGCAACAGTCCAGCTGCGGCGGTCGCGTCGGTTGGGCCCTTCACGGGCAGGAACCTGCGGCTCCAGGGATAGGGGATGACGATGTCGACCGGCCAGACTGCCAGTCGGGCGTAGTGAAAGAAGAAGGCGCCGACGACGGCCGCTCTCTGGACAGCACCGGTCCCGTATGGGATTCCGCCGATCAGTCGAGAGCGATAACCGGTCCACAGGTGGATCCCCGTCACGACCGCCAGTGTCATCACGACTGGCAGATAGGGTCGCCAACCGCTGCGCACGCTTCGGCGGGGAGAGGCCAGATCGAGAGCGACGAACAGGGCTGGCAGCGCCAACGCGGTGGCCTTCGAGAACGCAGCGGCAGCCAGGCATAGCGCTGGAACCACGCCGGCACGCCAGGTGCGTTGCTCGGGTCCCATCCAGTGCCAGCCGGCCAGTGTCGTGAAGGCCAGCGCCAGGCAGGTGCGGCGTCCCATCACCCAGACCACCGGCTCGACGTGCAGCGGATGCACAGCAAAGATCAAGGCGCCGGCTGCGGCTGCGGCAGGAGGCGGGCCGGTTCGCACCAGCAGCAGGTAGAACAGCAGGCTGGCCAGTCCGTGCAGCAGGAGGTTGGTGAGGTGATAGCCAAACGGCTGAAACCCCCAGACCGCCCGGTCGAGCAACAGGCTGAGGTTGCGCAGGGGGAGATATTCGTAGCCCCAGGGCTGCAGGGAGATCGTCGGATCGACTGCTGCGGCCAGTTCCGTCCAGCCCGGATCCGCCAGGTATGGGTTACTGAGCACCAGCCAGTCGTCATCCCACTCTTCGACGAAGCCGTAGCCCAGACTCGGGGAGAACAGTCCGATCGAGACCAGGGCGACCAGCAGCAGCCAGTAACGGCTCCCGCTGTCAGGCTGTCTCGGCGCCGGTTCGTGTGACCCCATCGATCTCGAGTATCAAATCGGCGCCGTAGGCCGAGGCGGGCGTCTGAAAGCCCGAGGGAGCGTTTCCGCCCAGCACCTTGTCGGCGATGGCCAGGCTGGTCAGCGCCGTCAGCGTGTATCCCTCGGGCGTCTCCAGTCGGGCGGTGCGCGACTGGCCCTGTTCATCGGTCACCTCTCCCCAGAGGATTGCCTTGCTTCGCTGGCGCGCTGCGGCTGTGGGGCCGGCGGGACGGTCGTCGATGCGTCGCTTGAGGAAGCGCTGCACCGGTCCAGACCCGAGCAGCCAGCCCAGTCGTCGAGAGACCTTCATCCCGAGTCGAGCACCCAGCGGCGCTGCCATGTAGACCACGATGTTGGGAATCCCCGTCGTGTGGTAGGCAGTCGATACATCGCCCCAGGGGATCGCGACCGTTGCTGTGGGGCCGCGGCCGAAGTCGATCCGTCGGGTCAGGTGAGCGGTGGGCACCGGCGTCAACTTGCCGTCACGTCGGACCAGCCCGCCGCGATGCAAGTTCTCCACGATTGTCGTGGCTGTTCCGTGGCTCACGCTGCCGTTGGTGAACCAGGCCAGGGACAGCTGCGTCGCTTCGGGCAGCGCCTGCTTGAGGTGGGCGGCCAGGCAGTCGGAAGGAACCACGTCGAACCCGGCCCCGGGCATCAGCATCACGCCTGCTTCTTGGGCTTCGGCATCCCGCGCGGCCAGTCCCTCGAAGACCTCGATCTCACCGGTGATGTCGAGGTAGTGGGTCTGCGTGCGCAGGCAGGCGTCTGCCATCGGCTGAGCCGTGCGCGAGAACGGGCCGGCGCAGTGGAGCACCACATCGATGCCGTCCAGCTGGGGGTTCTCCAGGTCGAACACCCGGTGGGGCATTCCCAGCCGGTCGGCTAGCGGCTTGATCTTTTCAGCCGATCGGCCGGCCAGCACCGGTGTCTGGCCGCGCTCCCGGGCCAGCTCGGCGGTCAGAACGCCGGTGTAGCCATTGGCGCCGTAGATCAGCAGTCGGTCGGTCAGGGATACTGCCGCCTGCGGGGAGGCAAGATCTTGATCTGCCCCCGGTTGCTGTCGACGCCGTCGACGCGCACCGTCATCGGGCCGGTCTTTGCGCCGGTTGGGACCTCGACATGTATCTTCCAGCCCTTGCCGTCGGTGGTCAGGTGTCGCGACTGAACGTCTCCCGTCCAGAAGACCTGAACGACCTCCCCGTTCAGGTTCCGGCCCTCGATCCAGACCCATCGGAGGGGGCGGGTCTCGGCCGGATACGACTTGGTGATCGTCGGCCTGCCGCCCGGAGCGGAGGGTGGCGAGGCGCACCCGACGAGCAGCGCCAGGGCCATGCTCAATATCATTGTGGGTCTCATGCGATCATCCTACCATCAGCAGGCCGGGTGGGCGAGCGACCCCTGTTCGGCGCAACGCACCGCCTGACGTTGGCTCGTCGGAGAATCGGTCTCGTCGCTGGCCGGTCAGCGCCTCTGGGTCAGTGGCCGGACTCTCCTGGGGTTCGGGGGGACTCTGATGAGGCCAGTAGTAGTGCGCCCGGGTCCCGTCGTTGCGAACGAACTCGGCCACACTGTGCCCCCAGCGTTTGTGGAGACGGGCCTTGTCGGGACTCCACCCCCCCTCGATCAGCAGGCGCTCGAGCGGGAAGCTGGCCGCGCCGTTTTGCCCAAACGCATGCAGTTGGGTGAACTCGTCGAGGTGGCGCTGCCTGATCAGGCCACCGAACCAGGCATCCCTGGCTCGCCAGGTCGCGGCTCGCACCTCGGAGCCGACCGTGATGGTGGTCACCTCGCCGAACCAGCCGTGTCCCGCGATGCGTAGCTTGTCGAACGGCCTGGTCTGGATTACCGTCATCTCGCTGTCGAAGACCGCTCCCTCTCGTTGTTTTCGACCGGCCAGCTGGTTGCTGTCCTCGATCAGCCCCAGGTAGGCGGCTGTCGCGTCCCGGCTGATCCAGGCGCGACGCACGTTGATCTGGTCGGACCCGGGCCGCCAGCGGATGGAGGGGTCGATCAGATAGGCCAGGACGTATCCATTCCCCTCGTCCAGCTCCACGATCAGCAGGTCGTTTACCCGACCGATGACGGTCAGGCTCATGTAGCGCGGCGGGATGGTGCTGGAGTGGACGCGGTAGAGATAGAACTGACCGACGCGAGCGCCTGGATGGAGCGGGAGTGTGGCGACTGCTCGGCGGGAGCCCTCGCGGTACTGCGAGTAGCGAGTTGGCGTCGCGCCTGGCAGAACGGCACAACCGGCCAACATCAGCAGCATGAGCAATTGGAGTGCCAGGCGACATCGCATGGGCCACCGAGCTTGGGTGCAGGGTGTCACCGGTCTGTCGTCACTGTCAATCTATGGGGAACGTCTGCCGGGGGAAGTCCTTGTCCAGCGCGATCAGTGAGACCTCTCGAGGGAACGCGTTCGGATCGTGTCGGTGGAGTCCACAGATCTGGAGCAGCTTGTTCATCGCGACGATCATCTGTTTGTCGGTGCGGGTCTTGGTGTGCCAGGTCAGTTCGAGCTCGCGATAGAGCTGACCATCGTCCGCTTTGTAGCGATGGACACCTGCCCCGAGCAAAAACCCCTGCTTGGATGCGAGCCGCCATAGTTTGTAGAACTGCTTGATCGGCTTCGCCGAGGTCTCGAGATCGAAAAAGTCGTTGTCCAGGCCGAGTATCCCTCGGATATCCTCGTCCACCAGCGCGGGAGGGGGCTGGTCGGGGTCGTCTTCGGGGTGGACATGCGCATGTTCGGGCATCGCTTGTTTCCAGCCGCGACTCAATTCGTGACGGGGAAATCGCTCGGCGAACTGCTGCATGTAGGTCACGGCCCAGCCCGGCTGTCCAAGATGGAGATGTTGGCGTGCCCTGAGGTAAAGCAGCAGCGCCGGATCATCTGGCAGCCCTTCGGGCAGCGTCTCGATGGGTGTCAGCTGCTGCTTGAGTTGAGCGATCTGTGTCGGCAGCTTGCTCTGGCGCAACTTCTGCTGGATCTCTTTCAGCGATAGCTTCTCGTGGTGGAGCCAGTGATGGATCAACTCGACCATCTCATTGGTCTCGGTGAGATAGGCCAGCAGCTCGGTCGAGCTGTTCGGGGTGTGGCCCACGCTGCGCTGCAGGTCGGGAGTGCTCTGCTTGAGGCGTGACAGCTTCAGTTCGGCGTCCAGCAGCGCGCGAGCCAGCTTGTCGTTCTTCAGCTGAAGGACCTGCTGATACAGGCCCTCGGTCGATCGGACGTGTCGGGCAAGCTGCTGGGACAGATGTTTCTGTTCGTTGTCCCTGATCACGCGCACGACGTGTGGGGTGGCTTGGGGCTGTGGGGCTTGGGGCGGCCGGGTCAAGGCCAGGGCCAGCCCCGCGGTGACTCCCATGAGCAACAGGGCGGCGTTGGCGGCCCAGCGCCAGCTGCGGGCACGTCGGTATTGCTGTTCCCAGGTCAGCAGGGCCTGGGCCAGCTGTTGCTCGGTGTGGGGCGGGGTCGCTGGGCCTTGCAGGGAGCCGAGAGAAGCGACGAGTGGCTGATCACTGGCCAGTAGCCGGGGGCGGCTTTCACACTGCGAGGGATGGGTCTTCAGCGAGCCGGCGACATCATCGGCCAGGCGCCCGTCGACGAGCTCGTGGACCTGGGCGGTGAACTGATTGCAGGTGATCTGACTCATACTGTTTTCTCTGGTTTGGGAGTATCGCTGATCAGGATTCTCAAGCGCGCGCGAGCGCGCGCCAGCCGTGGGCTGATCGTCTTGGGTGAGCAGCCTTCGATGGCTGCCGCTTGTTCGTAACTGAATCCCTCGATGGCGCAGAGTAGGAATGCCGTGCGAAAGGACTGTGGGAGTTCTCGAACGAGCCGCTCGATTCGGTGCCGTTGCTCCGTCTGCTGGATGTGGACCACGGGTTCGGCCTCTGGCGGAGTCGAGAGCGACGCGTCTGCGTGCGGGGCGTTTCCGGACGGTGTGATAGCGGTCGTGGTGCGTCTGCGGCGAAAGTGGTTGACCGCCAAGTTGCGAGCGATGCGATACAGCCAGGGCACCAGGCCGTCGTGGGAGGGAGCCGCTACCGTCAAGCGTTGGTAGGCCCGCAGGAAGGTCTCCTGCGTCAGATCGAGCGCATGTTCGGCGCCGACCAGTCGCGCAAGGAAGCGGTGGATCGACTCCATCTGTTGCTCGATGAGCGGCTGAATTGCCGCTCGCGCTCCGGAAGATGGCTGGTGTTGTCCCACGAGCTGTTGCCACGAGGACGTGGGCCATCGTCGGAGTGGGAGAGCCCCGTCTTCGGAGCGCACGTGATAGCTTAATGTGATGGTCAGCACCAGTTTTACTTTTGCTGTAGACGGCTTGCGAGTTGTTGCAACATCTTGCGCCACTCCGTTTTGATCGACGTGGAGTTGATCTGGCCAAACGTCTTCTGGAATGCGCCCGGGCGCGAGGCTCCGTCGCCAAGCAGCGCCAAGTAGCGCATCAACGTCGCCCGGTAGCGGCTGGGGTTGTGCACCAGGAACAGATAGATGATCGACCACGAGTGCGGGTAGCCCCCCTCGTATTCCATGAACTCCGGGTGGGAGAGGCCCATCAGCTGTTCGAGTGGCATCGGGTCATTTTCGCCGATGAACTGCAGCAGCTCCTTGAGTCGGTTGGCGTCCACACCCCATGCGGGTTTGCCGTTGACGAATCTGGTCGTGCCGAAGTGCTCGGCAATACCCTCGTTGGCCCAGCTGGCCAGGCGGGGGATGAGGTTGTCGACGTATTGATGAAAGGCCTCGTGTCGTAGCGTGGAGAGAGTCTCACCGATGTTCCGGCTGTCGGTGTCCTCGTTGCTCTTGAACAAGTAGAGGCATTTGAAGCCCGGGTGGTAGTAGCCCAACGTGTTGTGCGCCGGATCGGCGGATGTCAACTCGCTGTAGATCGAGTAGGTGGCCAGGGTGGCGAAGACGTAGACCACTCCACGGCGGACCTCACGGTCGCCGGGTGGCAGGAAATGGGCGTAGACCGACCACATTCGCTCCAGCTCGTCGACGATCAGCTTGGCCTGGGGCTTCGGCAGGTCGGTATGCACCGTGTAGTGTGCTGTCTGGATCGGCGTCGGTACGCCCTGGGGCCAAGGAGGCCCGGCCAGAACATGCTCGAGCTGCCGCAGCTCCTGGCTCAGCTCCCCGTTGCTGGGTGATAACAGGGCTGCGACCCGCATCTGGTCGACCGCCCCCGCACCGTCAGCTGGCGTTGACCGGGAATAGAATGCAAGCAGCGCCAGGGTGGCCCGCGCCAGCGCGTTGTCGGGCTGGATCGAGATGGCCCGGGTGGCGGCCTTGCGGGACGCGGCATAGCGGTTGATTTGCTGGAGTATCCAGGCCTGATGCGCCAGGGCTTCGGAGAAGCTGGGGTTGGCCTTGATCGCCCGTTCGAGGTCGCTCGACGCGGCGAGCATCTCTTGTTCCTGGAGGCGGAGCCAGGCGCGCCAGAAGAGTATGGGAGCAGACGGCTGAATGCCATCGACGTCACAGCGCTCGAGTCCCTGCAGCACGTTGAGCCGTCGGGTCTCGTTTGGATCCCGAGCGAAAGCCTCGAGTGCGGTCAGCAGCTGACGATATGTCTGGCGCTTGTTGGGCGACATTCGTTGGAGATAGGCTCCGTGCAACCGTGGGAGTCGGATCTTCTCCGGCGCAGGCTCCCTTCCGAGGTCTCCCTGCAGCGACCGCAGCATCATCGTTCGCCGCTCGGCAATGGCTCGTTTGTAGGCCGCATCTGAGATCCGACCCGCGATGGTTGCGGCGTCGAGGCCGAATGTCGCATCCGGATTTCCGGAGAACCCGATGACGATCCAGGCCGCGTCGGTGACCTGGTGGTTTCGCGAAGCCAGGGTTGTCGAGCCGAGCCGTAGCGAGACCTGCTGGTCCTGGATGTCGAACCGAACGAGTTGGTCTGGCCGGCAGTGCTCGAAGGACAGGGTGTCCTCCTCCAGCCCGCGGAGAACGGTCTCCACGCCGTCGATGCTGCGACCGACCAGGTAGCGATCGTGGCGGTCGTTGAGTAGCAGGTAGAGTCCGCCTTCGCCGCTGGCGTGTTCATACATCAGCTGGATCAGCAGGTAGCCTCCCGGAGGAGCCGATCCTGGCATGAAGTCACCCCGCAGCGGCGGCTCGAGCCCGAGCTCCGGCACGGAGACGACGACCCCCGAGGGGAGCTGCAGCTGTCCCCGTGCCGCAGTCAGCTGGGGAACCTCGTAGGATTCGCCATCTTCGGCTTCTTCCTCTTCCTGCGTGTCGGAATAGAAGTCGAGCGCCTCCGACTCGTGATCGAAGGTGTAGGCGACCTGGATTCGGCCCCGGGACGGACGAGTGACCTTTCCGCGAGCCAGAGAGGGGCCCTTGCGGAATTGCGCGACGTCGGCGAGGCGCCCCTTGAGCGAGGGGTCGATGCGGACTGCTCGCTGGAGTGCTTGCTCGGCTGCGTCATACAGCTTGTGGACGATGCAGTATTTGCCCAACGCGACGTGCCCGGCCGCGTCGTCGTCGGTCAGGCTCAGGCGGGTAGCGAGCAGCCGGCTGGACGGCTTCAGCCGTATCCACTCCAGCAGCTTCTGGTTGACGAGATGACCGGCCATCCGACCGCTGACGACCACCCCTTTTGGCGTGACCGCGGTGATTTGGCAGGTGCGGTAGACGGCCCCGTTCCTCAGCGCCAGGTCGATCGGATTCTCCTGGGTGCGGCCACGGATCTGCTTGCTGCGTCGGGCGAGCTGTGCGGCTCAGGCCTTCTTGCGCAGGCTCAGTTCGGCCAGCGCCTTGTCGTATCGAGCCTGACCGTGCTCTCTGCGCTGAGCAAGCTGGCGCTCCAGATAGCGTTTCTTGCGGTCGGCCAGCGTTGACTCCAGCGCTCGGGAGCGGCGCGAGCCCTCGGGCCCGTAGGCGGAAAGACGCTTGATTGCCGCTCCGACCTTGCGCCAGTCACCGCGCTGGATCAGCTGCTCTATCTCCAGGACGAGTGTGCTTGCTGCTCGCTTCTCGAGCTGGGAGATCTGGGACGAGGTCTGCTTGACGCGCAGTGCCAGAGGGCCGCCGAGCTGGTCGCCGAGTGTGCGGTTCAAATCGTCGAGCACCTGGCGGGCGTCGAGTAGCCTGCCTGACGAGAGCAGATGGGAGATCTTGTCCAGCCGTGTCGTCACCTCGGTTGCTAGATAGTCCTTGGCGGCCTGGCTCAATCGTTTCCGCAGCTTGTCGGCCTGGCTGCGCAGATCGCTATACCCGGCTTGCTCGATGCGCGCGATCAGTCCCTCTAGCATCTTCAAGCTGATCGGAGGGGGGGCCAGGTCGAACTCTTCTGCGAGCGTGGTCAATTCGTTCGCGAGCTTTTCGTGTTTGCCTCCCCGCGGTCGAGTTGAAGATGAGGGGGCCGGTCGGGGAGTCCGCCGGGCCTTCTTCCCGGGCGTCCGGGTCGTCTTGGGCCGGGGTTGAAGCCTAGAACCCGATGAGATCCAGGCGCCCAACAACAGTAGCAGGACTACGGCGCCGGCCGACCCGGCCAGTACCTTCGAGTTGGACTTGTGTGTGGGGGGACGCTGGGGGCGGCGGGGCGTTTTTCGGCGCGGTCGGCGGCTCGTTGGCTGTCTGGGTGTCACGTTTCCTCCTGGGGTTTGAGGAGAGAACGCTCGAGGGGCCCGATTACTCCCGTGGATCCGCCGATTTGTCGGTAATTCTTGTATCATGGTCCCGATGTCGTCGATGGAGCTGGGCCCCCGGAAGCAGCCCGACTGCCTCCCCCTGCAGGTGCGAGTCCGCGAGCAGCGGGGCTACTAGCGAGATGTTCTCTGGCTTGCGTCGGGTCTGGGAGATGCTTCCTGGCGGTCCGGCGCTGAGCGGTCAGCAGTGTCGCTCGTTCGTCAACGATCCTCCACCGGCCGAGGTGGATTACCTCACCGGGCCGGTCGTGCCCTTTCCTGTGCTGCCGGTTCAGGTCTGGGGGCTCTACTACGATCTCGACCTCGTGCTGGTCAGCGATCATCCCGACTGGACGATGCACGAGTATGCGAGAATCGAGCTGCCGGGTGGTCCGATCTGGATGGCCAAGGACGCTGACACGACCAACGAGCAGTTCGTTGTTGCTGATCTTCCGGATCTGCTCGAGTGGCTCCCCGAGATTCCGGTGCGTCGGCGCCGGGCTCCCCTCGAGGTCACCGATCGAAGCGTCGCTCGCCTCGTCGACGTCGACCTGTCCTACATCAATCACGCGGATCAAGCAGTGCGAGTGAGCTTTCGCGGAAAGCGTCCCCTGGGAGCGCCGCGCAAGCGAAACGGTAGCACCATGGGTCACAGCCGCGGGTCGGTCGCCGTTGTGCTCGACCTGGCGGGCCAGACCCACGGCGGGTGCGCGGCGATCGAGTTCAGCGGTCAGTCGGCCAGGATCGAACGGCTGCTAGGGTTTTATCGGATGCAGTTCGTGCTGGCGCAAGCCCAGGGTGGTTTTGCCCGGGCCTCCTTCTCCCAGTCGCTATCCGAGGGGGGTTTCAGACTGGTCCGGCCGATTTCGGGTGTGGACTGGCCGACGCGGGCCGAGGAGCGGTGGGTCTGCGATTCTGGCCGAGTTCGGCGTGAGGGTGGTCCCGTGAGTCTATGCTACCGATTTGCCGCGGGTGAATGGCAAGGGGCCACCGTGATCCAGGAGGGACACGGCCTCGTGCTGGAGGTTCAGCTGGACCGATCGCTCCCCGATCTGAGGCGGCGTTTCTAGGGGCGCGCGGTCAGTCGGTTCAGCCTGAACGTGAACGGGCAGGCTGGTCATGGAACCGGTGAGCTGGTGGCCTGGTGGGAGACCGGGGGAGCAGTCGTCGAGATGCGCCCGACGGCCCCCTGGTGGCTGGCCGATCGACCGATGCGCAGCGAGATCCGTTTCGAAGAACAGACCGTCGATGTGCGCATCGATCGCGTCTAGCAGCCCTGGGGCGCCGCCTCGACTCAGGCTCGGAGTCGAGAGGGGGTGATTTCGCCAGACTGTTGCGGGACGGTGTCCGGTCGCTTTCTCGGTGAACTGTCAGGCTGACTGCAGCGCTCGCCGCAGGTCGCTGGCCAGCGCCGCGGCTGTTGGATAACGCTTGTCCATCTTGTAGGCCGTGGCCTGCGTGATGATCTGCTCGAGTGCCGGAGGCGCCTGGGGCATGATTTCGCGCAGGGTTCTAGGAGCCTCGTCCAGCTTGGCGCGCAGCAGGCTGGCCAGGCCCTTCTTGGCGGGGTATGGATACTCGCCGCATGTCAGCCGGAAGAGGATGACTCCGATCGCATAGATGTCACAGCGCTGGTCGGCCGACCGTGGGTTCTCGATCTGTTCCGGCGCCATGTACTGGGGTGTGCCGAGGAACTGGTCGGTCCGGGTGAGGTTTCCTGAGCTTCCTGCATCGAGCGCCCGGCTGAGGCCGAAGTCGATGATCTTCAACTCGTTCGACTCATTGAGGATCATGTTCTGTAGCTTGAGATCCCGATGGATCACCCCGCGACGGTGGGCGTAATGCACCGCATCGCAGAGCTGACCGGCCAGATCGAGCAACATGCCGGTATCTGTCGGACCATGCTGGCCAAGACGGGTCTCCAGGTCGGTTCCCTGGATGTATTCCAGCGCCATGTAGTAGATGTGATCGATACAGCCCAGGTCCTTGCAGCGGACGATGGCCGGGTGCCGAAGCGATGCGAGAATGCGAGCCTCTTGCAGGAAGCGGCGAACAAGCTGGGACCGGCTATCGCCGACCAGAAGCAGCTTGAGGGCAATGGTCTTGCCGTTGCGCTCATCGACCGCCTTCTGCACGACCCCGCTGCCGCCCGACCCGAGTATTTCCTTCAGCACGAAGGGGCCAAACCTGCCGGCCTTGGGGATCTTCTTGGGTGTCTTCACCTGCTCGCTGGTGACGGGAGCAGTCGAATCCGAACTCGATCTCTCGCCATGGCGTGCGAGCAGGGATTCCACATCACTCACGCTGTCAGCCGTCTCGAGGTAGGCACAGACCGTGCAGAGCGGGCCACCTTGAGTCAACTCCGGTTCGATCGGGCTGAAACAGGATTTGCAGGTTGTCTGGGGAGGCGTCTGTTGATCTGAGATGGTCTCCAACAGCGGCGGCTGTTTCTCGGGCGCCGCCGTGAAGGTCTGGTGTGGAGCCAGCAGGCGGACCCGTATCGACACGGTGGAAATCTGGATCATGTCCCGGTCTGCTAGCTCGCAATGGGAGGTGACCCGCTGGCCGTTGACGTAGGTGCCGTTCTCCGATCCCAGATCTTCCAGCAGGCAGCGGTCTGGTTCGACCAGCAGAAGGAAGTGGCGTCGCGAGACGACGGGTTCGTCGATGCGGAAATCGACCTTCTGGCTGCGGCCGACGAGAATCTGTTGTCCGGTCTTCAGTGGTAGCTGTCGTCGCTGCGCACGCCCCTGCAAGACCACCAGGTAGCCACGCAGTGTGTTAGCCTCCCTGCCGCTTTGGGGGGTGGTCCGGGACCCGGTTTTCATGCAAGCGTTGGTAGAAGTAATCGCGCCAGCGTGGGGCGAACTGGCTGGGGCTCGACAGAGGCTTCCAGTACTGCCTCGCGGTGACATGGTCTCCTGGCTCGCGGTGGAACATCGCCAGCGCCAGGGCCAAGACGGCCCACGGTTCGAGGTTGAGCTTGCTGCCGCCGCAGTCCGAGCAGGTTTGCTTGCAGGCGGGACAGGATGTTTCTGGCAGAGGTTGGCCTGTACAGGTCTTGCAGGTGAATTGACCTTTTCCACTGCAGTCCTTGCAGTCGATCCGGCCGCCCTTGCAGCGCCTGCATCTCAGTTTACGTGGAGGAGGACCACCGCCTGGTGGTCTCACCCCCCTGCGGGGAGGCAGGATCCCGGTCCCAGCACAATGCATACAGCGGTTGTTGCCCTTTCCACTGCAG
>PVBE011391087.1_pt1 | contig 20508 bp, 20 predicted proteins | sample 1631181 | NCBI WGS metagenome assembly PVBE01 (sample SAMN08397723, study PRJNA350692) | Marine metagenome, whole genome shotgun sequencing project. | isolation source: water | place: Pacific Ocean | collected 2012-04 | reverse complement strand
CCTTGGGCAAACTCCATTGAGTGGCGAAATTCCATTGCTGCTGATCAGTAAATTGCTGTTGTTGAGCAGCAGCCGCTTTTCCTTCGGTATTCAGCAAATTACTCAAGGCATGCCCCGCCATCAAAGCCGACGCCACCGCCAGCACCACCACCAGCCCCACCCCTTTTGCCGTGGCCAAGCCCCACGCCCCACGCTCGGTTTCATTGCGATTGTAGGCCGCCATCAAGACAAACACCGCTACGTACAAACTAAAGATACCGCCCACATCGAAGCTCTCCATCACGCCTTGGCCCAGCCCTAAGCCCCCCAGCACCACCCAAGCCACCATTCGCCAACCCGTTTCACGCAGCCCATGGATCACCGCCGCCATAGCTAGAAATGCCCCCGACGCCCCTAACGCGACGCTCGGCAGCCCCCAGGTGGCATAGGTAAAAAAATCCCCGTTCAATGCCGCCGCCAAGCCGCCCAGAAGACATACCGGCTGACGAAATCTCAGTGCCCGAAAAAACACCCACGCACAAAATCCCAACAACACCAGCGAAACCGGCTGGTACCATTTGGCGAATAAAACGGCGCCCTGATCTCCGCCTTGCCAAAGGCACAATTCAAAGAATGCCTTGGTGAAATTCGGCATCGCCGAGGGAGCTTCGCCGCCTACCCAGTTGAGATCTTGCCAAAACGCCCAGCCATTTTTTTCGTCGGCGGCATGCGCCTGAATCTGCCCGAGGGGCGCGTCATTGGCAAAGACGACTTTATTCTGTTCGAAGCTCTCACTGAAAAAACAGGCCATCACCAGCCCGAACAATCCCAATGCCAAAAGGGCATCCTTCCACCACGGCGAAACGGGATTCTGGGGAGTGTCTGAATTCGGCATACCGTCCTCAACGCCGACCTTGCCCAAACGTATCCCGCAGGGCAACGGCCAAGTTTCCCAAGGTCCAGGCCAGGCCGCCGGTGATCTTGCGCGTGGTGCGGGTGACTTCAGCACGGTACTCGGCCGTGGCGTCCGGTTCACCCTGGACCATGACCCGGCTGGTACCCGCCAACAGGCAACGTTGGCGGAAATTCCAGAGCCATGCCGATAAGCCGCCCTTGCCCAGCAAAGCCGAAGCCGCACACATGGCCTTCCATTCGTCGGCGATTACTTCCGAGGGTTTGGATTTGTTGTGTGAAGTGGTCGTATACTCATGCCTCCGGTATTGGCAAAGCGCGGATGGCACCTCGATGATGCTCTCGCAATGCGCCGCCAGTTCCGCATAAAAAACGGCGTCGGCGCACTGGATGTAATCGAGGCTAAATTCCACGGGTAACGGGGCGCGATTGGTTTTCATCAGCACAGCCGGTAAACAGATCGTGCGCAAGTCCGCCTGCGAGGCAATGAAGCGTTCGCGCGCAATCCGCCGAGGTTGACCGTTCGACTCGATGGGAAACGGATTCACCAAATCGCCGCCCTGCACGAGCGCGCCATTTCCATCAATCACTTCGTAAGCCGCATAAGCCAGCGCTCGACCGTCGACCGACTCCAGCGGACTCAGCAGGCGTTCATAAAAATCCAGCGCCACCAAGTCATCGGCCGTGAGCAGATGCAACACGTCCGCTTCGGAGGCAAACTGAAGGGCGGCATTGAAATTTTCCGTGGAGGAAACATGCGCCTCGTTCAAGCGCCACTCGAAACCTTCCGACTCAAACTCCTTAGCAATGGCCGCCGTGCCGTCGGTGGAGCAATTGTCCTGAATGATAACGCGATCCGGCCGACGCGTTTGTGCGGCCACGGACTCCAGCGTTGCCTCCAGAAACCGTTCCCCGTTGTACACAGGAATCACTGTCACCAACCGGCTCATGCCTTGCCCAAGATCCGCCGCAACACCTCCGCCACTCGCGCCACCTGCGCCTGCTCCAGGCACAGCGCCGAAGGCAGGTTGATTCCCCAAGGGCTCAGGCGGTAGTTCACCGCATTGCGCTTTCGGGCCGCCGCCGCTTGCGCCTGGCCGGCGTACGCCGGCAGACTGCTGAGCGGATGAAACATTGGCCGGCTGTCGATGCCTTCCTTATCGAGTGCCGTCATCAGTTTTTCTTTCGGCCAATCCAACATCGGACCCAATACCGCGGTCACCATCCAGTAGGTGTTTTTTGTTTCAGCCGGTTCATGATTGAGCGTGAGACCATCCACGCCCTCGAGCGCTTCCCGGTACCACGCAAAAACCTCCCGTTTCTTGGCCACCAATTCGTTCGCGCGTTCCACCTGCCCCAAGCCAATCGCCGCGGCCACCGGCGGCATCTTGTATTTGAATGCCACCTCGGTGTTTTGAAAATGCACATCACCCGGCTCGCGACCGTGATCGCGCAGGTGCAGCACGCGCGCGTGCAGGGCATCATCATCCGTCACCAACATCCCGCCTTCACCGGTCGAAAAAGTTTTGGACCCATGAAAACTAAACGCCGCCACATCGCCCAACGTCCCCGCCTTGCGCCCACCGCTCTCACTGCCAATCGCCTCGGCGGCATCCTCCACAATCAACAGTCCGTGCTCCTCGGCAATCGCCCGCAATGCATCATAATCTGGCACACCGCCATACAAATCCACCGGTAAAATTGCCTTGGTGTTTTCCGTGAGACACGCGCGCACGCTCTCGGCGCTGAGGCACCACGTGTGCTCGTCCACATCGGCAAACACCGGCGTGGCGCCCACATACGTCACCGGCGCGGCACTGGCGATCCACGTGAGGTCGGGCATAATCACCTCATCGCCCGGCCCAATCCCCGCCGCCGCCAAGGCCAGATGCAGCCCCGAAGTGCACGAAGGCAAACTCACCGCGTGTTTCACGCCGATATATTTGGCAAAAGCTTCCTCGAAGCGGCGCGGATATTCCCCTGCGCGGGCGTACCATCCATGCGCCGCCGCGTCGGTGGCGTAATCAATCTCCCGTTGCGATATGCTCGGCCCGGCGATGGGAATGCGGTCCTCCATCAGTCCGACATGCATTTCAAATACCCGCCCGGCGCCACGCTGATTTGCAGCTTGGCATCAATGGCCGGGTCCACTTCGAAGCGATCGCTGGTAGACATAAATACCTCCACGGCCGTCGCGGGATTATTCCCCTTATCCCATGGACGATCCGGAAACGATCCCGCCGGCATTTGCTCGATGAGCGTATCACACACCACGAGGTAGCAATCCTTCGTGACGAGCGGCGCGTACAGCTCCAGCTCACGCAACACATGCGCGTGCGTGTGATTCGAATCCAGCACGACCATAGCGCGTTCAGCGCCGTCCGCCACCGCCCGCACTTGATCTGCAATGGAGTCGTCGATGGACGAGCCTTGAATCATTTCGATGCGCTCAAACATCGGATGCGCCTCAATCTCGGCGCGGTTATGATCGCGAATATCAATATCAACACCGAGCACACGGCCGTCATTGCCGAGCAGTTGCAACATCGACGCGTGAAAGATCAGCGAACCGCCATGCGCGATACCGGTCTCAATAATGAGATCCGGCTTGGTGTCCCAAATGATTTCCTGCAACGCCGCGAGATCCTGCGGAAACTGAATGATCGGGCGACCGAGCCAGGTGAAATTGTAGGTGTACTTGTGCGGCGCAATGGCGTTAACCCAGTTGATCGTAGCCTGCCGCACCGCCGCATCGGTGCGCAGTCCCTCGATGTTTTCCTTCACTTCGGCAATGAAACGGGCCACTTCGCTCATTTCACGAAATCCTTCCAGCAAACCGTCCGCGGGGCAATCACATCCCGTCCGGCTTGTCCGCAGTTGGCCAATAAATCAAGCGCGCTGACAAACGGAGTGAAGTCTCCGTGCAGTTGTGGGTAGGCGCGCTTTTCATAATCCATGTACTCCACCACGATCCCCGCTTCGTCAAACGCCGCATGATCCAAATAATCCACCGCACCCTGCCCGGTCACATAACGTTTTGCGCCAAGCTCCCGGCAAATCGCCAGCACCCGCTCACTGCCGCCGCCTTCGATCGCCGCCATCTCTGATGACCGCAGCACAGTCTCGGGCATTACCTCAAACGAATCCGCCAATGCCTCCATGCTCGCCGCGCTTAAGCCCGCTAAGGTCGCATGGCCCGCAGCAAACACCGACTCCACCAGCGCAAGCATCTCGGCCACGTGCGGCCCCGTCGCGTAGGATTGCTGGAGCGTGGTCCAATGTTTGCGTTGCCAATCATGCGTCGCAGGTTGGGCTTCATTGAGCCTCTGGCCCAGTTTGTTTTCCGCCAATGGCACGGTCAGCCACGGCGTACCGTCGGTCGTCTTGATTTGCACGCGATTGAAAAAACCACCCTTCGAAAACTGCGCGTCATCTAGGTGCACCCACACATCCGCCAGCGCCATTTGCTCGAGCATCCCCACCCACGGGAAATACATCGGCTGTGAAATGAGCACCGTTTTCATCGCAACCTTTTCTCCATGAACAGCACGTCCCGCCAATGCCGGCCATCAAAATGCAGCCGCCGCTTGAGGTCGACCGTCGAAAATTTCAATTTCCGATAAAACGCAATCGCCCGATGGTTCACCCGCAACACACGCAGCGTCAATTTTCGGCAACCGCGCTGTCGCGCCTCCGTCGCCAACAACCGCATCGCCTCCGTAGCCACGCCCTTGCCGCGGACATTCGCCGCTAAACAAATCCCCAAATCCGCCGAACCCGATTGAATTTGTGTCAATTGCACAAACCCGCGCGGGCCATCGGCATCAACCACCCAAAACGCGCCCTGCGGATCATGGGTTCGCCGGCGAATCCATGCCTGCACCTCCGCATCCAAATACACGCACGCTTCAATCATCAGCTGCCGCTGGATCGACTCATCATTCCGCAAAGCCGCCAGCAAGGAAAAATCCGATTTCACCGGAGCTCGTAATTGGACTGTCACGGCAAAAACATCTCCAACTCCGGCAGCGGTTCGGCGGCCAATTCCGTTTGCGCCACGCGCGGGTTAAGCCCGACATACAATCGCTGCACTGTTTCCGGCAAGGCTTCCGGCGATACGATTGGCTTGCCGAGCAGGACTTGTTGTTGTCGATGCGGATTTTGATCGAGGAAACACACAACCGCTTCCGGCTGTTCCAAGCTCGCGTGAATGAATGTGCCGTAAAAGCCCGAGCCATAAATCGCCGCTGCCCCTGAACCGGCCTTCTCGAATACTGAAACGCGATCACCAAACTCGTTCCAGTACGCTGCCATTTCATGAACCGATTGAGAAATGGATTTCGTTTCCGCCTCAACCCCAACGCCCTCGCTCTTTTCAGCCACGACCACCCACGCACTATTATGAGCCTCACCATTGATTTCCCGCACAGTGAAACCGACATCCACCAACAGGCGTTGTAGCGATTGCGCGGAGAAGTGATTCACATGATCGGCCACTACAAGGTCCGCCGTGTTGGCAAAGATGTTCGGCACCAAAAAATAAAACGCACCACCTTCCTTCAACAATCCATGCACGGCGCACACAAACGACCGCGGATCCGTCACGTGTTCCAGCGCAAAAAAGGAGAGAACCGCGTCCATTTGGCCAGCCCATCTGACCGGCACTTCACCGATCGCCTGATTGGCAGCCGGCACAAAATCATTCCAAAACGGCCTATACTGTTCACCTACATCAAACACAAACGGCACCACATCATCACGCCGACCACACAGCCCTTTCAGCGTACTGGCCTTGCCGCAGCCGTAGTCGAGCACGCGGGCGTTGACGGGCAGATTCACTTTCTCGAGCAGCGTGGCGATTTGGTGTTCGGTGCGGAATATTTTTTCACTTCCACGCACTTCGTAGAGTTGATCTTCCTCCTCGCTGGCGGTGAGGATGTGATAATCCTCCGCATAAAATTTCTCGAGTGCCGGCAGTGGAGCTGTCTGAATGTGGCCGCATTCTTCGCAGTGCCAAACGCGCGTGCGACCTTCCAGCACTTGGCATAGGGAGGTGATGGAAAACGGCGTGGACGATTCGTACACCGGCTTACCGAGATTCGATTGGCAAATACAGCACGCCTCCATTAATCCACCACCAATTCCGGATGCACAGCCCGCAGGTCTTTGCCGGCGGCGTACGCGCCGGGCCAGCCGAGTGTCCTGCCCGTCGGCTCGACAAAATTAAACCACCGCAATTGCAGCGACCACCGCGAGCGATCGGAAACATTTTTACCGGAACGATGCAGCGTGAGGAAATCGATCAACACCAAATCACCCGGCTCAGTCAGCGGCGCCGTCTTTTTGTAATTCGCCACGCGCGCTTCCTCGTCCACCAACGTGAGCCCATAAGCGCCCGTCTTATCCGGATTCGCTTCATCCATTTCCTGTACCGGCGCAAGGCCATCTCGATGTGATCCCACACAAAATTCCACCGGCCCGAGTTCTGGAGTCATCGCCACGAGCGGGCTCCAAAACACCAACCCATCGAGACTGCGAATTTGGGCTGGGTAATCCTGATGCCAGCCGGCGCGGAATTTTTCTTCCTGCGGATTGTCGATACGGATGCCGTAGCCACCGGCAGCGATGGCTGGTTGATCGGTGGCGCGCACCTGCCGCACGACGGCTTCGTGCTTTGTGCTCGCCACGAGTCGGATGAAGGCGGGAATTTGTTTCACCGCATCGTACACGCGCCCGCCTAATGCGCGGTCGTGCGCGATCAATTCCTGAAAGCCGCCATCAAAATTCTCCGGCGCAAACGGCGGTTGCTCGATGGTCAGCCCCTGCTCCTCTATCACCAGCCCAATGATGGCATAGATGCCACGCTGGATGGGCTCGATTTCGGCGGCTTCGTAAAAGCCGCGCACCACCACAAAGCCGTCGCGTAGGAATGTCTCCAATTGTTCGGCTGTAAGGGTAGCGCTCATGATGCGTAATCAGGAAACGCCTGGTCGCGCTCGTTTACGAGGGGATCGACCAGTGGCCAATCGATTTGAAAGGCGGGATCGTTCCAGCGCACACCGGTCGCCGCCTCGGCCATATATGCGGTGCTCATTTGATAAAAGAGCGTGCTGTCATCGGCCAAGGTTTGAAATCCGTGCGCGATCCCTTCGGGCATGAAGACCGCGCGACCGTTGGCAGCGCTGAGTTCGGTAGCGTAGGATTGCTTGTAGGTCGGCGATTCCGGCCGCAGGTCCAGCACCACATCGTGCACGGTGCCGGCCACGCATCGCACCAGTTTAGCCTCCGCGTGCGGAGCAGCTTGAAAATGCATACCCCGTAACGTGCCACGGTGGGCATTGTGCGAGAGATTGCACTGGGCCAAATCCACCGTCAATCCCTGCGCGGCAAAGGCCTCGCGGCACCACGCGCGCGCAAACCAGCCGCGGTCGTCCTCGAGGCGATCCAAGTCGATCACATACACGCCGGGCAAATGGGTCTCGGTAAATTGCATCAGATCAGGCGCACCTCGGGGATCGGGATCAGGAACCGGCCGCCGGCTTCCCGATAGGCCGCTTGCTGCGCGAGGATTTCATCCGCGAAATTCCACGCCAACAACAAAGTCACATCCGGCGCGCGTTTTACCAACTCTCCGGCATCTACCACAGGTACATGCACGCCGGGAGTCAAGCGGCCGTGTTTGTGCGGACTGCGGTCAGCGACGAACTCCAAATCCGTCGGCGTCAGCCCGCAATAATTCATCAGCGTACTGCCTTTCGCCGCCGCGCCATAAGCGGCCACGCGTTGGCAAGCGGCCTGCAAGGCAGCCAATTTCGAGCGCAATGCATCGCGAGTGGCGGCGGCCTGCCCGGCGAAGTTTTCGTAGTAGGCCGCTGTATTGACTCCAGCCAAGGCCTCGGCCGCGCGCAGTTCAGCCACGGAATTATCCGCTGCGTGCGTGGCGTGACGGACAAATATCCGCAGCGATCCCCCATGTAACGGCGTGCGCTCCACTTGCGTGATCCGAAGCTGGTGCCGGGCAAACAACGGCTCCAACGCTGTGAGCGTAAAATAAAACACGTGCTCGTGATAGATCGTGTCGAACTCGCCCTGCTCGATCATGTCCACGGCATACGGAAATTCCAGCACGGCGTGTCCCTCGGACGCCAGCAATTCACGCAGGCCAGCGACGAAATCATTCGTGTCCGGGACATGCGCAAAGACGTTGTTGGCCAGAATCAGATCCGCCGCTTGTTCGGCTGCCAATTCGCGGGCGAGCGGTTCCGTGAAAAAATCCACGCGCGTATGGACGCCGCGTCCCCGCGCGACTGCCGCAACATTGTCCGCCGGCTCAATCCCCAGATGCGACACACCGGCTTCAGCAAAGTGCCGGAGGAGATAGCCATCGTTGCTGGCGATCTCTACCACGTGTTGGGGTGCGAATTCCTTCTTGTATCGCTCCGCGCACTCGGCGGCGTGTGCCACCCACGCATCGGAGTAGGACGAGAAATAAACGTAGTCACTGAAGAGCTCCACCGGCGGCACGAGATCGGTGATCTGCAGCAGCCAGCATTCGGTACATACCGCCAGCCGCAGCGGAAAGCGGGGTTCGGGCTGATCCAGATCTTCCGGTGACAGAAAATTATTGGCCAAAGGCTGCTCGCCCAAATCGAGCACCAACAAACCATCGAGAGACTGACAGGAGCGGCATTGGAATCCGGTCACTTCCATGTCAGCGAGCCCAAACGCAGGATTGAGCGGAGGCCGTCGCGGCGTAGGCTTCCAATTGCGCCCGGCATAAATCCGTGGCCGCAGCGGATTCGTCTTCATGCCGTTGCTGATACCAGCGGGCGGTTTGGTGCACGGCCTCGGCAAAATCCCAAACCGGCATCCAATTCAGCACGGTCGCAGCCTTATCGATATTCAACGACAACGTCGGCGCTTCATGCGGGGCGTTGGAATCGTAAGCATCAGTCCATTCGCCGGGCCAATGTTGCAGCAGGGTTTCCACCAGCTCCCGAACCGGCCGCTGGGCTTCAGGGCGCGGCCCGAAGTTAAAGGCGTCGGCCAAGGTTTCCTCTTCCGCCAAACGCGCGCCCAGCCAGAGGTAACCGGACAGGCAATCAAGCACGTGCTGCCACGGCCGCGTGGAAGCCGGATTGCGTACAGCGATGGAGGTTCCGGCGAGAAGCGCGCGGATGCAGTCGGGGACAATCCGATCCTCACCGTAATCACCGCCGCCGATCACATTGCCTGCGCGGGCGGTGGCAATGCGACCGCGGTAAGCACGCCGCCAACCGGCGGTCATGATTTCCGCCGCAGCTTTGCTGGCCGAATAAATGTCGTGTCCGCCCAACGAATCCGTTTCGCCAAACGCATGATCGCTGCCGTCATTTTCGTAACACTTGTCGCTGGTCACCACGACCACGGGGCAATTGTTTTGATGCACACGCAAAGCTTCCAGCACGTGCGCGGTGCCAAGGATATTGGTGGTGGCCGTCTCCAGTGGCGCCTCGTACGAGCGCCGCACGAGGGGTTGGGCGGCCAGATGAAACACAATCTCCGGCTGCACGGTGGCGGCAGTTTGTTGGACCAATTTGAAATCGCTGAGATCGCCAATGGTCTCGCTGGCGAAGGTGTCGGGTGCCAACGTCTCGTGGAGATTAGGCGGCGTATGGGGCGCCAGTGCGAAGCCATGCACGCGAGCGCCCAGATGCTGCAGCCATTGACTGAGCCACGCGCCCTTGAACCCGGTGTGGCCGGTGATCCACACGGTTTTGCCACTGTAAAATCCGCCGAACATTCCTACCAAAGTTTCCAAGGCGCATCGCCGGACGCCCACAGAGCCTCGAGCTGTTGCTGCTCACGGTGGGTATCCATGCACTGCCAGTAGCCGGGATGGCAATGGGCCTTGAGTTGGCCTTCGCCGGCCAACTGCTCTAGCGGCTGGCGTTCAAGGATGCAGTCGTCGCCAGTGAGATACTCGCCGATGCGTCGGTTAAACACGCAGTAACCGCCGTTCACAAAGCGCGGTTCCTGATCGGGTTTCTCGGTGAACGCGGTGATGGTGCCTTCGGTGATGGAGAGTTCGCCAAATCGGCCGGCTGGTTTCACGGCCGTGGCGGTGGCCACCGCGCCGTGGTTTTCGTGGAACGCCACGGCGGCATTGATGTCGCAATCACTCAGGCCATCGCCGTAGGTGAAGAGAAAATTTTCCTCACGCACATGCGGCAGGGCGCGCGCAAGGCGGCCGCCGGTTTGGGTTTCGGAACCGGTATCGAGCAGCGTCACCGTCCAGTCCTCCTCATCATGATGCGTATGATACTGCACCTCCGGTTCGCGCCCGAGCTTCAGCGTCACGTCGCTGGTGTGCCAGAGGTAATTGCGAAAGTAATCCTTGATGACCTCGCCCTTGTAACCAAGGCAAAGGACAAAGTCCTTATGCCCGTGATGGGCGTAAGTTTTCATGATGTGCCAGAGAATCGGGCGGCCGCCGATCGGCACCATGGGTTTGGGGCGATACTCCGTCTCCTCGCGCAGCCGCGTACCGAGTCCACCACAGAGAATGACCACCTGCATGGGCGTACTTTAGCCCCGCCCGCGCGCATGGGGCAACGCTAACTCTTACCCAACATTTGCAAATGTCGGAGTTCCTCGCGTGCCATGGCTCGGTAATCATAGCGTTGGACCAACTCTCGGCCCCGACGCCCCAGAGTCATACGGTCCGTACGATTGTCGAGCAAATGCAGAATTGCCTGACCGGCGGCACGCTTATCTTTAAGCGGCACTGAATGCAGCACTTCGGGAAAAACTTCCTGAAAAACCGGCAGATCATACGCAACCACGGGCAGTTCACTGGCCAAGTATTCGTTAACTGCCAAGCCCCAGCCTTCCTCGCTGGAAAGGCTCAGTCCCAGACGCGCCTCCACCAGCAGGCGGTTTTTATCCGCCTCACCAATGGCACCGGTGAATTCCACGCCATCCATCAATTTGCGCGCGGCAAATTGTTCCATCACCGCCGTCCGATGCGGTCCTTCGCCGATCACCTTCAACGTGGCCGTGGGCCGGGCGGCTTTCACTTGGGCCCATACTTCCGGTAAATCAAACACGCCCTTCAATTCATGCAGCCGACCGAGAAACACCACATCGTGCTTTTTCTGAGAGTCCGACAGCGGCTTAAACTGATCCAGATCAATACTCGACCCCACCGTGAGCGTATCGCGGGGTGTGAGCCCGAGGCGTTTCTCCAGCGCGAGATAATCGCGCGCCACCACCGGGCTGAGGCAGTACACAAACGCCGCCTCGGTGGACGCCCATTGGGCGCTCTTTTTTTCGCCCCACAGTAACAGGCGATTAATGAATCCCAGCCGCTGCGTTTGCGCGCCGAGTACATGCTGAATCTTAACTCCCCAAGGCACCCCCAAGCGCCGGGCAATGACACGGGCACAAAAGGTCTCCACCACAAATGGACAGGTGGCATACACCACGTCATAGCCAGTCTGCGGCCGGCGTAGGGCGGAAAGGCAACGCCATACGTACGCGGGAAAGTGCCGCCAGGTTTGATGCAGTTGCGCGGTTGCATCAAAAAAATCATCGCTACTAAGGCGCCCGCATTCAGGCGCCAAATCCCGCAACTGCGCCTGCGCCACGCGGCCGGTGAGAAAATCGACCGTGTGACCCTCGGCCACCCACACGCGCGCCATGTTCACATACTCGCGCAGTACGCCGGAGATGGAGACACTGTCGTTGAGCGTGTTGTGAACGAGCAAGATGCGCATAGCAGGGATCAATTCGGAGCATCAAACTCCGCAACTAGGAGCGCGTTGGCAAAGGGAAACGGCCGGCCAAACGGCGTGCCCATCGCCTGATGCCGCGCCACTTCCTTCCATTCGCGCGGCCCGTGGCGCAGCAGAAAACAGCCACGATCCTCGCCCAGTTCATTGCGCTCGATCAAGCGGTCCAATTCAGGGTTGTAGCCCAGCGGCACCGTGATCGCGAGGCGGCCCTGCGGGTTTAGCAAATTCCGACAAGCGGCGATGGCGACCAGAATTTTATCCGCCGAAACACCCGGGGCATCGTCATCAAAGCCAATATGTTCAAAGGTGGAAATGGACAGGATCAAGTCAAACTGCTCCTCGGTTTGCCACGTGGTGATGTCTTCATTGATCACGCCCGACGCGGTTTCGTATTTATCCAGCACGGCATGATCGTGATCCCCGTAATGCCCGAGCACATGGCCCACTTCCAAGACGCGGTCGGCCTCCTCGGCGGCCTGTTCGAGATACCATCGGCCAAGCGGCACTTCCACGGCACGTTCATTGCACCAGGTGACGTTGTAATGCGCGTAAAAGCACGGGAGCAATCCGCCGCGAAATTTGAAATGCCGTTCGCGCAAGAAGGGCACGACGATTCGTGAGGCCAGAATCCGAAAGGGCAGGCAGACAATTTCCCCCCCCAACCAAAGCGCCGAGCAAACCATTGCACGCGGCCAATCACTCCGCTGTACAAATGATCCTCCGATTCCATGCGCGCCAAACCAACCAAAGCCGCCGCGCGCGGACAAGCCAATGTTGCGGGCAACACGCCATTGACTTGCCCACGTCGGACGCCAAGGATGCGCTCGGCGCTCATGATTTTGCCCCAACTCATCCGGCTGCATCTGAATTACGAGAAGAACGCGCACGCTTTTTTTGATCTGCAGGCGCGTGATGCGCTCGATTGGCTGCAGGCCGGAGGCATCCAGATTGGCCCGGAAACCCGCATGCTCGACCTCGGCTGCGGCCACGGGTACCCCGGCCAACTTTGCCGCGAGGCCGGTGCGCAGGTGGTCTTTGCCGATTTTGAGGACTTACGGTTGGACACCTTGAAGGAAACCCCTTTTCGGCAAATTGATCTCAACCAAGCCGACCTCGCTGATTATGGCCGACACGATCTGGTAATGTGCTCCAATGTGCTCGAACATCTCGCTGAGCCGAATCATCTCCTGAGCCACCTCGACCAGCTGCTCAATCCCGGCGGCGTGTTTTATCTGAGCTGGACCAACTGGCTTTCCCCTTGGGGCGGCCATGAATTTTCCCCGTGGCATTATCTCGGCAAACAATCCGGACCGATTCATACGGTAGGCAAAAACCTTTTCAAGACCTATATCGGTGAAGTCCTGCAACTACTTCGGGCTCAGAAAAACCTCAAGGTCCGGCGCATGGCTCCGCGCTATTACAACGAGTTCTCTTTCCTGATGAACATCCCCGTAGCCCGCGAATTCCTCGCGTGGAACTGCGCATTGCAGGTAGAGAAAGTGAATGAAAAATAGCGAGGAAGGCGCAAAGGCGAGTCACTCTCCCTTGGCCCAGGACTCCAATTGATCGCAGGCCACTGGCAGCACTTCATCCCAATGAAACGTGCGGGCGCGACCGCGGGCGGCTTGGCGCCAATCCTGATAAGCCCCTTCGTGGCTTTGCACCTCGGCAATCATCGCGGCCAACCCTTCGGGAGAAGCTTCATCCGCTACCAAGCCCGTCTCCCGATGCCGCGTGGACTCCACCAATCCGGGTGAAGGATACACGATTGCCGGCGTGCCCATGGCATTGGCTTCCACTACGTTGAGCCCCCAGCCTTCGCGCACGGAAGTGTGCAGGAGAAAATGTGCCTCACGCAGGGCGGCATCTTTATCGGCTTCATTGAGACCGCCACGAAACGTGACATAATCCTCCAATCCCAATTGCTTCACCGTCTGGCGAATTTCCGTTTCGCACTGGCCTTGACCCACGATCTCGAGCGTCGCCTCCAGCTGATGATGTTCACGCAGGCACCACACCGCGACCACCGCATGATCCACCTGTTTATTGGGCGCCAAGCGCGACACGGTAACGAGCCGCAGCGGTTCATCCAGTTCCTTCTCCGGCAACTCCTCCAAGGCCCGCGTGGCCACGCCGTAGGGAATTTGGACGATACTTTCCACGCCCTGTTCGGCGAGCAATTCGCGGGTGTAATCGCTTGCCGTCCAAAACGGAACCTCACGATATTGCCGCAGGGTCAGGCGTTCCTGCCAACGGCCAATGGCATTGAGTGGCCAGGGATAAAAGGCATCCCAAATCGGCCCGAGCACTTCATGGATGTACGCCACGCACTTATCCGGACACCAATTGGGCGCGTACCACGGAATGCCGTGATGCTGGTCGATCACAAGGTCAAATGGATCCTGCTCTGAATGCCATTTGCGAGCCGAGAGCCAGGCGGTAAATTTACTGCCCTCCCGAAGCACACGAATGCCGTCGATCAGTTCCTCCGACGCCCCTCCAGGGAAGGCATTAGCAAACCAAGTGACATCATGCCCGCGCTCCACGAGCCCGCGCAGATACGCCAGCGTCACCCGCTCCGCCCCGCCGGCCAACGGATTGCGCGGATCACGCCAATTGAGCATCAGAAAACGCACGGGGGCGCAGTGTGCTGATGCGGCATGGGGGTGACAATGAAAAAGGCGCGATTGACCGCGCGGCCGGTTTATCGAATGATGCACGCACGCGCGAGTGGCGGAATTGGTAGACGCGCCGGATTTAGGTTCCGGTCTCGCAAGGGGTGGAGGTTCGAGTCCTCTCTCGCGTACCATTTCTTTCGGTCAATTCGCCTGACCATAAGCGGTTGACAGGTTCCTGTGGATCCCAAGACTGCTCAAATGCCTGTTCTGGCTCAATTCTGTACTATTTTCTTTGCCGGAATCCTAAGCATGGCAGCCCCTCCCAAAGGCAACCCCAAAGCCAATTGGCTGATCCATCAGTCGCGTGATGGCGAGCGCAGGCATTTTTGCAACGCCATCACCGCCATGGCCGTGCCGTATTGGCGATGATAATCGTACAAGGGGAAATCCCACCAATCGCCGTCCTTTTCCTGCAATTTCATGAGAGTCGTCGCCAAATGATCCTGCAACCGCGGTCGATCCTTTGCCGGCACATGATCCATCAACAACCCCGCGTAGTAGTGGCCGTAGTAATAGAAGTAACCGGCGATCTGAAACCACGCTTCATGCGGCACAGGCCGTTTACGCCCAATGCCCAGCCAATCATTGCGCGCGAACAAACGATCCAACCAATCCACCATCACCTGGTCGGTAATCCGCGGATCGTCCCATAACCGCAGCGCCAAGTTACCCACCTGCGAACGGCCCAAACTCCCCGCCGGCCGGTTGATGCCGCGCCGCGGACCGTTCTTAAGATATTCGCCATACAAAAAACTGCCATCGGGTAAATGCTGCCTTTGGGTGGCGGCGAGGGCGCGCTTCACCAAATGCGGCGGCGGCTTCAAACCCGCCTGTTTGGCTTCATGAAAAGCCACCAACACCGTACCGTTGACAAACGAAATGGAACTGCTCGCCGGCTTTTGCGTGCCCAGCCGGAAATCATAATATCCCCAGCCGCCATCCACCGATTCATAACGGGTAAGCCGGTCGAATTGCGTGGCAATCACCTGCTCGATCCGTTTCACCTTGGCGGCATCCTTAGCCTGCTGCGCCCGAGCGCGCAAACGCACCAGCGCCTGTAACCCGTAGCCGTGCGCCCACACGTTGTACATCGCATCGGCCGTGGCGCGGCGCAGCTTGGGTAAATGTTCCAACAGGTACGCTTCCGAATCCTTGATCGCCGCCCGCACCTGCGGGGTATCGCCGCCAGCCTCAATCAAGGCCGAGGAGCACAACGCCGTAACCGCCAGCCGAAACGCGTAATGGCTGTGATAGGTGGGCGCGTAAATATTCAGCCCCTTCGTGTTGCGCGGGGTGCCCCAGGAACCATCCTTGTTTTGGTTGCCAAGTAGAAAATAAACGCCACGCTCGATGGATTTTCCCACCGCGGCATTGCCCGGCGGCTTCACATCCGGCAAGCGCGGCACTTCCGCGGCAGACAAACTCCAGGCCAGCGCCAGGATTAAGCTAAGGAAGCAGGACTTCATCGCCTTCGTTGAGGCCCTCAATGATTTCCGTTTTACCGGCATGCGAATTACCGGTCGTTACCGTGCGGTCCAAGTGGCCGGTTTGGGTTTTCACCCACACCATCGTGTCGCCCTGCGGCGTGGCGCGCAATGCCTTGCTGGGGATGGTGATAGCTTGGGGTTTATCCAGCACTCGCAACTTGATGGCGCAAGTCATGCCGGGGTGAAGATAGCTTTGCTCAGCTGCCGCCACCGTGAAGGTCACGGTGTATTGGCCGGGCGCAGTGGGGATGCGGGAAACACTCTCCACGGTCACCGCCACGCGGTCGGCCGGATCAGCCGTGGGGATGGCCCAGCCTTTTTGCGTGGGCGCCACCTTGCGCAGATCTGCCTCACTCAGGGCCCCCGTGGCACGCAGTTCGTCAGTGGCCACCACCGTCATGAAGATTTCGCCGGCCACCAGTTTGCCGTCTTTGAGTAGTTTATTTTGCACGCTCTTTCGCCCGCTCCAAATGCCTTCCACAAACGCGCCGTGATACAGCACGCCGGCAATGGGGGCCCGCACGGTGAGCAGCGCCAGATCGTTCCGGAGCTTGGCGGTATTTTTCTCAGCGACTTTCTGGGCGCGCTCTTTTTTATCCAGCTCCACCTTTAGCTTGGCAAGTTTCTCCTCCAAGGTGGACTGAGCCAAGTCGGCAGCCAAACGTTGCCGGGTCAGTGCAGTCTGCTTGTCCGCCTCTTCCCGGGGCAAGGCGAGTTCCAAGGCGGTCTCGGTGCTGTGCAGTTGGCGATTGAGAAAATGCAGGGCGCGATCCACCGAATGCTGGGCGCGTTTCACAATGATCTCTTCGGTCTCCTCCGTGATGTCATCGGCCTCGTACATTTTCTTGAGCTGCTTCAGTTCTTCCTGCGCATAGGCGAGGGAATTCTCAGCGCTCTTCTGGGAGTACACGGCCGAACGCGTGTTCAGCTCGCGGGTCTTGGCTAGATACCGTTTCACATCGATCTCTAGGCGGGCGAGGGTTTCCGCTGCAGCTTGTTGGTCCAAGGCCGCATTGTTGGTGGCCACGGCATATTCGGCCTGCGCAATGGCGAGATCCAGCGCCGTACCTTCCAGCGCTAATTCCCAGTCCATGAGCTGTTGCTCAATCTTTTCCTTTTTGAGAGACACCAACAAATCGCCCTTGGCCACTTGACTGCCATGCGCCATAGCATCGCGGGCAACGGTGAGATCAGCCCAAACTTCCGGGCGGATTTTCATTTCTGCAAACCGGGACGGGGTGAGCACGCCTTTGAGGTTTAATTCAACCCGAAACGGCGCCGCCTTCACGGTGTGCACCTTGGCTTGGGTGGCGTTTTGATCCGCGGCCGCCAACAGGCCGCTCCAGAAGGCGAGTAGTGAAATGAAAAAGCGCTTCATGTTTCGTGGACTTAATTCCGGTTCAATCTATTTGGCAAGCGCACCTTGTTAGGCGCCGAATGCGTCGCGCATCAGTTTCACGCTCTTGGGCACAGCCGTTTTGGCGTCCTCTTTGCCCTCAAACTCGATCGAGATATAGCCGCGATAGTTCGCCTTGCGCAGGATACTCGCAATCCGTTTGTAATCCAGATCCAGCGTGTACCATTCACCGCCACCGTAGTAGGTTTTCGCCTGAACAAAGGTGGTGCGGGGCGCAATCATCTCGAGTTTCTTATAGGGATTCTCCAGAAAATTGCCCGTATCCATCAACACCCCAAGCCAAGGATTGTCGTCAAAGGCCTTGGCGATCCGCAGCAAGCCTTCCGGTGTGCGCGCCAGACCCCAGTGATTTTCCAGCGCCATGTGCACGCCCAATTTCTCGGCGGCGGGCAGGCATTTTTCGATCGAGTCGATACACCACTTAAATCCGTCTTCATCGGTGTACCCCGAGATCGCCGGCTCAATGCCGCGATTGGCCATCAATTCATCAAACGATTTGCTCGTGCGCCAGCGGCCGGTGTTCAGTCGAATGCACGGAATCCCCAGCTCATGCGCCAGCTCCATGCAATGGATAGTGTGATCAATATTCTTCTGCCGATCCGCCGCTTTCGGCTTCACGAACCCCTGATGAATAGACAGGCCGATCAACCCAACGCCATTCACGAACGCGTGCCGCTTGAGCTTGCGTAGATATTCGGGCCGTTCACTAGCCATCTGCATGTGCAGCACATCCACGCCTTCCACGCCCAGTTCGGCGGCGTGATCGATCACCTTTTCGATCGGATATTTGTTCTGCTTAAAATGCCAGTAGGAATAGGTGGCCAACGCCAGCTTATTGCGCGGCGCCGTGGGCACCGCAGCCAGAGACATCGGCGCCAGCGCCGCAGCGGCGCCGGCCAACGCGCCGGTGGAGAGAAATTGACGTCGATCAGTCTGCATCCGCCCAGTGAACGGGACGCGCCCGGAAAAATCAACCCATCACCACCGGGTCAGCCGTTATTGCCGGCCGAGCCAGCAACACGCCGCGTGCATTAGCCGCTTGGATGGCGGCGATCGCTTCGGTTTCCACCGGATCCAACACCGGCGGGGCATCGTCATTGGCAAATTCATTCCGAGCCCGGTTCCGAATGAACGCCAATTGAAAACAGTGCAACTGCTTCTCCCTCGCTTCCTGATAGCTTCCGGGTAAACCCATGAGTTGGATGAAGTTCCATCCGGGCACGAGCATCCAGGGGCTGATGATGAATTCGTACTCCGCCTTGGTAATCAGCACGCCCACCACGCCGCCCAACCCGGTCCGCACTCGTTTGCGATCCCGATAGGCCATCCCGATCAACAATCCGAAGAACATCAGCATCACCAACGCATGCAGCAATAGAACCATGACAACCCCAAAACCATCCAAGGTGAGGAATGAACTGAAGAGATTCCGGCCTGCATGCGCGATCATTGCCGCGCCCAATCCGAGCCACGGCATTGCCCAGCGCCAACCGGAAGTCATTGTGGCAAACAAACCGAATCCCAAGCCGGTGAATGCCGTAAAAGTCGCGTGCCCCATACCGAGCATGATGGTGCGGATAAAGAACACCCCGATAAACCCGGCGCCGCCGGCTTCCTCAGCGGCGCCGACGATGTAGAGAATATCCTCGGTCAGAGTGAACCCCAAACCAATCGTCCCCCCCAATACCACGCCTGAAAGCGCTCCGTGCGTTTCATGCACGCGCCGGCGCGCAAAGGCATAAATCACCAGCAACCCCAGAGCCTTGGCCGGTTCCTCCACCAACGGTGCCATGAACGTGGCACCAATATTTTCGGATAATTCAGCGCCGCTTTCTGATAAATCCGCGTCAAACGCTCGGTCCAAGGCTTCCTGACCGAACATACCGGCAGCCACCGACGGCACCACGGCGCCCACCGAGCCCCACATCAAGCAGAGAAACAACAACCACCACGGCGCCGGCGCGAAACGATCCACTGACCGAATGGCCAACAGGTAAAACAATACCAGAGGCACCACGAACAAGATGGCTAGCAGCACCCAAAGCATGTGCGGAGCCTAGCGAAGATAGCGGGCGGCGAAAAGCCGCAGAATACTCCGGCCCAATCAGCCGGAGTTGCGCGTGACGATCGGCGTGGCACCCAGCCCCGGCAAGGGAGGAATCACCAGGTCACGCACGGGCGTCTCGTGTTCGTGCAGACGGCCCGAAGTGGAGTCCTGAGCACCGTTGGAGGCACATCCATTCAACAGAAACGCCACCGCGGCCGTACTCAAAATAATTTGGAGCTTGGACATCGATGAAGTATATTCGTCTGAGAGCCGCCCACAATCGGCGATTATTCGTAACTATTCGCCCTGTATTCACGACTAATTCACCATGAATCCACACCTCATTCCTCCTGCCTCTCGCCGTGATTTTCTGACCTTGGGCGGACTCGCAGCCACCGGCAGCGCGCTCACCCTGCATTCTCATACCGCACCCACGCCGGTCACGGAGGATGCCCATGGCTACATCCATTATCTAAAGGCCACCGGACAAGACACCGCGCCGGCAGGAAAATTCCACCCCACGCACCCGGACATCCTCGGGCCGTTCTGGGCCAGCGGCGCGCCTTTCCGAGGCAAGGTGACACCCCCGATGGCGCCCGGGGAATTGCTCGTGATGCGCGGACGGGTATGGAGCCACACCACCAAGAAGCCGCTGGCCAATGCGGTGCTCGATATTTGGCAGGCCGATCACAAGGGCGAATATGATTTCCAAAATCATCAGCGGCCGGACAAGCGCGCGGTTCTGCCCGAAGCCCGCCAGTTTTCCGGTGGCGCCCAACCGACTCGCGCCAATTTCAAAAACCGCATCCGCCTACTCACTGACGAGCTCGGCTATTACGAATACGAAACCATCAAGCCCGCCGCTTATGGCGTGGGCAATTCCACGCGACCTTCGCATATTCATTACATGGCACAGGCCAACGGTCATAAACGGCTCATTACCCAGTGCTACTTCAAGGGCGACCCTCACATCGCGAAGGATCCTTGGGCCAGTCGTTCGCCCCTGATTGTTCCGCTCCAAAAGACCCGCTGTGAGCACGGCGCGTATTGGGCCGGTCGATTCGATGTGGTACTGGCTGGCGCCGAGGCTTAACGCACAGCAGCGTTGCTTTTGTTGACGAATTTTTATACAAAAACTCTGGCTGTCATACCGCATGCTGGAGTCCATTCGCAAATTCTTTGATCGCCAGCAAAAGCCGCCTTACCAAGCCGG